>OLRH01001395.1_pt1 | contig 12553 bp, 10 predicted proteins | sample 1672321 | NCBI WGS metagenome assembly OLRH01 (sample SAMEA3136671, study PRJEB25190) | human gut metagenome | reverse complement strand
CCTACAACGGAGATCCGATATTCAGCGGGAGCAGGATTGTGACACGCATTGTTATCCGCGGCTGACGGACAGTTATACGTTTGAACGGTGTCAGGAAATTTTGGAAGGCAAGGCAAATCATAAGGTGCAGAAGCATGAATATGTATTTAAAGGACTGGTTCGTTGTAAAAACTGCGGTGGTGTTGTTTCAACCGATATCAATGTACATTCGGCGAAAAAGAAGGGCGGAGAAAAAATCGTTTATAAATACCTTTTTTGTCCGCAATGCGGCGGCTATCGGACGAGAGAGGAAAATGGGGTTGAAAAAGTGAGAGAGGCATTAAAAACGCTTAAAAACATGCCTAAAAGCGTTGTCGAAAAATTGGTTGCCTGTTTGGATGAAGAAATTTACAAAGACCATAAAATGGAAATAGAAGCCAAGAAAGCATTGGACAGGCAGATTGCCGGTTTTGCCGAAAAGGAAAGCCGATTGATAGACTTGTTTACGGAAGGCAGTATTACACAGGATTTATATACCAAAAAACTAACCGAGTACAGACAGGATAAGAAAAAACTGGAAGAGCGATTAACCGACTATAGTCATCTGACTAAGCAAGGTCTGATAACGCTCAAATACTTGGCTGGCTTGCTTTTGATGTCAGACCAGATATGGAATTTTCTGAACAACGACAAAAAACAGCAGGTTTTAAAATTACTTTGTTCGGAAATTTTGTTGGACGGTAAAAACGTAGATATTTCAATAAGAAAGCCTATTTTAGCACTGGTTAAAATAGGCTCTTGTCAAGTTTGGCTGGAGACGATGTGCAGTATTCGAGTATATTTATAACGTGTAATTTAATGTTTTTTACAATTTATTAAGCCAACCTCTTGCGTTTAAAGAATAAAATCCCTAAATAACAAAAATAAGACTATAATTACAGCGAGAACTATAATGGCTGAAAAGAACAAGTTAAATATTTACTATATAAAAAAATCTAAAGAACTGTCAGATGTATTTAAGGATAATATTGAAACATATAAAAAGATAAAACTTTCAGAAGGAACATTATATTATAATCCTAAAAATGTTCATGTTCCTGATTGGGTGGAGGGTTTCTTTAAACAAAATTTTGTTCAAACATACCAAAAAGAAGATGGAACAGAAGGAGAATATAACATTTTTAATACAGCATCATCACAAGCTGTGTTTTTGAAGAAAATAAAATATCGAGGAATAGATCATTTGTTTGCTATTACATTTGGTAGTGGTTTTCAATTATTAAAAAGTGATGCATTTGTACCTAATTTTGGTTTAAAGTGCGTTTTGAATTTGGTTTCAAGTAATAATGGTTTAAGAAAAATTTCTAAATATGATATATCTTCTTCACCTAAACAAACAAGCCAACAATTATCTAAAAAAGGTTCGCAAGTAGATTTTACATTAGATTATCAAACTGATATATTAACTGGTATTACAGGAAATTTTGATGACAAGAGCAAAAAAGATAAAATTCTTATAGAATATATAGGTAAAACGATAAGTGGTAGTAATAGCTTCTCTGTTAATGCAAAAGCAAATATTAAGAATGTTGATAAAATTCTTAAGCTTTCCGTTATTGCGTATGAAGCTCAAAAGTATAAACGCAAAGGTTTTGCTTGGATTGATAATGTATCGTATATTAAACATGATAATATTTTGCTTGAAAAATTAAATAATGAATTAGACAGGAAGTTAACTGATATTACTGAAGAAAGTGATCAAATATGGTTTGCTGTTCCTGAAATTGTAAGATGGGAAGATATTGAAGGTTTTTATTTTGGCCGCCAAACGACAGTTTTAAAAGATGATTTAAATTTAATAGAATATAAGCAATATATAAAAAGAAAGGAAGAAGCAGTTTTTAATATAGAAAAATTAAAGCAATCGCATATTTATGCCAAAAATGCCAAAGGTGATGGATATTTGTATTGTTGGGATGCGTTTCAATGTTTAAATGCAGAGTTAGAACTAGATGGCAAAACATTTATGTTAATTAATAAAAATTGGTATGAGATTAATAAAAACTTTCAAGATGAAACAAATAAAAAGTTTGAGAGTTATTTTAATAATAAATCAGGTCTAAACTTTATTGATTGTAATTATAAAGATGAAGATACGTATAATAAAGAATTATCAAAGCAAAAGAATCTTATTTGTCTTGACAGAAACACTGTATTTTATGGTGGTGGACAGAGCCAAATTGAAGTTTGCGATATTTTAGATGAAAATAATAAAAAATTAATTCATATAAAGAAGTATTCTGGGTCTAGTGTTTTAAGTCATCTGTTTTCTCAGGGATTAGTTTCTATGCAACTGCTTATTCGAGATGGAAAGTTCCGAAGAAAAGTAGAACAAAAAATATCTAGCCTTAAAGGAAGTGCTTTTTCTTTTGAAGGGAATGCTAGAAAATATGATGTTGTATATGGGATTATTACAAAATCAGGAAGCCAAAGTCTAAATATCCCATTTTTTAGCAAAGTTAATTTAAACAGTGTTTGTGATAGATTATGTCAAGAGATGAATGTTAATGTATGCTTTGATGTTATAAAAAATTCATACGATAGCATGGCGGTATAAAAAGGTGTCTGCATTTGTTAATTATGGGAAATGCCTAAAATAAAATGATTAAGAAATTTTATATCTGAAGTTTATAATATGCAAGAATATAGGAAAAATCTTGATGCTTTATCTTCTGCTGTTTTAAGAGCATATCTTGATTCTGTTATGTTTTTGATTATTGTTCCAATTGCAAATGATAAGCGTAAAGCAAGCAATTTTTTATTCGATTATTCATATTACTCTATTAGAGAAAGAGCTATAATAGCAGCAAAGAATTTAATTGAACCTCAAGGAAAAAACAAATTAACCTTAGAGAAAGTTATTAAAGATTTACAACAAAATGATAAATATAAACAATATGCTGATGCAATGTATTCTAGATACAAGGAGTTGTTTGATTCTGAGGAGGCTAAAAGAGTAAAAAAGTTTAGAGATTCTTTATGTCATAATATAAAAGAAAATGGCGATATAAAGATATATTGTGATGATATACTTATGCTTATTGATGATGTTATGAAAATATTAGCTGATATCTATCAACATGTTTTTAACATTAAGAATGAGAATTTTTATAAAATACAAAATATATCTAAAACCTTAGCGGATGATTATTGGGGAGCAATTTGTGAACAAGCGGATAAAATGCCTAATCGTCATAAAGAGCTTACGGAGTTGCAAAAAATACTAAGTTGTTAATCAGTATAAACTAAGACAATGGCTTCAAGAAGATAACAATAAAACCGTGACAGATTGTCACACATTGAAGATAAAAGCTCAAGAGACTTATATTTTTTGAATACTGTATGAAATATCTTTAAAGTCTTTTAAATGCTTTATTATCAGATCCTTCCATTTTTTATGATCAGGGCAGGCTAGCAAATAGTTGAAAGGTTTATTAATGATGTAGGTTAGTCTTTTATCTTTCAAAATACAATCAGATAGTAGAAGGCCAAGCAAGATATTTTTCGCCTTATTATCTGATTGTTGCATAAATAATGAGAGATTGCCAAGGAGGTCGACAATTTTCAAAATAGTTTCTTTTAGTTCGGTATCTTTTATTTTTTTCTCATCAAATTGTTTATTCAAAGAGGCTTGCAAGTGTTTAATCGTTTGGTTTGAAAAGCTAATCTTTGAGAAAAGTTCTTCTTCCAGTTGTTGCAGGATAATATTTTCATTAACTGATGAGTTTTTGCAATGGTAGCATCTTAAATATATGTATCTATTGCGTTTTGCGCTATAATCAGAAAAGACTTTGTGTCCACAACATCCACAAGTTATTAAACCTCTGAAAATATAGATATGTTTGGATAATTGTTGCTGCTTGGCCTGCTTATGTTTAGAATTTAATATTTCTTGAACGCGGTCAAATAAGTCTTTGTTGATGATATTGCCATGAATATGAGGCATGAGTTTACCTTTAATGCTCATCATACCATAATAAAAAGGGTTTCTTAGCATGCTTAAGATAGTGTTAACATGAATAAAGCTCTTCTTTTGATAATTAACCGACGATTTGTAGTAATTCGGTTGTTTTGAAATCAGTCCCATATCACAAGCCAATTTCAAAAGACTGGCACCAGAATGTAAGCCGGTTGCATATTCTTCAAATAACTTCTTGATAATCGGCGCACGTTTTTTATCTATAATAACCTGTGATTTGCCGTTTTTATCTTTCACATTGAGATAGCCGATAGGGGCGAGAGCTTGCCATTTTCCTTGCGACCAGTTAAATTCCATACTTCTTTTTACGTTGTCAGACAAAGCTAAGATATAACTATTTGCCATTAAGACGCACATATTCCAAAACAAAATATCCATTCCGCGAGAATCTTTGCTTAAGATTAAATTCTCTTTTAAAAAGTGAACTTCAATTTTGCCTTGTTTACGCAAATCATCTAAAACCGGTGTATCTTTGTATGATCTTTGCAATCGGTCAACGCAATTTACAACAATCGCGATTTTATAGGAACAACCTAAAACAAACTTAAGCATTTCATGATATTGTTTACGGTCGCCACGCGATGAGCTTTCGGTAATGATAAACTCTTTAATAATAGTGAAATTTTGTCTTTCGCAGTATTCATAAATCGTACTTTTCTGAGCATCTATTGAAGCGCCTTTTTCTTGTTTTTCGCTGGAAACACGAGCAAAAATGACTGCTTTGCTACAAATTTCATTATTTTCCGGTTTATATTTTCTAGGCACAATCTTATCCTTTTTCCTTATTCATAAGTATCGTGTCGTGAAAATCTCGAATTGTAAGTGATAATTGTGAAAATACTAACGGCTTTTTCTTTAATTTGAAAATCAATGCTAAAATTTGTTTAAAAACAGAAAAATTAGAAATGAATTTCTAAAACTTTTGGTGAATGATATTTTTTAGAATTTAATTTAAAATTTTGCATTAAAAACATAAACTTTCTGAAAAAAGAAATCAGTCGGTTACAATTTGTAGCCGACTGAAAATGAAAGTCACTGATAGCAAGATGTATCTAATCTTTATGCATGGTTGAAAAACGATATTTCCCTTTGCCTAGTCCCTTAACTGGTTCAATGATATGATTGTCTAATAAGGTTTTAAGCAGCCTTGATGTCATAGCCGCACTTAAGTTTAAGAGCGCGATAATGTCTGAACGCCCAAAACATCCAACCGTTGTATATTTATCATACATTTTAATGATGTGCTGAATCGACTTCGGAGTAATATGAGGGATTTTATCTTTACAGATATATTCAATGTCTACTTTTTTTGCATCAATATCTACTTCTGATGTCTGAATATCTACTTTTTTATCCAGCTTATGACTTATATGCATTGAACGATTTGATAAGATGTTATCTTCACCTAATAACAAGTTTCTTAAAAACAGCTCCAAATATTCAGTTGTGGCATGAATATCATTTTTGAGATCATTGTAATTGGCACGAACCAAAGCATTTCTGAAATACCATGCATTTTCGGCAAAAATATCGTTTGTAACGTCATAACCTAATGTTCTGAGGTATTTGATAAAAAATACGGCAGTCGTTCTGGTGTTTCCTTCTCTAAAAGGGTGTATTTGCCATAGGCCGGAAACAAATTTAGCCAAATGAACAATAATATCTTGAGAGGACAAACCTTGATAAGTAAACTTCTTTTCTTCGGAAATATCATAGTTTATAGTATCTTTTATTTCAGAAGCCGTCCCATAAATAACAGTTTGTCCATCTAAAACCCATTCTTTTTTGGTAATATTATAGTCACGGATTAAACCCGCATGGTCATATATGCCGGTAAATAGTTTTTTATGTATAGAGATATATTCGGTAGAAGTAAAGCTAAAAGCTTTTTCCGATAAGAGCTTAGTAATTCTTGCCGAAACATTATCGGCTTCCTGTGTTCTGTCTTTATCGGTTCTTTTGCCATTTTCTTCATAATAAGTATCAAGCAAACCCTGAACTTCATCAATAGTAATATCGCCTTCAATATTCCTTTTAGCGGTTTCAATCAAATAATCGGAAGTTTTTAAACCGTCAACATCTTGTAAACCAATAGCAGTTTTCCAAGCATAACATTTATCCCGTTTGCTTGGTTCTGTTTCTTTGCTGTATTCAATAAAAGGGTCTTTTTCCATATTACTATCCTAATCTACCAACACATATTATATAATGAATAAGTTAAGATTACACAAATTTTTTTAATAATAAGCAAAATTTATAATATGATTTATTTCATCAAATACAATTTTCAAATTCTTCCAAATTTTCAATCGTAATATCTTTCCATTTTTTATAGTTGGAACAGGCAAGCAGTTTATCAAAAGGTGCCTTAATCTCATATTTCAAAACCTCGCCATCTAAAACACAATTAGTCAAAAGCCTTTTTAATAACATGTTTTTCTCATCAGGAGAGGCGGCTTTCATTAAGTTTGATAAATTAGCCGCAAAATCTATAGCTTTTCCAATGTTTTCTTTTAAGCCGTTGCTGATGTCGCTATATTTTTCGACTCTCGCGTTTAAGTCTTTCTTCTGTTCAAGATATTTTTGCTTTTCAAGTTCATATTTGGCTTTATCAATATCTTGGTCAAGATAGCATTCCCATAGCCTTTCAAGTCGGGTATCAATAAGACTTATTTCTTCAGCAATTTTTTTCCGGATGCTGGCGTTGATTTTCTTTTCATCTTCTAGAGACTGGGTAATAGATGTTTTTAACAAATCATGCATCGTTGGAGATATACGGATTTGATGAAATATCTCTCGTTCCAGTTGTTCAAGAATAGTGTTTTCATTAATTAATTTTTGACTACAAGAGCCTTTTTGATGGCTGCAACGAAGATACACATATTCTTTATTGCCTTTTTTATGATGTTCCGGCGTTATGGCACAGCCGCATTTGCAAGTAATTAATCCCCTGAATACAAAAGGAATGCCGGCATATTTTTGTTCTTTGCAAAATTTTTCTTTTTTTCTGGTTTTAAGAACTTTTTGTACTTTATCAAACAATTCTTTGCTGATAATCGGTTCGTATACGTGATTTATTAATTTATAAAAAGTTTTGACTGGTTTCTTTGTTTTTTCATCAATTTCTTCATCCGCGACATACATAGCCCCATAGTAAAACGTATTAGTCAGAATATCGTGTATCTTATTGCGGCTGATAGGGCCGATTTTACCATAATTCTTGGATCTAGGATTATAATTCGGTTCTTTAGACATCAAGCCTTTTTCTTTTGCAGACAACCAAACGCTTTTTAAGGAATGCACCCCGCTGGCATATTCCTCAAAGATTTGCTTGATAATAGGCGCGCGTTCAGGATCCAGGATAAGAGTTGCTCTTCTTCTTTCGTCTTTTGCATTTAAATATCCGATAGGTGCCAGACCTTGCCATAATCCGGCTTCACGATTGTATTTTTGGCTGCGTTTAACATTTTTGTTCATAGATGTTAAATATAATTTTGCAGATAAGATACCAAAGTCATATCTTGTAAAGTCATCATCAGAGCTAAACTTATCAAGAATAAGACTTTCTACAATAAAATGTACTTCGATTTTATCGGCTTTCAGTAATTCTTTTATCTTTTCGCATTCTCCAAAACCACGTTGCAGACGGTCAAGCGTATGCACAACAATGGCTGTTTTATGTTTCTGTTTTTCGATAAAGTCTATCATTTCATTAAATTTTTTACGACCGCCACGTGTTGAACTTTCCGTAAACACAAAAGCTTTAGGATATGGCTCAATGATAATAAGGTTATTTCTGTTGCAATATTCTTTTATACTTTTTTCCTGAGCTTCCAAACTGGCACCGCGTTCTTGTTTACGGCTTGAAACACGAGCGAGCATAACCGCTTGTTCGCACTTTTCAATTTCTATAACTTGCTTATACTTCTTTTTCATTGTCTAGTATTCCCTATACTACCACGTTGTTTCTGCATAATAATATTATGACGCGTTATTTGGGGAATGTACGCGGTTATTTTCAGTTTTTGACGACTTTTTTGCTAATATTTACGTTGTTTTCAGATGATTAACTGTCATCAATGTCATTTAATGGAGTTTCAGCTTGGGGAGCTTCCAAAACAGCTTTTACAGCCGTTGTATAAAAAGCAATCAGATCGTTTGCCATTCCGGTTAGCTCAATATCCGTAATGCCGGGATAATAAAGCGATAATTCTTCTTTTATTTTGCTAAATGTATCAGTCATAATAATTATATGTCGGGAATGAATAAAGACGTAAAGCCAATTATGAAAAAAATATTTTTGATAAAATAAGCTAAAAAAGGGCCTCTTTATATAGGCTAATTGCGACAAACAGGCATTTTTCAGTAGAGATAAGCAACTTATGACGATTAAGTGACATTCATGTCATTTAATGCAAACCTTTGCAAAATTTTGCAGAAGTTGAATGTCTTATTCTCAAAGGGAATGATGTTGGGATATTCTTATTTCAAAAACAATAGCGCACTCATAATTGGCTTTACGAATATAATTAACTTTTTTATAAAATAAATGTAAAAACAATAACATAAATATTAATATTTCAAGGAATAAAAAATGATTACGATTGAAAAATGTTCTGAATATAATGTCAGAATAATGAAGACACCGGATTTTAAAAATAAAATTCATGGCTATAATTTTGCATATCCAGTAATGAATTCAATAGATATTTGCAATTTATTTATTTCAGGAGGTGATACTGAAATTTCAATGAATGGCAAGTCAAAATCAACTTTTTCTTTTAATGTAGATAGTAACATTTTAACAATTACCGAAAAAAATCAAAAAAAATTATATACTATAGATAATCCAGCCGAACTCGGAGAAACTATGGTTAAATATTTTGAAGAACATCAAAGCGAAATACTGCAAAAAACGCTTGAAACAAATATGAAAAAGAGCAAATCCAAAGAAGGTAATCAAAATGCTAGAAAAAGCGATACGCAACAGCTTGATACAACGGATAATCTTGATGAAAACAAAAATGTACAATCAAATAATTTAAATGCTAAATTTCCCAATGAAGTAACAGAAGATGTCAGTAATCATAAACTGGAGCGCATTAAAAAGATTTTAGATGAAAAGAATATTCATGAAAAAGCTAAAGAAAGAATATTGAAACAGCTAAAAAATCCCGAATTATGTTTATCTGAATTCCCGCAGGATTGTTTTGATAGTAAAAATCAATTTATGTTAGAAATTGCTCATCGAAACAATGCTAGTGCACCTTTTTATCAGCTGTGTGAATATTTTAATCGATTGATGTATAAAAATATTGGAGAATATTACTATTGGGTTGTAAGCAATAATAAACACCATTTGTTGGATAGTGTTTCTCAGGAGATTTTAAGATACATCGGCTATAATCCTTGTGTCGAATATAAAAGATGGAAATAAAAGTATACCATCAAACAGTTTTCCAAACAGAAAAACTATTACTATGATTAAACTATAAACCATTAGTATGCTTTTGAAATACCGTTTGTTTTACCTTTTGTTTCCTATATATAAATATAATAATGTAAGAATATAAATATAAAGAAATGAAAATATAAAATAAAAAATTTATTTAGAAAAATAGGTATTAAAAAATTTAAGAATGTAGATCTAAAGGTATTAAGAGAAATAATATAAAAAAGTAATAATACTTTGTTCCCTTAAATGTTATATTATTTCTCTTTTAGTTATATGAAAGGTATAATCCTTTACGATTTGTAAGAATATTTACGTTTTTAGTTTAATAATATTGACAATCTACAAATGCTGGTAAAAATATATTTAGAAAACAATAAATTGACATAAATATTAAAATCTTAATAAACAAACGATAAACCGAAAAATAAAAAATATTACTATGATTAAGTGACATTGATGTCATTTTATCAAAATAATATAATTAATAAAATTTCTACGACAGAAATGGAAAATTAACCGTTTACAAATCACAAGAATCGCGACAAATCAATAAATATCAGATTCTTTTGATAGTTATAACACATTGTGAATAGGTATTATTATGTTTAAGGGAAGGTGGCTCATGTAAATTTTAGCATATTAAATTTCCGTTAGTTAAACATATTTTATAGTTGATTTATTCATGATTTAATCATAAAATAATCATAATTTAACGGAGATTTGTTATGGTGTGGATGCCGAAATATACGATTACTAAAGAAATTTTAAGCTATTTAACAAAGATTGAAAGTATAAAAAATTCTTTTGAAGATAAACCATTATCTCCGGTTTTATTGTCCTCTTTACATCAATCTGCTAAAATATCACAAACGCATTATTCTACACAAATTGAAGGTAATAATTTAACCTTAAAACAAGTTGAAAATGCTCTTCATACAGGCAATAAATCCGCTCAAAGTTATCAAGGTCATGATGAGAAAGAAGTTAAAGCCTATTATGACGCAATCAACTATATGGAAAAATATTTAGAGGAAAACTCGCCTTTCTCAGAGAGTTTTATTCAAAAAATCCATGCTTTGGTTGAGGGGAATAAGAAAATTATTCCTTATCGGGATGCGCAAAATGCCATATATGACAGTTCGGACGGATCGCTTGTCTATCTGCCGCCGGAAACAAAAGACGTACCGCTTATGATGAAAGAATTGGTCTTATGGATAAAAGAAAATATTGATATATTGCCGACACCGGTTGTTGCCGGATTGTTTCATTATCAGTTTGTAACCATACATCCATATTTTGATGGCAATGGCAGAACCGCCAGACTGATAACAAGCTATATTATGCATAAATTTGGTTATGGTCTGAAAGGGATTTACTCTTTGGAAGAATATTATGCCAAGAATTTAAGTGATTATTATCAGGCTCTCGCAACACATCCGCATCATAATTATTATTACGGACGAAACGAAGCTGATTTAACTTCTTGGCTTGAGTATTTTATAAAAGGTGTTAGTTCTGCTTTTGAGAATATAGAAATTAAAGTAAATGAAGAACAGGGCAAAGGTTTAACTTCTGATAAATCTCCGATATTGCGAAAACTAGATATTAAACAACGCAAGATTTTGGAATTGTTTACCGAATATCAGGAAATTACATCCATCCAAGCCGGACAGCATCTAGGCATATCTGCACAATCCGCCAGATTGTTATTAAATAAATGGGTAGATGTCGGGTTCTTAAGGCTTGCCAACCCAACCAAGAAAAACCGCACCTATGGATTGACAGAAGAATTTGAAGATTTGTTGGCTGACTAAAATTACCTGATTTTACCTAATTATCAATAACTGACATCAACGTCACTAAATGAAAATAGCAAAAAAAATCGGTTTTACAGTCTTAAAAAATACGATATATAAAATATAATTTTATTTTTTTTCCATATATTCTAAAAATTCTATATATCGTTTTACACCATTAGATAACGTCCTTTGTGTTTTATTATCATGGTCTATAAAATCATCTTCTTTTTGAATTTTAGAAAAAAGCTCGGAAACTTTAGTTGAATTATTTATTCCCCACAAATCAATTTGGCAATACTTAGAACATGTATTTATTGCTGATGAATAAGATTTTGAAACACTTTCAGAATAATGTTCACCCGTTGTTTTAACTGCAGTTTGCGTTAAGTATGTTTTAAAATCGTGTTTTACGTTTTCTGTAGTAACATTCTTAATTGAAAAAGTCTCTTTAATTTCAGCTTTATTTTCTTTAAGATAATTTTTTATCAAGCCTTCTATTATGTCATTTACATTTTTTTGTGCACATTTTACGCAAAAATCAGCATAAATATTTTTATCAATTTCAATAGTGAATTTTTCCTTTTTACTAAATAAACTCATTTAAATTTTCCTTATTCATTTTATAAATTTAGTAAAATATTAAATAAATATAAGAAAACTTCAAGAAAACTTATATACTTATGCATGTTATAAAAAAACATCTCCCATTGCTCCATAAACAGCCCAGAAACAAGGGAATTTGGTAAAAGAAGTAAAACATAAGCCCGATCTGAAATCAATCAAACCGGGCTAAATTTTATTATTTGCATCTAGAAGATTTGCATAATTCTAAAGCTTCTTTTTGCTGTCCTTGTGAGAAAATTGCACATCCGGCATTAACTTTTGTTTTCACAGAGTTCTCAGCATATTTTTCCCCATTACGTAATAATCCCTCTTTTATTACAGCGTCAACAATCTTCCGTTTATCCTCTTTATTATAGTTTTGAGCAAATACATCATAACAATTCTTAAATGTTGCCTTACCAACGCTATCAAGCTGTCCCTTTAATCCTGATTTATGAGCCATTTCACATTTCCTTTGTCATAATTATGGGGCAACTATAAAACATTTAACGTAAATTACAAGTATTTTATAGAGCAAAATTACATTGATAAATATTTATATTGCTATGCAAAACATCATAATAGCATCTCCCATTGCGTCATAAACAACCCGTAAACAAGCGGATTTGAAAAAAGAAGCCAGCATGAAGCTGGACAAGCGTTTCCACTGCTTCGGAT
>OLRH01001390.1_pt1 | contig 12567 bp, 14 predicted proteins | sample 1672321 | NCBI WGS metagenome assembly OLRH01 (sample SAMEA3136671, study PRJEB25190) | human gut metagenome | reverse complement strand
GGAGTGGCTGTATTTCGCGCGTATGAAGGCGAATGCCCTAACGGCTCATGCAGCAGCATACCGTCACAGATGCCGTCGCTTTCCAATAAAATTTTTCCGTTAGGAGCTGCCACGGCTAATGCACAACGGAAACGACAGGTACGTTTTACCTGAAATTTCATCGTCTGCAGCAACAATTTGTTGTTTTCTTCGTCCGTAGCTTCCTCGCTGGCATAACGCGCGCTGCGCACTCCTGGAGCCCCCTCCAGTGCCAGTACTTCTAACCCTGAATCATCTGCGATACATGGCAGCCCTGTTTCTTTGGCATAATAAACAGCCTTCAGTCGGGCATTGGCCATAAAAGTTTTACCTGTTTCTTCCGGTTCAGGCACATTCGGCCATTCTTCCAATGAACGTAATTCCACCTCCAAATCTTTCATCAATACTTTAAATTCTTCAAGTTTACCGGGATTACGTGTTGCAATAACAATTTCTTTCATTATCTTTCTTTGCTCCGTTTCCTAATCTTTGAAGGCCTTTGCCTATTTTAATTACAAACTTTCTATTTCACCATCAGCTATGTGCTGCACTAAAACATACTGCCATTTGCCATTACGTTTTTCCAGCTGTGCTTCGTCATAAGCAGTTTGCCGGCATTCACTGCAGGTATCGCGTTTCAACGAAACGATAAACGCGCTCTGATCGCCGAAGCGTGTTCCTGCAGCCGCAGTCCTGATCGTAAGATAACCGCTGCATTGCCTGCAATAATGAGCTGTCTCGATCTGTTCTTCTCTGATACCTTCTTCATCATAATAAATGCTTTTCTTCCTGCTCCAGCTGTCACCGCATTTTGCCAGCAGCTCTTTTCTGGTATTAAGCCGGCTGCGCCACAATTCACCGGTTTCAGCAATCAGCTGATCGACACGTTTATTGCAGCGCTCATCCTGCTGCCGTAAATCGCTTTGGTCCGGCTCTACCACCTTGCTGTAGTCCATATCCGCCATTGCCAAAATGATACCTGTATTAACATAGGGCAGCGCAGCCTCTACAGAATAGCCGCCCTCCAGTACTGCAATATCAGCCTGCAATTTATCGGCTAATTTGGCATATCCCTGCGCTGTTACAGCCATTGAAGCCAGAGGATCACTGAAATGATTATCCTGACCTGCTGAATTAATGATCAGCTCCGGCTCAAAATCATCAAGAATATGCTGGATCAGACCATCATATAATCTGTGCAGTCCCTCATCACCTGTGCCAGGCAGCAGCGGCAGGTTGATATTTGTTCCCCAGGCTGCCGGACTGCCGGCTTCATCAGGAAAACCCGTACCGGGATACAAGGTCCTGCCGTCCTGATGAAAAGAAATATATAAAGTATCAGGATCATGATAAAAAATATCCTGCGAACCATCGCCATGATGTACGTCAGTATCGACAACAGCGATTTTTTTGATTCCATAAACACTGCGCAGATATTCCACCATCACCGCTTCGATATTAACAGTGCAAAAACCGCGGATTCCGTGAACTACGCGCATTGCATGATGCCCAGGCGGCCTGACTAAAGCAAAAGCCCGCTTTACTTCACCTGACATTACTGCATCAGCTGCGGCTAAACAACCGCCGGCAGAAGTAAGATGCGCCGGTGTGATAAGGCGTGCAATGGACGGCACGCCGATATGAGCACGCTGCAAATCATTGATTTCTGCCAAACGGGGGCGGTATTCTCTGATCTGCGGCAAATCAAAAAGCCCTTCTTCCAGCAGTTGATCACGCGTATATAACAAACGCTCCTGCCGCTCCGGGTGTGTAGGCGATATCATCCAGTCAAAAGCCGGAAAAAATATCAAACCAAGCTTCGGTTTCAAAATGCCACCTCCCTGCCAATGACAGTCTGCAGGATACCGGGCTTCAACTGCATCCTCAGTGAAATAATTTCACCACTGTCGTAATAGCCGTGGATAGTTCTGAAAAACTCTTTGCTGATCACTTCAGCTTCCTGCCCCGGCAGCTGCCAGGCTTTAGCCTGCTCATGCAGCCACGCTGCCAAAAGCTCTTCCGCCATTTTCATACTGAAGCTACTGGGCAGCCGTTCACGCTGTCCGCTCTCCGGGATCAGATAATACCCTTCCGTAGTATCGGCCCGCAGACTGGCAGCTAAAGTCGGCCGGGCCAGTGCCGCTCCGACTGCATTAGCAACAGTTGCGCCAGCCGGTATTTCCACAGGCAGTCCCATCCGTTCTCCCACAGCCATAATCAAACCTGCTGCGCCACCGCCGACGCCTACAAGCAGCTCCGGCTCAAATTCAGTCCCTTTAATAACATCGTTGACAGTGTAAACAGGCTGAATACTCCATTCATGCAGCATTTCGTTAATCGTCGCTTCAATAACAGACACTGCCGCTTCGACAACCTGCCTGGCGACCTCAGCAGCTGTCTCACCCATCAGGCACAGCTGCTGCATACCCTTATGAGCCGCCGCCTTATCACCAAAGCCAACGCGCCCAGCTACTATCAAAGCATCTGACAAAGTCGGTTCACAGCCTCCCACTGCCATCGCCGGACCAATACGTTCAGGCCCAACCGCAAAACCGGTTTCTGTTCGCCGGATACGGCTGTCACCGCCAATGCCAACACTGCGCATATGGAACGAACGTACAGCTGTAGGATAGCCGGCAACTTTAGCTCCATGCCTGGCTAGCAAAGGCAGTCCATTTTCCCAAAAAGCAATATCCGTCGTCGTCCCACCTACATCCAGCGAAATACTTTTCACCTGCGGTGCGCCCAGAGCCTCTATACCCAAAACGCTAGCTGCCGGTCCTGTAAAAATAGTTTCCACAGGCTGTTTCAGCGCTATCTCTAACGGCAAAGTTCCCCCGTCAGCCTTTAACACATGTACCGGTGCAGTAATATTGCGTTCCTTCAGGCTGTCTTGGACCTGACGGCAAAAATTTTTAAAGGTTTTATAAACAGCAGCTGCAAAATAAGCAGAATTAGTACGCCGCACAAAATTCAATTCGCCTGATAACTCCGAACCGAGAAAAATTTTCTCATAACCGCAATCTTTCAGCTCTCCTGCAAGTGCATATTCATTTTCAGGATTACGTACCGAAAATTTTCCGGACACAGCCGCCATTTTATTTTTTGCCTTAGACAGTAATCCCTGATGCTTCTGCCAGTCAATACGAGCTGTTATTTTACCGCGATGATCGACATAGCCGCTCACATAATAAGGCTCTACAGGAAAACTCTTACTAACATTCATTCCCGGTCCTGTCATCACAGCCAAAAATACCGGATCCGTTCGGCCTTCTGTTAAAGCGTTAGTTACGATTGTGCTGGAAATCACTACCCGTTCAATATTATAAACTTCCTGCTCCTGCAAAACCTCATCCAGAGCCTCTAAAATACCTTGCAATACTGCTTCATGTGTTGTTCTGCGTTTAGCCTGCGCTATTATTGTACCTCTCCCTATCAGCACGGCATCAGTAAACGTCCCGCCGACGTCAATTCCCAGTAGCATCTCCTCACCCCGCTTTTCCGTACATTCATTAACATTTTATAATTCCATATCCATACTGAAAAAACCTGCCAAAAAGAAAAATTATTCCAAAAAGAAAAACCGCCTTCCGGCGGTTTTAATTGAATTTTTATATTATGCCAGCAAAGCCTGCAGCTCATCTTTATGCAAAGTAATAATTTTTTTGACAGTATAGAGCGCGGTTCGTCCTCGGCAATCCAGAAACAGCGCGATATCCACATCCGGCATGCCTTCGACAGCCTGCTTCAACGTAACGCCATGTTCCGGCACCAGCTCAAATTTTACGACCATCGTCTTTTTTACACCAGGTCCAAGCAGCATTGCTTCAAAATAGTCATCTTCACGCGGCGCTTCTTTTAAATTTACGCGCCCGCGCAGCTGGGCATCAGCATATTGTTCCTGCGGCAGATACACACGGATAAACGCATCCAAGATAATGCCTTCTTCTTTACCATCGTTATGCATCGGCAGCTCAACTTCAAACTCCAGCTTGTCTTCACTGCGTTTAACAAGTCTGGCTTTAGTACGCTGAGTAACTTCAAAAAACATTTCTTCCTTGCCCTGAAGCAAAATATATATTCCGATTACAACAACTGCCAATAAAATCAGTGCTGCAATAACTTTTAAAATGAAAAGCATTTTTTAGCCTCCTTAGCGTGCCCTGCGATAGTTTTTTATAACAACGACCGGTGTTTTCTGGCTGCCATTACCAAAAGGATTATCAATCAAAATCTGTGCCACTTCATCAGCATTAACACCCTTGGAAACCCCCAGAACACAGGAACGCTTCAAATCATTAACATCCGCTACTGCCGCTCCAAAAGCACCTGTGCCGCTGGTAATATCCTCGGCAACCCGGTCGGGATTATGCGGGCCGTAAACAATATGCTTGTCATATGGAGGCATCGTGCCCGTAACGTCATCGATCAAACGTGCCTGTTCTCCTGCCATACGATAAAATACACCGGAAACGCCCACGCATTTTGCCGCAAAGCCACAGATAACAGCAATCAAAACCCGCATTCCGCCTTCAGCATCGATCAAAGCCTGCATACTATGCCAGCCAGAGATACTGCCCTTGGACGGAAATAAACGGCACAAAACCTTTGCCAGCAAACCTGGCTTAAAATCCTCACTGCGTTTAGCCCCGCCCTGTGTAATAGCCACAACGCTTTCAGCAACACAAACTACATCATCAGGTCCTATCTTATCTCCGCCATATTCAACAATGGCTTCTACGATATCGTCGTGATGGGTCAGGATACGTGTCGGAACCGGCACGATTTCAAATTTTGTTTCCATTCTTCTCACTCCTTGGCTGTTTCCTGCTGAAACAGAGCATTGATTTTATCAAAATAACAGGCATCTAAACGAATAATCTTTCCCTGTTGGTTGGTAAATAAATTACGGGTCCTGCCTTCGACCAGTACCACACCATCAGCAATCCGTATCACCTTGTAAGCAAAATCCATTTTAGCCCGGCTGAATTCAGTCATTATCGTCTGTACTTCAAACTCATCATCAAAAGTACAGGAATTTTTATATTTTACATGCACTTCTGTAATCGGAAAAATAACACCGTGTGCCATTAAATCCAGCAATTCAACACCTGCGGCACGCAGATAAGCCACACGACCCATTTCAAACCAGCGCAGATAATTTGCATGATGCACCACGCCCATCATATCTGTTTCTACAAAACGCACCCGGTCACGGATAGCAATCATTTCGGCTTTCTCCTTTACTTACTTTCTCCAAACAAAACTATTTTATATTATACCACTTTTTACCCTCAGGCTTCAACCAAAGTCAAAATTCTGCTTACAGCTTCTTTCACTAACGAGGCCAGTGACTTAGGCTCCACGCCAACTATTTCAAAATGATTTTGACTCACGGGCAAAAGAACTTTTTTAGCAGCAGCACTGCCGACAGCTTCAGCAATACGTGGAGTGATTTCACCCATCATAGCATTAGGAATGATGATGCCAATAGGGCCGACGATCAAATCTGCTGCAGCCGCCGAAATACAGATCGCATTTTCTCCTGTGGCTCCGCGCTTGACTCCGGCTTTGAGCATCGCTGCCGTTGCCAAAGCATTAGTTCCCAAACCGATGACCTCAACCTGTTGCGGCAGCTTGCCGGTCAGTTGACTTACGACCTGTGCTGCAAGTCCGCCGCCCATTCCATCTATCACAGCGATACGCATAATCTTCTCCTCACTTACTTCTTATATTTGCTTAATATTATAACAAAATATCTCTTTTATGAAAAATTTTCATAAATTTTACTTCGAATATGGATTTCATCAGCTAAAAACATTGAAATTCTTGCTTTAATAGTCGATAATTATAATATAAGATTGAATTACTCAATATTAAGGAAGTGAACATCATCGATACTTTACAGGAACTTTATGCTAAAAAGGGCTTTATCTGCGATATGGACGGCGTCATCTATCACGGTAACCGTTTGCTGCCCGGAGTAAAAGAGTTTGTCGACTGGCTTTACAAAGAAGAAAAAGAATTCCTATTCCTGACTAACTCCAGTGAGCGTTCTCCCAAAGAACTGCAGCAGAAATTAGCGCGAATGGGGCTTGACGTCGACGAAAGCCATTTTTATACCAGCGCTTTAGCGACTGCTAAATTTCTGGCAAACCAGTCTCCAAAATGCAGTGTTTATGTTATTGGCGCACCAGGACTTGTAAATGCTCTTTATGATGCCGGTATCACGATGAACGATACTAATCCTGACTACGTAGTTGTCGGCGAAACCCGCGCTTATAATTATGATATGATTTTAAAAGCCGTAAGCCTCCTACAAAAAGGTGCACGTTTAGTAGCCACAAACTCTGATCTGACCGGTCCCACTGAGACCGGTATCATTCCCGCCTGCCGTGCTTTAGTTGCTCCTATCGAACTTGCTACAGGGAAACAGGCTTACTTTGTAGGCAAGCCCAATCCTCTGATGATGCGTACCGGTCTGAGAATGCTTGGCGTCCATTCAGATGAAGCTGCAATGATCGGCGATCGTATGGACACAGACATAGTTGCAGGAATGGAAAGCGGACTGACTACGGTCCTGGTACTTTCAGGTGTTACTGACCTTGAAAATATGCAGGTTTTTGCTTATCGTCCCCGTTATATTTTAAATGGTGTTGGTGATATCGTCCCCAAATAGTACAATAAAAAGCTCCTGCAAAGCAGGAGCTTTTTATTGATTGACACGCTTTTGAAAATTACCAACAACAAAAACATTTTCTTCTATAATTATAAAAACTTCAGGATCAGCAGCCAAAAGCAGACGCCGCAGCTGCAAAAATTCACTTTTAGAAACTACGGTCATCAGAATTTCTCTTTCTTCATTTCTATATGCACCATAAGCATTCCATTTTGTAACGCCACGATTGACTTTCTCAAAGATTATCTTTTCCAAGCCTTGTTTTTTCGTAATGATCAGCATCGTCAGCATTATATTCTGGAAATGCACCTTATCCAGCACATAATAAACGATACCCGTAAACAAAACTGAATAAATTGCCTGGGAAATACTGAAAATTACCGCACAGGTCCCAAAAATAAAAATATTCAGCATCGCTGAAACCTTACCGACACTCAAATTTGAATGCTTCTGCATCAGTAAAAGTCCCAAAATTTCTTCACCGCCGCCGCTGCCGCCAGAAAGCAAGGTCATACCGGCGCCAATACCGCAGATCACACCGCCTGCTACACAGGCCGTCAAATGTTCGTCGACCAGTAAATGATCTGCAATCGGAACTACAGTCAAAAACAAGCTGTACCAGCAAACACAGTAAATAGTTTTAGCAAGAAATTCCTTTCCAAAACGTTTCACGGAAACCGCCAGCAACGGTATATTCAAAATAAAATATAAAATACCGGCGATATTCGTATTGCCAAAACTGATCCCAAACCAGCTTTCCATGAAGTGCCGTATGAGCTGGGCAATACCTAAAAATCCTCCATTATACAGACCAACAGGCACTATAAACTGGTTCAAACCCACAGAATAGATCAAAGAACCGATAACAATCAATAACGTCATTCGCGGCGTCAATAACAATCTGCAGTAGCTCATAAAGCTTTCCTCCGCCAATATTATCTAATGATTTGATTATATATAAAACGCAGGGCTAAGTAAATCCCTTAGAAAAAATTTAATATTTATTTTACTGCACTTCCTGCTTCTTTATTATATTTTTTATTTCATCAACCCCGTATAAAACTTGCAAGAAGCTTGCCGTTATGCTATAATTCGCTATGGTACATTGCGCACCAAACACTATGCGCCCGTAGCTCAGTGGATAGAGCATCGGCCTCCGGAGCCGTGTGCGGTGGTTCGATTCCACTCGGGCGTACCAATGCAAAAAACAGATGCAGACTTGTTCTGCGTCTTTTTTATTTTGCAGACATCATAAAGACACTTTTGATAAAGAAGGAATATAAAACTTCGTTTATCCTGATCATATAAAACCCTGCTGCAAATTACAGCAGGGTTGATTTTCAAACATTATATTCATATTTTTTGATCGATCCGACAGAAAAATGTACCAAATAATCGGGATAACCATCAACAGGGATCCAAAAAGAAACTACGTCACCTAATTTGCCGACTTTTTTACGATAACTGGTTTCACCATTCTGCCAAGCTTCTTCAGCCCGGCAGCCCTTATGCTGCTCTAACGGCTCAACTAAAGCGCACTTGTTGCCCTCTATACGTCCTGTGCTGGGCGCAATTTTATTGGCAGCAATAATATTACGTTTCTTATCAATAAGCATTGCCGACTCCGGATAATTATCCCACATCAAATGAAACGCTTTAATTACCTCTGCCTTTTCCATACTTTCAGCTCCTTTGCCTTGTTTTTCTCTGCTTTCATATTATCACAAAAAAACGACTTCTGCCAGAAGTCAAAAAATATCCCACAGCTTAAGCTGCGGGATATTTTTTTATTCACTATATTCAGGTTCACCAATAATATCAATTCTTTTTTTCCGGGAACGCACTTTCTCCCAATATGCAAAATAAGCTTTTGTTTCTGCCACAACTACTCCACTCAATCCCAGCAAAGCAATCAGATTCGGAATCGCCATTAAACCGTTAACGATATCAGCCAGAACCCAAATCGTTTCCAGCTTTAAAAAAGCACCGGACGCTACGAGTCCAATGAAAACTAAACGATAAGGCATGATACTTTTCGTGCCAAAAAGGTATTCAATGCAGCGTTCACCGTAATAATTCCAACCCAAAATAGTCGTAAAAGCAAATAACACTAAACCTACCATCAATAAATATTTTGCCATTGCCGGGAAAGCCATTGCAAAAGCAGATTGAGTCATAGCCGCACCATTCAAATCTCCTGTCCAAACTCCGGAAACCACCAGAACCAAACCTGTCATTGTGCAAATAATGATCGTATCGATAAAAGTTCCCGTCATTGATACCAGCCCCTGCTCAGCAGGCCATTTTGTTTTCGCTGCTGCTGCTACGATCGGAGCACTGCCTAAACCTGCTTCGTTCGAAAAAATACCGCGCGCAATACCACTGCGCATCGCCAGCATAACAGTAGCACCCAAAAATCCGCCAGCTGCCGCCGTAGGATTAAAAGCACTTTCAATAATAAGAGCAAATGCTGCAGGTACCTGGTCTGCAAATGCGATCAGTACCGCCGCTGTGGTAAGCATATATACTAACGCCATAAAAGGAACTATCTTGCCTGCTACCATAGCGATGGATTTCAATCCGCCGATAGTTACGATCGCCACCAAAACAGTCAGAATCGCCGCCGTATACATGACCGGGATCCCAATAGAAAGGTTAGTGATCTCAACGATAGCATTGACCTGTGTAAAAGTACCGCTGCCTAAACAGGCAACCATCACGCCAAATACCGAAAACATAACTGCCAAAGGTTTATATTTCTTCCCAAGTCCCTGTTCAATATAATGCATCGGCCCGCCGGAGATATTTCCGTTAGCATCCACCGTTCTGTATTTAACTGCTAAAACACCTTCGGCATATTTAGTTGCCATACCGAAAAAAGCCGCCATCCACATCCAGAACAACGCTCCGGGACCACCTGCCTTGATCGCCGTAGCAACACCTACGATATTACCTGTGCCAACAGTAGCTGCCAGAGCCGTACACAACGCTTTAAAACTATTTATATCTCCGTTCCCTGTGTTTCTTGCCGTAAAAATCAACTTCAGCGCTGTAGGCAGCTTGATGACCTGCAGTAACCCTAATCTTAATGTCAGCAAAATACCCGTGCCAATAAGCAAAACCATTAACGGCGGTCCCCATACAAAACTATTGATAGTATTTAAAATATCCATCATTATCCTAATACAACTCCCTTAAATAAATTAATTCTCCCTCGCTCGTATTCTCTTAAAAATATTGATTAACAATATCCAACAACGTTTTCTATTGTAACATAATCGAAGCTTTTTTCAAGCATTAAAGCAATTGTATACAAGTATTCTTCTTATTTTGACCGCATTTGTGTATACAATATGCAATTTGTATTAAAAATAAAGAACAAAAAAGCGCACTAACAAGTGCGCTTTTTTGTTCTTTAGGAGTTATTTGGAAAATGTAAATTAAAAATCACTTTTCCAATTAGTGGAAGCCAATATACAAAGTATCTGAGTTGCATCTTAAAAGCTTCACTTTAACTGTAGATTTTAAATAACCTGTTTTTTCAGTACTTTCAAAATATCCAGTAATTCTTCTGCGGTATATTTGTCTTCTACCTCTTGTGGTTTAACCTCAGTATTCAAAGTTAAGCCTAAAAGTGCATCAACGCCGCAGCTGAAATAATGCGAAAGCCTCAGCAGGACTTTCAAATTCACACTCACACGTCCATGCTCCAGATTACTCATATGTGTTTGAGAAATACCAAGTTTTTTCGCAAGCTCTGATTGGGTAACACCTTTACGGATACGCATGATCTTAATGTTTTGTCCTATTTTTACAAAATTGGGTTCTACGCTCATAACTGCCATCTCCTCCCTGAACTGTATAAAATATAATTCCAGAAAATTTTAGAACTATATTTTTATAAAAGCTAAACATCAGGATAAAACCGTTTGTTTGCTAGCTTTTCCAAATTAATCAGCATGTAAATAAATATACTATAATACAACTATATCAAACATCTTTATCTGTCAGCAAAATACCTGCATCAACATTCAGGACTTGCGCAATCTGCAGCAAAACCGGTACACTGCACTGCGCTTTGCCAGTTTCTATTTTCGACAGATATGAGCGTGAGATTCCTGCCTCATCAGCTAATTCTACTTGGCTGATATTTTTCATTTGTCTGTAATATTGGATTTTTAACCCTAATTGTTTAAATTTTGTCGAAAACATTTAAATCTCCATTTCCATACTAATCCAAGATGTTAATTATTTATCCCTTCTTTGCTATTCTTTATACTTTATTAATATTATTATCACATTTTATTAATATTTAGGTGTTCAGAAATAGTTAACATATGTGTTCTTTAGTGCACAGAAATAAATAAATTATATCTTTTTTATTTTTTTCATTATTTTTTGGGTCACTATTAATTTATATCAATATTTTTTTGCATTATTTGAACGAATATTAAAAATTTACTTCATATAATATCTTCAATATTACATTAGCAATTATCAGAATAATCTGCAGTAAATTTCTTTATGTCTTTTACACATTTTACAATTTATTATATTTAAATTTATTTCTAGCAAAGGTATTCTTGCTGCATTGGTTATAGATTATCATAATAGATATGTTTTTGTTTTAAGTTTAAGTTTCAAAATTACTTTTTATATTAATTTTATTTCTTTTCACTATTCATTTTATTTTTATATTCAATACTATCTTTTGAAATTTTATATTTTCACTTACCTAAAAAAAACTCCATTTTTCAAATGGAGTTTCAATAATATATAAACATATTATATAGTCAATAGCTCAAAAGTTTTTTATTCTATTATTATTGGCAATCATTTAATTTTTACCGCTGTTTTTAAGTATCTTAAACAGTTAACAAATCATCTAAACTACACTTAAAAAAACCGGTAAGCTTGTACAGCATTTTCAAACTTATTTTAACTTTACCATTTTCTATATTACACAAATGAGCCGCCGATACTCCTAAAAGCTTAGCCAATTTAGCTTGACTGATACCTTGACGTATCCTTTTAATTTTTATATTAATCCCTATTGTTTTATAATTAGGTTCTTCCACTTTCTTACACCTCTTTGCTTTTTCTTAACTTAATAGACGCTGCTCTCCGACAACAGCTCACCTGGATCAATATCCAGTGCTCTGGCTATCTGCATCAATACAGCCAGACTGTAACGAACTTTACCTGTTTCAATTTTTGAAAGATACGAACAGGATATGCCGGCTTTTTCCGCTACTTCCATCTGCTTCAATGCTTTTCTTTTTCTGTAATAGGCTATTTTCAATCCTATTTTTTTGAATTTCTTGCTAAACATAATTTCACCAACCATACTTTTATTCTTCTGTAATATTAATTACATCAATTTTATTATATACAGCTATTGATTTTTATGTTTTCAATAATAGTTCAAATATGTGCACTATAATGCATATTAGCGTTAACATTATTTGAAAAATCCCTGTCATTTATATCATAAAAATATTTCTCTTAATCAGACAATAAAAAAAGCCCTGCTTAAGCAGGGCTAAAAAAGCTTTATTTTATTCTAATTTGAAATTAAAAATATCCGCAACCTGGCTAACCGGAATAACAAATTCAATCGTTCCAGCAGCATACGGAGCAACAGCATACGGCGGATATACTATAACAAGATCAGCATTATCGGTAATATAAAAGTTTTCTGTTCCGTTCACTTCTACTTTTTTATCAAAAAATCCCTTCAACTGCTGTTCTTCTGCCACCTGTTTGGCAATAATAGCATTCAACCGCGGCAGATAATCGCTGCCGGCTTTAAACATGTTCCAGACGCAGAAGACGCATATGCTGATTGTGCTGGATGAATTTGGCGGAAC
>OLRH01001386.1_pt1 | contig 12598 bp, 12 predicted proteins | sample 1672321 | NCBI WGS metagenome assembly OLRH01 (sample SAMEA3136671, study PRJEB25190) | human gut metagenome | reverse complement strand
TGTCCAGCAGCCCGTCCGTAAAGGGCAGGCGCCAGATGCCGCCGTGGGCGTGGCCGCTGAAGGTCAGGCGATCGCCTTCCAGACGCCCGCGCGCGTCATGCCGAGCGCACGGCACATCTGCTCGCCCGAAACCGGCGCGTCGCTTTTTTCCAGCAGCGCCAGAACATCCTCTTTCGTCATAAAAAAACTCCTTGTCATTTGGGGAAGAATCTGCTATACTTCTGATTGTAAACTAAAAATACAAAAACTCAAGTTTACAATACAGGAGGAACTATGAAAACCCGGACCATGATTCTCTGCGCGCTGTTTGCCGCGCTGACAGCAGTCGGCGCATTTTTCAAAATCCCCTTTGCGCTGGCGGCTATCTCGCTGCAATTTCTCTTTACAGCGATGGCAGGCGTCCTGCTGGGTGCCGGCTATGGCGCGCTGTCGCAGGCGGTGTATGTGCTCATCGGGCTCGTCGGCGTGCCGATTTTCGCGCTCGGCGGCGGCTTTTCGTATATTTTTCAGCCGACGTTCGGCTTTCTGCTGGGGCAAAGCTGCGCTGCATCGGGGTTACGGACGTCCACGGTTCCGTGCGCGTTCGTGATCGGCAAGCTCGCCAAACGCCCGCTTACCTTCTGGCGCACGGCGCTTTCGATGCTCGCAGGTCTTGCCGTTCTGTATGCCATCGGCGTTCCGTATATGGCGCTGATTGCAAACGGCTATCTCGGAAAGGGACTGAGCGCCTGGCAGATTCTGTGCAAGGGCATGCTGATCTACCTGCCGGGTGATCTTCTGAAAATTGCTGTGGGCAGCCTCCTGTGCGTCGCCGTGACGCGCCGGATGCCCTCGATGTTCGCGCTGCCGCAGAAGAAGGCATAAGCTTCATTTCATGTTGCCATATTTTGCGGGAAAAGTCAATCCTGCACCAAGGGCGCGCCGCATTTTGCGGCGCGCCCTTCGTCTGTCCAAAAAGCTGGCGCTTTTTGGACAGCGGCATTATGGGATGATTCTCGAGGGCTTCTGGTAGCGCTCCTGCTCGGAGAAGACGCAGCCGCAGTATTTCTGCATATAAAAGCCCAGCTCCCGCGCACGGGCCTGGCCGTCGCGGAACATGGGGCGGAAATCCTGATAATAAAATTCCACGCCGTATTCCTCCGCCGCGCGGTAGGCCACGTCGCGCATCAGCTCGTGCTTCTGATAGGGGCTGATGAACAGAGACGACGTAAACGCGTCGAACCCGCCCTCCTTCGCGGCCCGTGCCGCCTCAAAAAGGCGCATTTCGTAGCATTTGACGCACCGGCCCGCGATATCGCCGGCTACCTCGCGCACGAATGGCCGCAGGCCGTAATCGTCGCGCATGAGAAGGGGCAGCTCGATGGTCTTCGCGTATTCCTGCAGGCAGTTCCGCCGGGCGCGGTATTCGGTAAAGGGATGGATGTTGGGATTGTACCAGTAGCCGGTCAGGTCGATCCCATCCGCGCGCAGCGCGTCGATCGGCATATTCGCGCAGGGCGCGCAGCAGATGTGCATCAGTAATTTCATGACGTTCGCCTCCTATTTGTGCACTAAGCATATCACACATCGCCATTTCTGTACAGATTGCAAAAAAGAATCTGCGACATTCCGTAGAAAATGAACATGGACAAGCGGCAGGAGCAGTGCTATAATTCCATCTAATATCAGATACAAGCAAAACTGAACGCAGAAAGGAAGATGTTCCATGGCTTTTCCCATTGAGAGCTACGCAGCGAAGATCCAGCGGAAGCTGTTAAAGAAGCAGCGTGTGATCGAGGCCGCCTCCGGCCGGCAGAAGGCCGATCTGGTGCTGAAAAACGCGACGTATGTCAACGTATTCTCCAATGAGCTGCTGACGTGCGATATCGCCGTGGCGAACGGCCTGATCGTGGGCCTCGGCAGCTATGAGGGCGAGGTCGAATACGATATGACCGGCAAGATCGTCTGCCCCGGCTTCGTCGACGCGCACATCCATCTGGAATCCAGTCTCGTCACGCCGAAGGAATTCGTCCGCGCGACGCTGCCGCACGGCACGACCACCGTCATCACCGACCCCCATGAGATCACCAACGTCATGGGCACCGACGGCATTGACTATATGTTCCAGGCGACCGAGGGGCTGCCCATCGACGTGCGGTTCATGCTGCCGTCCTGCGTCCCGGCCACGCCGATGGACGAATCCGGCGCGAATCTGGACTACCGCGCCATCGATTCGTTCTACGACTACCCCAGAGTACAGGGTCTGGCCGAGATGATGAACTCCTACGGCGTGATCCACAATGACGCCGAGGTCGTCTCGAAGATCGTCGCCTCGCAGGCGCACCACAAGAAGATCGACGGCCACGCGCCGGGCCTGCAGGGCAAGGATCTCGACACCTACGTCGCCGCAGGCGTCTATTCCGACCACGAATGCGCCACGATGGAGGACGCGCTGGCAAAGCTGCAGCGCGGCCAGTTCATCATGATCCGCGAGGGCACCGCCGCGCGCAATCTGGAAGCGCTTGCTCCCCTGCTCACGCCGCAGTACGCCGAGCGCTGTATGTTCTGCACCGACGACAAGCATCCGAGCGATCTGCTGGAAAAGGGTCACATTGATTATATCGCCCGTGAGGCCATCAACAAATACGGCGTCGACCCCATCATTGCCGTCAAGGCCGCCTGCCACCACGCCTCGCGCTATTTCCTGCTCAATAACCGCGGCGCGATCGCGCCCGGCTATCTGGCCGACTTCGCCGTGATCGACAATTTCAAGGACTTCAACGTCGAAATGGTCTTCAAGAAGGGCGTTCTGTACTGGAACAACGGCGAGCTGCGCGACTTTGAAGCGCCGAAGATCGAGGAATATCTCGACAAGCGCGCCCACGACACCTTCCACGTCTCGACGCTCACGCCCGACGATTTCCGCGACACCCGCCAGAGAGGCGTTCTGGGCATGGTCCCGGGCGAGATCATCACGACCGACAACGGCTATGCCGATCATGTCGATCTGGAAAAGGACATTCTGAAGATCGCCGTCGTCGAGCGCCACAAGGGCACGCATCACATCGGCCTCGGCTACATTCAGGGCTACGGCCTGAAATCCGGCGCGGTCGCGACCAGCATTTCGCATGACTCGCATAACATCATCGTCGTCGGCACGAACTCCGCCGATATGGCGTTCGCCGCGAATTACATCGTCGAGCACCACGGCGGCATCGTCGTGGTCGAAAACGGAACGGTAAAGGGTTCGGTCGTGCTGGAGATCGCGGGCATCATGTCCGACCGTCCGCTGACCGAGGTCAACGACCAGCTTGAGGCGGCCAAGGACGCGGCCTTCACGCTCGGCGTCAGCCGGGGCATCGACCCGTTCATGACGCTCAGCTTTATGGCCCTGCCCGTCATCCCCAAGCTCCGCATCACCACCAGAGGCGTCGTCGACGTCGACACCCAGCAGTACGTATAAAATACACAGAAATAAGGCAACCGGCCCGCAGGCGTGTCCTGCGGGCCGGTTCTGATTTTTATGACCGCCTCCGGCGGTATTCTGTCGGCAGCTCGCCGTAGGTCTCCTTGAACGCGGCCGTGAACCGGCTCTGGCTCTCGTAGCCGACGGCCTGCGCGATGGCGGCAATGTCGTTCTGCGTTTTTAACAGCAGGGACGCGGCCTGCTCCATGCGGTGCTTTTTCATGTGTGCGGCGATCGTCTCGCCGTAGACCTGCTTGAAGCAGCGCTTGAGCGTCGTCGTGTTCATCAGATACTTCCGCGACAACTCCTCAATGGTGACGCGCTCGGCGAGATTGGCCGTCAGCTCGTTGTGGACATGGCGGATGATCTGCTCCTGCGAGTCCTGATAGTCGACGGCCTTTTCCGGGCAGGCGATCTGCATGACCTGCTCGACGATCTCGTGCAGGAGCTTGATCTGCATGGTGTCGCCCGCCTTGTAATAGACCTCCTTGCCGCACCGGCGGCTTTCGATCAGCCCGCTCTGCGCAAGTGAACGCAGATGGTGCGAGACGGCGGGGCTGGACATATCGAGCAGCGCCGCGATGTTGATGACGCACTCCTCCCGGTGGCTGAGCAGCCAGAAAATGCGCACGCGGGTCGGGTCGCTCAGCTGTTTGAAGATATCGCACACCGCACCGAAGTGCTCCACGTTTTTCAGCTCCCGGTACAGATCCTCCGTGTGTCCGTGCACGCCGTGGTCGTGCGGAAGAGAGAATTCCGGCATTTGTCCCATCTCCTTTGTCCGTTTTGGACATTCCGTTCGCCCGTTTGGAAGCAAGATCCCCGGAGGGCTTGATTTCCGGCGTTTTTCTCAGTATACTGCGGATGTAATGATTAAGCAAGCGTTTAATTCAAAATTTCAAACGGAGGTACTGACCATGAAAAAGACATACCAGATCGAAGTCGACTGCGCAAACTGCGCAAACCTGATGGAGGAAGCCGCGAAGAAGACCGAGGGCGTTGCGAACGCGACCGTCAACTTCATGACGCAGAAGATGATCGTGGAATTCGCCGAGGGCGCAGACGAGAAGAAGACCATGAAGGCCGTGCGCAAGGCCTGCAAAAAGGTCGAGCCTGACTGCGAGATCGAGCTTTAAGCTGCAATTGCTGCTCCGGCAGCGCGGAACGGAGTGTTTGCTATGACAAAGAAACAGAAAAAAATGCTCGTGCGCATCCTCATCACCGCCGTGATGCTCATTGCGCTGAAATTTATCCCCATCACCGGCATCCCGCAGCTGCTTGCCTATGTGGCCGCGTATCTGGTCATCGGCTATGACATTCTGCGCAAGGCCGGAAAGGGCATTCTCAACGGACGCGCGTTTGACGAAAACTTCCTCATGACGCTGGCCACGCTCGGCGCGTTCTTTCTCGCCATCTGGACGAAAAGCGGCGACTATGTCGAGGGCATCGCCGTTATGCTGTTCTATCAGATCGGCGAGCTGTTCCAGAGCTACGCCGTCGGCAGGAGCCGGAAGAATATCTCCGCACTGATGGATATCCGCCCGGACTACGCGAACATTGAGCAGGACGGTCAGCTGAAGCAGGTCGACCCGGACGTGGTCGCGGTCGGCAGCATCATCGTCGTCCAGCCGGGCGAAAAGGTGCCGCTCGACGGCGTGGTCGTCGAGGGCACATCCAGTCTCAACACCAGCGCGCTGACCGGCGAAAGCCTGCCGCGCGACGTCAAGACGGGCGACGAGATCATCAGCGGCTGCATCGATCTGTCCGGCGTGCTGAAGATCCGCACGACAAAGGCATTCGGCGAGTCCACCGTTTCGAAGATCCTCGATCTCGTCCAGAACGCAAGCTCCCGCAAGTCGCGCTCCGAAACGTTTATTTCCCGTTTTGCCAAGGTCTACACGCCTGCCGTGTGCGCCGCAGCGCTGGCGCTGGCCGTGCTGGTCCCGCTGGGCCGGATGCTTGCGGGGACTGACGCGAACTGGACCGACTGGGTTTACCGCGCGCTGTCCTTCCTCGTCGTCAGCTGCCCGTGCGCGCTGGTCATCAGCATTCCCCTGAGCTTCTTCGCGGGCATCGGCGGTGCAAGCCGGGAGGGCGTGCTGATCAAGGGTTCAAACTATCTGGAGGCCCTGTCCGCAGCGAAGGTCGTCGTGTTCGACAAGACCGGGACGCTGACGCGCGGCGTGTTTGAGGTCACGGCTGTCCACCACAGCCCGCTGGCTGAGGAGCAGCTGCTGGAATACGCGGCGCTGGCCGAATGCGCGTCCTCGCATCCCATCAGCAAGAGTCTGCAAAAGGCCTACGGAAAGGAAATCGACCGCAGCCGCGTGACGGACATCGAAGAGCTCAGCGGCCACGGCATCACCGCCACGGTTGACGGGCACGCGGTCGCCGCAGGCAACAGCAAGCTGATGAAAAAGCTGGGCGTTCCATACTGCGACTGCCACAGCACCGGCACGATCATCCACATGGCCGTTGACGGCCAGTACGCGGGACATATCGTCATTTCCGACGTCGTCAAGCCGCATTCGAAGGAAGCCATCGAGCAGCTCAAGCGCGCGGGTGTCCAGAAGACCGTCATGCTGACGGGCGATGCGAAGCGCGTGGCCGACAGCGTAGCCGCCGAGCTCGGCGTCGACGAAGTGCGCAGTGAGCTTCTGCCGGGCGACAAGGTCGCGGAGGTCGAGAAGCTGCTGGCCGCGAAGGGCAAAAACGATATGCTGGCCTTCGTCGGCGACGGCATCAACGACGCCCCGGTCCTCACGCGGGCGGACATCGGCATTGCAATGGGCGCGATGGGTTCCGATGCAGCCATCGAGGCCGCTGACATCGTCCTCATGGACGACGACCCGCTGCAGATCGCAAAGGCCATCAAAATTTCCCGCAAGTGCATCGGCATCGTCCGGCAGAACATTGTGTTCTCTCTGGTCGTGAAGTTCGGCTGCCTCGCGCTCGTCGCCTTCGGCGTCGCGAATATGTGGGCTGCCATCTTCGCCGACGTCGGCGTGATGGTCCTCGCCGTCCTGAACGCGATCCGGGCGCTGAAATACAAGGGCTGACGGATATAAATGCAAAAAAGAACGGGGCTCCGCAGACAGCGGAGTCCCGTTTTTGCCATATTGCGCAGCGCCGGTCAGCCCTCCGCCACGGACGGGCAGGTGCGGACATATTCGTAGAACTGCGCGTTTGCCGCTTCCATGTACGGCGTGACCCAGAGCGTGCCGACGCCGAGGCACAAAGAGCCGACGATGATCCAGCCGAGAAAGCTCAGGTCGAGCACGAATTTTTCCCACTTGTGGCCGTCCATCATCTGACGGCTTGCGTCGATGCAGGCCTTCCAGCCGTAATCGGGGTGGTCGAGCTTGATATAGTATGCCATAGAATAGGCATACGCCTTGACAATGCCGGGGATGACGAACAGCAGCGACCACAGGAACGTGAACAGCGACGTCATGAGGCCGATGAGGAACGTTCCGCCGAAATCATCCTGAAAGCCGCGGAACATATCGCCCAGCTGCACGGGCTGATGGTCACGCGCCTGCTTGAGGAAGATATACGCCATGCCGTATTCCAGCGGGCCGACCACGAGCAGCGCGCCGATACCGGGGATGATCCCGGCGGCAGCCGACTCCAGCAGGCCGATCAGCAGGCACACGGCCAGACCCATCATCCAGAGATTCTGAAAAATACCGCCGCCGAGCTGCGCTCTTGCGCGGGCCTTTAATTCTGCACGATCCATAAATTACACAGTCCTTTCTGAATCCTCTTATTTCTTTCTTTTTCCCGGACACTCCCATTATACTGTATGCAGCCCGGCAATGCAAGATTCACAATTCCGGCACACCCGCGAGGCACAGCGGCAGCACCGCCGCCGTGATCAGCCCCTCGACCAGACCGATCGCCAGATGGATCGGCTGCATGAGCACCGCGAACGCGCCGAGCGGCAGCGCTGTGATGCCGGAGAGCGTCGTTTCCAGCACGACGGAGAATGCGCCGAGCTGCAGCGTTGCAACGCAGCCGAGCACCGACGCAAGCGTCAGGCGCAGCCGGGCCTTGCCCGCGGAAAGATTTCCGCGCATCAGGGGCCGGTAGATAAGGAAATATCCCACGAAGCAGCCGTAGAACGCCATGTTCCAGACATTCGCGCCCAGCGCAAGCAGCCCTCCGTCAGCAAAGAACAGCGCCTGAATGGCAAGAATGACGATCATGGACAAAAAGCCTGCCCACGGCCCCAGCATGGCGGACAGCAGCATACCGCCGCACAGATGCCCGGACGAGCCTGTGCCGGGGATGGTATAGTTGATCATCTGTCCGGCAAAGACGAGCGCGGACATGACCGCCATTGTCGGAAGCTTCTTTTTTGCCGTCTCCGATGCGGCAAGCTCCTCCCTGCGCAGCTGCACGAGCGAAACGCCCGCCGCAGCAGCAGAGGCTGCGTACATCGTAACGGCGACAGCAGGAGATAAAAGTGCGTCTGCCATATGCATGGTCTGTTCCTCCGAACTTTTTTGCTTATTATTAAGAAGTCTGACCGCCGCGCACAAGCTCCCCTGGGGGATATTTCGGATAAAAAAGTCCTTGTGCATCATGACAAATTGCGGCAAAGGAATTTGTGGAAGTCTACCGAAAAATTTAAAATCGCAAGATTGTCGGATAAAAAAAGCAAGTCTAACATTGAACAAACAGCCTGTTCCGCTATGATGGAGCTATCCGGAGGCGGCTTTCGGTAAAAGCCGCCCGCCCCTCAAGCACATATTTGTATGAAACCAGACAATTGATACAGGAGGATGCAGACATGGCAACATTCAGATTTACCGCAGGCCCGTGGAACGTCCACGAGGGCAACGAAACCTTTGGCCCCGGCCACCGCAAGAGCATTCCGCTGGAAGAAAAAATGAAGAAGTACGCCGAGATCGGTCTGGCCGGCATGCAGTTCCATGACGACGACGCCGTTCCCGACATGAACAACATGACCGAGAAGCAGATCGTCGACTACGCGAAGGACGTCAAGGCGATGCTCGACAAATACGGCCTGTTCGCAGAGTTCGTCGCGCCGCGTCTGTGGTTCGACAAGCGCACGAATGACGGCGGCTTCACCGCCTCCCGCAAGGAAGACCGTGAATTTGCCCAGTGGCGCGCCCGCCGCTCCTGCGACATTGCCAAGGCGCTCGGCACCAAGAAGATCCAGCTGTGGCTGGCCCGCGAGGGCACGCTCTGCGCCGAGGGCAAGAACCCCGTTGAAATGACCCTCCAGCTGCGCGACGCGTTCAACGACATCCTGACCTACCGCGACGACGCGCTCATCCTTGTCGAGCCGAAGCCCAATGAGCCCATCGACCGCTCCATCTGCGGCACTGCCGGTCACGCGCTGGCCGTCGGCGCATACACCGTCGATCCGAGCCGCGTCGGCCTGTGCATCGAATCCGCGCACTCCATCCTCGCCGGTCTTGATCCCGCGAACGACATGGGCTTCGCGCTGGCGCTCAACAAGCTGTGGGGCGTGCATCTGAACGACCAGAACGGCTGCCGCTATGACCAGGATAAGGCGTTCGGCGTCGACAACCTGCGCAACGCGTTCAACCAGGTCAAGGTTCTGTACGAAAATAACTTCGGCGACCGCGGCAATTTTGAATGCGTCGGCCTCGACGTCAAGGCCATGCGCACCCAGCCCGATGAGGACTGCTACCGCCATCTGATCAACTCCAAGAAGATCTTCGAGAAGCTGCTGGCCAAGGTCAAGAGATTCGACTACGAATTCCAGGCCGCCTGCGTCAAGGAGCAGAACTTCGAAAAGCTCGAAATGTACGTCATGGACCTGCTGATGGGCGACTGAAAAAAACCGGGCCGCCGCGCACGGGAAACGCCCCCAAAAGGTCAGGCAAAATTTCGAACAACAAAGAATCAAGCCGCCAAAAGGGCTTGCCGTCTGTGAATCGCAGGCGGCAGGCCCTTCAGTCGTTCCCGCAGCCAGCTTCCCGAACTCCGGTGTATTCTCCCTGGACATAGTGAACCCCCATTTCTTAGTATCAGGTTTTTCCCATACCTGGCTAACAAATGGGGGTTTTCACCGCGCCGGGCGGTTTTTCATGTGCGGTAATTCAGAATGTCGTTCGCGACCGGGGTGTAGAACAGGCGGTGGATCTGGGCGGGGGCCCTGGTCTGGCCGAGGATCCACATGAGCTTTCCCGTGATGGCCTCGGTCGTCATGTCGAACGCCTCAAGCACCTGCGGGCATTCGCGGATCTTATGCCCGACCTGATAAACGCCGACGTTGCTGCCCTCGTTCTGCACCTGCGTGGTCAGAACGACGGTCTTGCCGCCCTGAATGCCCTCCTCCAGCACGGACAGGAAGTCATTCCCGTCATACGACGGGATGCCGCCCACGCCGAAGCTTTCCAGGATCAGCGCGTCGTTGTGCCGGAGCATCCAGCCCGCAAGCTCCGCCCGCGCGCCGGGGATGAGCTTTAAAAGCGCGACGCGCTCGTCGAGCGTGTCATAGAAGACCGGCTCGGGCAGGCAGGCGTTTTCGATATACTGCAGAATGCAGCCGTCCTGCAAGACGGCCAGATACGGATAATTGATGCTGGAAAAGGCCTCGTAGCTCTTTGTGCGCGTTTTGCAGGCGCGGGTGCCCTGAATGACCTTGCCGTTGAAGACGATCATGACGCCGTGCAGGGTGTCACTGCACGCGCATAAAAACGCGTCGGTCAGATTGACCTTGGAATCAGTCGAGTCAAAGCTGATGGGCTTCTGCGCGCCAGTCAGGATGATGGGCTTGCGCGCACCCTGAATGAGATAGCTGAGGGCCGCGGCGGTATAGGCCATGGTGTCCGTGCCGTGGCTGATGACGAAGCCGTCGTAGCGGTCATACCGCTCACGGATGGCCTTCGCGATCAGCAGCCAGTGCGACGGGGCAAGATTTGTGCTGTCCAGCGACAAAAGTTGTAAGCATTCCGCCCGGCAAAGCGCCGATACCGCCGGGACGAAGGACAGAAGCTGTTCGCTCGTCAGCTCCGGCATAAGGCCCTCCGCCGTTTTCCCGGACGCGATCGTTCCGCCGGTGCCGATCATCAGGATTCGTTTCATGGGCGTATCCTCCCGCGTTTTTTCATTATTCTTCCGTCTGCGCCGTATACGGCAGGAACCAGTCGAGGTAGCGTGTCGGCTCTGTTACGGCGCCGCGCGTGGTATAGAGCGCGTAGCTTTTGAACAGGATAGGCGTGATGTATCCGCGTTCGCACACGCGCTTGTAGAGATTATACGTGTTGCCGCTGTTGACGAGGGCCATGCTGCACAGGTTCATCATCGTGCTGTCGGACAGGTCGCCGTAGTTGAGCGTGCCGGTCGCACCGAAAAACGGCGAGAGGTCAAAGTTCGGAGACAGGCGCACCTCGCCGTAGTACAGGTCGAAATTCCCCTGTAAAAGCGCCTGCTTGTACTCGGTATATTCCATGGACTTGACTGTGATGTTGAAGCCCAGAGAATTGAGCATTTTCGCGGCCTCGTTTGCCGCCTGTACGCGGATGTAGCTCGACGAGCAGACGAGCATCGTGCCCTCGACCGGGACGGAATAGCCCTTGGAGGGGACGTAGAGGTCGAGGATGCCGTCGCCGGTCGCGTCCTCGACGGAGGCGCCGACCAGCTGGTCGTAGTACGAGCCGGTGTCATAGGCGAAGCTGTTGGCCAGCTTCACGTCGTAATACCGGGAATTGGGTGAGCACGGCAGCGTCGACGCGACGGCAAAGCCGCCCAGCGTCTGCTCGACCAGCTGCTCGCGGTCGATGGCGAAGGTGATCGCGCCGCGCAGGCCGTAGTTGGAGAAGACGGGCGAGTTCATGTTGTAGCCGATGTACTGCATGATGGTCGTCTCCTCGTTCCACAGCTCGTAGTCGTTGTGGAAGCCTGCGAACGCGGAGGAGTTCGGGTCCGTCAGAACCATGTTGACCTTCTGATACTCAAAATTATCGCGCACGTCGGCGGCGGTGGACGAAACGGTCAGCGCGATCTCGTCAAAGTCGACCAGCGGCTGGGTGTCGCGCCACCAGCTTTCGCAGCGCGTGAGCTTTGTCCCGGCAAAGTCATACGGGCCTGTGCCCGGAGGGCTGGCCTCGTCCTTCGTGCCGTTTTTGATGATGGGGATATCCAGCAGCAGCGGCAGGCACTCATACGCTTCGCTCGTCGAGAGCACGAGCGTCAGATCGTCCTGCGCCTCGGCGGAAGTGATGAAGCGCAGGCGCGAACCGTAATATTCCGAGCCTGCGGCGGATTCGATGGAATATGCCGCGTCCGCCGCGGTAAGGGCGCTGCCGTCGTGGAAGGTCACGCCGGAGCGGAGCTTCACCGTGGTCGTGCGTCCGTCGTCAGTGACAAAATAGCTCTCGGCGAGAATCGGTTCTGCCTCGTAGCTGCTTGTCACGGCGAACAGCGGCTCGTAGAGGAAGGAAAAGATGATGCGGTTGTTGAGACTCTGGCAGTTATAGGGCTGCAGGCCGTAATCCGGCTGGTAGGCCAGGCCGAAGGACTCAAGCGCCGTATACGTCTCGGTGACGACCTGCTTGACCTCCTGCTTATCCTCCGAGCCGTTGACCGAGCCGGTCTGCTGGGCGGCGACGGCCTCGTCGCCGACGGGGAAAAGATTCTGCATCCATTCGCTCGTCGCGATCGTCGTGCAGCCGCAAAGAAGGGCCAGACACAGCGCAAGCGCTGTGAGCATCAAAAGCTTTCGTTTCATGCCGGTGCGCCTCCTTTCAGCCGGATGATGGCGGCCTGCGACCCGCGGTTCCCGCCGGTCACGCGATGCGACCAGAAGCGCTCCGGCTGGCATTTGGTGCAGTCCGGGCAGATATCAATCGCCCGCACGCCTGCCTTTTCCAGCCAGATGCGGTTCAGGCGCTTCAGATCGACGTGCGCCTTTTCGCCGTGCAGTTCAATTGCCGCTTCCGCGTCCGGGCCGAGCGATCGCCGCATGGCCTCCGGCACCTCCGGCCCGACCTCAAAGCAGCAGCGGCCGATGCACGGGCCGATGGCCGCATGAATGTGCTCCGGCGCGCAGCCGAATTCCGCCTGCATCCGAAGGACGGCCTTGTACGCAATGCCCTGCGCCGTCCCGCGCTGCCCCGCAGCGGCTTTGTGATGCTGTGCGGCGGCCATGTG
>OLRH01001381.1_pt1 | contig 12639 bp, 8 predicted proteins | sample 1672321 | NCBI WGS metagenome assembly OLRH01 (sample SAMEA3136671, study PRJEB25190) | human gut metagenome | reverse complement strand
ATATCATCCTTTTAATTCAGAGGGTTCACCGTTACTACATCCAGTAGCCAATTCCTATTATAAAGAGCCAATGTGAAAACATTATTAACTCCAAGCATGTTGTTGCGAATAATCCTATCTTGTCTAAATCGCATTATTTTCGTTGAATTAGATACGGTTTTAACATCTAAACTAACACAAAATCAATCATTTACACAACATAAGATAAAAGAACCCTCAACTAAGAGGATCCTTCTTACTCAATACATGTTTTAACACTACTTCCATCTTTTGAAAGTCAATTGGTTTCGTTATATAATCATTCATCTTTACATCAAATGCTTTTTTCTTATCTTCCTCAAACGCATTGGCAGACATAGCTATAATTGGTATATTGGCCTTTTCAGGTTGTGAAAGATGTCGAATGCAATCTGTTGCCTTATAACCATCCATATTTGGCATTTGAATATCCATTAAAATCAAATCGTATGTATTGGCTGGTTGATGTTGCATTTCATTCACACAAAGGATTCCGTCTTCTACAGTTTTAAATTCAAAACCCATTTCACTAAGAATTGTAGTTGTGATTTCAGCATTTAATTCATTATCTTCGGCCAATAAAATTCTTTTACCCTTAAAATCAATATCAAGCTCATGGGAAGATTCAATATTTCTATTAGTATAATCTTTATTCGCAATCTTATGTGGAATAGTGATCGTAAAAGTACTACCCTTACCAAGTTCACTCTCTACTTCAATACTGCCATTCATTAAGTCCACAAGGTTTTTGACAATAGCCATACCAAGTCCAGTACCTGGAATTTTAGATAGAGTCGTATTTCTTTCACGTGTAAATAATTCAAATAAGGATGGCAAGAATTCTTCACTCATTCCAATACCCGTATCCGATACTTTTGTTTGAATTAAAGTATAGCCTTCTTTATCATAAGGAAGTTCTCTTGTATCAATTGTTACCTTGCCACCAGCAGATGTATATTTGATCGCATTACTGATTAGATTGGACAGAATTTCCTGCATCTTTGTAGAATCGGTAATAATATGTTTGTGTTCGACATTCACAATTTTGTTTAATTCAATATTCTTTTTTGAAGCTTCCGCCGCAAATGCACCACAAACAAGTTGAGTAATATTCCCCACTACTTCATAATTTTCATCCAATTCCATCTTACCACTTTCAACACGAGCCATATCCAATACATTATTAATAATTGAAAGTAATAATTGACTCGATTGTTCAATCATTTCTTGATAATGAACGAGTTTAGGATTTGTTAATTCTTTCTTCATTAATTGTGAATATCCCAAAATCGCATTCATCGGTGTACGAATATCATGTAACATATTAAATAAGAATATAGACTTGGCCTCATTGGCCTTTTCAGCCTTGATCTTTTCTTGGCGTAAAGCCTCTTCCTGTTCTAACTCACGCTTCTTTTCTTCCGTAAAATCACGATTGGCAAGTAATACACTCACAACACGACCATTCTCATCATATTTTTGAGGTACAATCATCGAAAGAATCCAAGTTCCATCTGTCCTTTCACAAGTATGGAATAAGGAATTCTTTCCTTCAAGACGTTTTGCGATGGTCGTACTATCATAAAACTCAACACTACTCTGCCTAAACGGTTCGGTAATCAAACGATTTACTTGCTCTAATAATATATTATGATCTATCTGAGTATAGCGCCCGTTTAAGCCGGGAATATTATTTCCTTTAATCAATTCCACATCACCTGTCTCTAGATTAATCAAACAAATATAGGAATACCCAGCCGATAATGCCTCAACTTCATGTCGAGCCTGTTGCACCTGCTTACCTAAAGTAATTGGAAACTCTTCATCTTCCAATTGTTCTTTATCTGGAATCGAATGATGAATATGAAGCACCTTCCATTTTCCATCCCTAACACCATAAACAACAGTAAAGCGAGAATCCAAATGCATAATTGGAACTTCTTTATCATAAAGACCATAAATTTGAACAGATCCATACACAAAGACACATTGATCATCCACAATATTTTCTTCTATTTCTAAATCTTTAAATTCAAAATGAATATTCTTTCTTTTCTCCACATCAAATTTGAAAGAATTTAAAAAGTGCTCAATATTTTTAAAGAATTCTTGTTTTCCCGTACCAATAACACTCGCATTCGAATCCAAAAAATCCTAAATTTCAACTTTGCTCAACGTATTCGATCCTAGATATGTTTCTAACAATTGTCTTGTAAGTAACTTAAAATCCTGCATAACCCAACCCCACAAAATAAAAGGCATCATCTCAAATCAGACAATGCCACATTATATTATTAATTCTAACTGATTTGAAAAAAGATATATCATTGTCTATATCATACCATTAATTTCAACCAATGTTGTCATTAATTTCATCTAATTTATCAAATATATCTTCTAAAGAACCATCACGATATTCATTTCCACGAATCTCATCCAATTTCTCATTCATTGTTCTCAATTCATCTAAAATTTCATTCAATAAATCAACCACTTCATTCATGATTCGTCACCCCCCTCATATATTTCTTCCATCTTCTTAATACATCTTTTAATGGCTCATCCAAATAAGCATAAGCCTTTTCTTTCATATCTTCCGGAATACCATAAGCAGCTTCTGCAATACTTCACGTAATAGCTGCAATCGTATCACTATCTCCACCAATCGAAATCGCATTTCGAATCGCATCCTCAAAATCCGAACTTTCTAAAAATGCAATAATGGCCTGTGGAACACTGCCTTGACAAGTTTCATCAAACTTGTAATCCTTACGAATTTCATCTAAAGACTTCGATAAATCATAACCATACTCATTTTCAATATGCTCTTTGATTCTTCTTTTACACTCATCCGGATCTGAATCAATTGGATTTGAATATTCAATATTCCATCCACCAAAATAAAATCTTGCCATAAAGATTGCATCACATACAGCCAAAGCACCCTTAATACCCTCAGGATGATTGTGTGTTACACGAGCCGATAATCTTACTAAATCACGATTAGGCCACATACCTGTTCTTGCACAAAAACCACAATCCATCACCCAAGCACAAGGAGATACACGCATGGCTGAGCCATTGCCAAAACTATTATGTAACAAAAAGAACAGATACAATGATTCTAATAGTTAGAATTCAAATCTGTTCTTAGATATCTATGATTAATTCTTTCTTTAATCTAGTCTTTAAAATATCCCATCCAAATAAGGAACTAATACATCGTAGAATTTCTTACTCCATTCTGCATGAAATTGAGCAATTAGTTCCCAATCTGCATCATTATTGATACTAACATTTTCTAAAGTGACATAAATTTTTGAACTAAGTAAATCATCATTTCTTTCCCATATCAACTTAGTATTTAAATCTTTTTCAATCTTGTCTTTATTTGCTGCTAATAAATCAAAAGCCTGTTTATTTTTATTGACGTCTGAATTACCTAAATAAAGTTCAACTCGAGACTGATTTGTATTTGTAACACAACATATATTGAACCTCACAATTCCAGTAGATCCACTTTGCCAATTTCCTTTAGATGGTTTAACTTTTTCAAAAGGGTTGAAATCTGTGAAACTTTCATTAATTTTTTCAAGTGCAAAAGCCCAAAACTTTCTTTTTACATCATATTCTTGATCATCATCTGCAGATCTTAAATAGAAAACTAAATCTTCAGGGTCTTCGTTATACAAGGCAAAAATTCGTGTTAATACATTGATTTTAGAATGTGTCCCAGTATTTGAAAATACATAAATACCATCTGATAAATCGAAGGTACGGATAAAATCATCTTTTCTTGTAGTAAAATGGGATTCTAAGCCTTCATTTGTTGATAAAGCTAATCGAGTTATAATACTCTTGTTTTCAGAATATAAAATCTGAAGTATCTTTTGATATGCCTCTAACCAGCTTTCTACTGGCTGCTCGGTATTTTTAAATGTAAATTTATAAATCTTTCTTCCAGTAAATTCCACATCATCAGCTAAAGTATAGAACTCATATTGCTTTTCTTTGGGCTTAAACTTCGTTTCAGGTAATGACCAAATATCAGTGGCTCGTTTCATTAAATAATCATTTCGCTTTTTCAACTCATCCTCATTCCAGACTTCTTTCGAAGCAATATAAGTATTCATTCGAATTCCACTATCTTCAAAACCATGTTCCATTGTCTTTTTTTCATTAAAAGACAAATTACTATATTTTGAATTGTACGCTGTCAGTGTTAAATTAGCCATTCTATGAAGCCATGTTTCATGAACTTCTTTATAATTATCACCCAAATCTTTTATCCAAGTTGGTGTTAAATGTTGTGGCATAATATGTTCGATACTATACACTCCATCATCACAATAACTATATACATCTTTATCTTCAAGTGTGCCATAGTTTTCAAATCTCTCAAATATATATAGTTTATTCTTACTATTCATTAAGTATATTTGTTTATTTGAAAAGTTTGATATAAATTCTTCATCATCTGGAAATCTTGCTTTTTCTCTTTTTGAAAGCAAAGCATATTTAAACTTCTCTAGATAATCATCGCACGTGCCATCATAACGAATAATTTCCTTATGCAATAGCAAGAAGATTTTATTTAACATATTCGTTGGTAAGTCACAAATCATTCTTCGTAACAAATAAGATTCTGTAATCGTAAATACTTTAGAAACTGTATTCAAATCTAATTTACCATCATCATATAAACTCAATACCTCTAAAAAGAATGGACGTGTTACTGTTGTAGATAAACGGTTTAAACGGTATATTGACGCATTTAATTCATTACTTTTAGTACCACCATCTAATAAAACACCATAGCGTTTTGAATATGCTAATAGATCTTTTAGTAAATCTTCAGTATCTATATTCTTTTGCTCAACATATTCTTTAAAAGTAATATAAATTCGGCTTTGCGAAGGTGTTAATAACTGTTTAACGCTCAAATAATCACGTACAAAACTACTCACATCGTATTTAGTGTTAATTTCTATTTTGTTCCAATACTTCTCGTAATAATCATTTTGTTTTGCAGAAGGAAGACCCATCAAAATGAAGTTACGAATCTTATCTCCTTCACTTAAATCCAAGCCTGTTGAATTTAAACTCTCGAAGATCAATTGCGGATTATCATCATTATCTAAAACAATACTAATGATTTCTAATTTACAAATTGCATCAAACAATTCATCAATAGTTAATTCCATTTTTTGAATGCGATCATAGAAATATCTGTAGTTCACTGTAATATTGGAATCTAGAATATAATCATCTTGATCATCAAATAATTTATCAAATGCATTCTTATCATTTTTAATAGGCTTTAATTTAATACGCTTATCTTTTTCTTGGTATTTATCAACTAAAAACTGCTCATAAATCATATCATTCAACATAGGAGTTTTATAAGAAACCTTACCCTCTTGTATTAAGTTGTACATAGCTAGCAATAAAAGAGTAATTGTTGTTAAGCGTTGTTGTCCATCTATAACTAAAAATTCGATATTTCTAGCACTACTTGGTTCATATACAGAAACAACACTTCCAAAAAAATGACTTTTTCGATTATTTCGAATTACTTTGATTAAGTCATCATATAATTGCTTACAGTTTTCTATTTTCCAATCATAATTACGTTGATAAACCGGAATCACAAATCGTTTTGTGGGTCCACTTATATATTGAATAAATTGAATTTCTTGCCCTTTCATTGCTACTCCTCCTATAAAGCCATGTAATTAACACTAATTGTAATTCGCATTATTATTAATATTATCTATAACACTCTTAATCTCCATCCAAGTTTGAATATCATTTCCAAACAAATCTGCAACAGAACCTTTATCCGTAAATGGAGATTGTTGTAAAACACTCATGTCTTTCATTAAACCATTTCTTACAATGTATTCTACAATTTGGTTTACAAAATAGATCTGTTCAGAATTAAGATTTCTTTCATCTAAGTATTTAGAGAAAGCATCTTTGGCAGCATTCATATCCAAGCCAACAATTTCTCGAACAAATTCGCAGATAGGTTTTTCTCCTACTTCTGAATAATAGTCTTTCTTAGAGCCTAATTCTTTCCATAAGATATTTTCTAAAGAAACTAAATCTGTACTACTTAATGGTTTGTTTTCTTTGATTTTCAAAATCACAGGATCATCTTTTTGATGTTGGCGAATATAATACTCAATTTTAGATTTATAATTCTTTAAATCATCATTCCCTAATTCTGAATCATTAAATTGAACATCTAAAATATCATCTTCAAAATTAGTTTCATAAGATAATCCTTGTCTTGGAATATATTTAATTAAATCTCTTAATCTTAAACGAATATTTTCGAATTCATCAATACCACTATATTCTAAATAATTCGTATTTAAGATAGCATGAATAATTTCGCTTTCCTTTTCTATTGCAGGAATATTCGATACTTTAGATAAACCTGTTACCTTTTTTAATAAATCTTTAATTCTACGTTTACTCTGTTTCTCAGCCAAATGAGCTAATTCAATACCATACATTAACGCATCAAATCGCACAGCACTTACCTCATCTTCATCCGGTAAGATTAGTGGTGCTAATTCTTGGCGCACCATCAAACAATCTTCATAAGTAAGCATTTGATAATGATCTGGATTTGAATAGAGATCAACATATTTTAAATGTTGTCTAACATCAAAACGATTACGATCCAATTCTTTTACTTTACTAACCATATAATCGACAAGTTCTTTACGCCATTTTTTTAATTCATCCGTTTGATAATTCAAAGCTTGTAATTTATAAGCAATCTCAAACTTCAATGCAAAAACAGCTCCCTGTACTGCAAGCATGTTCGGTGTTGCACTTCCAGTCTTCATTCTGAAAAATTCAAAATTACCACAGAAATCAAAAATCAAGAACTTATCTTTATCTTTTCCATCTAAAAGTCCAGGACAAAGTCTTGTTCCACGACCAATCATTTGCCAAAATTTAGCCTTACTCATTACTTTTTTAAAGAAAATCAAATTCACACATTCAGGCACATCAATACCTGTGTCTAACATATCAACTGAAATTGCAATTTGAGGTAATTTTCTTGGATCAGAAAACTGGTCAATTAAAGTCTGAGAATAGTTAATTTTATTATCAATGACTTCTGCATAACCTTTTAATTCAGGATAATCCTTATTAAAAATTTCTAGAATAAATTCTGCATGCTTATGATTTTTCGCAAAAATTATTGTTTTACCAATTTTTTGTCCATAATCAATACGAATACCATACTTAAATAAAGTTGCTAATACCTTGCGCACTGTATCTTTATTAAAAACATATTGGTTTATAGCTGAAGCACTTATAACTTCTGGAACATTCCCCTCTTCATCGACAAATGTTTCTTCATACTCTTCTTTTTCATCATTATCCAATTCATCCCAATGAATTCCATTCTTCATAAATTCTGTAGAACATTCTATAGATTTATAATCAACTAAAAATTCATCTTTTACAGCCTGAGCTAATTCATAACCATATGTCGGAATTCCATTTTCTAATTCAAAAACTTCATATGTATTCTTATCAATTTCATCTTTAGGCGTTGCAGTTAAACCAACTAAAGGTGCATCAAAATATGAAAATATATCTCTATATTTGTTATAAATAGATCTATGCGCTTCATCACAAATAATCAAATCAAAATGCCCGCAAGTAAATAATTTCTTGCCTTCATCCCTAATCGTATCTATACAACCAATCATTGTTTGGTAAGTTGAAAATACAGCATGAGCATTATAATTTTCTTTATCTTCCACTAAATTTGTAGCCGAAAGATCAGGTAATAAATTCACAAAACTACGCTTAGCCTGTGTAACTAATGAGTTACGATCTGCCAAGAATAAAATATTCTTAATCCAACCATTATTTAATAGCACATCAACTAAACTAATAACCGTTCTAGTCTTACCTGATCCAGTTGCCATGACTAATAAAGCTTTTCTTCTATTCCCTTTATCAAAGGCTTCACATACAGCACGAACTGCAGCTTCCTGATAATAACGACCAGCTATATTCTTATTAATCGCAATATAATTCAAATGAGATTTTGTTCTTCTCAAATTAAAATACTTTTCTAAATCACGCTTTGAATAAATACTCGATACTCTTCTTTCAGGATAATCATTATCTATTATGCGTGTTTCAAAGCCATTCGTAATGAAAATCACAGGTCTTCTTTTATATTTCTTCTCTAATAAATCCGCATACAATTTCGCCTGTTGTCTTCCTACCGCAGGATCTTTACAACTTCTCTTAGCCTCAATTACCGCCAATGGAATGTTCATATCATCATATAAAACATAATCTGCATATCCAACTTCAGACTTGTTAGGCATACCTTCAAGTTCAACTTCATTAATCCAGTCTTTACCTTCAACCCATCCAGCATCCATCAACATGGCATCAATATATAATTTACGAGTTTTAAATTCAGATAAATCTAATGGTTTTGAAACATAAGTCTCTTGTTGTTGAACACGACGAGAACTCAATTCCTCTTTTAAAGATTTATTTTCAGCAATCAAAGCCTCTAAATCAACATCGGGAACTGCTTTAACAGGAGTCACTTCCTCTTGTTCTAATAATGATTCGTCAAATTCTCTTTCTTCGTAATTATCACCATAACAATACGCAATAAAATCAGTAAAATAGAACAAGTTACGTAAACATATTTTGGCAATACTAGCCGTTTTTTTAGTTGAAGTATGAACTGCTTCATTCCCATATCGACGGATAAACTCAATTCGTTTCCAAATATCATCATCCATGATTGATTTAAAAGCTCGTGTATTCATTAATGTATGCAGATTATCCTGGTAAGGAATATCTAAATCTGCATCTACTGAATACATCCATTTAATACCTGCCTCTAGTGCACGTCTACAGTTGATAATACACGTACTAACATCAATCTTATACGTCTTCTCTGCAACAATAGCTATATCTACAAAGCTATCAAAATCTTTTTCTTTCTTTAAATAATCGAAGTTAGTCATATACTACCTCTCTTTCTAGTTCTATAATACTCTTCTTAATATCAAACCTTGATTTATCGACTTGTTGAACGAAATCGGCGAATTGGTTTTGACGTTCGATACTTGGTACATATATTACTGTTCCATTAATCTTTGAAAGCAACAAGTTTGGCTGTGCAGATGCACTTTGAACCATGTACATTCGAGTATTGACTCTATAACACCATTTCAAAAACACTGGATTTAATTTATCTTTTTTTATCTTCAACAAAGCAACACTCTTCTGTAATAAAGTATGCTCTGTTCTTTCATCGGATGCAATTGCTGACTTACCGATTGTCGCGCCTGTATTAACAATAAGAAAATCTCCAATTTCAATATTACAACGCTTATAATCTTTTTCAAATTCCTCAACATTTATCTCTGGAGCTGTATCATAATGGACTTCATCATCATATATTTCTCTTGCTCCAACAAAATATCTTTGAGTTCCTTCTTCTGATGTACAACCGCCATGTTTTCCGTCTGTAATCTTATTGCATAATTTCTTCAATGTGGCTTTCTCAAACTCATCAGCAGGATCATCTAACGTTCCAAACATCTCTATAAATCGGGCTTTGGTTAATGAATCAAATAATTCTAATTCTCTATTTAACTTTTCTATGTTTTCCGTTATTGTATCCAGATGAGAAACAATTTTTTCTTGAATGCTTAAGTCTGGAACTTTGCTAATATTTATCTCTTCAATATATTTCTTATTTGTATGCTTCAATCCAGCACCTTTGAATCCAGCTTCCAACACACTCATATGCGATTTAAAGAAATAGTATAAATATTTACATTTTATTTTAGAATTAGGAAATAGCACTAAGCAATCCGTTGAGACACTAAATTTCCCATTATAATAATGAAGCGTCGCATTACCACCAGTTCCCATAATAATAGCTTCTTTATCAAATTGAAAATCTGTATAACGTTTATTTTCATCTGCGCTCGAAGTAAAAAATAAATATTTAGCATTTTCAACAGCTTCTCCAGCTTTTATTCTTGATTTTGGAGCATATGAACATAGATCCTTAATTTTCATTTGCTTCTACAAATCCGAATTTAGCTTTTCAAAGTTATCATATGTCGCAATTAAGCTACAAACTTTCTATGAGATTCTTTAACATTATTTTGATTCACCATTGCATAATGCATTGTAGTATCTATTTGAGAATGTCCTAATAAGCTTTGTACTTGCTCTATAGGCATGCCTTTATCAATAGCCTTAGTTGCAACTGTTCGCCTAAATTTGTGTGGATGCACTTTATTAATACCTAGTTTTCTACCTAATTGACGAAGTCTAATCTCGACTCCACTGATATTTAATCTATCATGCGGTGCATCTAATGAAACAAATAATGCTGCATTATCATCATTTCTAGAATTAATATAATTCCTTAAATGAATCTTTGTTCTGGCATCAAAATAAACCGGTCTTTCTTTATTACCTTTACCAAAGACAACACACTCTCTATTTTCAAAATCAATATCATTTATATTTAATCTAACTAGTTCACCAACACGCATACCAGTAGATGAAAGTAGATCGATAATTGCTAAATCTCTAAGATTATTACAATTATCTCTTAACAATTCTAAAGTTTCATCTGAATATGTTTCTTTAATAACTTTATCCGTCTTTATTTTATGAATTCTTTTCATTGGACTTTTCAAAATATAATTTTCTTCTTCCAACCAAGAAAAGAAACTACTTAAATTTCTTCTTATGTTATCAATACTTGCCTTGGAACAATTATTGATTTTCTGATATTCAGTCAAATACATTCTCAAATCATCCGTTGTTAAATGTGTTACATTCTTAGTAATCATCGAATCCATTTTAATTAAAGTAGCATAATAATACTTTGTGGTTCTTTCACTGCATCCTTCTATTTCTTTTGCAGCAATAAATTTATTTATAAGTTCTATATTCGTAAATTCACTAATATGGATACCCGTATTTTCAACCACTTTTATTTCTACCTTATCCAAGCAACGACATAATACAGTATGTAAAGCATCCAATTGAGAATTATCTAAATAATTCAATAATGACTGTTCTATTTCTTGTATGATTGTATTTTTCATGTTAATAACCTCCATTACCAACATCTCTACAACCATAAATTTTATCTATCTTATCCAAAATACTCTTGCATCAAACTATCATATAATTGCTGTGTCTTTTCCAATGACTTCTTAACTTCTTCCCTTGATTTATCGACCTGTTCTACAAAGTCTGCAAACTCCTGTTGGAGCTCTATTGGCGGAACAATAAGTTCTCGACGCTTCAAAGCATCAAACTCAATATTATCCGCAGTAACAGCTCTAACACCCGATAAAATATCTCTCTCCATCATCTTGAACTGATAAGCCAAAAATTTTGTAACAATTCTATTCCCAGCAACAAAAACTTTCAGATCTTGGTTAACTGTTACCGGAACAGCATTGATTGCAACTGGTAATGTGTGTTTCAATATTCCACTTCGAATAACCATTATCACGGAGTTTTTTGGAACTATTCTTGCTGTACTATTTGCAACACCATCTTCATTGATATGTATCTGACTGTCTATCAAAATATCGGTTTTCATATCCTTAGATGTAATCCATGGAATCTTCCCACCTTCATAATATTCCGGATGCGATTTTGACGGAGTTCCACCACCATAGATTTCCCTACATAATCTTTCTACTGAATCTTTTACCCATCCCTTGTCATTGTTTACTGGTTCTCCAAACATCTCTATAAATCGGGCTTTAATTAATTCATCTAACAAAATTAGCTCCTTTTTTCTTAGCTTAATAATATCTACCAAAAAATCCATTGATTTTATAATTAATATTTTTTGCTTTTCACTAATTGCAGGAACTTTTAGCATCTCCAAAACAGGTCTTCCAATTGCTTTAAAAGTACTTCCCGTACCTTGATTAATTAATTCAGAATTTTTTGCTTTTAAAAAATAATAAATGTAATTCCTATCTATATCATCTTCAACTGTTATTGCCGCTAGTCCTCTTCCAATACAACAAAATTCACTTGTATAATTAATTGCTCCTATAGGTGCTCGAACAGATATCAATATGTCGTTTTTTTTTGCTGTTTTTTTTGGAGCATCACACCAAGTTTTGGCTATAGGATATAGTTCTCCAAAATCAGCATTTCCTTGATAAAACGGTAAGCCACGTTTTACATTATTATATGATAGAGAATCCGGTGATTGTCCCATAGTAATTTCAGCAATATCTTTCAAAAGATTATATTTCATTACAACCGCAAATCCGAATTTATCATTCAGATTCTTCCTCCTTTCCATCGTTCAACAAAGCTTTTAACTCTGCTAAATTCTTATCAATTTCTCTATTTAAAGCTTCAATATCAGCTAGAATTTCGCTTGTTGGTGGATATTCTACCTTTTCATAGACAACTTCTTTATATTTATTGATAGATAAATCATAATCATTATCAATAATCTCTTGCATATCAACCAAGAAACTTTGTTCGGTAATACTTTTTTTGAAGCTCGTACAAATCAACAGAAAATCCGCCAAAAAAGTCTTT
>OLRH01001376.1_pt1 | contig 12665 bp, 7 predicted proteins | sample 1672321 | NCBI WGS metagenome assembly OLRH01 (sample SAMEA3136671, study PRJEB25190) | human gut metagenome | reverse complement strand
GTTAAGCCTGCCGCTAGCGTTCATCCTGAGCCAGGATCAAACTCTTCTTTGTATATACACTGTTTCTCTCGTTCGACCCCGACAACTTCATTCCTTATCTAAAAAAAGAAATCAACGCTCTTCATTTTTCGTTCTCGGTACTTGTTGTACTAATCTTTCAATATTGTCAATGAACTTACCGTTCTTTCCGAAACGGGCTGCAAAGATAGCGACTTTTTCTTACTTGCCAAACTTTTTTTGATTTTTTTTCAAATTTCCACAAAAATCGGTTGAGAAAGCGTTTAAAAAAAGTAAGCGTTAAAGAATAAGTCGAACTAAACTTTGTGTCAGATTTATGAGGATAGATTTCTTTTGGAGGGATGAGTGTGCCGATGGCACATGACTGACGTGGAAAAGACATCTAGACTCACCCCTTCAGACAAGCAAATCAACACAGTTTCTTAGGCATCAGTACCAGACCGTCCGTTCCGGCCCCATCCTGAAGACTAGCTCGCCGCCTTTGACGATCTCGGAGTAGTCAATGTAAGGGCTGACGAGAGGACTCCCGTTCAAGGTGACGCTCTGGATGTAGCGGTTCTCATCGCTCAGACCGGAGGCCTTTATCTTAAAGGTGCCGCCGGCGACCTTCAGATCCACCTCGTCAAAGGCCGGAGCGCCGAACCAGTACCTCGTGGAGGCAGGCTCTATCTCGTAGAAACCTAAAGCGGAGAGGACATACCAGGCGGACATCTGGCCGGCGTCCTCATTGCCGCAAAGGCCGTCATCGGCGTTCTTGTAGAATCCTGAATAGATCCGGCGAGCCAGATCAGCGGTCTTGTACGGCTCTTCTGCCATAGTATAGAAGTAAATGACGTGGTGGCTTGGCTCGTTGCCGTGGGCGTACTGGCCGATCAGGCCGGAGATGTCAGGAGAGGCATCCTCACCGTCTATCCGGGAATCCGCCGAGAAAAGCGAGTCCAGTCTCGCGACGAATCCCTCGCGGGAGCCGTAGAAATCGACAAGGCCTGAATAGTCATGAGGGGCGAGCCAAGAATATTGCCAGGCATTGCCCTCGCAATAATCATTGGCGCGATGCTCCGAGGAATATGGATTGAACGGAGTCCTCCAACTGCCGTCGGAGAAACGGCCCCTGGCGAATAATGTCGTGGAATCCATGTAGTTGCGATAGGAATGACTGCGGTTGCGGAAATATTCAGCATCCTCGCTCCTGCCAAGGCGGTCAGCGGCGGCGGCCACGGCGGCGTCCGCTATGGCATATTCCATGTCATAGGCAATCGACTCAAGCATCTTGTCTGAAGGAATATACCCGTAATTCTGACGGTAGTCAAGGCCGCGGGTGTTACCCATCATCGTTGTCTTGAGAGCCTCCCAGGCCAAGTCACGGTCGAAGCCGTCGAAGCCTTTCACTACAGCGTCGGCGACGGCGATCACGCCCGGATTGCCGACCATGCAGTCGGTCTCGTTGCCGACCAGGTGCCAGACAGGAAGCCGCCCTTGCCTTTTGTAGATCTCCAGCATCGTGGCGATCATGTCGTTCTCCCTGTCGGGATGCAGAATCGTCATCAGCGGCATCTGCGCGCGATAGGTGTCCCAAAGGGAGAAGGAGGTATATTCCGTTCTCGGAGCATCCACATCGCTGAAGGTCGAAGGCATGATCATCGTGTGGTAAAGCGCTGTGTAGAAGATGGTTCTGGTATCGGTATCAGCAGTCGAGACCTTTGCCTTGGAGAGTTCGGCGTTCCAGGCCTCGCGGGCAGCCACGGCAGTCGCGTCGAAGTCCCAGCCCGGAAGTTCCGCGGACATATTCAAAGCCGCCTTTTCCTCGCTGACCGGAGAGACCGCGACCTTCACCATCACCTGCTCCCCCTCGGCGGTACGGAAGCCGGCGCGGAAATAGTTGACTGAATATTCCTGCCCATCAACGGCATATTCCTTGACAGCCACCTCGTCGAAGGAGTCGAAAGGCTTCGAGAATTGGGCGCGGAAGTAGATTTTCTGGTCTTTTGCCCAGCCGGTCGAGAATCGGTAACCATCTATGGTACAACTGTCCACGACGGTAAACTTTGTGTCATAGGCCTTGTCCCAGCAGCCGCCGTTCTCAAGGTCGATCACCACCGCGGAGCTGTCCGAGGCCGGGAAGGTGTAGCGGCTGAGGCCGACTCTGGTGGTGGCGGTCATTTCGGCGGAGATGCCGTAGCGGGTCAGCGGAACACTGTAGTAGCCGGGTCTCGCCACCTCCCTGGTTCTGTCGGCGTAGGACCACATCCCCGTGGCCTGCGCAGCGGCGATCGCTTCCGGAGTTGAATCCTTCGGCTCCTCCCCTCTTGAATATCTCACCGCGCCCACCACCGGCATCAACGTGATGTCGAAGAGGTCGCCGATTCCCGTTCCGCTCAGATGCGTGTGCGAGAATCCGATGACCGTGGAGTCGCTGGAATGGTACCCCGAGCACCAGTCCCACGACTGTGGAATGCTCGTTGGTCCCAGCTGCACCGCACCGAATGGCACGCTCGCTCCGACGAACACATGTCCGTGCCCGCCCGAGCCTATTCTTACATTGACATAACTGGTGAAGTCCTCCTGGCTCGTCGCCGCAGGAGAACATGCCGCCAAAATTCCAAGTGCGGCAAAGATGACTGTCCTTATGGTTTTCATCGATGATGACTTAATGTTATCGTTCCGCTAATATACCGATTCTTTTTTGTTGTCACAAACACGGACACATCAGACTAAAAACACGACCAAAACCGCACAAGACAAAAAGCCTGAAAAGATTATCCCATTTAAACGTATTATTTTAAAACAATTCGTATCTTGTGAGCGATAACTCAGTTGTATTATAGACATTAACCCCAAAACACACGTCATGAAAAAAGCCATTCCGATCATCACCGCGTTGCTGGCGCTTGCCAGCGTACCTCTCCACGCCCAACTTCCTGAGCTTGAGCGTCCGGACGTGATCCCGCCGTCTCCCGAGGCGTCGAAGCTGGCCGCGTACATCAGCTACCCGGTGAATCTGAGCAACGGCCTTGTCCAGACCAGCATACCCCTCTACGAGATAATGGACGGCGACATCCGGATCCCGATAACGCTGAGCTACCACGCCTCGGGTCTGAAGCCGAACATGCGGTCCAGCCACTGGCTGGGTGACGGCTGGAGCCTCACGACGGGGCCGACGCTGTCGCGGACGATCAACGGGGTGGCAGACGAGATAAACTATAACGCTCAGATCGCGCTTTCCGACTCCCTGACCTACGAGCAGTTGAACGCGATCTACACACAAGCGGTGGACGTGGCGCTGGATGAGTTCCATTACTCGCTCCCCGGTGGCGGCGGGCGCATGTACCTCCGCCGTATGACGGACGGTTCAATCACGCCAGTGACGATCCCGAGGGACAACATCAAGGTGAAGCCCTTAGGCGGGAAGTCCATGCCCGTGTTCCGGATTACGGACGGCGACGGGATGACCTACACGTTCGGCGGCAGTGAAAACCGCTACCACGACCGCGTCACGCACAAGTTCGGGATCTCCGCGCTTGAGGTGCCGACCTCGTGGAAGATCCGCGAGATCCGTTCGGCGACCACGGGGCGGAGCGTGACATTCGACTACACAGCGAACATCATGGAGATCTTCTGCGGCAGGTACGCCGATGCGCTGGTCATGATTGACAACTTCATTAGCGCGTCACCCGACCAAGCCGCCTGCACTATCCCACTTGTCAATGTCTCTACCTATCAGAGTTTTGACAACAAGATCTACCAGTACGACAGCGACTCGGGATGTCTTGTGGAGGCGGACATGGGGGTGGTGAAATTTCCGGACGGATACACGTTCCCGATGCCATCGAAGGTTGAAGTGACGCAGTACAACTCTTACGTCAGGCGGATCGACTTCAGCGGCGGGCATGTGCTCTTCAACTTAAGTCCGGACATCAACGAGGGTCTGAGGTCAATGGAGGTGTATGACCTTTCCGGGAACCTTGTGAAGAGGGTGATGTTCAACCAAACCTACACGGGGACCACCTTCTCCCTGCGACTCGACTCGGTCAGCATCGAGTCTCCCGACGGGGAGGAGTCGGAGACCTACTCGTTCGCCTACAACGGCGTGAGCCCGCCGCGTGACACACGTTCGATAGACAAATGGGGCTATTACAACGGCCGGGAGAACTCCACGCTCGTCCCGACCGTGACAACTGACGTCATGGTCAACAACTACCCTTACACCGACCAGACCGTGACGCTCACCATCCCTGGTGGTGACCGCAGTCCGGACGAGACTGCGATGCAGGCTGGCATCCTGACGTCCGTGACATATCCCACGGGCGGGCGAACCGAGTTCAGCTACGAGGCGCACCGCTACATAGACGACTATGGGGCGTCCCACATGGCGGGCGGACTGAGGATAAGGCAGATCCGCGACGTGGAATCCGACGGGAATGTGCTGTACCGGAACTTCCGCTACAGCACCTATGCGACACACATTGACGGAGGAGGAGTCCTAAGCGTCATCCCAGCATCATCCTCAAACCCGACTGACACGAACGAAATCTATTATAGGGAGACGGCGTGCGCCGGCTATGGGGGCACCCTCATGTCTCCCGTCCCAACCCTCATGACGACCTACAAGGAGCGTGTGTGGACAGATAACTCAATGGTGGGCCTCGTGTCATCGGACGGTTCCAGCGTGAGCTACCCCTACGTGTTCGAGAGCAGGTCAAGCGACGCGGCGGGCACTCAGACCACCGGCGAGACCCTGCACGCGTTCGACGTCTCGGCGTCGCATCCGATCAAGAGGCCGGGCACGAGCCTCATACACGACAACCGCCAGGAGTGGACGCATGGACACAAGGTGTCGGAGACCGCCTACGGCCTCGATTCCGACGGAAGTCCACGTGAGGTAAAAGGGACAGCCTACGACCACTCCACAGAGCTGGACTACGGCACGAACGCCACGCTCCTCAGGCAGAGGCACGTCTACAAGGCGACCCGCGTCTACGGCGAGGACGAACTCCGCGTCCCGGAGGAGCACAAGGAGATCCTGTGCCAGACCACTACACTCACCCAGGGGAGGAAGCTGCTGGCATCCGTGACGGAGAAGGCTACGGAGACCAACGGCACGCTGACGAAGACGACGCTGTATGCCTACGACTCCTACGGCAACGTGGTCACGAAGACTGAGGACGTGGGGCTTCCCGGCCACGACAGGAGGGTGACGGCGTACTCCTACCCCCAGGACATGACCGGAGGCGGATACACCGCGATGGCGTCCGCCGGCATGACGGGCGTCCCGGTCGAGACGAGGGTATATAAGAACTCGATCAGCGGCGCGAACCTGCTGACCACGCTGTCCACTGAATACTCGTCCCATCCGTGCGCCTCGGGGACGTTCATCGCGCCGTCGTCGCGCTCCCTCACCGTACGGGGCGACGCGTCGACCGGGCGGAGGATCCTGCTCAACGAATATGACCGGAGGGGCAACCTCCTCGAGTTCGAGGACAACGACGGCCGCAGGACGGTGTACCTGTGGGGTTACAACGGACGCTATCCAGTGTCAGCCATCTCCGGCAGTGACTGGTCCTCGGTCAAGGCGCGGATTGACACCTCGGTCCTCAACACCGGCACCACTGATGTCATAAGGCAGTCGCTCGACGCGTTCCGTGACGGCTGGTCCCAGACCCCGGGCGTGCATGTCTCGACCTACACGCACAACTCCCTCGTCGGCCTCTCCACGGCCACGGACCCCTCCGGCAGGACGACGGGTTACGGGTACGACGGACTCGGAAGGCTCTCGCGGACATATCTGGCGGACGGGGACGCGGAGGAGACCGTCTCCACACACTCCTACCGCTACGGCGCTTACGCGGGCGGCAACCGGATCCAGACCCGCGAGTACCTTGACGCATCCGGAGCTTCCTTCCGCGAGACGAACCTCTACCACGACCGCCTCGGGAGGCCGGTGGAGACGGTGCGGACCGCCGCGTCGCCCGACGGGAGGGACATCGCCGAGCTGAGCGAACACGACGCCTTCGGCAGGCCGTGCAGGGAGTACCGTCCCGTTCCTCTGACGACCTCCACGGGGGCCTACGCCCCGTTCTCCGCCGTCCACCCCGAGATCCTCAAATTCTACAATTGGGAGGTCTACGCCTTCTCCAAGACGCTCTACGAGGCCTCGCCACTCGACCGCGTGACGGAGGAGTACGGCCCCGGCTCTCCTTGGCACACGCGGGGGAGGTCCGTGAGGACCTCGTATCTGGTGAACGATGGCTCGGGACTTCTTTCGTGTTCGGGGTATCTTGTGGAATCCGACACGTCAGTGACCTGCATCGGGACTTTGTCTTCCGGAAACCTCAATATTGTGGAGGTGACTGATGAAGACGGAAATGTCTCGTTGACGTTTACTGACAAACTCGGACGTAAGACTCTGGAAAGAACGGTTGACGGCGAACGGTATCAGGACACCTATTACGTGTATGATGATTTGGGATTGCTCAGGTATGTCCTCACCCCGGAGGCTTCAGCCGTGATGTCTTCGACAGGAACGTTCGGTGATTCTTCGTCTCCATTGTCAATGCAGGCTTATGTCTACAAATATGATGGCAAAGGACGGTGCGTCAGCGAGAGGCGGCCGGGGTGCGCCCACGTCCTTTACCGGTATGATAAAGGCGACGTCCCCGTGTTCACGCAGGACGGGGAGATGAGGAAAAGGGGAGAGTGGCGCTTCTCGTTCCGAGACCCCCTCGGGCGCGACGCCGTGAATGGAGTATGGCCGTCTCCTCACGCGCCGTCCCCGGCCGTGTCCGTCATGGCGACATACACCGGTGCCTCGTCGCTCGGTGGCTATTCCCTGAACATCCCTGTCCCTCAGGGCGGCAGGCTCCTGTCCGTCAGCTATTACGACGGCCACTCGTTCTTGGACGACCTTCTGTCGACGGACACAAGACAGGCCCTGTCCGCGGACACGCCTTCCGGCTACGGCGTCCCAGTGACGGGCGCGGGCCGCTCGAAGGGCCTCCTTACCGGCACGGTGGTGTATTCACTGGCCGATCCGGCATCCAAAACAGTGTCGTCATTCTACTATGACAGTCATGGCCGCCTGGTCCAGAGCCACCACTCCGAGGCACTCGGCGGCTACAGTCATATTCATCGGTCCCTCACCTTCACGGGAAAGCCGCTGGGGACAAGGGAGACGGTCGCGCTCCCCGACGGCCGCATCGACTCCCTTGTCACCGTGATGTCCTACAACGGACAGGAACGCCTTGTCTCGGAGACCTCGTCACTCAACGGGAAGACGCAGACCGTGTCCTACGCCTACGATGGCATAGGCAGGCTGACGGGGAGGACCCACGGGCTCGGGGACAATCCGTCCGGACTGACGGAGACCCTGACGTACAACATAAGGAACCAACTGACAGGACTGAACTCGAATGTGTTCGGCATGACCCTCAGGTATCATGACCCGGCGCTCGGCAGCTCGCCGAGGTACAACGGCTCCGTCTCCGAGTGGGAGTGGAACCGGGGCTCCGGCACGCAGGCGCACGCGTGGTCCCTGTCCTATGACGGGGTAGGCCGCCTCACGGACGCGCGGCGGTTCACGGGCGGCGTGTCCACGGACGCGTTCGGCGAGCGCTCCGTCACCTATGACCGGAACGGCAACGTCCTGACGCTGACAAGATACGGGGCCGACACCGCAGGCCCGGAGGAGGCACTGGCGTATTCGTATAATGGCGACCTGTTGATCGGCATCTCCAACACGGGCACGTCCGGCGGCGGAGGAACCTACATGCACGACACTAACGGCAACATGACCCGTTACGGCCTGTCCGGCCTCGACATCGAGTACGATGAGATGAACCTGACAAGGCGGATCTCATCCGACGGGACGACGCTGGCGGAGTATGAGCATCTCGCGGACGGCACGAAGTTCAGCGCCGTTGACGGCAGCGGCGACGGGTACCAGTACAGGGGATCCATGATTTACTCCCAGACCGCGACATCCTCCGGTGCCCCGACCCTGGCCCTCGACTGCGCCCTGACCTCTGCCGGCAGGATAGCCCGCGTGACAGGGGACGACGGTTCGGCCTCCTACAGATCCCTCATCCACCTCCGCGACCACCTCGGCAGCGTCCGCGCCATCGTCGATGGTGACACCGGCTCTGTGATCGAGGAGAACGACTACTACCCGTTCGGCAAGCGCATTCAGGTCGCAGGTCCGGTCGCTTCGACGCGCTCAGCGACCGGAGGAGGCACTGTGCCAACGGTCACTTCGGTAATCTCAGCGGTCTCCCCTAACCGCTGGCGTTTCTCCGGCAAGGAGGACCAGTCCTGCCTGAGCGCGGCCATCCCGCTACTCGACTTCGGCGCGCGCATGTACAACCCGGTCACCGCCCGATGGACAGCCGCAGATCCGATGGCGGAAAAGTACTATGGCACCAGCCCGTATGCCTATTGTTTAGGTGATCCTGTATGCATGGCGGATTTGTATGGACTGACATCATACAATGTAAACGGCACCATTCACGAAATACATGACGGCTATGATGAAGTCATCAATGTGACCAGAAGGGAATTCAGGGCCGTCAGGCGTGACTGGAACAGAGGATATGGCGGTGCCTATGACGACAGGCGCCAAGGCCTCATGGACAAACATGGGTATGTTGATGCCGGCGGCAACATGGTTCTTGCCGCGGCCACTTCAATTTCATTCCAAAGCGGCTTGCGTGATCAATTGTATTCCACGTTCGCCCTCATGGTGGCGATTGATCTTCAAGCACCGGATCCGACGGATCTCTTCCCACACAAGTGGGCGGGATATGCTGTTGGGGCAACTGCCTTAGGGACGGATTACTTTTTAAGGAAGATGAACGCGGAAATCACCGGAATCGGCAACCGGCCCGATGGTCCTTCTGGGGTGCAGTATACCCTCATCGCGACAACGTCTGGTGATTATCCTAACACGAAAGGAGGAAAAACGGCTCTTAAAGCCGGCGAGGTTTGGAAATACGGAGAAACCACGCAGTCTCCTCCGGAGAACAGATATGGGGGAAAGCGAAAACTCGAAGAGAGAAAATTAAAAATGATAACAGAATCCTCCGGATCACAAAAACAGATGAAAATTGAGGAGAAACGGAAGTTGTATTCTTATTTCCTCAAACATGGGCACCTGCCTCCAGGAAACTCAATCTTCAGATAACACTTATAAAGTATAATAAAATGAATATAGGAATATCAATCTCAGTAGATTTGAAGTCTGATCGCAAGTCTTCATGTATTCAATACGTCTCTGACCTATTGAAGAGCAGTTTGAAATATAAAGATTACCATGTGATAAATCATTATTGGATATTATGCGAGGCGGTAAAAACCATACCAGGTTTTGAGCGTTTCACGGCTATTCCACGACCTCGATTTGAAGAGCATAGCCGTCTGCGCAATCTTGACAACACGTTCACTGATTATTATGGAGTCTATTCCTGTGGATTCAAGATCGACAACGAGGAGTACGACCGTTTCATCGCGTCCTCGGACGAGGAGGCCACAAGGACCATAGCGCGGAAGGTTGTGGAATCCCTCTCGAACCTCGACCGCCTCTCGAAGAAGGCCGCCGGATTCGACAAGGAACGCTTCAGGTCGGATGTCATCCAACTCTTCCAGGAACATGGCCTGCTTTGATGCGCCTCATAACATAAAAGGTATGACAGAAACCTATACAGTATTAAAATCAATGATATTAAAAGCCAGAAAAGAAACATTTAACAATCTAACGAAATGAAGGGTTATATCTTGATAATGCTAATGATGATGTGTCAATTACATACGACAAAGGACATAAAACTGCATATCGAATCATATTCTTATGTTAACTACTTCAGCGGTGAAAAAATCACTTTTACGGAGTACCTCATAACGAATAAATCCGAAGAGCCGTACTTCACATGGGTTGATTTTAGTAATCATAATACAACGGTAAGAGAGAAGATCTATAGATACTTTTTTGCCTCCCATGACGACTTGAATCTTGCGGCATTGATGACTGATAATGTCGTGCGAACTAGCAGGGAAGTGACCATAGGGAAAACATTCATAAAACGATTGGAGCCAGGCGAATCTTTCAAATATATTGTAGCAAAAGATAAAGACAACGATGATTTTAGTAAGAACATTATTGTCGAAAAAGTCTCGTATGTCAGTAAGATAATAGGCTTTAATGTACCGGAATCTTTTGAATATGACAAAACTGAATTAATTGTTTTCTGATAATGAACCCTCAAGGTTGATAAATAGAAAAGGCAAGAGCGTTGTATTACCTAACGTTCATTATACTCCAATAAAGAAACGAAAATGAACTATTTCAGAACATTAATAGCAGTTCTGTTTTGTGCGATGATTCTTCCTGTTAACGCGCAAGACAAGGACTGTTTTGCTGGCCTTGAGAATGAATTGTCAAGCATACTGAAAAAAGACTCTAAATCATCAAGAAGACTAACGATAGGATCAAAATCGTCAAGGGTACCGAGAAAAGTTGTTAGATGGAATAGGGAAAAGATTTGTAAGCAATTCAACATGGTATTTGCCAATATGTGCCAGTCTGATTTTATATCAAGTGACACAATCATTGTCGTAAGAAAGTCCCAAGAGTACCTATATCTAGGGGAAGACAAGGCATTCTTTGCGGTAAAATGTCTGCCGAATCAACGGCTTTATCGATTCATAATAATCAATACTGCGAAAAAAGATACTATTATAAATAAAGATATCAATAGCTTTGACAGATTTAGTTGTATAATCAATCTTGCCTTGAAAGACAGTTCAGAATTGTTTAATAAAAATAATTTCGGGACGGTATTCACTGATGATCTATATCTGTACTCTATTTGTATGATAATAAGAAGAGACGACCTCTTTCACATAAATTATTATAGAACACTTGGCCAAGAGATATTCTTACAGAATAAGGACGCATATCCGCAAGAGCACAGCTTTTGACGCAGGATTCACTGGTATTTATATGACAAATAGCGTGATACAAAAGATAGTAAAATTATGCGGTTACTGTTTAACCGCCTTGACCGTTGCGTTTCTCCTTGAGGTGACCTTTGAGATCATGTATGAGAAACTCGGTAAAACGGCTGAATATAACGGAGTCTATTACTTACCAAGCATTGACACATATATGGAGATATGTTATGGCGTAAAGGACACTTGCGCTCTAATCTATTTTGAACGTGGAACCATGCCTGAACATTCAAGATGCTCAGACATCCTGCAAATCAGCAAGAGTAGGAACGGACCTTCGAAGAATCAGAAAGGCTATTGTGATCTTCAACTGTTTTTCACACAATCCAATGCTTGTTACATCTCGTGCAACGAGCAATGGCGGGAGAAATCATTGTCTTTGATCACCAATGGATTAGACAAAGAGAAGGTATTCAAAAATAAATTATCTTTTGTTCTTAAACACCCTGATTTATATAAAGAACAAAGTTCCCTCCGAGACTCATGTAAGGTAACTATTTTCTTAAGCAATGAACTCCAGACGGCCAATGTCGCTTATAAAGGCAGTCTATATGGGGAAAATCTGTCAACAGTCAAAGAACGAAAGACATCACGGTTCAGGTCCTTTCTGTCGAATACAGTACACGTTATTGATTAAGGTAATGTTTGCATAGCTATCATGATGAAAAAGAGCAGAATAGTCAAATTGGTGTTTTTTGTTATCGCAGTCCTATATTTATTTAATAGTTGGAGCGGAAGAGAAAGCCTATACTATATTCCTTCGGAGAATCTATACATAAGCATTTGCCTATCACCCATTTCCAACAATTATTATCTATTCTTCAGTAAAGATTATATCTCAGATACAACTTTTGCGACCAACTGGATAAAATGCAAGAATTATGGCAGGAATCAGTTTCTTACATTACAGTTTGATCCGGCTGCTCCAGACTATGTCTATAATTGGATGTACAAGAGCTTTCCAGCTCAAGGGTTCACTAGAAAGCCCCGTGGCTCGAATATCATCTATATCCAAGGCAGTGTGGATGCGATAACAAAAGTTCATAGTGAATCATTAAGATTCATGCTGTTCCATTCTGTTGAGAATTGGTCAGGGCCACAGGAATTCCCCGAATATGACATAGGGGATTATCCACTTTATGACAACCACACTTTCGAGTTGCTTATGTACGATGATAGGTCACCAAATGACACTGTTAATATTATCAAAATGACCCCAATATGGAGTAAAAGACTGACTAAAACCGGTTGGATTCGTAAAGCGTCAAGGCGAAGTTTGGAAATACGGAGAAACCACGCAGTCTCCACCGGAGAACAGATATGGAGGAAAGAGGAAACTCGAAGAAAGAAATTTAAGAATGGAGATAAATTACTCAGGTTCTCAAAAGCAGATAAAAATAGAGGAAAAGCGCAAGTTGTATTCCTATTATCTCAAACACGGGCACCTACCTCCAGGAAACTCAATTTTTAGATAAAACTCATACAAATGAATATAGGATTATCAATCGTTGTTGATACGAATTCAACACACAAGTCATCATGTATGCAATACATTTCTGACCTGTTGAAGAGCAATTTGAAAGATAAGGATTACCACGTGATCAATCATTATTGGATAATATGCCAAGCGGTAAAAACCATACCAGGTTTTG
>OLRH01001369.1_pt1 | contig 12689 bp, 11 predicted proteins | sample 1672321 | NCBI WGS metagenome assembly OLRH01 (sample SAMEA3136671, study PRJEB25190) | human gut metagenome | reverse complement strand
GAGCTCTATAGAGTTGGCAGGACCGTTTTTGCCGTGGGTTAGAAAAAACTTCCGAACTTGATGAGTATATCAGGATAAGTTCTGAGAAGGCAGAGCAGCTTCGAATGATGTCGGATAAGATGTTTAGATATTTTTATGTGTACTCCAAGAGCAGCGATGAACTGAAGATGGAGACATTTCAGGCAGCGCCATTTCTGGATCAGATGCTGGGTGAATACATGGTGCTGCTGGGCGAGAATGGCTACCAGTTCAATTTAGATATCTCAGACAAAGATGCTGAGATATCGGTTGATGTCCAAGGAATGAAACGTATAACAGACAATGTATTTACGAATATCAGAAAGTATTCTGATAAGTCAAAACCGATAGATGTAAGGGTATATGTTGATGCCAGAAGGGTCAGGATATTCTTCAGAAACTATATCAGTGCGGACAGCACGAAAGCTGAGAGTACGCATATAGGAACGCTTACATGTCAGAAGATGGCCGAGGAGATGAATGGTTCATTTGTGACAAGCAGAAAAGGAAAGATATACGAGGCGACCCTTACCCTTCCTAATGTATTTTACGATGACAATGTTGGTGTGCCTACACAGGGACTAACAGCGATATTGTCAAGTGGAAGTCATCACAATACATCATCGGACCACAGTTAGAAACACAAAAAATAAAAAGTAAGATGAAAGCTTAGTAAGTGACATCAATATAAGGGCATACGGTAAAATGATACCTGTATGTCCTTTTTGAATAATACGCAAATGTACGGTGTATCACCAAAATAATCTTACAAAAAAAGCATTAAAAATAGTGAAGATGGCTGATAATAGAGAACAGAAATGATATACTAATATATTAGCCAAGATTCGGATGCTGATGATTTCGGGTGAAATGTTTAAAGCAGGGAAATGTGAAGATAATAGAAATATAATAAGATATAATAAAAAGCAGACAAAATAAATAAGATGTATAGGCAGGAGAAAACAAATATGAATATATTATTTTATGACACAAAGAAGTATGACAGAGATTCATTTGATGCTATAAAAGAGCAGTACCCACAGCTGAGTATAGATTATGTGGATGCAGATCTGTCGGTCAGGACAGCCAGACTGGCTCGTGGATATGAGGCGATATGTGCATTTGTGAGTTCAGATGTCAGTGCTTCTGTTGTAAATGCGCTCAGCGAGGCTGGTGTGAAGTTGATCCTCATGAGATGTGCGGGATTCAACAATGTTGATCTGGAAGCTGTAAAGAATTGTGGTATCACAGTTATGAGAGTTCCAGGATATTCGCCTGAGGCGGTAGCTGAACATGCCATGGCACTGGCTATGGCAGTCAACAGAAAGCTGCATAAGAGCTATATAAAAGTAAGAGAGAATAATTTCAGCCTTGTGGGACTCACTGGAATGAATTTCCATAATAAGACAGCTGGAATAGTTGGAACCGGAAAGATTGGGGCTGCGATGGCGAGGATATGTCATGGATTTGGAATGAATGTTATTGCATATGATATGTACCATAATCCTGATCTGGATTTTGTCTCTTATGTGGAGCTTGATGAGCTTCTCCACGAGTCGGATCTCATATCACTCCACTGTCCTCTTACGGATGACACATACCATCTGATCAATGAGAACACCATATCACAGATGAAGGATAAGGTGATTTTGGTCAACACATCCAGAGGTGCCCTGATAAAGACAGAGGATTTGATCGCGGGCATAAGAAGCAGAAAATTCTTTGGTGTTGGACTCGATGTATATGAAGAAGAGACGCCTAATGTATTTGAGAACAGAGAGGATGATATTCTGGAGACATCCATAACAGCCAGACTTCTCTCATTCCCCAATGTCATCATGACATCACATCAGGGATTTCTGACTGAAGAGGCGTTGGAAGCTATAAGCAGGACAACTCTTGACAATGCTGTCGACTTTGAAACGGGTGATATAGACAATGCAAATCTCGTTGTGTTATGATGGCAGATAAGATTGAAATAACTCGTTTATAACCGTATTTATAACCGTATGGAGGAGAAGCATATGAACACCAAGGAACTATTTGGGCAGCTTGACAAGCTGTTCAGTGAAAATAGAATATCCGAAGTTGAAAAATATCTCACACAGGCTTTAAGTGAGGCTGAGTATGATGGTGATCTTGAGGCTGAACGAGCCATATATAATGAATTGATAAGCTTTCATCGTTCTACGGGGGAATATGATAAGTCGCTGTATTTTTGCAGGCAAGTGATCAAGCTTGCAAAAAAGATGGAGATAGAGGACACGGTTCCTTATGGAACGACCTTGATGAATGTTGCAAATACCAACAGAGCTATGGGCAACCTGCTGGAATCGCTAGCTTATTTTAAGCAGGTGAGATCAATATATCAGGGACAGGTAAGTCCTGATGATATATTGATGGCTACATACTATAATAATGTAGCTTTGCTTTATCAGGAGCTTGGAGAATATGACAAAGCTGTGGATTCGTTCGAGCAGGCACTTGCGATCATAGAGCGACATGACAAGGCAGGGTCAGAGATAGCGGCAACATATGTTAACCTTGGAGAGAGTCTGCTCAGATTGGGACGGCTGGAGGACTCCAGGGAAAAACTTGTCAATGCCGTGCATAGATATCAGATAATGGGTGAACGGGGCTATCATTACAGTGCAGCATTGGCAGCTGTCGCTGAGACCTGGTACAGACAGGGTGATATGGAGCAGGCTTTGAAATATTATGAGCTTGCTGCGGAATCAATATATGGAATTTATGGTGACAATGATACATACAGAGTCATAATGGGCAATATAGAAACAGTCAAATCCAAGCTTAATGGCTGATGCTATATAATCACAGGCTGCTTCGTGCTTTGGGTGAAGAATATAGCATGCGCAAATGAAAATGTGCTCAAGAATCGGGAGGAAATGGGATGAATTACAATGGCAAGGTACTGGAAGTTATAGAAGAGATCAAGAAGGTGGTTGTCGGAAAAGATATATGTATTGCAAAGATTATGGCGGCCATAATTGCAGGCGGCAACATACTCATGGATGATGTTCCTGGAGTTGGCAAGACTACAATGGCACTTGCATTTGCAAATGCGATGGGACTTGAAAATAAAAGAATGCAGTTTACTCCTGATGTGCTTCCGGGGGATATTACGGGATTTACAATGTTTGATAAAATGACGAATAAATTTGTATATAGGCCTGGAGCGGTAATGTGCAATCTGTTTCTTGCGGACGAGATCAACAGGACGTCCCCAAAGACTCAGTCGGCGCTTTTGGAGGTTATGGAAGAAGGTCATGTGACAGTAGACGGTGTTACATATCCGGTTCCAGAGCCATTCATAGTCATCGCAACGGAGAATCCGATAGGAAGTGCCGGAACACAGCTGCTGCCGGATTCACAGCTTGACAGATTTATGGTATGTCTGAAACTGGGATATCCATCTATAGAGAATGAGCTCGATATAGTAAAGGGAAGAACTTCTGCGCGTGGATTTGAGGAGATACATCCGGTCATAGATGCGGAAATGCTTCGTATGATAAGAGAGGAAGTCACTCATGTGAAAGTTAGTGATGAAGTGTACACATATATAGGGCAGCTGGTTACAGAGACCAGAGATAATCCAAGCCTGGAGCTCGGTGTGAGTCCGAGAGGAACTATTGCCCTTACAAAGATGGCAAAGAGTTGGGCTTATATAAGTGGAAGAGATTTTGTGATACCTGAGGATGTTCAGATGGTGTGGAAGGATGTTGTAAGACACAGGATTATTCTAAATGCTAAGGCAAGGGTTAATCATATAACACCAGAGGCGGTGCTGAAGGATATCATGGAACATGTGTACAAGCCGTCAGTGAGAAGAAGAAGCACCACGAGAAGATAGGCAGGATGAGATGAAAAGAGGAATAATATATATTGCACTTATTCTCGTTAGTATATATATAGGCATAATCAATAAAGAAAAGGCTTACTTTTATGTTGCTGCATTGATGCTGGCGATAATGGTATGCCTGCTGGCTGGATTGCTTATAAGATTTGTGCGTACTGACATAAGAATGCAGTTTAATATACCGGTTGTTGAAAAAAATAAGATATTTCACCCGGAACTTACAGTGAAGGCTGGGGCAGGGCAGGTTCCTTACGTGTCTGCGGTTTTTAAGGTTATGGCAGCAGGTATGAAGAAAAAACAGGGCAGTTCATTCAGACAGATAGATAATGGCAACGGAGTATGTCAGGGGGATATGTCCCTTTCTGTGAGCGGGAGATATGAGATAGTTGCAACAGATGTGCGGGTATATGATGCATTTCATATGTTCTATATCAAGAAGAAGATAAAGGACACTGCAAATGTATATGTACTTCCACAGTGCTATCTCATGCCGATGAATGTGTCAAAGAAGACCAGAGATTTTGTGACTGACAGTGATGTATATCACTCAGATATAAGAGGCGATGATTCGACTGAGGTTTATCAGGTCAGAGAATACAGACCCGGAGACAATGTTAGAAATATACATTGGAAACTCACAGCCAGACAGGATGAGATAATGGTAAGGGAGATGAGCAAGACTCTGTCCTGTCCGGTTATAATATGTGTCAATCTGGACGGAAAAGAATGTAAGAATTATGGAAAATCAATGTCAGTTGTGCTTGAGTCAATGGTTTCGTTGAGTTTTTCCCTGATAGATATCAAGGTTCCACATTTTATTGCATGGTATGATACCGAGGAGATGTCCATAAGAAGATATAGGATCATGAAAGAAGAGGACGTGTATGATGCGGCGGCGAGAATGTCTTATGTGGATGCCAGGAGTATGGACAGATATGATGTAATAGCTATGTACAGAGATAAATTCCGCGGAGAAGATTTCACAAGCTTTATAGATATTGATATGAAGGGTGTTATAAAGTGCGGAGATGACAGCTATCATGTTGATTTTGATACACTTAAGGAAGATCTGACACATATATGTCTTACCGTGTAGATTGGTATAGAAAACCGTTTTGGCAGATTGTCTGCTGGATAGGGGTGCAGAATTGAAAATTATATTAATGCTGGCAGTGTGGATGCTCGCATCCGGAATAGCATATCTGGTGGGAGACATTGCATTTGGTTCAGATATAGAAAAATATATAGAATCAGCGAACATGACGCTGCTTTGCGTTGTTGGTGGGCTGGTTGTGGCGGCGGTATACAGCTGTTGGTATCTTCTCAGAAAGGAGAAGAGGGTTACTGATATACTTGTTCCGGTGTGCATGCTTCTGGTGTGGGGACTTGCCAGAAGAAAGATGCTTTATGCCGGCGGCAGAGGCGTGATCTACAGTATTGCATACGAACTAAAAAAGGCATATGGCATTAAGACGGGAGCATTTGACCTCGACTACATAAGTATTGCTGCGGTATGTGAATTTGTATTGTTTGTGATGGCTGCTGCGATGTTTTTTGCGACTTATATGATATACAGGTGCAACAGCATAATGATCGCGGTGGGACTGGCGTTTCTTTTTATGGCATCAGGTGCCATGCTGAATGTAAAAGTCAGCCCTGCGGGTATCATACTCACTGTTTTGTCACTTGTAGTGGCAAGGTATGTTCTCATGCGCAATGGACAGCCGCTTTCGGTAGTTTGGAATGTGGCGGTGCCCCTTGTAGCACTGGCGTTCTGTATAATAGCGGCGATGCTTATATATGGAAGTGCGTATGAACGTGGGGTAAAGTTCCAGGGAGTGCTCATTGAGATGGTGGAGAATGTTGAATATTTTTTCTCAGGAGATTCAGGGAAAGGATACTCAACCTATTACCGGGTGGATGGCTCGGAGGTCAAACCCACTGATGAGGTGGTGGACGAGATCACCCGGAACGAAAAACCACAGGGAAATCTGTATGTCAAGTCCAGAAGTTATGTTGTATATGACAGCGGAACGTGGAGAAACAGGGATATAGGTTATGCTCCCGACAGTGAGATCCTGCTTAGATATGATCCAGACACGTTTGCAGGATATGGGAAAGCCATGGAGGAACTTACGTCAGATACAGGTAATGACGAGGCTGCGGCGGTGGACAAGGTAGTTAATTATATAAGAGAGCACATTTCTTATACGATATCGCCCAAACCATTTGCATCAAACGAGGATCCTGTGCTGTATGCCCTTTATACAGGACATGAGGGATACTGTGTACATTTTGCTTCAGCGGCGGCTATAGGTCTTAGGACAATAGGCGTGCCTACAAAATATAATACGGGATATGTGGTCCCATCGTCAGCGTGGACCCGGCAGACAGATGGAACATATCATGCCTATATATTGGAAAAGTATAGTCATGCATGGGTTGAGGCGTATGAAAAAGAGAAAGAAGACTGGATCATAGTTGATGCCACCCCTCTGGGCAACAGGGCAGAAACTCTTGGAATCCCGGACGAACCTGATCAGTCGGGTACGCAGAGGGAGAATGGAGATAATGAAGATCCTGATAACAATGATGCGACCACGACCGCAGAGAGTATAACCACGGAGATGACCACTGAGATCACAACCGAGATCACAACAGCAAATACAACTGAGCAGACAAATGACAACAGCGGTGGAACGTCTGGTTCATCCACTGAAAAGGTGGCAGCTTCGACCAGTGAGGTTTCCACGGATGACAGTGATGACAGTTCGAAAAATACAGGGACAGGAGATGACAATAGCTCGAACCAGTCCGGTGGCGGAGATGACAGCCAGGATGATTCATCGGGGGGAATATCGGAATTATTTGACAGCAGACCTGTAAAGATAGCAGTAACTGTTATTCTGATATTTGCAGTATTAGCCGCATCAGTGATGATCAGAAGACGGGTGGTTGTGACTCGTCGAAGGAGAAAACTTGTCGGAAGAGATAGAATATCAGCGGTTCATGAGATCTCGGCGGCTATGTGGGATATGCTTACATTTGCTGGATTGACTGAGGGAACCGGTGAAAACGACAGTGAGTATGCCGATATAGTAACCGATAGAGTGGATATAATCAGAGACGATGAGTTTAAGATATTTGTCGCCTGTGTTCAGGCAGCGGTGTATGGACAGAAGACACCGGATGATGAGCAGATAAAACTGGCAAGAAAGTTATATAATAAGATAAGAGCTTACACATACTGGAGTCTGGGATTCAAAGATAGACTTGTGTGGCGATATGTGAAGTGCTACGACTGCGGAGGGCGTAGAAGAAATAGATAACACAAATTTGTAACGAAAGAAGTAGTATTAGAAATGGAATTTAGAAAAGGATTAAAGGATGGAATACCGATAGCACTGGGGTATTTCGCGGTAAGTTTTAGTTTTGGCCTGCTGGCGGTGAAAGGAGGACTCACAAGTTTTCAGGCGGTCATCATCAGTCTGACAAATGTAACCAGTGCGGGACAGTTTGCCGGACTCAAGATCATCCTCGCGGGGGGAACGCTGGTTGAGATGATACTCACACAGTTCATAATCAATCTGAGATATTCCCTTATGAGTCTGTCACTCTCGCAGAAGCTTGGAGAGGCAGTGGGCATCAAGGAGAGACTTGTGATCGCATTTGCAAATACTGACGAGATATTTGCGGTTGCCATGGGACATGTGAAGGAATTGACATTTGGCTATATGATAGGACTTCAGCTTCTTCCGATAGCAGGCTGGACGGGAGGAACGTTGTTTGGTGCTGTGGCATCGGGACTTCTTCCAAAGTCTATCAGCAGCGCATTAAGCCTGGCACTCTACGGAATGTTCGTTGCCATAGTCATGCCGGTTGCGAAGAAGTCCAGACCGGTTGCCATAGTGGCACTTGTGGCTGCTGCCATATCATGTGTGCTGTATTACGTTCCTATATTTAAATTCATATCGACGGGACTTGCCATAATCATAAGCACGGTGGCAGCCTCTGTGATAGGAGCTATATTCTTCCCTGTGGGAGCTGCAGAGAAAGAGGAGGTGCAGTGATGAATATATACATATATATAATAACCATGGCGGTTGTCACCTACCTCATAAGAATGGTACCGCTTGTGGCGTTCCGCAAGAAGATAGAGAACAGATTCGTCAATTCATTCCTCTATTATGTGCCGTATTCATGTCTCACGGCGCTGACACTTCCGTCTATACTATACAGTACGGAGAGTGTCATAAGCGCTGTGTGTGGATTTGCGGTTGCACTCATACTTGGAATAAAGCAGAAGGGACTTATAGTTGTCGCTGCTGCGGCATGTGTGACCGTGTTCGTGGTGGAGTGGATATTGAAGCTGATGTAGAAGGAGGTAGCAGGGATACCTGCAGATAATATATGAGATTTCCGAAATTTATAAAAAGGGGCGATACGATAGGTTTCGTTGCACCATCATTTGGCTGTGATACGGAGCCGTATAAGACTGCATTTGGCAGGGCGCAGGAGAACTTCAGGAATATGGGTTTTGGTATACAGATCGGGCCAAATTGCTATACCGGTGAGGGCATAGGAATCAGCAATAAGCCTGAACTGTGCGGGCAGGAGATAAATGACTATTACACATCGGAGAAGAACGATGCACTCATATCCTGCGGCGGCGGAGAGCTCATGTGTGAGATACTTAACTATGTTGATTTTGACAGGCTGAGGGCAGCAGAACCGAAGTGGTTTATGGGATATTCGGACAATACAAACCTCACGTTCCTGCTCACCACTTTGTGTGATACGGCATCCATATATGGTCCGTGTGCGGCGGCATTTGGACAGGAGCCGTGGCACCGATCGATTGCTGATGCTATGGCGGTCCTTCAGGGACAGAAACTGTCATTTGCCGGATACGACGGATGGGAGAAGGAGTCCCTCAGGGATGAGGAGCATCCATTCCTGCCGTACAATATCACGGAGCCGAGGGTGATAAAGGGCTATCCAGAGAAGTTCCAGGTGAGCGGGCGAATGATAGGTGGCTGCGTGGATTGTCTGGTGAACCTTATAGGAACAAAGTTTGACCATGTTGGCGAATTCCTTGAGAGATATAAGGATGATGGATTTATCTGGTTTCTCGAGTCCTGTGATCTGAACGTCATGTCCATAAGACGTGCCATGTGGCAGATGGATGGTGGCGGATGGTTCAGATACTGCAAGGGCTTTATGATCGGCAGACCGCTGCAGTTCGGACAGGAGATGATGGGCCTTGACCAGTATCAGGCTGTGCTGGGAATCATAGGAAAATACAATGTGCCTGTTGTGATGGATGTGGATCTCGGACATCTGTCACCGATGATGCCTGTGGTATGCGGCAGCATGGGAACTCTTGTGGTGGATGGCCAGGATATGAGTCTTTCCATGGAGATGAGGTAGAGAGAAGTCTGTTGGCTGTTTGATTGGCTGAAAATGGTTGAAAAAATAAAGGCAAAAAATAAAAAATACTATTGTGAAAAAAAATATATCGTGCTACACTAGGTGGCAGATAAGACAAAGGCATAGACGGAAAGAGTAGTGTGGTGGATGCATCCAGAGAGAGCTGCATATGTGAATCGGACTCAGATATGAATCAGATGTGAGCCAGAACATATGGTGGGAGCAGCTTATGATATATCACATGAAGACCACTCCCGAGCCGTGCGCGATATAAGCGTCACCGCGTAGCTGCGTTAAAGGCATAATTGAGTTAAAAGTTAAGGTGGAAACGTGCATACGCACCCTTAGATAGATTATATCTAGGGGTGCTTTTTTAGTTGTTACAGAAAGCTCATGTATAACCAGACGCCGGGCAGAATATATTGATATCTGCTGCGTCTGCAACGTATTTTCACTTTATAAGAAGTAAGAAGGAGAACTGACATGGTTAATTTCAAAGAAGACGAACAGCTTAAGACACTGAATCATTCCTGTGCACATCTTATGGCACAGGCTATCAAGCATCTGTACCCACAGGCAAAGTTCTGGGTAGGACCGGTAGTTGCAGAAGGATTCTACTACGATGTAGATCTCGGCGATGACGTTATCAGAGGCGAGGAAGATCTCGCAGCCATCGAGAAAGAGATGAAGAAGATTGCCAAGAGCGGCAAGAAGATCATCCGCAAGGAGATATCCAAGGAAGAAGCTCTTGAGATGTTCAAGGATGACGAGTACAAGATCGATCTTATAAATGGACTTGAGGATGGAACGATCACATGCTATGAGCAGGGTGATTTCACAGACCTCTGCCGTGGACCTCACGTAGACAATGTAAAGCTTTGCCGTAACTTCAAGCTCATCAGACATTCAGGAGCTTACTGGAAGGGCGACAGCAAGAACAAGGTTCTCCAGAGAATATATGGCGTGTGCTTCCCTACAAAGGAGGAGCTTGAGGAGCATCTTCAGTTACTTGAGGAGGCAAAGGAGAGAGACCACAGAAAGATCGGCAAGGACATGCAGCTCTTCATGGTCGATGACCTTGTAGGACGTGGACTTCCAATGTTCCTTCCAAAGGGATATACAGTATGGCAGGAGCTTGAGAACTACATCAAGCGCAAGGAGAGAAAGCTTGGCTATCTCCACGTTATGACACCTTGTGTAGGTACAGTAAACCTCTACAAGACATCAGGTCACTGGGATCATTACAAGGACAACATGTTCCCGGCAATGGAGATGGAGGGAGAGTCATTTGTACTTCGCCCAATGAACTGCCCGCACCACATGATGATATATGCAAACAAGATGCACTCATATAAGGATCTTCCTATCAGGATCGCTGAGATCGCACACGACTTCAGATTTGAGGCAAGTGGTACACTCAAGGGTATTGAGAGAGGAAGACACTTCTGTCAGAACGATTCACATATATTTGTGACACCAGACCAGATCGAGGAAGAGTTTGCAGGAGTTGTTAAGCTCATATTTGACACATACAAGGATTTCGGAATCACAGATTACAGATGCGTACTGTCACTCCGTGACCCAGAGGACAAGGTAAAGTATCACGATGACGATGAGATGTGGAACAAAGCAGAGAACGCCCTCAGAAGAGTTCTTGATGATATAGGAATCGATTACACAGAGGAGATCGGTGAGGCTGCATTCTACGGACCAAAGCTTGATGTAAATGTTAAGCCGGCCGTAGGAAATGAGTACACACTCTCGACATGTCAGCTCGACTTCTGTCTGCCAGCCAAGTTCGATCTGAAGTATATCGACAAGGACGGCGAGAAGAAGACACCTGTAGTTCTCCACAGAGCTATCCTTGGATCTCTCGACAGATTCATGGCTTACATCCTTGAGGAGACAAAGGGCAATCTTCCAACATGGCTTGCACCTGTACAGGTAAGAGTTATGCCTGTAAAGACAGACAACGAGGATCTCATGGCTTATGCTCACAAGGTTGTTGATGCACTTGATGCCATCGACGTTCGTGTAGAGCTTGACGACAGAGCAGAGAAGCTTGGTTATCGTATGCGTGAAGGTCAGGTTCAGAAGGTTCCATACCTTCTCGTAATCGGATTCAACGAGGCTGAGAACGGAACAGTATCATACAGACTCCACGGTGAGGCTGACACAACAGTTCTTCCACTTGACGAGTTCGTACAGAAGATCGACACAGAGATCAAGACAATGGCTCATAAGTAAGATCAAAAATTTTACACCACAGGTTCACTTACCCTGTCCGCAAGGACAGGGTATTATTTTGGGTAAAATATAGGGAGGGTTACAGTCATGGAATACAGATACAGCCGTGAGGGTGATTCGTTCTGTTGGACAGGAAATTATTATATGCTCAGGTACAGTGAGCCGTCGGTGGATGTTAAAGAAGAGTACGAGACTCTTGATCTGGAACGTGGGAAGAATGACATAAAGTTTCTTGCTTACAATATGGAACTGCTGGTGAAAGTGGATGGTGAGTGGATTCCTGCTATATCCGACCGTATTGGAGATTTTCCGGCGATATTGGATTTTCAGAATGTTCTGAGGAAGATGCTGGATCCGGATATGCAAAATGCACAGGTCTGTATTGATACGGATGGCAATAAGATATCTGAAAATGTCTGTTACAGAGTATCAAGCATAAACATGGAAGATTACTATGCTATACGAAGAAGTAGATCTTACATGGAGGATTTGAATAAGCCGGATCGTTTTGATCTGTATGTCGGGATAGGGGAGCTTAGGTCTGGAAGTCATAAGCCGGAGACATACAGGCGTTGGGAGAAACATAGGATAATTCTTCTTGAAGATCTTTTGGAATCTGACATAGAAACGCTCTATACATGTGTTAAGAGATTTCTGGAATTTGCAGAGGACCAGTATAATGCAGATCTTGTTGATGGATTGGAACAGGCGAGGTGTGACAGATACATAGAAGGAGGGGTACTTCTCTCCCGAGCCGGATATTCAAAGCCAGTCCGTGAGAATGATATGTTGGAAAGTATCACATTCTGGTATGACAGTCAGATCATGCGGGCTTATGGTACGAAGGTTACGTTCATAGGAGGCAGTTCCATAGTTATAGATAAGGTGATTGGTAAGTATGATGAGATAGATGTTGCGGATATTGTGGAGATAAAAACTGTGACAGAGGCAGCACCGAATCTAATAGGATGATGTGGGGAGGTACAGGATATGAGACAGGGATATAAGTTTATACGTGAGAGTGACCGAAAATGGGACGATGATTATCTCAGTCATCTTTTTAACGATATTTTCTGCTGGCCTTTTTGACTGCTTCCGGGTTGCCCAGCAGCAAAAC
>OLRH01001368.1_pt1 | contig 12690 bp, 9 predicted proteins | sample 1672321 | NCBI WGS metagenome assembly OLRH01 (sample SAMEA3136671, study PRJEB25190) | human gut metagenome | reverse complement strand
CATGGATCGCAATTACCGCGCCGGAGGGCAAGCCAATTGCCGGGCTTTATGTCTGCTTCGGCAACATGCCTGAATCGTGGGAAATCCAGACCAGCGACGACGGCAAGGACTGGTTCACCGCCGTGCCGGGCGACACGCGCTTCCTCCACGCGTATATTGCGCTGCCGCAGCCCGCGCAGCATGTCCGCTTGGCGGTGACAAGCGAGAAGAAAACCGCCCTGCGCATCAACGACCTGTTTGTGCTTTCTGAGGGCGATTTGCCTGACTGGGTGCAGGTATGGCAGCCGACGGAGGAGAAGGCGGATATCCTCTTCCTCTCCACGCACCCGGATGATGAACTGATTTTCTTCGGCGGCGCAATTCCCACCTACGCTGTCGAGCAGCAGCGCAAGGTGGTTGTGGCGTACTTCACCCGCTCCAACACCACCCGCTCCTCCGAGCTGCTCAATGGTCTGTGGCACATGGGCGTGCGGACGTATCCGGTCATTGGCAATTTCAAGGACAGCTATGCCAAAAATCTCAAGGCAGCCTATAAATCTGCGGGCGGCAAAGGCAAAGTCAACGAATGGATTGTGGGGCTGTATCGGCAGTACAAACCGGAAGTCGTTGTAACGCAGGACACCAATGGCGAGTATGGCCACAAGCAGCACATGATGATCGCTGACGCCGCCCAGAACTGCATTGCATTGGCAGCAAACGAGGATGAATTCACCGCGTCCACCATTGCATACGGCACTTGGCAGGTCAAAAAGCTGTACCTGCACCTGTACCCCGAAAATCAGATTACGTTTGACTGGACGGTTCCGCTCAAGAGCATGAATGGCGCGACCGGCATCGAGCTGGCGGAAGAAGCCTATACCCTGCACAAGACGCAGGCCTCCTCCGGCATGAGCGTCACCGAAACAGGCACGAAGTACGACAACCGCGTGTTTGGTCTGGCGTTCACGACCGTAGGCGAGGACGTCCGCAAAGACGACTTCCTCGAAAACATCTACGACGCGCCCGGTTCTTACGATGCGGCGGCAAACAACGTAAAGGCAACGCCCGCGCCCACCGAAGTGCCCGCGTACATGGCGCACATGCCCGCCCTCAACGCCAAGGGTTTCCTCGATGAAGGCGAATACCTCTACTCTTCCGAGGACGAGGGCCTGTGGATTTACGTCAGCCAGACCAGCAAAGTCATCATCCAGCGCAAATACGACGCAACCCAGCCGCTGACGTGGTTTGAGGCGGATCTGTACGGCGATTTGGACGCGGGCGAAATGCTCCGCACGGTGCAAAACGACCCGGAGAAGATGGGCAAAGTGCGTGTGGACGCGACAGAAACCGCAAAGAAGCACAACGTCGTTTTTGCGATGAACACGGACTACTACACTTACCGCGTCGCCGTGAACAACAACCGCCACACGGGCATTGTCATCCGCGATGGGCGCATTCTCTATGACGACCCCTACACCGAAAAGCAGGTAACGAACTCCATGTTCCCGAATCTGGACATGCTGGCGTTCATGCCTGACGGCAGCCTTAAAGTCTACCACAGCTGGGAAAAGACGGCGCAGGAGTTCATCGACGAGGGTGTACAGACGGTGTACTCCTTCGGCCCGTATCTGCTGCTGGACGGCAAAGTGTCCGAGCGCGCCTACGCCAACAACGAGAACAAGAATCCGCGCTGCGCCATCGGCATGGTCGAACCCGGTCACTACGTCGCCATCATGTGCGAAGGGCGCCTGAAGCGCTCCGCAGGCGTTACCATCAGCTATTTGGCGAAGATGATGCGCGCTAAGGGCTGTCAGGTCGCCTTCAACATGGACGGCGGGCAGACGGCAGTGATGGTCTTCATGGGCAAGCAGCTCAACCAGATTGGCGCTTACGACGGCGGCAAGACCAACTCCCGCCCGACAAGCGAAGTGCTGGGCTTCGGCACATCCGAGCAGGTCGGAACGTACGAAGTGCAATAAACATACGATATCGGGGCAGAAGAACGCGCTTCTGCCCTGTTTTTTCCGAAAAAATCGTGAAATTACGGCTCTCACCCTTGACGTGACAAGCACCAAAATGCTATAATAAAGCGTTTTCAAGCTACTATTTCGCGGGAAATGCCGGTTTGCGGCGCTTCCCTGACTTTTTCAGGAGGGATTTTCTGATGTCTGGGCATTCCAAGTGGCATAATATTCAGGCGAAGAAGGGCAAGGCGGATGCTGCCCGCGGCGCTGTTTTCACCAAGATTGGCCGTGAAATCGCGATTGCTGTGCGCGATGGCGGCGCAAACCCCGAATCCAACGGCAAGCTGCGCGACATCATTGCCAAGGCGAAAGCCAACAATATGCCGAATGACAATATTCAGCGCTCCATCAAAAAGGCGAGCGGTGAACTGTCCAACGTGACCTACGAGCAGATCACCTATGAAGGCTATGCGCCCGGCGGCGTTGCGGTCATCGTTGATACCATCACCGACAACCGCAACCGTACCGCTTCCGACGTGCGCCACTGCTTTGCCAAGAACGGCGGCAACCTCGGCACGACTGGCTCCGTCAGCTTCATGTTCGACGAGAAGGGCGTTCTGGTGGTGGAACGCACTCCCGGTTCGGACGAAGAAGAAATGATGATGATGGCGCTGGACGCTGGTGCGGAAGACATGAAGGTGGATGACGACGCCTACGAAATCTACACCGCGCCGAACGACTTCTCCACCGTCCGCGAAGCGCTGGAGAAGCAGGGCGTCACCTTTCTGACCGCTGAAGTGGACAAGATTCCGCAGAACACGGTTGCGCTGCCTGACGAAGAAACGATCCAGAAGATTCAGAAGCTGCTGGAGATGCTGGAGGACAACGACGACGTGCAGAACGTGTATCACAATGCCGAACTGCCGGAAGAAGAGGACGACGAGGACTAATCCTCCGTCGATTTTCACTGCCCCCTGCCGAGGAGTTTTCCTTCTCGGCAGGGGGATTTTTTGTCTAATTTCTGATACTATTTTCAGATTCACCTGCGCCATCTGCTTGCGCCTTTTGCAATGTCCTGTTATTCCGCCCAAAACAAAAAATGCCGCAGATTCCACTGCGGCGTTCGTGGCTCAAATAGGATTCGAACCTATGACACTTCGGGTATGAACCGAATGCTCTGGCCAGCTGAGCTATTGAGCCAAATGGTTGCGGGGGTAGGACTTGAACCTACGACCTCCGGGTTATGAGCCCGACGAGCTACCAAGCTGCTCTACCCCGCGTCATTCCGTCGCTTTTATCGGCGACATTGATTATTATACCCTATTCCAACGGTTTTGTCAAGAGGGTGCGGAAAGTTTTTTTGCAGCAGAAGCAGAGGATGAAAACGCGGCTGCTGACCTTCTTTGAACCGCTCCCCGTCAAGAGGACAATGAAAAAAACAAGATTTTTTTGCCAAGAGCCATAGTATTCCTCGCGTTTCAAAATGCCCCAGAATCCTTCCATTGGGCCGTTGTCAATACAGTGGGCTACACGCGACATGCTCTGTGTTATGCCCGCATCTTCCAGTATGTGGTGAAAAGCATGACTTGTGTCAGCCATTTTTCATTCGGCTTTTGCGCATGAAAATCTCGGTTCAGCTTGTTTTCTGCCACATGCTGCAGACAAGATGCATTGCGCGTGCAGCCGTGACTGCTGTACTTAATTGTTGACTTGATTCCCTTCACACGGCAGATTCGCAGCACACGCTTGTCGCTCACATCAATGCCGAAGTCGTGTTCCAAATCATCCCGGATGCGACGGTAGCCTTTGTCAGACCGTTTCCCGTGAATCTGCTCCATCTTTTCCGCAATCATTTGGTTCTCTTCTTCTCTCTTGCTGAGCTTTCCCGAAAGCCATGCATAATACGCTGAACGCGAGACATGGAAGTAAGCGCAGCCGAATGATACAGGCGTTCCGTATTTTTCGTTGCACTCCTTAATGCTGGTATATTGCCTAACCTGTCTTACTTGCCCAAGGCATCCCTCCTCTCTACTTCCTTCAGTTTTTTAGCAGATGTTTCTCCATTTCTGCTATGTACAGCTGGTGCTCCAACTGCGCAATTCGGATTTGCATCTGCTCCAGTTCGCTCCGCGGTTCTTGCTCATGCTTGCGCTTGCCGCGGCGATCCTCCAGCCCGGATTCGCCTGTCTCCCTGTATTTCAGCGTCCATGTGCGAGACTGCTGGTAGCTTATTCCATATTTCTTCGCAACTTCTCCATAGTTGTTCCCTGATTCAAGGCATTCCTTGGCTACTTGGATTCGTTCCTCCTGCGTAACCTTGTGCGTGCTTTTCATGCGGCTTCCTCCTGACATTCTCTTGAAGTCTCCACCGCTATTATACACCTTTAGCCACGCTCGGAGCTGCCTTTTATCGCGAATTTTGAACATCTCGCAGATTTCCCGCAAGCTGTAATCCCCTGTCAGGTAACTTTCCACTGCTTCCCGCTTGAGCTGAACTGAATACACACGGTTTTGCTCTGCCTTTTCAAGCCCTGCTTCTCCTTCGCTTTCTATCCTTGATATCCAGCTTCGTATGCTGGTTCTACCAACTCCTAATCTTCTACTTGCCTCGCTCTGCGTCAGCTTGCCGCTTTTTACCGTTTCCACGGCTTCCTTCTTGATTCTTGCTTTTATCCTCTTTCTTCCCATATAAATATGCCCCCTATTCTGCTTGCAGTTTTCCACTGTTCGCTTTATAGGGAGCGTATCAGCAGCTGGGGGGCGGCGGGCTTATTTCAATTCCCGCTCCTCCGCGAGGGGCGACGGGGGAAGTCATGCACAACATCATCGTTTTTGAGATTTCAATTCACGCTCCTCCGCGAGGGGCGACTTCCCACGGTATGCCATGCCTCACCTCCAAAAGCATTTCAATTCACGCCCCTCCGCGAGGGGCGACGAGCATCCGCGCGGGGTGTACGTCCTCGGCATCGGCATTTCAATTCACGCCCCTCCGCGAGGGGCGACTCGACGATGTGATGAACGCCTTGAAGCCCATCCTATTTCAATTCACGCCCCTCCGCGAGGGGCGACATGTTTCGGATGAAGGTGTCCGCGTCCATTTCTATTTCAATTCACGCCCCTCCGCGAGGGGCGACTCGTGCACTTCAATTTCATCCGTGCTATTTACAATTTCAATTCACGCCCCTCCGCGAGGGGCGACTAGGCGAGGCGCAAACCGTCATCGAGGCGCAAGCAATTTCAATTCACGCCCCTCCGCGAGGGGCGACCCAGCTAATCGGCATTGGCTGCGGTTCGTCTATATTTCAATTCACGCCCCTCCGCGAGGGGCGACTGGACTACGATGAACTCAACATTGAGTGCGAAGTATTTCAATTCACGCCCCTCCGCGAGGGGCGACGTCCAGGATGATTTTCATTGGCAGCTTGCCGTTATATTTCAATTCACGCCCCTCCGCGAGGGGCGACCCTGTCAATGTTGAGCGCAAGAGCTTCACCCCGTCGCATTTCAATTCACGCCCCTCCGCGAGGGGCGACGTCCGCGTTCTGGTAGCTGCCATAATAGGCGCTATTTCAATTCACGCCCCTCCGCGAGGGGCGACCTGCCCATACCCGTAGCGGCGATTCAGAACCAGACAATTTCAATTCACGCCCCTCCGCGAGGGGCGACCTCCCGCTCTTCCGCGTCCGGCAGGTGCAGGATATTTCAATTCACGCCCCTCCGCGAGGGGCGACTGTGATGATCCCGGCGTTTCAGCCGCTGATTGAATTTCAATTCACGCCCCTCCGCGAGGGGCGACGCTGGACATGGGGACGTTCACCAATGCGGTTCTCATTTCAATTCACGCCCCTCCGCGAGGGGCGACTGTTAATGCCCGCCATGTTGCAGACGGCGTCGTAATTTCAATTCACGCCCCTCCGCGAGGGGCGACGATAAAGCTGCCGTTCCAGAAGTTCCAGCGCGGTTTATTTCAATTCACGCCCCTCCGCGAGGGGCGACCCGAGCTTGCGTCCAAACTCAGCGACGCTTGCAAACTATTTCAATTCACGCCCCTCCGCGAGGGGCGACAAACCACGAGACGGGTGAAGCGACTGGATGGGATATTATTTCAATTCACGCCCCTCCGCGAGGGGCGACCGCCCATTCCGCGGCCGTGAGGTGCTTTTCCGCCGCATTTCAATTCACGCCCCTCCGCGAGGGGCGACTTATGGCAATCAATAGTAAGGCACGGCATGATTTATTTCAATTCACGCCCCTCCGCGAGGGGCGACTTCTCTTTTCGATACTTTCTCGGCTTCTCAAGCGATTTCAATTCACGCCCCTCCGCGAGGGGCGACCCGGAGGTGGCGGACGGAATCTGCGCCGCCAGCGAATTTCAATTCACGCCCCTCCGCGAGGGGCGACCTTCCCATGCCGTGCCGCTGTAGCGCATCAGCTTATTTCAATTCACGCCCCTCCGCGAGGGGCGACTCCAGCGCCTTGCAAAGGTCGCCTTCGGGGCAGTTATTTCAATTCACGCCCCTCCGCGAGGGGCGACGAGCCTCGTCTACGCCATCAACAACATGGGCGAGCTATTTCAATTCACGCCCCTCCGCGAGGGGCGACTCTTCAGCGATTCGTCCAGCGCGTCATACCGGCTATTTCAATTCACGCCCCTCCGCGAGGGGCGACCCGTGATGGACACGGACAGTGTGCTGCGTGTGCGATTTCAATTCACGCCCCTCCGCGAGGGGCGACGCGTTCGCCCGGTGAACGGCGCTGCACAGCTTCATTTCAATTCACGCCCCTCCGCGAGGGGCGACGACCTTGAAGAGGATGGTAGCAAATGGGCAGAAGAATTTCAATTCACGCCCCTCCGCGAGGGGCGACGATTCCAAACTGCGCAACGAGAACGTTTGCCGAATATTTCAATTCACGCCCCTCCGCGAGGGGCGACGCGGGAAGCAGTACAAGCTGGCGTTCACGAACGAATTTCAATTCACGCCCCTCCGCGAGGGGCGACGAGAGGGCAGCACGAGCAATTACAGGCTTGTATTATTTCAATTCACGCCCCTCCGCGAGGGGCGACTGATGGCGTTCAGCAGATTTAGGAACTCCTGCTCATTTCAATTCACGCCCCTCCGCGAGGGGCGACGTGTGGCGCACCGTTGTGCCGAAGTGCCGGGCGATATTTCAATTCACGCCCCTCCGCGAGGGGCGACACGGCTTGCTCCCGCGATGGTTGCGCTGGGACTGCTATTTCAATTCACGCCCCTCCGCGAGGGGCGACCGTCAATCTTGGATGTCGCGGGGAAACGATTCAATTTCAATTCACGCCCCTCCGCGAGGGGCGACTCCACCGTTGCCCCAGCGCATGATTTTACTGAGATTTCAATTCACGCCCCTCCGCGAGGGGCGACTTACTGCGTCGGCTGGAAGAACAACCGGAAAAGTATTTCAATTCACGCCCCTCCGCGAGGGGCGACGCGGGTCGATTGCCACAAAAACCGCTTCAAGCGATTTCAATTCACGCCCCTCCGCGAGGGGCGACGTCCGCTTCGATGCTGCGCGTGTTGGGCGTGCAATTTCAATTCACGCCCCTCCGCGAGGGGCGACGGGGACTGCTTCGGTTGCTGTCCCCTTCTTTTTATTTCAATTCACGCCCCTCCGCGAGGGGCGACCGGATGCCCGATATACTTAGCTGCTTCATATGCTGAATTTCAATTCACGCCCCTCCGCGAGGGGCGACTGAGCTGGATGTAGTCAACCACAATCAGGCTTATTTCAATTCACGCCCCTCCGCGAGGGGCGACCTTTCTCCATGCGTTCTGCTTTAAGTTTGTAGTATTTCAATTCACGCCCCTCCGCGAGGGGCGACGCATCGTCACCCCATCATTAACAGCGGTTGATATTTCAATTCACGCCCCTCCGCGAGGGGCGACCCAGCGTCTCGCGCATTGTGTTGATGCCAGCCAAATTTCAATTCACGCCCCTCCGCGAGGGGCGACGTGTCCCAGAAGCGCCATCAGCCCCTCGCACATATTTCAATTCACGCCCCTCCGCGAGGGGCGACGGATGATGCGCTGGCACAGATCAGAGAAAGTACAAATTTCAATTCACGCCCCTCCGCGAGGGGCGACACAAATTCCAGTGCAACAGAAGAAGCCACTGCCAATTTCAATTCACGCCCCTCCGCGAGGGGCGACGGCAAAAGATATGCAATTTCTGCAAATCTTTTGTTCAACCCTTACAAATCAGCATGGCTTAACAATAGTGCCACGCAATTTGTCGAGATTATTTTGGTAATATTTCATAGAATCATCGCTTGAATTTTGACATCACACCGCGCGAGACGGTCGGCCATTCATGTATGATTCACATGCGCTGAAAAGAGTGTTTTCAGCTTCCGCTATAACATCAGCAGTTCTCCAGCTTCAATGCGCGCAGTGCAACCAAGCACATCAATGCGCTCCTTGTAACTGTTGCCAAGGCGATAGAAGCGAACGGAGTCATGTTCTGCATCAATTGTCGCTGCCAATTGCGCCTTGAGCGCCGTCAGCTGTGCTGCATCAAGCAGGACTTCAAATACAGAGTTCTGAACACGCCGTCCATAGCGTTCGCAGAGTTTCGCTACACGCCTAAGCCGCGCTGCTCCCGCTTCGGTTGCTGTATTCACATCATAAGTAACAACAACCAACATTTTTTCACCTCCATACAAACGGCGGATAGCAATCAAGATCCCCGCGCAAGACACGCGCCAGCATCATGGCCTGTACATAAGCAATCAGCCCTACTTGGATTTTTTCTCCGAGATACGGATGCGTGATTTCTTCCTGCTTTCGGTCACGCCATGCGGTAAGTACCGTTTTGCGCCCGCGCTCGTTCAGCATAACAGCCAGCGAATCGTACTCAAAGTCCTTATCTGTCAGCTGACGTTTGTTGAACAGCGACAGCGCCAGCCGGTCGCACAGCGGCGCTCGGAACTCTTCCAGCAAGTCCAGCGCCAGCGACGGCCGTCCCGGTCGAAGCGTGTGCAGCCATCCAGCCGCTGGATCTAAGCCTACCGTTTCAAGTGCCGCTTGAATGTCCCGCGTTTGCAGCGTGTACATAAACGACAGGACTGCATTCACTTCATTGCGCGGCGGTCGTCTGCTGCGCTCCACAAACTGGAAGGGGCATTGTGGGGAAATCATGTCGTCAAAATGCGCAAAGTAGCATTTTGCGGCGGCTCCTTCGATGCCGCGCATTTGGTCAACACCTGCGCATGTCTCCAGCTGTGCTGCATACTGGCTAATAGACTGGCAGGCTGCTCGAAGACTCTCTGCTGTTGCCGCATCCTGCGTCCGTGCCGTGCGCATCAATACATTTTTCTCGTTGAGCAGCTTTCCCACCAGGAGGTTCTGCACGAATTTCATGCGGAAGTCATCATCATCCAGCGCTTGATACTGCTTTTTTCTCAGCAGCACATTGCCGCTGACCGGCCCGCAAATGCGGCTGTAAAAGCGTCCATTCGACGATAGGAACGTCAGCGTAATCCCGTGCTCAGCGCAGAAACCAATCAGCGGTGTGGAGACTGCCATTTCCCCAAAGCACACGATTCCGTCCAGCATTACCGCTGGCACGCTTGCTTTCTCTTCGCCGCCAATTTTCACGCAGATATTCTCGTTGCGGCAGAAAAGATAGCTGTCTGGCGTTGTCACATAGAGGGTTTCCAGTAATTTTTTCATTCCGTCTCCACCCTCTCTGCTTCAAGAAGAAGCGCCTTGCAATATTCCTTCGCGGATGTTTTTACCTTCGGCATACAGTATTCCTGCATCGAGCAACGTTTGCATTTCGGGCCGTAAGCTGCCGGCGGAATCAGCATTTCGCGGCGGACTTTCCAGAGTTTCTGCACAGTCTGCCGTACCTGTTCACGCAGCGCTTCATCAAGTTCCACATCCACTCTGCGATGCGCGGTAATGTAGAACAGCGCGCCTGCCGGGATCGTCGTGTGATACATTTCCTCTAAGCACATCGCCTCCGCGCAAAGCTGAATCTTGTATTCTGATTCATCGCGTATCTTCCCATGCTTGTACTCCACCGGCAGCAGCCGCACCGGGAAATCCACTGCGGGAATCGTGCAGCCGTTTTCATCCCGCACCGCTTCAATGCAGTCGCATTTTCCGCTGATTTGCATTTCGTCCGAAAAGACGCTGTTCTCGTAGAGCTTCACGAAATCGCCGCGCCGCTCCACGCGCTGTGTATGAACCCGTTCATGCTCGGCGCGACCTTTCGCCGTCTCGACATTTTCTACCCATACACGTTCATTCAGCAGCAGCGCGGCGCGCCGCAGACAGTAATCTGCCTGCGACAGCCACGATAGCGGAAGATACTCCTGCTCGTCATCCACGGGTAAACCAGCTTTCTCCCTGCGGCAGTTCATCCCAGACAATTTCCCCATAAGGATTGCTCAAAAAGCCCATCCGTACCCCCGCAGGCACCTTATCCAGCGCCACCTTTGCTTCATAGTCACGATAATTGCGGGGGAAATCCACCTTCTTCTGCACCGTCACCAGTTCAAAGAGTTTATGCGCCGGTGCACAGCCCAATTTGGCTTGACGTGCGCGCTGTTCAGGATTCGTATCCGTGCCTTCGTGCTTGAAGATGATGAGCGGAGAAACAACCTCCATTTCGCCCTTGCTCGCCGAACGGTCATGCTCATACATGTTGAGAATCGCCTCAAACAGCGCCTTCATATCAGCTTCATCGAATCCCGTTTCCGCTGCAAGATTCGCGCTGATGAAGCCACGCACCTCATACAGACCAAAGGGGATAATCTGCTTGCGTCCCATCGTGCGCAGCTTATCTTCAGACGCTTCCTGTTCCGCTTTCTCATATTCCTCGTAGGATTTGTCATTTCCGCCCAAGGCAGCTGCCATGCGCGTGATGGATATGTCCAGCGGCAGTACCGAATCCAAACTCTTGCCGAAAGCAAGTTGAACAGGACCGCGGACTTGCCCCGCATTGGGGCCAGTAGACATCACAGCCCCAAAGGTGCGCACATCGTAGAAGAGTTCACACGCTTTTTTGCGTGCCGCATAAACCGGATTTTTTTCTTTCGCACCTTCAATCCCCGCTTCGCGCTTTGCCAGCGCAATCTGCTTATTCAGATTCACCGCCTTCTGCACGAAAATCCCCATGCCCGGCACGCCCGGATAAGCAATCTCAATATAGTTGCGAATGCGGCGTTTCGTGGCCACGTCGGTGATAAATCCCTGCATGGTCTGCGGGTCAATCCGGGGCATGTTGCCCATATCCGGGTCGCCGTTCGGGTTGGCATTGGTACAAGCAACATAGTACATAAATTCGTAACGGTTCTGCAGTGCCATTTTCTTATTCCTCCTCGTCCGTTTCTGCCGCAGCTTTCTGTTCTTTCTTCACTTTCCGCATTTCATTGAGTCTCCGATTCAACTCCGCTGTCATTTGGCGATACCCCAGCGCAAAGTAAGCCTGCTGCTCCAAGTTCAGCATGGTGGGGATTTCCCCAATGTCACAAGTCACCTTATCCAGCATTTCCAGATACATCTTCAGATAGTCGCCCTTGATTTTGTCCTGGTGCGGTACGGAGAGAATTGACAGCTGCCCCAGCACCAGCGCCGGCATTTGGCAGGCAGACGCATAATAGCGCTGTACAATACCTGCCTGAACATCTCTCATTGCAAACTGCTGCATACTCGCATACACGGCGACCCACGCGCCGCAGCGGTACGCAACATTCGTATTTTCCGCCTGATACATAGCTTCTATCACGCCTTCCTTTCGATTGTTTTTCCGAATCAGCCATACTTTCAGCCATTGGCAGCACATTGCATCGGGCACGGGCGCATGTTTATCTTCTTCACTGGCACTGGCCATTTGATTGCGAATATATCGCAGCGCACGAACCGCCACGGAATCCGGCAGCATACTGTCCGTCAAGATTGCGTGCAGCACCGCTGGCGTAATTCCTGAAAGTTCCTTGTCCATCCGCTTGAAAACGTTCTTTTCGCTCTTTTGCCGCGGCATCAGACGAATCATCATTGCTTTCAGCGAATTAATTTTTGTGAATCCCGTTCCACCGAGATCGACCATTTGCAAGTCATTGCGCCATTGCTGGATGCTCTTCTCCAGTTCGCCGTAATTCCCGTGGTCATAGCTGCGAACCATGACACGCCCTGTAACGCCGGACAGCAGGAGGATGTAATACTGCGTGCTGGCTGGAATCGCGGTTGTCGCTGCTCCGCTTTCAATGCTCTCGATGCGTTTGGCTGCAATATCGCGTTTAGCATCAGGATTTGACGGTGCTTCTACCGTTTCATCAAATTCTTCATCGTCGTCGTATCCATCATCATCTTCCGTCTGCTGTTCTGTTTCCTGATTCTTAGGATCGCCATCCAGTGCTTGCTGCATCGGGTCGCATTCCGCAGGAACATAGCAGTCAAACCAATGGACAAAGCGCATTCCTGCCAACGTTGGCGAAAGCGTTTCGCTTGACATGAGATGGTCAAGCGCCGCTTTCACCGCGTCAATTGATTCCGCAGAAACAGGCGCATTCGCCGATTGCTTTAGCCCGTACGAGCAAAATGCTGGCTTGTCAAAGCAAAACAGCGCATCACCGCGTCCATGTCCGCCAACTTGCAAAAGTCCTTTAATTGGCGGCAGGGTAGCAACCGGCATCGTTTTTTCTCCAGTAATCAGGCACAAGCTTTCTGCCGCGCCATGCTGCGCGAACTGCTGACGAAACTCCCGCCAC
>OLRH01001360.1_pt1 | contig 12728 bp, 8 predicted proteins | sample 1672321 | NCBI WGS metagenome assembly OLRH01 (sample SAMEA3136671, study PRJEB25190) | human gut metagenome | reverse complement strand
TCAACACAACTGACGAGTGGATCCCGATCCCCGAGCCGGTACGCGAGCAGTACGCCGGCTACAGATGCACTCCGCTTGTGAGAGCCTACGATCTTGAGGCCGCCCTCGGCACTCCAGCCCACATCTATTTCAAGAATGAGAGCGTCTCCCCTGCCGGCTCCCACAAACTGAACTCCGCCTTGGCCCAGGCCTACTACGCCAAGGAGCAGGGCATCACCAACATCACCACCGAGACCGGTGCCGGCCAGTGGGGCGGCGCGCTCTCCTATGCCACCAAGAAGTTCGGCATCGAATGCGCCGTCTACATGGTCAAGGTCAGCTACCAGCAGAAGCCTTACAGAAGGTCGATCATGCAGACTTTCGGAGCAGCCATAACTCCTTCACCGTCAATGTCCACCAGAGCGGGCAAAGACATCATCACCGCCAATCCCAACGATCAGGGATCACTTGGATGCGCGATCTCCGAGGCCATCGAGCTTGCCGTAAGCACCCCGAACTGCAAGTATGCCCTCGGCTCCGTCCTCAACCATGTCTGCCTGCATCAGACAGTCATCGGCCTGGAGGCGGAGAAGCAGATGGAGATGACCGGGGAATATCCTGACATCGTGGTGGCCTGCTTCGGCGGCGGCTCCAACTTCAGCGGCATCGCCTACCCTTTCATGAGGCATAATATTCAGGAAGGGAAGAAGACCCGCTTCATCGCCGCGGAACCATATTCCTGCCCGAAACTCACAAGAGGCAAGTTTGAATATGACTTCGGCGACGAGGCCGGCATGACTCCGCTGCTTCCGATGTACACCCTCGGCCACGATTTCAAGCCGGCAACCATCCATGCCGGCGGCCTTCGCTACCACGGAGCGGGTGTGATCCTGTCCCAGCTGATGAAGGACGGCTACATGGAAGCTGTTGACATCGAGCAGCTTGATGCCTTCAAGGCCGGAATCCTCTTCGCCCAGACCGAGGGCATAATCCCTGCACCGGAATCCTGCCATGCCATCGCCGCCACAGTGAACGAAGCCCTCAAGTGCAAGGAAACCGGCGAGAAGAAGACCATCCTCTTCAACCTGTCCGGACACGGTTTCGTGGACATGAGCTCCTACGACCAGTACCTCTCCGGCGAGATGCAGAACTTCCACGTCTCCGACGCCGAACTCGCCAAGTACATCAAATCCGCCGACGCGCTGAACAAGTAATCACACAGTCCAAAGATAAAGCCCAGAGGGCCTCTAACCCGGATTTTGCTCGTAAGAAATTCAGGTTAGAGGCTCTCCGGACTTTTGCGGCTCCTGGACTTTATTCTTTTCTAGTCCTGAAAAACAATGCGTAAAATTTCCAACTGAAAGGTGCTTTCGCTATCTTTGTAGTATTCAATCCTCTCTCTTCGCTTTTGCGTCAAGAGACGGTGAGGGAGAAACAAGAACTATATGGACATCAAGGAAGAAGATAAGATCATACAGGAGGTCACCAGACAGGAGTACAAGGAGGGCTTCGTCACCGAGGTCGGACAGGACTTCATCCCAAAGGGACTGAACGAGGACATCATCCGCACGATCTCACGGCTTAAGGAAGAGCCGGAATGGATGCTGGAGTTCCGTCTGAACGCTTTCCGCAAATGGCAGAGCATGGAGATGCCGCAGTGGGGACATCTGGACATGCCGGAGATCGATTTTCAAGACATTATCTACTATGCCGCTCCGAAGAAGAACGTGGACAGGCCGAAAGAGATAGACCCGAAACTTGAGGAGACATTCGAGAAGCTGGGCATTCCGGTGCGTGAGCGCGAGGCTCTGGCCGGAGTGGTGGCCGTGGATGCTGTCTTCGACTCGGTCTCCGTGGCCACGACCTTCAGAGCCTCGCTGGCGGAGAAAGGAATCATATTCTGTAGTTTCTCGGAGGCTGTCAAGGAGCATCCGGATCTGGTGAGGAAGTACCTCGCCTCCGTCGTTCCGGTCGGAGACAATTTCTTCGCGGCACTCAACTCGGCGGTCTTCAGCGACGGTAGTTTCTGCTATATTCCCAAAGGGGTCAAGTGCCCGATGGAGCTTTCCAGCTATTTCAGGATCAACGCCGCCGGCACGGGACAGTTCGAAAGGACGCTCATAGTGGCGGACGAGGGTTCGCAGCTGAGCTACATGGAGGGCTGCACGGCTCCGATGCGCGACGAGAACCAGCTGCACGCCGCTGTGGTTGAGATCGTGGTCGAGAAGGACGCCGATGTGAAATACTCAACGGTGCAGAACTGGTACCCCGGCGATGCCCAAGGACGCGGCGGCATCCTTAACCTCGTGACTAAGAGAGGAATATGCAAGGGCAGCGGTTCGCACCTGAGCTGGACTCAGGTCGAGACCGGCTCGGCGATCACTTGGAAGTACCCTTCGACGATCCTGAAGGGCGACTACTCCTCGTCGGAGTTCTACTCCGTGGCCGTGACGAACAACTACCAGCAGGCGGACACCGGCACGAAGATGATCCATCTCGGACGCGGCACCAGAAGCCGGATCGTAAGTAAGGGAATATCAGCGGGTCACAGTCAGAACAGCTACCGCGGTCTCGTCCGGATGAACGCCGGGGCGACCGGGGCGCGGAACTTCTCGCAGTGCGACAGCCTTCTGATCGGCTCGCAGTGCGGGGCGCACACGTTCCCGGACATCCAGAGCGCGAATCCCACGGCGATCGTGGAGCATGAGGCCACGACCTCGAAGATCAGCGACGAGCAGCTCTTCTACTGCAACCAGAGGGGACTCGGCCCGGAGGACGCTGTCGGTCTGATTGTCAACGGCTACGCCCACGAGGTGCTTTCCCGCCTCCCGATGGAGTTCGCCGTCGAGGCCACCAAACTGCTTCAGGTCTCCCTCGAAGGATCGGTAGGTTAATGAATATATTCACGAATGAATTATGGGATTCTTTGACATAGAAAACATTGCGTTCACGTTAGGCGGAACGGGAGTGAGCTTCCTGGAGCTGCTCGGTGTCATCGCGGGACTTACCTGCGTGGTGATGGCCGGGCGCAACAACAAGTACAACTTCTGGGTCGGCTACCTGTACAACATCCTGTTGTTCACGCTGTTCTGGCAGAGGCATCTGTACTCGGCCATGCTTCTCCAGCCGATAGCCTTCGGCATCAACGCCTTCGGACACTGGAGGTGGACTCATCCGAGACCTTCCGAGCAGAGTTCGAAAGACGCTTCCGCCCTGAAAGTGACACGGCTATCGATGCGGGACTGGTGTGCGGCGCTCACCGTCGTGGTGATTGCCGGTGCGATCTGGGGATTCGTCCTCCACAAATTGGGGACATCGTGGTTCACGGACATATTCACACCTGATCCGAATCCGTGGCTGGATTCATTCGGGCTGATGCTGACGCTTCTGGCGCAGTTCCTTTCCGCCCAGAAGAAATGGGACTGCTGGATCGTGTGGCTTGTGGTGAACGTCACCAACATTACCCTCTACATCAGCGCCGGACTCGTGTTCATGCCGATCGTCAGCGCCCTGTACCTCATAAACGGCATCTGGTCCCTCTGGACTTGGTACCGACTGTACAGAGAGGAGAAATAATTGACAACGAGGAGCTTGTCCTCCACGCAAAATATTAATGACCATGACAGACATATTACTGAAAATAACCGATCTGCACGCCAGTGTCGCAGACAATGAGATCCTCAAGGGCATCAACCTTGAGATCCGCCGCGGCGAGATCCACGCCGTGATGGGCCCGAACGGAGCCGGCAAAAGCACCCTGTCCTCTGTCCTGACCGGAAAGCCGAACTACGAGGTCACTTCCGGCACGATAGAGTTCGACGGCAAGGATCTGCTGACGATGAAGCCGGAGGAAAGAGCCTGGGCCGGACTGTTCATGTCCTTCCAGTACCCTATCGAGATCCCCGGAGTCTCCATCACGAACTTCATGAAGACCGCGATCAACTCCAAGCTCAAGGCCCAAGGCAAGGAGCCGATGAAAGCCGGTGATTTTCTGAAACTTATGAAGCAGAAGATGGCCTTCGTCCAGATGAAGCCGGAGTTCGCCAAGCGCGAGGTCAATGTCGGTTTCTCCGGCGGAGAGAAAAAGAGAAACGAGATCTTCCAGATGGCGATGCTCGATCCGACCCTCGCGATCCTCGACGAGACGGACAGCGGACTGGATGTGGACGCGCTCAAGATCGTGGCCGACGGAGTGAACGCCCTGCACACCCCGGAAAAGTCGGCGATCGTCATCACCCACTACCAGAAGCTTCTTGAATATGTCAGGCCGGATGTCGTGCATGTCCTGAAGGATGGCCGCATCGTGGCCAGCGGCGGTTACGAACTGATTGACAAAATAGAGAAAAATGGCTTTGAACAGTTCTAAAAACATAGACCACGGCAATTATATTCCTTCGCCCATCGTGCCGGGAATGAAGGTCGCTGACGGTGAGCATATTCGTAAAGTCTTTGTGCTCGGTTCAGCAGACGCTGCCGTTGGAGCCGGTGTCGCTGTTTCCCCGGTCACCAGGTTTGTCGAAGCGACTGATCCTTATGGTATTCCGTCCAACATCGAGGTGGGGGCCGCAGCGGCGCTGGATCTTACGGTGGTAGTACTGCCGGGAGTCTCGGCAAGGATTCCGCTGACGATTGACCTGACCGGAGCGCATTCCGAAGTCAGGCTTTCTGGAATATACCTTTGCTCCGGCCACGACGAGGTGACGTTCGACATCACGATGCATCACCGCACTGGCGATTGCTGTTCCCGACAGATTTTCAACGGATTGGCTGCCGGTGAAGCCAAATGCGGATTCTTCGGCAAGATCGTCATCGCGCCGGACGCCCAGAGAACCGAGGCGTTCCAGGAGAACCACAACATACTGCTTTCGGATTCGGCAAGAGTCAACACCAAGCCCCGGCTGGAGATCTACGCCGACGACGTGAAGTGCTCGCACGGAGCCACGGTCGGCAAACTGAACGAGGACGAGCAGTTCTACATGCGCTCCAGAGGCATCCCCGAGGATGAGGCCAAAGTGCTTCAGATGATCTCCTTCGTGGCTCCTGTCCTGGAAGCCGTCCCGGAAGAGTCCAGTGACGGAAGTCCGTGCCGGTCAGCCGTTGCCGGCGAGGTCGAGAACGCCATCCGCAGCTTCGCTTAGTAATCATTAAAAAACAACTTGAACTTATTTTTTAACGCTTACTTAAAAGACCATGATTGTCAAGACGAATGTCAAGCTGAATCTGGGGCTGAGTGTCCTGCGGAAGCGTGCCGATGGGTTCCACGACATCGAGACGCTGTTCGTGCCGTGCTTTGATTTCGGGGACACGCTTGAGATCATCGCCGGCGACGACTACAGCCGCACCTCGGCGGCGCTTTTCGCTGAATATGGAGGTCAGGACGGGTGCGTCGGCAAGTTCTGCGACCAGAAGGAGAACGAAGCAGATCTGGCACAGGGAATATCCGAGGACGGAAAGTTGATGATCACGATCGCCCGCAAGGAGGGTGTGGACTGGAATCCGATGAAAGATTTGTGCGCCAAGGCGTACAATGTTCTTGCTCAGGATTTTGACCTGCCGCCTGTCAAGATATTCCTTGAAAAGAACGCTCCTGTCGGGGCCGGCCTCGGCGGCGGATCGGCGGACGCGGCATTCACCCTCAAGGCTCTGAACGAGCTTTGCGGACTCGGGCTTTCCGGGCAAAGGCTTTCTGAATATGCCTCCAGACTTGGCAGCGACTGTGCCTTCTTCATTTTCAACCGTCCAATGATCGGATCAGGAAGAGGAGAAGTGCTTGAGCCTTACGACATTGATCTCTCAGAGTACGAGATAAAGGTGTTGATTCCGGAAGGTGTTTCGGTCTCCACCGCAGAGGCCTACAAAGGGATCGTTCCTCGGGAAACGCGCCGCGACGGATCCGGCGAGCAGGACTCAACTGGATCACCAGAGCGCTGCGACAGGTTCAGCGAGCAGCCTGGCAATCCAGTGGTTAGTCATCGCTCACCAACCGGACTTGGCAAGCCGGCAGAGACAACCGGACTGAAATCCGTGCTGGCAGAACCAGTCTCCGAATGGAAAGACCTGCTGGTCAACGACTTCGAGGCCACAGTCTTCAAAGCACACCCCGAGTTGGCCGCCATCAAGCAGTCCCTCTACGACTCCGGCGCCACCTACGCCTCCATGTCCGGCTCCGGCTCCGCCCTCTTCGCCCTCTACAAGAAATAACCGTGAGCAAAAGCACCGCCCCCGCGCACCAAAGCCAGTCCACGACCAGCCTCGTGAGCAAAAGCGCCGATCCCGCGCACCAGAGACAGCCCACGACCAGCCTCGTGAGCAAAAGCGCCGATCCCGCGCACCAAAGACAGCCCACGACCAGCCTCGTGAGCAAAAGCACCGCTCCCGCGCACCAGAGACAGTCCACGACCAGCCTCGTGAGCAAAAGCACCGCTCCCGCGCACCAAAGCCAGTCCACGACCAGTCTCGTGAGCAAAAGCACCGCCCCCGCGCACCAAAGACGCTGATTTTGGGTGTTTGAAATACTCTTCGTGGAGAAAAACCACAAACAAAATCAAAAGAGTCTCTTGGCTCAATGCCGTTCCGAGAATTCGCAGCCACAGAAGGTCTGGTTGTACATTTCCCATTCCTTGATCAAGGCGCAGCGCCGTTCCTGAAGACCGCCGCGGCGCCAGTTCTGGTTCCACCACAAGACCTCATGGCGGACGGACGGATGGGTTTCTGCGTTTGTCTCCGCCCCATGACCAATGGCGCATCCATCACCACTGGTACCGTTCACCCGATCGCAGGCCCAGCGACCGGCGGCGTCAACCTGGGCGAGATCCTTCCACCGGGACGAGGCCAGGGTGGTTGTCAGCATACGATAGCCGTTGGAAGAGGCATAGCGCGCGGCACGGAGGAGACGGAACTTGAAACACTCAAGGCAACGGGGACCGCGCTCCGGCATGTCGGCGATTCGGGCGACCGGACAATCATCAGCGGCCACACCCGTCTCCAACCGGCGGACAAAGGCCAGCCAGGCCGCGTGATCATATTCATCATCAATGGTTTCCAGACCGTGGGCGGCGGCATAGCGACGCAACTCGTCGCGGCGGATCTCATATTCACGGAAAGGAACTATGTTGGAGTTGCTGAAGAATATTCCCGGACGCAGCCCTTCGCCGACCATCCACTCGATGATGGCGGTCGAGCAAGGCGCGCAGCAGCAATGCAGCAGGATGCGCTCCCCCGAAAGGTCGCACCCTCCCGGCAGCTCCGGAACAAATCCCCTTTTATGAATATTCCCGTTCGGCATTTCTGTAACAAACATAACGATTTTTCTTGAGAAACAGAAGTTTCAGACGAGGCTGTTAAAAGACTGTTAATCAAAAGATTGACCAAAGCATCCTCTACTGAAAACAAGGGGAGAGCACTACATCAAGACGTTGCTAACCAACGAATTACCTGCCACAAGATTTTCCTGGTTCACAAATTCGCAACCAAAATCCGATTTTGTCGTAAGAACTTTTAATGCTAACTTTAACGGAAAGAGAGACAGACCGGTTATCGGCCGGCCTCCAGACAGAACCGGACTTTACGTACCGGATTGCCACCGACAATCAGAAAGTTGATTGGAAAACCATTGACAAAACAGAAAGGCTAAAAGAGCTATGATCGAAAAGGACGAGAGATTCACATTGGCGGAGAGATATGTGGAAGAGACGAGGGTCTCCGTGTTCCTGACAGGCAAGGCGGGGACGGGAAAGACAACGTTCCTTAAAGAGATTGTGCGGCAGACCTCCAAACGGTTCGCCGTCGTGGCTCCCACAGGAGTTGCGGCCATCAACGCCGGCGGAGTGACAATCCACTCTTTCTTCCAATTGCCCCTTTGCCTGTATCTCCCTGATGTCAAAGAGCTTGTCACAGAGTATCAGATGCCGGAGCGGATGCGCTCCCTGCGGAAGGAAAGGGTGAGGATCCTGCGGACTCTCGACCTGCTGATCATCGATGAGATCTCGATGGTGAGAGCCGACATTCTGGACGCGATCGATGACACGCTCAAGCGTTACCGGCGCAACGACCGTCCGTTCGGAGGGGTGCAACTCCTGATGATCGGGGACATCCAGCAGCTTCCGCCGGTGGTCAAAGAATCGGAAAGACCGTACATGGAGCAAGTATATTCATCACCTTTCTTCTTCAATTCCAAGGTGTTGCAAAGGTTGTCGTTCGTAACGGTCGAGCTTGAGAAAGTTCACCGGCAGAGTGACAGGCTGTTTCTTGACATACTGAATGAGGTTCGCTCCGGGATGCCGGGCGACGCGGCCTTGAACGAATTGAACAAAAGGCTCTTCCCCGGCTTCGTGCCACCGGAGGACGAGCGCTGGATCCGCCTCACCACCCACAACGCCCAGGCGGACTCCGTGAATGAGGCGAAGATGAACGCGCTGGAGACCGAGGAGGCGACATTCGAGGCACAGATCGAGGGAATATTCCCGGAAAATGCCTACCCCGCCGAAACCAGACTGCGTCTACGGGAAGGCGCGCAGGTGATGTTCGTGCGCAACGACACTTCGGGAGAGGGACGCTACTACAACGGAAAGATCGCGACAGTGAAGAAAGTCAAGCCGGCGCTGATCGTGGAGGACGAGAGCGGCGAAAGCATCGAGGTCAACACGGAAAGATGGGAGAACATCCGCTACGGCCTCAACGAGGAAAGCGGTGAGATAGAGGGAATTGTGGAAGGCACTTTCGAGCAGGTTCCTTTGCGTCCGGCGTGGGCGGTGACGATCCACAAGAGTCAGGGACTGACCTTCGACCAAGTCATCATCGACGCGGGCGCGGCATTCTCGTTCGGCCAGGTCTACGTCGCCCTCTCCCGCTGCCGCACCCTCGAAGGCATCATCCTGACCACCCCGATCACACGGCGCTGCACCTTCACCAGCGATGAGGTCTCGACGTTCGAAAGCAGCCGCGAGCCGGCGGAAGAGGCGCGGCTCAAACTCCCCGCCATGGCCAATGAATATTTCACCTCAACCTTGTGCGATGCCTTTGATCTTCAACGCCTTCGCTATCTCTACAACAGGGTTAACCGAATATACCAGGTCAACCTTTCGAACCTTTACCCCGACCAGGCTGGCAGGTTCAACACAGTAGGTGCGGGCAATGCCGCCCAAGTAGGCGGAATGTTCGACAGCTCCGATGGCTCCGGCAAAAGCGCCCCGCAGCCCTTCGAGGGAATACGATCCCTCAGCGACACGGCGCAGAAATTCCAGAAGCAGCTCCGCTACATCACCTCGACAATCCATAGCGGCACGGCGGAAGAGTTCCCTCTCCTGCGGGAGCGCGTCACCAAGGCCTGCGAATATTTCACCACACAATTCCGTCCTTTGGCCTCGTTCGCCGCGCCGCTGACTCTTGTAGAGATTGACGACAAAGAGGTCAGGAAAGCCTTCAAGGCCGCCTCCGAGGAATTTCTAGCAGAGCTTAGATTCCGGATGACCCTCTACGAGACTATCCTGTCGGAAGGCTTCAGCACGAAAGCATACCATAAGTTAAAGACGGACAACGAGTTGTCGGATGCCAGATCGTTAAAGGCATTGGTCAGGTCGCTGATTTCCACACCTGAGAAGGCTTCGGCATCCAAGGAGTCGATTCAGCAAGCTCAACGCCCAGACGCGGTTGGTGAGCCTGTCGAACCATCGGCCCTTCGACAGGTTCGGGAACCGGATGGAGAATCGGCCACCTACACTGGCAGCATCCATCCTGAACTGGCCCAGGCCCTTGTGGAATGGCGGCGTGAAAAATACCAGAAAGACAACGTCCCCGCCTTCATGATCCTCCACCAGAAAACCCTTCTGGCCATAGCCGACCTCGCCCCCACAACCAAAGAGGAACTCCTCAGCGTCAAAGGCTTCGGCAAGTCCAAGTGCGAAAAATACGGCGAAGAAATCCTGGAGATCATCCGAACGGCCATGAACAATCCCGGCAGTTAGCGGCTTACCGTTTTGTGTCCAATCCCGCAGCCAGTGGGCTACATTATTGCATTCGATAATTCCCGAACAATCCCCGCAGCACCGTTAGGCGACATTCTAAGGCCGTTTCGTAGCCCGAGAGTGTTCCGCGGCACTATTGGGCGACGTTCCGAGCCGAAACCGTCGCCGAAGATGGCTTGCCGCACACTCAAAGCTTGCGGTAATCAAGAATAGGCATCTTCCGAAGAAGTCAGGCAAACACGTTGCTATTCAACAAAGAGGAGAGCCGCGGGGAAGTCCTTGGCGTTGAGATCGCCGGGAGCCTGCCACTTGAGGGCGAAACTCTCGCCACCGTAGCCTTCGAAGTAACGGATGCGGTACTTGTGAAAGCCTTTCTGAAGGAATATGCTGCCGGAGGCCACGGTGTAACCTGTACGGACATTGTTGTCACAAGCCAGGACTCCGTCGATGTAGAGATCCGAACCGTCGTTTGTCAGCAGAGTGAACGTGTACAAGCCACTTTGCTCAATCTTCATAACACCTTCGAACACATAGCCGAAATAGTCTTTTCCTTCGCCCTCGGAAATATTCAAATCCCTCTTCTGTCCGCTAAGCGTGACCTTTTCCAACTTGCCGATCTCCTCGGTTGACGACATATCGGCTCCCTCGAAGTACTTGAAATTGACACCCTGCCTACGCGCCTTGGCCTTTACGGAAGCGGCATAAGGAATATTCCTTTCATAGACTCCGCTGACGCTGTCGCCTCTCTTGCAGATCGCCTTGACGCGGGCTCCTCCAGCCAACACCACCGGGTTGCCGTCATAGCAGGTCGATTGTTCGGTCGGCTCGCTTCCGTCCAATGTGTAGTAAATCGCCCCCATGCTCGGGGCAAAACGGAAACTGATGCCGTCATCATCGATGGCCAGACTCTCCTCCTTAAGGTACGGAGCCGCTATTTCCCCCGCCTCCAGCAGGAATGACAGAGGGAATGAAGGGTGGCTTGTCGAGCCACAGTACACATTGTCCACCTTGAAAATATGTTTCAAGTCCTCTTTCCTGCGCTTCGACTCAGCATAGCCTCCGGCAGGCAGGTAGATGTTCTCATTGCTGTTCTCGGCGCTGAGGTAAAACGGAACCGAACAGCTGTTGTACAAACGGAAGAGAACCTCGCCGCTTTCCAGCGTGCGGAAACGCTCGACCTTGACAGCAGCCTTGATGAAGGAGAGCAGCAGACTCTCTTCGCCGCAAAGCATGTTGTTCGCCCAGGCAATGGTTCTCCGCGCGCGCAACGCCTCCTTGATCGCCTCGTCACTCTTGTCTTTCGCGAATATTATCGTAAGATCACGATGATTATCCTTCTGGTCATACAGCATGTAGGTCGGATAGTGGCTGTCGGTGCAGCCAAGCATCGCAAGATTGTAGTTGAGCGCATGGTCAATGGCAAGCGGATAGAACTCCTTGTGGTTGAACACCTCGATGCCCTGAATGGTTCCGTCCTTGATGTGGCCGGCAATGTAGTCCGACAGATCGCTGTTCTGATCCGGCCAGCCCGGATGGTTTGTCGTAATGAAAGCGTCCTCGCCGCGCGCTATCTCCAACACCTTGTCGCATTCCTTGGTGTCAAAACCCTGGCTGAGCCTGTACTTGTTGAGGTCGCCCGTAAAAAGCACATTGATGTGCCCAACCGGCTCGCTGCCTGTTATCTCGAACCCTCGCACTATCTTGAGGTCGAAATCCTTCGCCGCCTCGACAGCGCAGTCCACCGCCACATTCATGTCATCAGATCCCCTATAAACCCTCGGATGCGAATGATGATCCGTGATGGCCAGAATGTCAAGCCCTTCAAGGTAAGCCTCATACACCCTCATCTCAGGTGTCACTTGCGCATCTGAATAAATCGTGTGCATGTGCAGGTCAGCCGTGTAGGCATTGAAGCCGTCAACGGACGGAAGGTCGATCTTGCGCGGGTTGAAAGCCTTTCTGTCAGTACCAAGATTCTTTCCATAGAAGTCCATCCACTGGTAATGGATGTTTTCCTGAGCATTGGCACAGATCATGACCAACAATAGAATGATTGTCAAGAATCGTTTCATATTATGTGATTTTGTCTTTCAAAAGTACATAAAAACTCGCATTTTTAATGTACTTTTACAACAGTAAATAATAAGTTGCCGCAGATTTGGCAAAGTTTTTTAACGATTATTTAACCACATATTCAAAAATCAATGCAGGAGAGGCACACTGACAGGGAACGGTATTTCAAGGAGTTGGCGCAGACTTCCAAGGAATTCTACATCGACTACCTTCAGAATTTCAAGAGCGTCGGAGCCGGAACGCGCGTTCTGGAGATCGGCTGCGGCGAGGGCGGAAACCTCCTGCCGTTAGCCGAAGCGGGATGCTCCGTCACGGGCATTGACCTGGCCACCAACAAGATAGAGCATGCCAAGGAATATTTCGGCAAAATGAATATGTCGGGAGAGTTCATCAGCGGGAATTTTCTGAATATGCCTCCTCGGGAAGACCGCTTCGACATCGTGTTGATCCACGATGTCATAGAGCACATCGAGCCGGAGGACAAGCCTGCCTTTTTCCTTGGTCTGAAAAAATTCCTGAAGCCCGACGGAATCGTGTTCTTCGGCTTCCCGGCCTGGCAGATGCCGTTCGGCGGCCATCAGCAGATCTGCCGTAGCGGATTCTGCTCGAAAGTTCCTTTCGCCCATCTCCTCCCTGCTCCCCTTTACCAAGGTTACTTAAGAATATTCAAGGAAGATCCAGCCAAGATTGATGAGCTGCTGAGCATCAAGCGCT
>OLRH01001351.1_pt1 | contig 12742 bp, 10 predicted proteins | sample 1672321 | NCBI WGS metagenome assembly OLRH01 (sample SAMEA3136671, study PRJEB25190) | human gut metagenome | reverse complement strand
CCGGCGCATCTGCTCCTCGGTGTAGCCGGAGGGGAAGTATTTCCGCAGCTCCTCCTGTTTGAATTTCAGCTGCTCCTGCTGGTTTGGTTTCGTCTCCGCCAGCACGGCGTAGACTATCTGGTCATCCAGCAAGCCCTCCTGTGCCAGCTTTTTCAGGCGGATGCTCTGGGCGTGGGACGGGGTGCAGTCGTTCAGAGCCATCGCGTCCAGCACCGCCCGCTGCTGATACGAGTCTAAGTAGGAAAGTTCCACCGCCGGGTTGAAGGCGATCTTGCCGTCGTCCACCATTAAAAGCAGTTCGGGGATCAGGTAGGTCAGGCGGATATATCGCTGAATCTGCCGTCCGCTGTCTATGGCTTCATCAGCCATTTTCTCTCTCGACCACTTCTGGCCAACTTGTCCAGAAGTTATACCCTGATGATTCAGTGCATCCAGCTTCATCTTGTAGGCGAATGCCTTTTCGCTGGGCAGGATAGTCTCCCGCTGCAAATTGGCGTCCACCATTGCGATCACCGCTTCATCATCAGACAGCTCCCGGACGATGACGGGCATCGTCTCGACGCCCAACACCTGGCACGCCGCCAGTCGCCGGTTACCGGAGATCAGCTCGTAACCGCCGTCCGGCAGCGGCCTTGCCAGCGCCGGGGTGATGGCTCCCACCTTGCGGATGCTCTCGATCATCCGCTGCATCTCCTCGTTGTTCTGCACCTTGAAGGGGTGACCCTTGAACGGGTGCAGCTCGGCCAGTGGAATATTCCGCACCCGCTCCAGCTTAGCATCGTCCCGCTCCGCCTGCGTGGAGAACAGGTCATCCAGCGTGGGTAAAGTAAAATCCGATTTTCTCATTGTGTTGTCCTCACTTTCATAGTTTTTTCTTTCGGGGTTTTAGGGCACGCCCTAACGAGTGTTTTTGCGCTCCGGCTCTGCCGGGAGTAAAAACGCACTGCTCGCTCAGATGACGCAGGCATCGCAAGCGGATACACTGTTTGGCTCCGACAGGAGTAAAAACAGTCTGCTCGCTTAGACTGCGCAGGCGTGATACCTGCTTACTTTAATTCATTCAAAATTGCTTCCAGCCTGCTCAGAATTTCCTCTTTCTGAAGCTGTGGGAGCTCCGCTTTCAGGCCGTTCAGCATCCGAAACAGGCAGTAATCCCGCTCCGTGATGGCCGCTCTGACCTCTTTTCCAAGCCCCAGCCGCCGCAAGTATTCCGACAGCGACAGAGAACAGAACCGGGCATTTTCCAGCAGCTTCTGCTTCTCCTGCTCGGTCACACGGACATTGATCCCGTAGTTTTTGCTGCGCATTTGTTCACCCCCTTTCTTTGGTTTGTGACGGCAATGACGGTTGTGACGGGGATTTCCTTATATAGCGATCCCGGCGTCATTTGCGTCATCGCCGTCACGGCGCAGAAATTTGATGAGTCGGCTTTTTCCCGTTCGCTTGGTGCGATACTCAATGTCCAGAGGCTCCAGCACCTCATAGGCGAACTGACCGAGATACTTCGTGACCATATTGGGCGTGACCTCCTGCTCCTTCATTTCGGTCAGCAACTCCGTGGCCGTGCCTACCCATTCGGTACGGCACTCCATAAAGTCCATCACCCGAAACAGAAATTTTGGCAGCTCTGCCTTGTGAATATTCTCGCTGTTCTTGCGCTCCACCAGCTCCCAGACAAGGTCGTTAAACTGCAAGGTCAGTTCCTGATATTCCACATCCCGCCCGCTGACCAGCAGCGTAGCGGCGTTTCCGCTGCGCTTACGGCGCAGGATAAAGTTGGTGTCCGCAGCGCCGATGATGCCGGTGGAGCCGCTGACATCGTTAAAGGGATCGTCGCTGTCTTGCAGCTTTCGCAGGTGATGCACCAGCAAAATGGCGATGTTGAAGCCGTCGGCAATACGCTTGATGGAGGAAATGTCATCGTAATCGTTGCCGTACATTCCCGCTTTTCCGGCGCTGCCTTTGGAGTCCCGCACCTTTTGCAGCGTATCAATGATGACCAGCTTGGTGGCGGGATGCTCGGTCAGAAAGTCCGTGATCTGCTCATCCAGACCGCCGCCGATCAGCCCGGAGGTCACGGCAAAATACAGGTTGTCCGGGGCGCTGTCGGTAAGATTGTAGAGCCGGTCTTTGATGCGGCGCTGGGTGTCCTCAAGGCTCAGATAGAGCACATCGCATTGCAGTGTAGGCAGCCCCCAAATAGAGTTTCCCTGCGCCACTTGCAGCCCCAGCCACAGCATCAGCCAGCTTTTGCCGATCTTGCTGGCACCGCTGATGACATTGACGCCCTGCGAAATAAGGCCGTCTACGATGAACATCGTCTTGCTCATCGGCGTGGACAGCAAGGTCTCTGCGTCCACGGTTTTCAGTTTGTTGTCCATAGAATTCTCCTTTGTAGAATGTTAGAAGTAGATTTTGGCGGGGGCGAATGGAAACGGCCACCCACCCCCGCTCTGCTGTCCCAAAAGCCTTGGAATTCAAGGCTTTCCCGGTGCTTAATGTTCTACGCTGCGCCGCCGTCTGGCGGAGTTTGCCTTCTGCATGCGCCGGATGGAGCGGCCGCATTCCGGACAGTACTTTTGCCGGTTGCTGCCGGGAACAAAGGGCTTTCCGCACCGTTCGCAGGTTCGTGTACGCTGCCGGTAAATGTTGGCATAGAGTGCCTTGTCGGCGGGCAGAACCGCCCGCCGGAAGTACTTGCACAGCAGCGAATAGGAAATCATCTGCACGCACACGCAGCCCTCGCCGTCGTCCAGCGGCAGGCAGTTGCCGCCATCGTAGTTGGCGCACAGCCTCCGGATCAGCCGGTTGCAGCGTGCCCTTTGGGCGGGCGTCAGGCGCTTGATCTCATCCAACCTTCTTCACCTCTTTCTCCATCACATAGTTGATGACGCTGATTTTCGGAATCTTCAGCGTCGTGCCGATCTTCACGGCGTGGATGTGCCCATAGTCGATCAGCTTGTAGGCCAGCTTGCGGCTGATGCCCAGCATCTCCCGAAGCTCTTTGACGGTCACGATGTCCGGGTATCCCGGAAACATCATCTGATAAAGCTCTCTGAGCTCTCCTTTCTTCATAGGTTTGAACCTCCTTTGTCTGTTCTGAAACCGCATTTCTGCGACGGTTTTTGCTTGCTGCCGCTCATCCGCATCGTTCCTGCCCCGGAGTCTCACCACGGCGTATCGCTTCTTTGGCGCGCTCTCGTCGCAGCAAGTTTCATATCATTCGCTTCCGCACTCGTGCGAAAGCTCATTCGTTTCACTGCTGCTCCTCTTCCCACAAAATCTTCGATTTTGCAGGAGCCCTGAATTATCGGGAAGTCGTGGCGGCACTTGCCGGAAGCATATCCTTTGGAGGCGGCGATTCAATTTTCAAGGTACACAGGGAGACAGTCCCCTCAATAGGTAGGCAGCGAGAAGGCCTGTTTTTTAACCCCCCTCACTAATCAACTGGGAAAAATTTTTCGATTTGTACGAAGGAATTTTGAAAATTTCCTTTGAAAGCCTCTCTACTAACCAATTGGGAAATTTTTTCGGATTTGAACGAAAAAACTTTTGAGAATTTTTCTGCGAACCCTACTACTAATCAACTGGGAACTTTTCGGGCAAATAACAAATGGGTTTTAGAAAAATTTTTAAGTGCCCCTCCTACTAACCAATTGGGAAATTTTTTGAGATTTTGGCAAAGTAATTTGAAAAATTCTCTCAACTTTTCAAAAGGTCCCTCTACTTACTCTGAATAAGGGGTGCCATTTGGCAGGGTGTTTCGAGAAATTTCTCAAACATTTTTCTATCAAGACGCAAAAAAGCCGCCCTCCCGATGATGGGAGGACGGCTGGTAGTCACTATTGACTTATAAATGGCTCATATATAAATAGAGCACCGGCCAAACGGTCGGTGCCCTATTCGTGGTAATATCAATCATCTAAATACACAAACGATTGAGGTGCGGATTGAATATTAAAGTCTGCTAACGACTTCGAAGTTGGATATTTTTCAAATGATCCAATGACAAAAGCGTATGCCGTTGTGCATCCACTAAAGTATTTTCTATACTTTGATCTGCTAATACCAGCATTTGCTTTTGTACTGTTCCAGAGCGGCGTGGGCTTCATCTTAAGTGTTTTAATAACTTCAATCTCGCCAATGACAGCTTGTTCCGGAGCGGAGGAATACACAATAATTTTTGAAACCTCTTTTTTAGGAATACGTTTTCGGTACTCATAGTGTTTCTGCCCGTCAAATATTTTATTGGCATATTCTGGTTTGATAGATAATAGAATCGTGGCCATGCCTCATTGCCTTTCAAAGTGTATTTTTGTTTGCGATTTGGCTAAAATCGTGTCAAAATCTGCGTCAGAAATATGATCAAATGGTCTTGGTCCGCTATATTGTGGTATGATTCCACTACTCCATAATTCGCCTAAAGTAATTCGTTTTGTAAGGCTTTTTATAAAGATGAATTTAACAACCAGAAGTTTTTCACTGTGCTTTTCCCAAAGCTGATTTAGCGTTTCGGGGCTAAAGACTGTCCGGTTTTCACAGTATTTGAGGTAATCCTCTTTGCTTGAAAAGTTATATCGCACTTCATCAACAACACAAATCGTACTGACAACAGATTCATACGCTTTTCTTCTTGGCGTTATCCCCTTCCGGTAAATAACAAGCAAGTCGCCCGGACGCATATCCCGTTTATATGAGAGAGAAATATACACTTTTTGCAGTGCATAGCGATGAGCTTTGTCTCCCAGATAATCAAAGTTTCCTTCGGTCCTCAATTGCGAGTCTGGAAATAACGGAGTATGGTATTGTGCTTCAATCGGAAGAAAGAATTTCTGCACATCGTATCTGATATTGGGAAAATTCTCTTTAACCGATTTTGATTTATCATAACCGGCCATTTTCTTAACGAGCACAACTTCTTCACCGTTGTCATTTCTCTTAATGCCATATTCATAGAATCCCCATCGAACCAGCAAATCATATAGCGTCCTTAATTCGGGACGGTTCATATATAGTGTAACATATATCTCCTCCACATTGCGTTCAATGGCATTGTCAAAAATAATCTTGATGAATCGTTCACCAAGCCTAAAGCCGGAAGCTTCAACCTTGAATGTCCCAACTTTTAATCTTCGCTTAGGTCGAAAAATTGGCGCAATGTCACTGTAATTTTCCTCTTCTGTTTCAGTTTTGAGATATAGAAATCCAAGTATTGCGCCTGTGTCCGTTCGACATACATAGGCTTCTTCATTGCTCTTTCTTATAAACCAATCCTCAAACCCCGTATACGCTTCACGGAAGGTAGCAAAAAACGGGTCTGTCACATCAATATTTCCAAACAGTTCTTTTTTGACTGCAAGCACCTTATAATCTATAAGGTCAGGATTTTCATTGGTACATTTTTCAATGAACGAGTTGATTGTGAATACACGCTCTGACAGCCCTAATCTATCTGCTTTTAAGCGCATACGGCGGTCTTCTGTGATTAGAATATCTGCTCTTTTACAATACAATTCGCATAGGAGTTGATTGTCAATTTGATCGTTGGCTGTTTTAGGGGTGTCACTTAGAAGTGCGGTAAATTCCGCCGTCTGTGGAGCAATGCATCGCATCTCTGTATAAGCATCAATTTTTGCGTCATACAGTGATTGCATCTGTGGGTTGCGATATTTACGGAGCTCGTCTATGGAGTATGGATGAATCAGCTTTTCATAGTGCAGTTTATCGAGCCAGTAGAATAGTTTCCCGATAGTAAAACTTGTCGCTTTGGTATTTTCTCTATGTATAATAACATTCGTATCGAGTAGCGCTCGCATTTACTCACCCCCTAAAATATATTCTCTAACTTGCTGCACATCGGAATCGTCAAATAACATTTGATGGATGTAAAGCGGGAGACCTAATTGCTTTGTAATCTTTTCACATTGCATCTTTTCACATTGTTTTAGGGATTTCAATGCATCAAGTGGATAGCAACGGGAATCTCTATACCGAAGATTTTCACAAACTTTAGTCACATCTGATTCAAGTAAAACCACCTTCGCAATTGGCATTAACGAAAAAACAGACTCAGGCAGCCTTGCAACATTAAATGATTTATCAAAAATACAGAAGTGACCCGCTAATATAAATGCCGTATCCTTCTGTAGCCTGTCATTCACTGCTGCAACAAGAATATCCTGATTCTTTTCCTTGTTTACCACAGTTTTGTTACGACCATAAGTTTCTCCGTTGAGTGCGCTTATCAAGTCGCCAGCTGAATAGCAGGGGATTCCAATAGAGAGGCCAAGCCTTTCACACAAGGTGCTTTTTCCCACGCCATAGATCCCCGCAACAAAAATTATGCCATCTTTCATTGTTATCCCCCTTCTGAAAATGTAATAAATTTGGGTTAGCCCATCCTCATCTCCCGATACACTACATCGGCCAATGCGCTCATTATGGCATTATACTTGTGCTGATCCTCAAAAAGCGAGGTATAGGTATCCTGCGATTCCAGATAGCTGTCCTGAGCCGCTGCTCCGAAGGCCTTGGGGAAAATGCTCTCCACAAATATCTGCGGGTCAGAGGTCTGCGCCATCTTGGCCAGCTTCTTGTCGGCCATCAGACGGCTGCGCAGAGCCGTCAGCAGCACTTTGTCTCCCTCGGTGAATTCACCCTTGTACTTTTCGTTGATTTTGGCGATGATCTCATCCAGCGGCGACTTTGTGTCCAGTCCCATTGCACCCTTTTGCTTGGCCGGCTCGTACACGCCCTTCACCTGTTCCAGCTCAATACTTCCGGCGAAGGTCTTTTGCAGCTTGTAGTATTCAAGCTTCAACTTACCCTCAAGGTCCACCATATCCGTGGTTTCCGCAGGCAGCAAGTTAATCAGATAGCAGCAGAATACATATTCCTTGTGCAGTTCCTTATCGAACATCCGCAGGATCTGCGAAATATAGCCGTACCACTTAATGAGATTGCGCACCTGACGGCGGAACTGATACCGCTCGTTGGGCGTTTTTTGATTATAACGGTCTGCCACCGGCTTCAACACACTGGTCATTCGCCCCATCGCCCGGGCATCCTGCCGGCCTGTGCTGAAATACTCCTTGGCAAAAGCCTCAATATCTGCATCGTTATAGACCGCAAATCCCCGCAGCTCCTTCTGCGTCTGATAGATCAGGTCAGCGTTGACCTCCTGCGAAAGCGAGGTTTCTTGATAGAACGGCTGAAACGCCTCCAAAATGTCCTCTTTCTTGTTGGCAAAATCGAGAACGAAAGTGTCCACCTTGCCGGTGCAGGTGCGATTCAATCTGGACAGCGTCTGCACCGCTTTGACGCCCTTCAGCTTCTTGTCTACGATCATCGTGTGCAGCAGCGGCTCGTCAAACCCGGTCTGGTACTTCTCGGCAACGATCAGCACATTGAAATGGTCGTGGAACTCCGCCTTCGTCTGCGTTTCGGCGATGTGCGTCCCATCCGCACGAACATTCAGCTTCGGCTCGGTATACTCCTCATCACCGTCCTGCACAGCACCCGAAAAGGCCACCAGCACCTGCACATCGTTGTACTTCTGCTCCTCTATGTAGCGCTTGACCTCGTGGTAGTAGCGCACTGCCGCAAGGCGGGACGAGGTGATGACCATCATTTTACCCTTGCCGCCGATCTTGTTTCGGGTGGTTTCCCGGAAGGTCTCCACGATGATCTGCGACTTCTGGGAGATGTTATACGGATGCAGCTCCTGATATTTGCGGATCACCTTAGCCGCACGGCTGGCGGGCACATCCGGATTATCTTTGGAGGTTTTGACGATTTTGAAGCAGGTGTCATAGGTCATATAGTTCTGGAGCACATCCAGAATAAAGCCTTCTTCAATGGCCTGCCGCATACTGTAAATATGGAACGGATGAAAGCTGCCGTCCTCATATTCCGTGCCGAACAATTCCAGCGTCTTGTCCTTGGGCGTTGCGGTAAAGGCAAAGAAGGACAGGTTCTTATGCCGCCCCTGAACGGTCATTTCCCTCATCAGGCGGTCGTCCGGATCCAGCTCTTCTTCGGCCTTGCCTTCGATCTCAGCGTATTCCCGCAGAGCGTCCTCGGTATCCGCAAGGGCGGCTTTCAGTTTCAGAGCCGAGCTGCCGGTTTGGGAAGAATGGGCCTCGTCCACGATAATCGCAAAGTTCCGTCCCGCCACTTTATCCACTTCCTGATAGATGACCGGGAACTTCTGCAAGGTGGTGACAATAATGCGCACGCCGCCGTTGATGGCGTCCCGCAGGTCCTTGGAGGTCTTATCTTCCCCGATGGTCTCAATGGCGCCGAGGGTGTGGTCAAAGCCGGAAATGGTCTCCTGCAGCTGCGCATCCAGCACGGTGCGGTCAGTAACGACGACCACGCTGGAGAACACCGGCTTATTTTCATCATTGAACAGCGAGGCCATCCGGTAAGCCGTCCACGCAATGGAGTTGGACTTGCCGCTTCCGGCGCTGTGCTGGATCAGGTAATTATGCCCCGCTCCGTTCTGCCGGACATCAGCCAGCAGCTTGCGCACCACATCCAGCTGATGATAGCGCGGAAAAATCAGCGTTTTGCCGTCCTTCAGGTTCATAAACTTCTGGACAATGTCCATCATACTGTCCTTCTGAAAGACATTCTCCCACAGATACGCCGTCGGGTAGCCGTTTGGGTTTGCCGGATTGCCCTCGCCGCCGTCGTTTCCGGCTCCGTTGGAGCCCTGGTTAAAGGGCAGGAAATAGGTGTTCTTTCCGGCGAGCTTTGTGGTCATCCACACCTCGGTGTGATCCACGCAGAAATAGGCCAGAATACGCTTGTTGAACTGGAAGCAAAGCTCCCGCGGGTCGCGGTCATACATCCACTGCCGCTTGGCATCGTCCACTGTTTGGCCGGTGTACTGGTTTTTCAGTTCAAAGGCGAATACCGGGATGCCGTTGAGCACCAGCACCATATCCACGCTCTTTTTCGTGTCGGCAGAGAAGTACCACTGGCGGTAGCACTCGATGGTGTTTGCCGCCCACTGGGCAGCCGCCGCCTGATTCAGGGCAGACTCCGGCTTAAAATAGCACGCCCGAAAACGCAGTCCACGGTGCTTGAAGCCGTGGCGTAGGACAGAGAGCAGCCCCTCCGTCTCGCAAGCCGTGTTGAACGCTGTGCAGAACTTCCGCACCGGGTCCACCTGATTGGCGTTTTCAAAACGCGCCCATTCCTTGGGCTGGGTGCGCTGCACAAAGTCGATCAGGGTATTCACATAGAGCCCCTGTTTGGCGTCATAGGTGTCTGCGCCCTTGGTATATCCGCCCGCCGGGGAGAGAAAGAAGGATTCTATATCCGCTTCAAAACGCTTTTCGTTGGTGATCATAGTTCGTTCCCCTTATGAAATATTATCCTCTGTTGTGCTTATTAAAATACGCAGCGATAACTGCACAAAACTCTGCCATTGCCTGCTGCTGATAAGCAGGCTCGATTTTGTCGCAGCCGTCCAGAAAATCAGACAGTGCCTTCGCTGTGTCCTGTACCTGCTTGACCTGCGAAAAATGGTGCTCCGCCTGTGCCTGCTGCTGAATATAGTCATAGTTCCAAATGTTGTAGAACTGGTTCATTTATACGACCTCCTTTTTGCCCGTCACATACTCGTAAATCAGGGATTTCTTGTAGTTTTCGATTTCGGTCAAGTATTGCTGCTTCTTGGCTATTAGTGCATCAATCTCATCACACCGAACATCCAAAAACGCTGCAATGCACTTCTGCTCAGCAAGCGGTGGGGCGCAGGTTTTGATGGCACCGAAGTCACTTTCTGTAAGCGAACTCCGAAGATTTTTTGACAAATGCACAAAAACTTTGTTATCATCTATCATTCTTAAAAGATAGTCATAATACGCATTATAGTAGCCGTCATGCATAACAAAGCGACTATACGCAGGACTAGTAACACCGTAGTCTCTAACCACACCAACACATCTTGGTGTTACATCTATATCAAAAAGGCAAAGCAACAAATCATTTGGTTCAACATATTGATAGCCATCAAATGATGTTGGCATTTTTCCGCCAGCAGTAAGGTCCCGTTTAACGACACCATTCACGGTAAGAGATATAATATCTTCCCCATTATACTGCTCACAGATTTCTTTAACCTTATGCATTATGCGCTTATGTGGAACTACCCCCCACTCCGCCGGAATTTCCCCAATCCATTCAATGCCGCTGTCCTTCATCGGCCTGTCGCTATGGATGCCTTTGGTGACTGCCTGTGTAATGACCGCCTGTTTCAGCTTTTTGTATTCTTCAATGGACGCACGGGTCTTTTCCAATACAGCGTCAATTTCGGCGCACTCTGCATCCAAAAACGCCGCAATGCGCTCCTGCTCGGCAAGTGGTGGGACTAAAAACGGTATATTTTTGAAATCATCAAAAGACAAATCCCACTGTCCAACTCTCAGTCCCGTTGAAAGTCGCATATATTCAGGCAGATAAGAAGCATCACGTAGCAGGTAATGGAGGTACTTTTTACAGATGTTTTCCGAAGTTATTTTACAAATGTGATAGGCGGGACTCACAATTCCATTGTATTCAGAAACAGCTAGAGAACCTTGCCACGCCTTCATTTTATTAATCACCAAATCGCCGTGCTCAACTACTTTATATCCAGAAGTATCTAAGGATGTTACATTATGGTTATCATCCCTGCTATCTTTAGGAATAACTCCATAATCCCTATATAACGACAAAACAGGTAAATCAGGTTGCCCTTTCACGCTTTTCCAGCGTACAATCTGCTTTATCTTCGAAACTCTCCAGTGATTTGGTATAGCCCCAATCCACTTAATCCCGCTATCTTTCATTTCACGCATCTGCCGTCAGCCCTCCTTATGGAACAGCGTGTTCAGGCTGTCGGCAATTTCACGCTCCAGCTTTTGAATCCGCTCCACAATGTCATCCACCGGCTCCGGCGGCTGATACTCATAGAAATAGCGGGTCATCGGAATTTCATAGCCCACCTTGGTCTTGCTCTTATCGATCCACGCATCCGGGGCGTAGGGCAGGACTTCACGGGCAAAATAGGCGTCAATATCCTGCACCAACGGCACATTTTCGGTGTCCCGCAGGGCGGTGTCCGCCACTGGCTTGCCCCGTTTCATCACGATCTCGCCGTTTTCGTCCCGCTGCGGGTGCTCCACAACGATTTTATTGTAGCCGAACTCCTCGCTGCCGAAAATCTTGCTCTCGCAATACACGCCGGACTTATCCCCATACACGGCATTGTTCCGGTATTCGCCGTAGGCCTGCACGATCAGCTCCCGGCAATGGTCGCTGATGTCGTTGCGCTTGGTGCCGATGGCTTTGCGGCGCTGTTCATAGCAGTGGGACGCGTCGATGAGCTGCACCTTGCCGCAGCGGTAGGCGGGCTTGTCCTTGCACAGCACCCAGATATAGGTGGAGATGCCGGTGTTCATAAACTGGTCGGTGGAAAGCTGGACAATGGCGTCCAGCCAATCGTTTTCCAAGATATACTGGCGGATATTGCTGGGTCCGCTCCCGGCATCACCGGCAAACAGAGGCGAGCCGTTCTGAATGATCGCCATTTTGCCGCCCGGTGCCAGCTTGGACAGGCCGTTGAGCACAAAAAGCTGCTGTCCGTCGCTGATTTTCGGCAGACCGGGCGCAAAGCGCCCCAGCTCGCCCTTGGCGGCTTCAGCCTCCACCGCCTTCTGTTCCCGCTTCCAGTCGATGCCGAAGGGCGGATTGGAAATGCAGTACCGGAAGGTGAAGCCCGGAAACTGATCGTCGGAGAGCGTATCACCGAACCGCATATTATTGGGGTCGCCGCCCCGGATCATCATATCCGCCTTTGCAATGGCGAAGGTGGAGGGGTTAAACTCCTGCCCGAAGCAGGTCACCTCCACATCGCTGTTCAGCTCGTGGATGCGCTCCTCCATACAGGAAAGCATCTGCGAGGTTCCCATTGTCATATCGTATACGGTCACATTGCCGTCATCCAGCTTGGCGTCGCACAGCAGCAGGTCGGTCATCAGATAGATGATGTCCCGGCTGGTGAAGTGCGCTCCGGCCTCCTCGCCAAAGGACTCGGAAAAGCGCTTGACGAGATCCTCAAAGATATAGCCGCAGTCCACAGCGCTGATTTTATCCGGGCCGAGGTAGCCTTTGGGGGAGTTGAACTCCTTGATGACCAGATACAGGCTGTTGCACTCCACCATACGGCGAATGATGTTGTCAAAATCGAACTTGGCCAGCACATCCTGCACATTGCCGGAGAACCCGGCCAGATAGTCCCGGAAATTCGCTTCAATGTTGTCCGGGTCGGCCAGCAGGCTCTCAAAAGTGAAGCGGCTGGTGTTATAGAACTGATAGCCGGAAGCACGGGTCAGAAAGCCGTCGACAACCGCCAGCTTCTTAACCTTTTCATATTGCTCGATCACCGCATCGTGGGTGGGCAGCAGGCAGTCGTGAAACCGCTTGACCACCGTCATCGGCAGGATCACAAGGCCATATTCGTGGGGCTTAAACGGCCCGCGAAGCACATCCGCCACATTCCAGATCATCGTGGCCTTTTCCTGTATATTTACGCCCACGGCGCTGCTTTTTTCGTTAACCATTGCTTTCTCTCCTCACCCTACCGCCACTTCGACCTTTTTACCGCTGAAGGCCACGCCGTATTTATAAATCGTCCTGACCCCGGCGGTCGTCAGCTCGGTTTCGTATTTCTTATCGTTGATCTGCTGTA
>OLRH01001346.1_pt1 | contig 12754 bp, 9 predicted proteins | sample 1672321 | NCBI WGS metagenome assembly OLRH01 (sample SAMEA3136671, study PRJEB25190) | human gut metagenome | reverse complement strand
CGGATAACGCTGCCGTACGGTTTGGCGGGCTTTACGGAATGCATGAACAAGCCGGAATACAAGCAGGGCAAGATCCTTGTGGCCGGCCCGGATTTCGGCATTGGTTCCTCCCGCGAGCACGCCGTGTGGGCGCTGCACGATTACGGTTTCCGCGTGGTGATTTCCTCCCGTTTCGCCGACATTTTCTACGGCAACACCGCCAAGAACGGCGTGCTGGCCGCAATTATGCCGCAGGAATCCATTGAGCTGCTGTGGAAGCTGCTGGACGAGGAGCCGGGCCGCGAAATGACCGTCAGCCTGGAAGACCGTACCGTCACCTGCGGCGATGTGACGTTGCCGTTCGAAGTGAACGACTACACCCGCTGGCGTCTGATGAACGGCTACGACGACATCGACCTGACGCTGCAGCACGAAGACGACATCATCGCATACGAGAAGATGCGCACCGAAAAGTTCCCGTTCAAGCCGAAGACCCTGCCGGTCAAGCGCGAGCCGGAACAGCCGATCGAATCCGCCCGTGAGGGTGAATACCCTGATTGGCAAGGCCCGTTGGCCGATCGCGGCATTATCTGACGCGATGGCTGGTCGGCAGTGCAGTGCACTGCCGACAGGGCCTTGCCCGAGTCCGAAACGAGGGCAGCAATGAGCCTGCGCGCAGCGCAGTCCGTAATTGCAGATAGGCCCGTTGGCTGATCGCGACGGTAGCCCATTTCATCATTGGCTGACCGCAACCACATCTAACTTTTCCCAAGCCCGGCACCCAAGCCGGGCTTTTTGTTTACCTTCCATCACCTTTCCGCCAACAGCAAATTCCACAAAGCGGTGGCAAAGCGCGCGCAAAGCGGTGGTAAAATCATAATACGACGGCAAAGTGGCGGCAAAGCGAGCGTAAAACGCGTGGTAGGTAAGGCGGTGATGGCCAATGGACGGTAGCGAGCACGATGATGCCTGGTGGTCCCGGGAGGTTCCTCGGATGCGTGAAGGCAACCGTTTGGAAGCGAAACGTGCCAAGGGCGGCCTGCCCCACAGTTTATGGGAGACGTACAGCTCCTTCGCCAATACCGAAGGTGGGCTGATTCTGCTGGGCGTGTCCGAACATGAAGACCATTCTTTGTATATCACCGGAGTAGATGATGCGCGGAACATGGCGCAGGATTTTTGGAACATGGTGCATGATCCATCGAAGGTCAGCGCCGTTGTGCTGAGCGACAACGACGTGGTGATTCGCCATACCTCGCAGGGAGATGTTATTTCCATCGACATTCCTCGTGCGGCGAGGGACTGTATTCCCGTGTACGTGGGCCAGAATCCGATGACGGGCTCATACCGGCGTAATGGCGATGGCGATTATCTGTGCGATGAGGAAACGGTTCGTGCCATGCTTCGGGACAGTGACCTGCTTCCCTTGGACAGAACGATTGTTGAAGGCATGGGTGCTGACGCGCTCAACGCGGATAGCGTCGCATCATATCGTCGGCAGTTCAAGAACAGACGGCCCGGCCATCCATGGGTCGGATTGTCTGATGAGGATTTCCTGCTTCGCATCGAAGCGTTGCGGCTTGATGGTTCTCAGGTGCGTCCCACACGAGCCGGATTGCTGATGTTCGGTGAGGCGTGGCGAATCACGTCCGAATTCCCCTACTATTTCCTGGACTATCGCGAGGTCATGGACGACCAGGAGCGGTGGAATGACCGATTCACGTCGGATGATGGCACTTGGTCGGGCAACTTGTACGATTTTTGGGGCAAGGTGGTCAATCGTCTGCGGTCGGCTGTTGCCCATCCGTTCCAGCTTGATGCCGATTTGCATAGGATTGATGACAATCTGATGGATAAGGCCGTTCGTGAGGCTGTCACCAACACGCTCGTTCATGCCGATTACTTCATTCGCCGGGGCACGGTGATCATTCAGTATTACGACAGAATCGTATTGTCGAATCCCGGCAGCCTGCGTCTTTCCTCCGAAGAGGTGATGCAAGGCGGCATTTCGGATACGCGGAATCCCACGTTGATGAAAATGTTCAATCTGATTGGCATCGGAGAAAAGGCGGGCAGTGGTTTTGACGTGATGCGTGAAGGCTGCCTGTTCGCAGGAACCGCCGCGCCGGAATTGGAAGTGTTCGACGATCCGGGGCGTGTGCAGCTTACGTTGTATCCGCGCAAGATCGCCGGAGATTCCATGATCGCCGGAGCTTCTGCTGTTCCCGGAGTCTCTGCAGATGGCGGGGGCCCTGTTGGTGCGGAGTCGCCGACAATGCGGAATTCGGAGCATGGCACTGGTACGGTCCATAGGATTGGCGCTCGCGGGGCTGACCGTTTGAACGACATGGTCGGCACATTCGGCAAGAACGTGGCCCTACCTGCCGATTTCGGCAATGCGATCAGGCCGCAAAGCCAGTTGGAGAAAATCACCTATGCGTTGACGGTCGGCGGACCGCAACCCACCTCGTATCTGGCTGTGGTGCTGGGGCTTGGCCTCACCCGTACCCGGGAGATATTGGCCTCACTGGTGAAAGACGGTGTTATTGAACCAATAGGCGTCGGACGCGGACGCAAGTACCGTCTTGCCGAGCATACCGGCTCATGACGGCGTTCCGGTTCTCTGGACTTGACCTGGATCGAGAGCCCAAACTCGTCTGGGGAAGTCCTAGCCAAGGAGGTTTCCAAGGTGAGACGGGGCGTGCAGGCGGGACGTGTGTCGCGTTACAGTGGACATGACATTTCGTGTGTTCGCATCGCATATCCAAAACATGACACGAGAACAATTTCGGGGAGCAGTATGAGCCAGAGTTTCGCGCCGTTTTACGACGTCAATCGCACGTATGAAGACAACTATCTGCAGGGGCCGTTCGGTGCGTTCGCCGAAGTGATGAAGGGCGATTCCGCTGCCGGCGCCTCCGCGCAGTCTGCACAGACCACCCAGTCGCAGTCGTCCGACCAGGCCGAGGAATTCCTCGGCTTCCGCGTGAACCTGCCGTTTGGCATTCCCGCCGGTCCGCTGCTGAACGAGCGGTTCACCACCGCCGCCTTCCGCATGGGTTTCGATTTGGCGGTGTACAAGACGGTCCGCTCCCGCGCGTGGGGTTGCAACGCGTTCCCGAACGTTCTTGCCGTGCATCCGAAGAATGCCGATGGCTCGTTGGTTCCCGGCAGCGCCGAGCTGGACGAAGGTGTGCTTGCCGACACCCGATATGAGCTTCCGATTTCGATCTCCAACAGTTTCGGCGTGCCGTCGCGTGACCCCGACGAATGGCAGCCGGACATGAAGAAGGCGATCGCCGCCGCCGGCGACGGGCAGCTGCTCGTGCCCAGCTTCCAAGGCTCCCGCGTGGATGGCATGGACCGCAAGGCGTACATCGCCGACCATGTCACCACCGCGCATCTGGTTACGGAAACCGGAGCCGGACTGATGGAAATGAACACCAGCTGCCCCAACGAAGGACACAATCGCCTGCTATGCCACGATCCGCATCTGGTGGGGGAAATCACGGAAGCCGTGAAAAACGAAATCGGCGATCGTCCGCTCATCGTGAAACTTGCCTACATTCCCAACGACACCGACCTGGAAACCATGGTCAGGGAAACCGTCGGACATGGCACCGTGCAAGGCTTCTCCACCATCAACACGATTTCCGCGCGCCTGGTGGACGCGAACGGCAACCAGGCGCTGCCGGGAGCCGGACGTGACCGTTCCGGCGTGTGCGGCAATGCCATCCGCGGTGCCGGTCTTGACATGGTTGGCAGACTCTCCGCCATCCGTGAGAAGCTCGGTTTCGACTTCGCCATTGTGGGCGTGGGCGGCGTGATTCGTCCTGATGACTACAAGGCATACCGTGAAGCCGGCGCGAATGCCGTGATGAGCGCCACCGGAGCCATGTGGGACGCGAATCTCGCGCGCGAAATTAAGGAGACACTGCGCTGAATTCCGTTTTTCGCGAACGAGCTACATGCCTTATGGCAAACTAAACAACAGTGTTTTTGAGCTTGATCCAAAGGGAATCGAAAGAGGTTGAGCGTGTCTGACAATAAGAACGACATTCTGCACGTCGAAGGCGGCAAGCCGCTGAACGGCACCATCAAGGTGCGCGGCGCGAAGAACTTCGTAAGCAAGGCCATGGTCGCCGCATTGCTGGCCCCGGGCACATCCGTGCTGAAGAACGTTCCGGAAATCCGCGACGTGCACGTGGTATCCGACCTGCTGCGCCTGCACGGCGTGGACGTGACCGTGGACGGCGCGAACGGCGTGGTGACGATCGACGCCACCAACGTGCAACTCGCCGACGTGGCCGACGTGGACACGCTGTCCGGCTCGTCCCGCATTCCGATTCTGTTCTCCGGCCCGCTGCTGCACCGTCTGGGCGAAGCGTTCATTCCGGCGCTCGGCGGCTGCAACATCGGCGGTCGTCCGATTGACTTCCATCTGGAAACCCTGCGCAAGCTCGGCGCGAACGTCGACAAGGAACACAAGGACGGCATTCACATCACCGCTCCGAACGGTCTGCATGGCGCGAAGATCCACCTGCCGTACCCGTCCGTGGGCGCCACCGAGCAGACACTGCTCGCCGCCGTGCTCGCCGAAGGCAAGACCGAGCTTTCCGGCGCCGCCATCGAACCTGAGATCATGGATCTGGTGAGCGTGCTGCAGAAGATGGGCGCCATCATCTCCGTGGACGTGGACCGCACGTTCCGCATCGAAGGTGTCAAGGAGCTCAAGGGCTACACGCACACGTCTCTGACCGACCGCATCGAGGCCGCCTCCTGGGCGTCCGCCGCGCTCGCCACCCATGGCGACATCTTCGTCAAGGGCGCCACCCAGCCGGAAATGATGACCTTCCTGAACGTGTTCCGCAAGATCGGCGGCGAATTCGACATCACCGACAAGGGCATCCGATTCTGGCATCCGGGCGGAGATCTGAAGCCGGTGGCCATCGAAACCGACGTGCACCCGGGCTTCATGACCGACTGGCAGCAGCCGCTCGTGGTGGCGCTGACCCAGGCCAACGGCCTTTCCATCGTGCATGAGACCGTGTATGAGAACCGTTTCGGCTTCACCAAGCCGCTGGTGCAGATGGGCGCCACGATTCAGCTGTACCGCGAATGCCTCGGCTCCCTGCCGTGCCGCTTCCAACAGCGCAACTACAAGCATTCCGCGGTCATCTTCGGACCGACCCCGCTGACCGGCCGTGACATCGACGTGCCGGATCTGCGCGGCGGCTTCAGCCACCTGATCGCGGCGCTCGCCGCCAAGGGGCCGTCCAACGTGCAGGGCATCTCCCTGATTGACCGTGGCTACGCCGACTTCCGTGGCAAGTTGGAGGCTCTCGGCGCAGATTTCGACTGATTCGCTGCGATTGGTTCGATGAATCGGCTGCGGCTGATTTATTGCGATTGACCAGTTGCGACTGGCTAGTCGCGATTGACCAGTCGCGCTGAACGCATACCACCTTTCACCGACACTCGCCTTACGCGGGTGCCGGTTTTGTTTTATCCGCGATTGCCGCTGCCGCAATCGCAAACCTGCTTTCCATACCTTCCACATCTTCCGCATATTCCTTTTACTGCCTCATCGCCCGTCTTTTCTGCATCATTTGACGGCCAAATGATGCAGAAAACGATGGTATGAGGTAGTAAAAGCAAAATGTCGTGGAAAGCGGCGCCGTCGAACGTATCGGCGGGCGGTGGCACAATGGGAGCCATGGCATCCAAAGGAAAACCGTCGCCGCGCTCCGCAGTGAAGCCGCTGAGCGACGAGCAAGTCGCAAAACTCGCGCGGAAGCATCATCTTGTAGACCCGACCCACGATTTCCCGACCGGTCCACGCAAGGCCAACACCGCGGAAATCGAAGCGCAGAACCCCAAAGCCACGCATCGCCTGCTGGCCGGCTGCGACGTGGTGCTGCGCAATCACAGCAAAGTGAAGGCTTGGGGCTTGGAACACGTGCCGGAAACCGGCCCGTTCATCACCGCTGCGACGCATGTGACCATGTATGACGTGTTTGTGCCGATGGTCTCGCTGTTCCATCAGGGCCGCCGTCCGCGCTACATGGCCAAGGCGGAAATGGCCAAATGGCCGCTGATCGGCAAATGGTTCCAGCTGGTCGGCATGCAGCCGGTGCAGCGCCGCGCGGGCAAGGCCAAAGCCATCGAGGAAACGTCCGTGGAAATCCTCACCTCCGGCCGCCCGCTGACCGTATGGCCGGAAGGCACCGTGACGCGCGACCCGCAGAAATGGCCGATGAGCATGAAAAACGGCGTGGGCGTGATCGCCCTCGAATCCTCACGCCGACTCGGCTGCCAGGTGCCGCTGTACTGTGCCGTGACCTGGGGCGCGGCCAGCATCAACCACTGGTGGCCGTGGCCGCGCAAGAACGTGGTGATGTGCTACGACGAGGCGCTCGACTACGCGGACCTGCTTGACGGCTGCGATTCCTGGGGAGACGAAGTGCCGACGGACCGCGCCGACGAACTGACCCGCCGCATCCGCGTGCGCATGACCGAAATCATGGCCGAAATCCGCGGCGAACAGGCACCTGACGGCTACTGGGACTACCGCACCATGAGTCGCGTGAAAGACTGATTTTCCCCCACACACCCGTTCCGGCGGCGAACAAAATACGCGTGCGACCGGAACACGCGGCCGGTGTGCGTAGCCGGCGGTAGCATAAGACAACGTCGATTGAAAGCGGCGGCCGATGTGGCATACGCTCGGCCGCAAAAAGCAATCCAAATAATCCAAGGAGCAAAATTCATGGCGAATGTGACGGTACTGGGCGCTGGCGCTTGGGGAACGGCCTTCGGTCAAGTGCTTGCCGACGCGGGCAACAACGTGACCATGTGGGCCATCGAACCGGAAATCGTGGAAGGTATTCGTGACCATCACCACAACGGTGTGCGCCTGCCCAGCGTGGAAACGCTGCCCAGCAACATGACCGCCACCGGAGACCGCGCCGAAGCCGTGGTCAACGCCGACATCGTCATCGTGGCCATCGCCGCGCAGTTCGCACGCGTGGCACTGACCGAATTCAAGGGGCTCATCCCCGAGACCGCGCTCGTGGCCTCCCTGATGAAGGGCATCGAACGCACCACCGGCAAGCGCATGGACGAAGTCGTCATGGAAACGCTCGACCTTCCGGCGGAACGTTTCGCCGCCATTTCCGGACCGAACCTGAGCAGGCAGATCGCCGACCGCGAGCCGGCCGCGACCGTGGTCGGATGCGCGGACATCGACAACGCGCGCAAAATCGCCACCGCCTGCACCACCGACTACTTCCGTGCGTTCGTGACGCGCGACGTGATCGGCTTGGAAATGTGCGGATCGCTGAAGAATGTGGTGGCGCTCGCCGTGGGCATGGCCCGTGGCGCAGGCTACGGCGAGAACACCGCGGCCATGATCGAAACCCGTGGCCTTGCCGAACTGACCGCGCTGGGCGAGGCGGCCGGAGCCGATCCGAAGACCTTCGCCGGACTTGCCGGCGTGGGCGACCTCATCGCCACCTGCGGTTCCCCGCTGAGCCGCAACTACACGTTCGGTTCCAACCTCGGCAAGGGTCTGAGCGTCGAAGAGGCCACCAAGGTGAGCAACGGCGTGGCCGAAGGCGTGCCGACCACCGACGCGGTGGTGGCGTTGGGCAAGCAGTACGGTGTGCCGACCCCGCTCGCCACGGCCATGAGCCACGTGCTGGACGACGGCATCTCCTGCGCGCAGATGCTGTCCGAACTGTTCGGCGAAGGCATCACCGAGGAGTAGCAGCCGGCTTGTATGCTGGATGCTTGGCAAAAATCCTGAAAAGTCATAAAAGTTAAGGAATAAAGGCTATAGATATGGCAAAAAAGCGCATTGTGGTGATGTACGGCGGCAAGGCCGACGAGCATTCGATCTCCTGCATCTCCGCTGCGAGTGCGCTGCGCGCGCTGGACACGGACAAGTTCGAAGCCATTCCGGTGGGCATCACCAAGGACGGCAAGTGGATCGTCAACGGTGAGAATCCGCTCGGATGGAGCCTGGACGAAGGCCTGCCGACCGTGGAGAAAACCCCAGGCGCCAAGGACGTGGTGCTTGAAGTGGCTCTCGGACAGGACGGCTTCTTCGCCCGCGAGGATGACGGTACGCTGACCCCGTTCGGCCATGTGGACGCGGTGTTCCCCGTGCTGCACGGGCCGTACGGCGAGGACGGCACCATCCAGGGCCTGTTCGAAATGATGGGCGTGCCGTACGTGGGGTGCGGCGTGCTCGCCTCCGCGGCCTGCATGGACAAGCATTACACGAAGGTGCTGCTTGCGGCCGCCGGCATTCCCGTCGCGCCCGGCATCACGCTCGACGCGCGTTCCTTCGACAAGGCTTCCGAATTCAAGGCCAACGCCGATGCGATCATGGCGCAGGTTAGCGAAGCCGGCTTGCAGTATCCGCTGTTCGTCAAGCCGTCCCGCGCCGGCTCCAGCTTCGGCGTGACCAAGGTGGAGCATGAGGGCGATGCGGCCGAACTCGCGGCCGCCGTGTACGAGGCGTCCCACCACGATTGGCGCATCCTCGTGGAACAGGGCATCGACGCGCGCGAAATCGAATGCGCGGTATTGTGCCCGAAGGCCGGCGAAGCGCCGCAGGCCAGCTGGCCGGGCGAAATCGTGCTCGACAAGCGCGCCGAAGGCGACGACCAGTTCTACGACTTCGACAGCAAGTACATGGACGCCGCCGCAAGCCACGTGGAAGTGCCCGCCAACCTGCCGGAAGAGACGCTGAACCTCGTGCGCGAAACCGCCAAGAAGGCGTTCGTCGCCGTGGACGGTGCCGGTCTGAGCCGCGTGGACACCTTCGTGACCAAGGACGGCAAGGTGATGGTCAACGAAATCAACACCATGCCGGGATTCACGTCCATCTCCATGTACCCCAAGGCATGGGAGGCCACCGGCGTGCGCTACACCGACCTGATCACCATGCTCATCGAAGGCGTGCTGCGCTGAATCCTGAATCTCAGCCGAACTGAGCCGAAGCCGTGCCGTATTCCAAGCTGAAAAGCGCAAAGAAAGCAACACGAAGCAACACGAAAAAGGCCAGTTCATCGTAAGTTTGCCGAAGCGAAACGGGAATATTCCTAAAAATCGCTTCGGCTTTACTTATTCTTTGACACTACGTTAGGTAACGCCATTACGTTTCCATGTTGTCGATTCCAAGAACAACAAAACAACAAGGGAAACGAAAACGATGAACGCTTTGCGCAAGATCGCCGTCGGCTCGCTCGCCGCCGTGCTCGCATGCTCCATGGCCGCCTGCGGATCAGGCAACGCCAATTCCACCGATAGCGCCTCCAACACCGGTAAAACCGTGAAAGTGGACGAAAAGTCCGCAAAGGCCACTTCGATCTCCGATTTCGGCGGCATGGACGGCCTCGTGGCCGCTGCCGAAAAGGAAGGCGCGCTCAACGTGATCGCGCTGCCGCACGACTGGTCCAACTACGGTGACGTGATCAGCGGCTTCAAGAAGAAGTATCCGAAGATCAAGATCAACGAGCAGAACCCGAACGCCTCCTCCAAGGAGGAAGTGGACGCCGGCAAGACCAACAAGGGCACCGACGCCGCTCCGGACGTGTACGACCTCGGCCTGGCCGTGGCCTCCACCAGCACCGACAACTTCGCCTCGTACAAGGTGCAGGCCTGGGACAAGATCCCGGATTCCGTCAAGGATAAGGACGGCAAGTACTACGCCGACTACACCGGCATCATGTCCATCGGCTGGAACGCCGACAAGTACGGCGACATCAAGTCCATCAACGACCTGACCGACCCGAAGTTCGCCGGAACCGTGGCACTCAACGGCAAGCCGGCCGAAGCCGGTGCCGCGTTCAACGGCTACCTGATGATCAACCAGCTGGCCGGCGGCGACATCAAGAACCTGCAGCCGGGCCTCGACTTCTTCAAGAAACTCAAGGACTGCGGCAACCTCACCACCGTCGACGTGACCGACGGCACCATCGACTCCGGCCAGACCGGCGTGGTGATGGACTGGACCTACAACCAGGCCTCCTACCAGAAGAGCCTCAAGGCCAAGGGCGTGAACTGGAAGTTCAAGACCTTCAAGAACGCCCAGGTGGTCAGCTACTACAACCAGGCCATCAACGTGGACGCCCCGCACCCGGCCGCAGCCCGCCTGTGGGAGGAATACCTGTACAGCGCCGACGCCCAGAACGACTGGTTCAAGGGCGGCGCGAACCCGGTACTGCTCGACTCCATGAAGAAGGACGGCACCGTCGACCAGACCACCCTCAAGAACGCCATCACCATCGACGGCGATCCGGTGAGCTACACCAACGAGGATTCCACCCGCATCACCACATGGCTCCAGGACAACTGGGACAAGACCATCGGCAACTGACATGACCGCAGTGCTTACCTCAGGAGCTCACGCCAAGCGCGCGGGCTCCTCCGCCATCTCGTTTGCCGCGCATAGGCGGGAACTCGGCACCATCGCCGTGTCCATCCCGTTCTTCGCCTACACCGCGTGCTTCCTGCTCGCCCCGACGATCATCGTCATCGTGGGCGCCTTCCAATCCGCCGACGGCAGCTTCACCGTGGCGAACTTCAACAAACTTTTCGAAGCGAACACCATCGCCGCATTCGGCACGTCGATACTCGTATCGGTCGCATCCGCGGTCATCGGCGCCATCGTGGGCGCGCTCGCCAGCTACGCCCTCGTCATCGGCTCCAAGCCGAACGGCCTGCTGCGCCGCATGATTTCGGCCATCTCGTCGGTACTCGCCCAATTCGGCGGCGTGATGCTGGCGTTCGCGTTCATCGCCACCATCGGCATCAACGGCGTGGGCACCATGCTCATCAAACAGCTGACCGGCTACGTGGTGAATCCGAACTGGCTCAGCTCGCTGCCGGGCCTGATCACCATCTACTGCTACTTCCAGATTCCGCTGATGATCATCATCTTCCTGCCCGCGGTCGATTCCATCCGCCCGCAGTGGCGCGAAGCCACGGAAAGCCTCGGCGGCAACACCTTCCAATACTGGACGCGCGTGGCCGGCCCGATTCTGGCGCCGCGATTCATCTCCGCGTTCCTGCTGCTGTTCGCGTCCGCGTTCTCCGCATACGCCACGGCCGCCGCGCTGTTCTCCCAGCGTTCGATCCTCGTGCCGCTGATGATCCAAGGCGCGATGCGCAACGAAATGGACCCGAACCAGCAAGGCTTCGCGCAGGTGCTCGCCTTCGCCATGATCGTCGTCGTGGCGGTGGTCATGATGATCAGCCACGCCGTGGAAAAGAGGGCCGGACGATGGCAGTGAACGCAAATACGCAAACCGTAAGCGCGCAATCGGAGGAAAAGCAGAACATGCAGGAATCGCAAACCATGCCGCCGCAGCTGCGTGCGGCCAGACTCGGCAAGCAACGCATCGTCAAAACCATCATTCTCACGGTGACGCTGCTGTTCCTGTTCGTGCCGCTGGTGTCCATGTTCCTGTTCACCATCCGACACCCGTTGTCCGGAAAATGGAGCTTCGACCCGTGGATCGCCATCTTCACCGGCGACGGCAGCGCGCTCGGCGCCGACCTGAGCACCCTGTGGAGCGGCCTCGGCGCTTCGCTCGCGCTGTGCGTGGTGACCGTGCTGATCATGCTCGTGCTGCTCGTGCCCACCATGGTGATCGTGCACATCCGCTCGCGCAGACTGGAACGCGCCATCGAATGGGTGGCCACGCTGCCGCTGACCATTCCGGCCATCGTGCTGGTGGTTGGCCTGGGACCGATCTACCGCTGGCTGTCCGCCGACGTGCTGAGCACCAACCCGATCTGGCTGTGCTTCGCCTACGTGGTGCTGGTCATGCCGTTTGCCTTCCGCGCGCTTGCGGTGGGACTCAATTCCATCGACGTGAAGACGTTATGCGAGGCCTCACGGTCCCTCGGCGCTTCATGGCCGCGCGTATTCTTCCGCGTACTCATTCCGAACCTGTGGCAGTCGATCCTGTCCGCATCGTTCATCTCCATAGCCGTGGTGCTGGGCGAATACACCGTCGCCTCACTGCTCGGCCGTATGAACCTACAGGTCGCGCTGTACCAGCTCGGCCAATCCAATTCGCAAATCTCCACCGCAATGTCGCTGCTGGCACTGCTATTCGGCGTGATTCTGCTGGTGGCTCTCGATCTGATTTCCGGCGCGATGCGTCGGAACAAGGAAGGTGACAACTCATGACTCTCGCCGAACAGAAGGCGGTGGTTGCCCATACCTCGGAAGCGTTCTCCGATACCGAACCCAACGTGGTGACCGAAGCGGCGAAGGCCGTGCTCAAGGATTCCGAAGCGCGCGGCGGCGGCGTGCAGATGCTTGGCGTAGACAAGATCTACCCCGGTTCGACCGTCAAGGCGTTGGACGATTTCAACCTGGAAATCAATCCGGGCGAAATGGTGGTGCTGCTGGGCGGCTCCGGCTGCGGCAAGTCCACCGCGTTGCGCTCCCTGGCCGGACTGGAAGACATTCAAGCCGGACGTATTCTCGTCGGCGGCCAGGACGTGACCGGCGTGCCCGTCAACAAGCGTGACATGGCCATGGTGTTCCAAGCCTACTCGCTGTTCCCGCACATGACCGCGTTGCAGAACGTGGAATTCGGCCTTGAAATCCGAGGCGTGGACCGTGCGGAACGCCGCCGCCAGGCCATGGAGAAACTGGAACTGGTCGGACTTGCCGACCAGGCGAAAAAGTACACGCAGCAGATGTCCGGCGGCCAGCAGCAGCGCGTGGCCCTGGCCCGTGCGCTGGCCG
>OLRH01001344.1_pt1 | contig 12767 bp, 9 predicted proteins | sample 1672321 | NCBI WGS metagenome assembly OLRH01 (sample SAMEA3136671, study PRJEB25190) | human gut metagenome | reverse complement strand
GCCTGCATTGTGCGCGGGAGCTGCACATCAAACCTACGATCTCACGGATCGTCCGGTCGGAAAAGAGTCCCTCCTCCGGCTTGGAGGATTCAAAGGGAATGACGGAACGGATCAGATTTTTCTGTCCGAGCTGTTCCAGCGCCTTGCGCAGCTCCGGCTGCAGCACGACGATCAGCGCAATTGTTGCAAACTGAAACGCCGTCCTTGCAATCCAGAGGATCGTATCCATCTGCAGGATTTCGGCAATCACAAGAAATACCAGAATGACGAACACGCCCTTTAACAGCTGCCATGCCCTGGTATTCCGAATAAAGATCAGTAGATAATAGACCATCAGAGAAATGAGGATAATCTCCACAATATCCATTGGTCCTATAAATTGTATCTGTGTCAGATATCTGTCCGCAAACTCTTTGATCTGTTCCATTGTTCCATCTCACTATTTTCTGGTTTTGCCCTTCCCATGGCTGTGGCGGACATTCTGGTTTGCGCGCTGCGTCGTGATCCGTTTTACCCGCTTCTCCGGCACTGCCACTGCCATTTTGGGAACCGCTTTTACATAGTAATAATACTCATCATCTTCAAACTGCACTTTTTCGGTGCGTGCATAATCCAGATTGAACTGGAAAAACTGCATCACCAGCGCGATCAGCGCGCATACAATACTGCCGAGAATCACGCCCGCCAGGGAAAAATTCGCATCATAGATCAGATCCCCGATCAGTAAAATTACGATATCTGCCAGCGTTCCGACCAAAACAGCGATCGCTCTGGAATAGTTAATGCTCATGCGGCGGATCGCATAAACCAAAATCGCTGTGATGGCAAACGCCGTCACTACAATCAGCATTTCTTTATTTTCGATCACGCCGGTTCCCATATCGCTGAAGCGCTGCAGCATGGTATCGCTTTCCCCGCCGCCAAACGCCTGCGCATTGCCGGTAATATATGCCAGCACATAATATACCACTACGCCGCCTGCAACCGCAGCCGCAGCTCCCGGTGTCCCGAACAGTCCCGCTGCCAGCGGAGCCGCATAAGGGATCTTCCACACAAACAGAAGCGGTGTCAAAAGCAGCAGCAAATGCGCTTTCGGTGCAAACCGCAGATAAATCACCAACACGATAATATAGGCAAGCAGCAGAACCACAACGCATTCCGCAGACAGCGCATAGGTATGCAGCAGCAGAAACATTGCGCTCAAAAATACCATCACGCCCAGCGGGAGGAACGAGCACAGAAGCGCCGCCACCAGCACGATCGCAACGTGGTCGATTTTTTCCATATAGCCCATTCTGCCGTTGATCGTCAGAAACAAAATAAGTCCCAACACAAATTTCAACAGGGGAACGATAAATTCTTCATATTTTGTGTAAAAATTTTTTATGTATTCTCTGATTACAAGCAGCTGTGTCATCTTTTATTTCCTCTCTGCGGTTTCCTCTTCTCCATCCTGATCCAGGCAGTCCAGATACTCCAAAAATAACTGCAGCCTCTTCTTCGCTTTTGCATAACGGATCGTGTATATCACATAGGTAACTGCTACATACAAAACTGCCGCCACCAGATATAACGTCAAAATCTTTTTCGCCGTTCCCACCAGATCCATGGAATAAATGTTTCCCATTACCTCTGAAAAATGAAATAGAAGATATGTCCCCAGCCCGGCAAGGAAAGCTGCCGTTATCACTATCAGTGAAATAATAGTCTGTTTTCCGATATAGTCGCTGCGGAAATATCCCACCACTGCGCGATCCTTCCGTCCACCGTGTTCTTCATACGATGCCATCTTGGTCATTCTGAGAACCTTTTCCTGATTGATCATCTGACCTCCTGTCCGTTTCCGATAGACAGCGCCGCAAAATAAATTCTGGAAACGCCCTGCTGCCTGCAGACCGCCGCCATCGCGTCTATCGTACTTCCTGTCGTATAGATATCATCAATAATTACAATTGCATTTAATTTTACATCATTTTGCCCTGCTTTAAAAGCCTTTTTCAAATTATTTCGGCGTTCCTGCCCATTTAAAAGCTTCTGCGGAACTGTATTTTTTGTCCGAATCAGCCAGTTGTTCTCCACCCGGAGCCCTAACTGTTTTCCAATTTCCAATGCCAGAAGCTCCGCCTGATTGTAGCCTCTTTTGCGCTTCCGCGCCGGATGCAGCGGAACAGGAACCAATGCGTCTACCTTCCAGGAAAGGATCTGCCGCCCCAAATGCCATGCCATCTCTTTTCCGAAAAAAGCGGCGTATTCCTGCCTGCCCGCATATTTGAACCGGTAAACCGCCTTTTTAACGCTCGCATACCGGTACAGGCTGATCCCTCTGTCATACAGATGTTTTTTATGCAGACAGTCCCTGCAGTATTCCTGATTTTCATCAGAAAGCTCCTTTCCGCACTTCATGCAAAGCGGCTGTCTGACATAAACAAGTTTCGGTGCACAGCTTCTGCACACCAGCGCTCCGGCCGGTTTCACCGGTCTGTCGCATACAGGACATCTTTGTGGAAATAATAGCGTTTTGAAATCGATCAAGCTTCCCCTTTCAGCTCTCTGATCCGAACGTCCAGACTGGTGTACCTGCGGTTTTCGCTTTCGTTTGCGATCATCTCCTGCACCACCTTGCGGCTTCCCAGAATCGTCACGCAGCCCCTTGCACGGGTGACACCTGTATACAGAAGGTTTCTGTTAAACAGGAGTCTCGATCCTCCCAAAAGCGGCATAATCACAGCAGGATATTCGCTTCCCTGCGACTTGTGAATTGTAATCGCGTAAGCCAGCTCCACCTCTTCCATCTGCGGATAGGTATAGGTCACGCGGCGTTGCTCGTCATATTCCACCAGCACCGTCTGTGCATATTCGTCAATTTCCCGGATTATCCCCATATCACCGTTAAAAATTCCAACTCCCTTGTCGATCGGGATGCCGTAACGGCTGACGACCTCCCATTCCAGCTGGTAGTTGTTTTTAATCTGCATCACCTTGTCCCCCTCGCGGAACAGGGTATCGCCCAGCTGAACCTCCTTTTTGCCCTCCGACGGAGGATTTAAACAGCTCTGCAGTACGCCGTTTAACGTCTCCACACCAAGGCTGCCTTTCCGCATCGGCGTCAGCACCTGGATATCGAACGGCGAAGCCTTTACATATTTCGGCAGCATCTCTCCAATCAGCTGCACCATATGCTTGTAGATAACAGGGACACTGTTCCTCTCCAGAAAAAAGAAATCCCTGCTTTTATTTGTCAGCGCAATCTGTTCTCCTTTGTTAATCCGATGCGCATTGACAACAATATCGCTCTCCTGCGCCTGCCGGAAAATTTTCTGCAGGCAGACGACAGGGAACACCTCGCTGGCAATCAGATCTGCCAGCACCTGTCCGGGACCCACGCTCGGCAGCTGATTCACGTCCCCAACCAAAATCAACCTCGTCCCCGGGCTGACCGCCTTCAACAGCGACTGAAACAGGTGGATATCAACCATCGACATCTCATCGACGATAATCACGTCCGCCTCCAGCGGATTGTCCTCATTCCGTTCAAAGCTCGCCTTTTTGCCGCTTTCCGGCATCGCCCCGGACAGCTCAAGCATCCGGTGGATCGTCCGCGCTTCGTAGCCAGTTGCCTCCGTCATCCGCTTCGCCGCTCTTCCGGTCGGCGCCGCGAGGTAAAGATCCAGCCCTTCTCCTTCAAAATACCGGATAATTGTGTTGATCGTCGTCGTCTTACCAGTGCCCGGTCCGCCGGTCAAAATCAGAATGCTGTTGCGGACGCTCTCCAGAACTGCCTTCCGCTGCAGCTCGTCCAGCATCAGTCCCTCCTGCTGCTGAATCTGATCCACCCGTTTTAAAATTGCCTCCTCCTGCGCCGGGAGCAGCTCGCCCTCCGGCAGCATCGTCTGATTCAATTCCACCAGCATCCGCGCGCAGGCAAGCTCTGCGTAATAATACGAAAACGCATAGCAGATCGTATCCTCGCCGTTTTTCTTGATGACCATTTTTTTATCCATCGAAAGGTTCGGCAGCTGATCTGCAATTGCCTCCTGCGGAAGGTCGAGAAGCGCTGCCGCGCGCCGGATCAAAACGCTGCCCGGCAGATACATGTGCCCTTCTCCGGACGCCTGCAATAATGTATACAAAATTCCGCTCCGAATCCGAAAATCCGAATCCGTGTGGATGCCGATTCTTGCGGCGAGTTCATCCGCCTTGCGGAAGCCGATTCCGTCAATATCATCCGCAAGCTGGTACGGGTTTTCTTCCAAAACCCGGTAGAGCCTGCTGCCGTAGGTTTCATAAATCCGCACCGCCAGCGTGTTGGAAATCCCGTATTTCTGCAGATAGACCATTGCTTCCCGCATTTCGTGCTTTTCTTCCATCTGGGATGCAATATCCATCGCCTTGCGCTCGCTGATCCCTTTGATCTCCGCCAGGCGCTCCGGCTCTTCTTCGATAATCCGAAACGTATCCGCCCCGAATCGTTTCACAATCCGCGCCGCCAGCGAAGCGCCGACTCCTTTGATCGCCCCGGAGCCGAGATATCTCTCCATTCCCGCCGCATCCTCTGGCGATGAGAATTTGAACGAAGAAACTTTAAACTGACTTCCATACACCGCGTGCTCGGTAAAATCTCCCTCCAGCTCCAGAATTTCTCCCTCTTCCAGAGACTGAAATGTGCCCACGCAGGTGATCTCGTCGCCTGTATTCAATTCAAAAACGGTATAGCCGTTCCCGTTGTTACGATAAATAATGTGTGTTACAAATCCTTTCAGCTGTGCCACTGTTTTCTCCGCTGTTGTTATAATATAGGCTGCACCGCGCCGACAACCACACCAACAGGCATTTTGAACACAAAAGGTCGCCCATGAAATAGGCGACCTTGTTATGATTCTGACAATGTTCCTGTTTTCGATGCGCTTTGCATCTACGTTCCGGTTCCGATGGAATTACTCTCTGTATCCGCCCAGAAATTCTACATATTTGCCGGTTCCGATGGCTACTGCGGTCATCGGGTCTTCTGCCGTCATCGTATTGATGCCGGTGTGCTCCGCAATCAGCTCTTCCAGACCGCGCAGCAGGCTTCCGCCGCCGGTCAGGACGATACCTCTGTCCGCGATATCCGCAGCCAGTTCCGGGGGAGTCTTCTCCAATACGCCGTGAATTGCTTCTACAATCTGCATTGTAGACTCTTTGAGTGCCTCTTCTGTTTCTTCCGAAGAAACCTTGATGGTCTTGGGCAGACCTGTTACCAGGTTACGTCCTCTGACTTCCATGTAGTCCGGCTCCGGTCTCTTATAAGCGGAACCGATTTTGATCTTGATATCCTCTGCGGTGCGTTCACCGATCAGAAGGTTATGCTTCTTTCTCATGTAGCGGACAATCGCTTCGTCAAAATCATCGCCTGCGATCTTGATGGATGCGCTCACCACGGTTCCTCCCAGCGAAATTACCGCAATATCGGACGTACCGCCGCCGATATCCACGATCATGTTGCCGCAAGGTCTGGAAATATCGATACCAGCTCCGATTGCAGCCGCAATCGGTTCTTCAATAATAGAGACCTCTCTTGCGCCTGCCTGATAGGTTGCATCCTCAACAGCTTTCTTCTCTACCTCAGTTACGCCGCTGGGTACGCAGACTGCGATTCTGGGGCGGCGGAAGGTTTTTCTGCCGAGTGCTTTCTGGATGAAGTATTTCATCATTTTCTCTGTTACGGTATAGTCAGAAATAACGCCCTGACGAAGCGGACGGACTGCTACGATATTGCCGGGCGTACGTCCCAGCATCAGGCGCGCGTCCTCTCCAATTGCCTTGATCTTGTTGGTATCACGATCAAATGCTACAACGGAAGGCTCCTTTAATACGACGCCCTTCCCTCTGATATAAACCAGAATGCTGGCTGTTCCCAAATCAATCCCAATATCTGTATACTGCATGCTATAATCTCCTTCCGTTCTGCTGCGAACGTACTGTACGTTCCAATCATTCCCTGTTCTGCTCTATGTTAATCAGGGCAAATTTCACCCTTTTTGGAATAGTCCGCGTCCATTATAGCGTAAAACCCCGGTATTGAAAAGGGGATTCAGAAAAATTTAACTTTTCAGCATCTTCTTTACATAATATCCTGTATACGATGCAGGATTCTTCGCAACCTCCTCCGGCGTTCCCTTTGCGATGACCGTTCCGCCGCGCATGCCTCCCTCTGGTCCGATATCGATCAGATAGTCCGCCGTCTTGATGACATCCAGATTGTGCTCGATTACCACAACGGTATTTCCACCCTCTGCAAGCCGATGCAGAATCTCGATCAGCTTCTGCACGTCTGCAAAATGCAGTCCGGTCGTGGGTTCGTCCAGAATATAGATCGTCCTTCCGGTGCTCCGTCTGGACAGCTCCGCTGCCAGCTTGATCCGCTGCGCTTCGCCGCCGGACAGCTCCGTAGAAGGCTGTCCCAGCTTGACATAAGAAAGCCCTACATCATATAGCGTCTGAATCTTTCTCTGGATGGACGGCACATTTTCAAAAAAGGTCAGCGCCTCCTCCACTGTCATATCCAACACATCGTAAATGCTCTTGCCCTTGTATTTGACGTCCAGTGTCTCTCGGTTATAGCGCTTGCCTCCGCAAACCTCACACGGCACATAGACATCCGGCAAAAAGTGCATTTCAATCTTGATAATGCCGTCTCCGCCACAGGCTTCACAGCGTCCGCCCTTGACGTTGAAGCTGAATCTTCCCTTTTTATAACCTTTCGCTTTTGCATCCGAAGTCGATGCGAACAAATCGCGAATCATATCAAATACACCTGTATAGGTCGCCGGATTGGAACGGGGCGTCCGCCCAATCGGAGACTGGTCGATCGCAATGACCTTATCCAGCTGCTCGATGCCGTCGATGCCCGCATGTTTTCCCGGAATACATCTCGCACGGTTTAAATCTCTTGCCAGGTGTTTATAGAGAATTTCGTTGACCAGCGACGATTTGCCTGAGCCGGAAACGCCCGTCACGCAGGTAAACACACCCAACGGAAATTTCACATCGATCTTCTTTAAATTATTTTCTTCCGCGCTGCGCACAGTCAGCCAGCCTGTGGGCTTTCGTCTCGTCTCAGGAACCGGGATCTTCTTCGCACCGCTCAAATACTGACCGGTAATCGACTCCGGCGTATTCATGATCTCTTCCACGGTTCCGCTCGCAACAATCTGACCGCCATGGGAGCCTGCTCCAGGACCGACGTCCACAATATAATCTGCTGCACGCATCGTATCCTCATCATGCTCCACGACGATCAGCGTATTGCCAAGATCCCGGAGATTCTTCAACGTTGCGAGCAGCTTGTCGTTGTCCCGCTGATGTAGACCGATACTTGGCTCGTCCAGAATATAGCAGACTCCGACCAGTCCGGAGCCAATCTGTGTTGCAAGACGAATTCTCTGCGCCTCGCCGCCGGAAAGTGTTCCCGTCGCTCTGGAAAGGGAGAGATAATCCAGTCCGACGTCGATCAGGAAGCCAACTCTTGCCCGGATTTCCTTTAAAATCTGGCTGCCGATCAGCTCCTGCTGTGCCGTCAGCTTCATATCCTGCAGAAACTGCGACAGTTCTCCGATAAACATTGACGTAATTTCGTATATATTTTTCCCACACACGGTTACTGCCAGCGCTTCTTTTTTCAAACGCTGTCCCTTACACAGCCGACACGGTGTAATCCGCATAAATGTCTCGTATTCCTGCTTGGTGGCGTCCGATCCTGTCTCCCGGTATCTGCGCTCTACATTCCGAATCAAGCCCTCGAACGCAATCGGATACTGTCCCTTGCCGCGCTGTCCTTCATAGTAGACCAGAACCTCTTTTCCACCGGTTCCATGCAGCAGAATATCCTGAATTTTCTGTGGATATTCCCCAAACGGTGTATCCAGATCGAAGTGATATTCTTTTGCCAGTGCCTGCAGGATCGCATTTGCAAAAGATCCCGGCTGCTGACAGCTCTGCCACCCCAGCACGGTAATCGCGCCCTGGTTGATGCTCAGCGTGCGATCGGGAATCATCAGGTCGGAATCAAACTCCATCTTATATCCGAGTCCGTAACACTCCGGGCATGCCCCGAACGGGTTGTTGAATGAAAAGCTTCTGGGCTCGATTTCATCAATGCTGACGCCGCAGTCCGGGCACGAAAAGCTCTGGGAAAATGTCAGCATTTCCTCATCGCTTCCCACACGTTCTACAAACAGAAGTCCCTCCGACAGGTTCAGGACATTTTCGATCGAATCCGTCAGTCTGCGTTCGATTCCCGGCTTCACAATCAAACGGTCAACGACGATTTCGATATTATGCTTGATATTTTTATCCAGCTGGATATTCTCCGCCAGCTCATACAGATTGCCGTCAATGCGGACTCTCACATAGCCGCTTCTCGCCGCGCGTTCCAGCACCTTCTCATGCCGTCCCTTTCGTCCGCGCACAACGGGTGCAAGCAGCTGCAGCCGCGTTCCTTCCGGAAGTGCCATGATCTGATCCACCATCTGATCGACGCTCTGTTTCTTGATCTCCTTGCCGCAGTTCGGGCAATGCGGAATGCCGATTCTCGCATACAGCAGACGGAAATAGTCATAAATCTCTGTTACTGTTCCGACAGTAGAACGAGGGTTACGGTTCGTCGATTTCTGATCAATCGAAATCGCCGGAGAAAGTCCTTCGATCTTTTCCACATTCGGCTTCTCCATCTGTCCTAAAAACTGACGTGCATAGGACGATAGCGATTCCATATACCGCCGTTGTCCCTCTGCATAGATCGTATCAAACGCCAGCGACGATTTACCGGAGCCGGACAGTCCGGTAAAGACAACCAGCGCATCCCTCGGAATATCCACATCCACATTTTTCAGATTGTGCTCGTTCGCACCCCGGATTCTGATACAGTTCTTCTTTGAAAGTATTTTCTTTGCTTCTTCCATTTCTTCCTCACTCTATAGAAATAACATTCAAACGCATTCTTATTCAGGCTCTCAGTCCATATCCGCCAGCAGCTTTTTCAGATCTACCATCTGGTCGCGCAGCTCTGCCGCCGCTTCGAAATTCAGCTCTGCTGCCGCCTTCTTCATCTTCTTCTGCACGTCCGCAATCAGCTTTTCCAGCTCTGGACGGCCCATGGATTCCGGATCTTTTTCGAAAGCAGTCTCTGCAGGCTTGATCTCCTTCGTGATGCTGATCAGATCGCGGACGGCTTTCTTAATTGTCTGCGGTGTAATTCCGTGTGCTTCGTTATAAGCCTGCTGCAGCGCACGTCGGCGCTCCGTCTCGTCGATCGCCCTCCTCATGGAATCGGTGATCGTATCCGCATACATGATAACGTGTCCCTCCGCGTTACGCGCTGCACGTCCGACTGTCTGAATCAGTGACGTCTCCGAACGCAGAAATCCTTCCTTATCCGCATCGAGAATCGCTACCAGCGTAATCTCCGGAATATCCAAACCCTCTCTCAGCAGGTTAATGCCCACCAGCACATCGAATACATCCAGACGCATATCCCGGATAATCTCGGAACGCTCCAGCGTATCCACATCGGAGTGCAGATAACGTACACGAATTCCCACTTCCCGCATATAATCCGTCAAATCTTCCGCCATGCGCTTCGTCAGTGTCGTAATCAGAACTTTATTGTGATGTGCGGTCTCTTTCCGAACCTCCGCAATCAAATCGTCGATCTGTCCCTCTACCGGACGAACGTCGATTTTCGGATCAAGCAGTCCGGTCGGACGGATAATCTGCTCCGTCCGAAGCAGCTCATGCTCTTCTTCATAAGGTCCCGGCGTCGCAGAAACGAACATCATCTGATCGATCCGCTGTTCAAATTCTTCAAAATTCAGCGGTCGGTTATCCAGCGCAGACGGCAAACGGAATCCATAATCTACAAGTGTCTGCTTCCGGGAACGGTCACCCGCATACATACCGCGAATCTGCGGGATTGTCATATGCGACTCATCGATAATAATCAAATAGTCATCTTTAAAAAAGTCCAACAGCGTAAACGGCGGCGCGCCTTCCGGCATTCCATTTAAATGTCTGGAATAGTTCTCAATCCCCGAACAAAATCCGGTTTCCCGCAGCATTTCGATATCGAAATTCGTCCGTTCTGAAATACGCTGCGCCTCCAGGAGCTTATCTTCTCCTTTGAAAAAGCGGATTCTGCCCTCCAGCTCCTTTTCGATTTCATCGCAGGCCTTATTAATCTGCTCCTGCGGCACAACATAATGGGACGCCGGGAAAATAATGACATGCTCCAGCGTGTTCTGCACCTGCCCATTTAACGGATCAACCTCCGTAATCCGATCGATTTCATCTCCGAAAAATTCTACCCGGATCAGAAATTCACTTCCCTGCGCCGGATTGATCTCAATCACATCTCCACGCACGCGAAAGCAACCGCGGTTTAAGTCCATATCATTGCGGTCATACTGAATCGCCACGAGCGCCCGCAGCACATCGTCCCGATCCTTCTGCATTCCCGGGCGCAGGGACACACTCATCCCCGAAAACTCATCCGGGGAACCCAGACCAAAAATACAGGAAACGCTGGCGACCACAACAACATCCCGCCGTTCCGAAAGGGACGCCGTAGCGGACAACCTCAGCTTATCGATTTCATCGTTGATCGCGGAATCCTTCGCAATATAAGTGTCCGTGGACGGGACATACGCTTCCGGCTGATAATAATCATAATACGATACAAAATATTCTACCGCGTTTTCCGGAAAAAATTCTTTAAATTCCCCGTATAGCTGTCCCGCCAGCGTCTTATTGTGTGCGATCACAAGCGTCGGTTTATTCAGCGCCGCAATCACATTCGCCATCGTAAACGTCTTGCCGGAGCCGGTAACGCCAAGCAGGGTTTCAAACTGATTGCCTTCCTGAAACCCCTTCACCAGCTCTGCAATTGCCTGCGGCTGGTCGCCAGTCGGCTGATATTCACTGTGTAGTTTGAAAATCTGCTGTTCCTGTTCCATTTTTCCTCCGCCTGTTCCCGATCGTTTGTGCTCTCGCTCGCTCACGAGCCCGCGCTGACGCGCTTTATCGCCTGCTGCGCAGGCTGTTCGTTCTCTAATGGCACAAGAAAAACAAATGCCGCCTGCGGCGTCGCTTGTTTTTCTTTTGTGCTCATTATATCGTGAGCATAGCTCACTCAATAATTTCGCCGTTCGTCAATCATGCAAGCATGTTGACTCACTTACGCTCATTATATCATACATTTCTTAAAAAGTATAGGAATCAAAGAACATTTGTTCTGCTTCGTCTGTTTGGATTTTCTGGAAACCAGCCTTTTCTGACACGCTCTTCCTGTTCGTAAAGCTCCTGAATGCTCCACAAGAACGTGCATCCCAGAACGCCCAGCAATACGGATGGCATTTCCTGCTTTGCAAAAGCAGAAAGTCCGAGGCATGCAAGCCCTGCCACAAGAAAAACCGGCCAGCAGCGCTTCGTATAATAATATTCTGCCCTGATCACAATCGGGTGAAAAATCCCAATTACCAAAAAACTGATTCCTGCTGTCAGAATACCCGAAAAATTCATTTTTTCCTCTCATTTCTGCGCACGTTTTTTGCGCATGCCGAGTTTATGTCAAGTGCGCGCAGACACAAATCTCGCGATTGAAAAATTTTATTTTTCAATCTATTCCCCCTTATGCACTACTTTTTACATCAATAAACTACACGCTCTGTGAACATTTTATTGTCATGAAATAAATTACTTCTCTCCAAATAACGCATGCAGACGGTAGTATTTCTTTTACTATATGCAGCTTTTATCTTTTCTGTACCGTGCCGACGTTTGTCTTCTATCAGAAAATTCTGCCCGAATTGCAGTTTTTTCATCTATCAGGTATTTCCATCCGTATTACAGTTTTTTCTTCCGTCAAGAAACACTTGTAGAGCCTTGTCCCATCTGTTAAACTAATGGAAAAGGGATTTGGCGGCGAACGCCGGAATCCACAAAAATTTATTCAAAGGAGATTGCTTATGGAACTGCAAAGCGCACTTGAAAACCGGAAAAGTATCAGATCCTATCTTTCCAAAGACGTGGAACCGGAAAAGCTTACCGCATTGATTGAGGCTGCTTCTCTTGCTCCCTCCTGGAAAAATTCTCAGACTGCACGTTATTATGTCATTCACACTCCCGAGAAGCTGGAGCAGATTCGCGCTACCCTCCCGGAATTTAACCGTAAAAACTGTGAACAGGCTCCGGCTCTGATTATCACAACTGTTGTCCTGAATCGTTCCGGCTATGAACGAAACGGCGAGCCTACCAATGAGCTCGGCAACGGCTGGGGCTTCTATGACTGCGGACTCGGCAGCATGGCTCTTCTGTTAAAAGCAACCGAGCTCGGTCTTTCCACCCTCGTGATGGGCATTCGTGATGCGGCAAAAATCAGTGAAATTCTGGAAATCCCTGAAAATGAAGCGGTCGTAAGCGTCATTTCCGTTGGCTACAGCGATGCTGACCCGGAACGTCCGGCACGCAAACCCGTCGAGAAATTGGCACATTTCTTCTAAATAATTTTTCAAAAAAAGGAGCGCAGTGACATATCCTCAAAAGCCTGACTTTTGAGAACGCATCGTCTTCCTGCCGCTCCTTTTTCTATTACGTTCCTTTTTCGATACTACTTGCTCAATTTATTTTTTACATTTATTATTTTTCTGCATCTATCATTTTTTCTCTCATTTTGCACATGCCGAGTTTGTGTCAAGTGCGCGCAGACACAAATCTCGCGATTGAAAAATTTTATT
>OLRH01001338.1_pt1 | contig 12797 bp, 10 predicted proteins | sample 1672321 | NCBI WGS metagenome assembly OLRH01 (sample SAMEA3136671, study PRJEB25190) | human gut metagenome | reverse complement strand
CGGCATCCATTGCTGAACCGCCGCCGAGTGCGATAATGCAGTCAGGCTCAAACTTACGCATAGCCTCTGCACCCTTCTGAGCTGAAATAAGTGATGGGTCAGGCTCAACATCTGCGAATGTTGTATATGTGATGCCCATTTCATCGAGCTTGTCTGTGATTGGCTTTGTGTAGCCATTCTTATAAAGGAATGAGTCAGTAACGATGAATGCTCTCTTCTTACCCATTACATCCTTGAGTTCCTGAAGAGCTACAGGCATACAGCCCCTCTTGATATAAACCTTTTCAGGTGCTCTGAACCAAAGCATATTTTCTCTCCTCTCGGCAACTGTCTTAATATTGATAAGGTGCTTGCAACCAACATTCTCAGAAACAGAGTTGCCGCCCCATGAACCACAGCCGAGTGTGAGTGAAGGAGTAAGCTTGAAGTTGTAAAGGTCACCGATACCACCCTGTGAAGAAGGTGTGTTAACAAGGATACGGCAAGTTTTCATTCTTGATGCGAACTCGTCAATCTTTGCTCTTTCGTTTACAGCGTCAACATAAAGTGAAGATGTGTGACCGTAACCGCCGTCAGCAATAAGATGCTCAGCCTTTGCAATAGCATCTTCAAAATCTTCAGCCTTGTACATAGCGAGTACAGGAGAAAGCTTCTCGTGAGCAAACTCTTCGCTGATGTCAACTGATTCTACCTCACCGATAAGAACCTTTGTTTCCTCAGGAATTGTTACACCTGCAAGAGCTGCGATTGTAACAGGCTTCTGACCAACAATCTTAGCGTTAAGAGCGCCGTTGATGATGATAGTCTTTCTAACCTTCTCTGTCTCTTCCTCGTTAAGGAAGTAGCAGCCACGAGCCTTGAATTCCTTCTTAACTTTGCTGTAAATCTTCTTTTCAACGATAACAGACTGCTCTGAAGCACAGATCATACCGTTATCAAATGTCTTTGAGTGGATAATTGAGTTAACTGCGAGTAAAATGTCAGCTGTTTCATCAATGATAGCAGGTGTGTTACCGGCGCCAACACCGAGTGCAGGCTTACCTGATGAATAAGCAGCCTTAACCATGCCGGGGCCGCCTGTTGCGAGGATGCAGTCAGCTTCCTGCATAAGTGTGTTTGTGAGTTCGAGTGAAGGAATATCAATCCAGCTGATGATACCCTCCGGAGCGCCTGCCTTAACAGCAGCTTCAAGAACAACCTTGGCAGCCTCAATTGTGCTCTTCTTAGCACGGGGATGCGGGCTGATGATGATACCGTTTCTTGTCTTAAGACAAACGAGTGTCTTGAAGATAGCGGTTGAAGTTGGGTTTGTTGTAGGAATAACGGCAGCGATTACACCGATTGGCTCAGCAATCTTCTTAATGCCGTAAGCCTTGTCTTCCTCAAGAACGCCGCAAGTCTTAACATTTCTGTAAGCATTGTAAATATACTCAGATGCGAAGTGGTTCTTGATAACCTTATCTTCTGCAACGCCCATGCCTGTTTCTTCAACAGCCATCTTAGCGAGCGGAATTCTCATCTGGTTAGCAGCAGTAGCGGCAGCAAGAAAAATCTTGTCAACCTGCTCCTGTGTGTAGGTAGCAAAAATTTTCTGAGCTTCTCTTACTCTTGCAAGGGCAGCTTCAAAGCTTTCTGCGTTATCTACGATAGGATACTCTTTTGTACTCATTTAATCTACCTCTTATCTTGCATAATTATATTAGATTCAGCAAAGCTGAAAATGATATCAAATTAATTTGCCTCAATTACTCGGCTTTCTCGGCAGCCTTACCGCTTGCCTTTGTTGCCTTTGTTGCCTTTTTTGAAGAACTGCCTAAGTCAGCCTTGAATTTAAGGTTGTTTTTCTTAGCATAGCTCTGGGCATATGAACCGCTTGCTCCGTGGATTGTAACTTCCTTACTGCATTCTGCGAATACATTGTCGGGAATACTTGTAATACAAGCCGGAATTGTAATGTCTGTAAGCTCACGCGACTGATAAAAAGCATATTCATCAATCTTTGTAAGTTTACCGCTGTCGGGAAGAACAACATTGTTAAGTGCCGCACCCGAAAAAGCTCTCGGTCCGATTTCTTTGAGTGTACTCGGAAGCTTGATTTCTCTTAACTCAGAGCAGTTAAAGAACACACTGTTGTTAAGGATTTCAAGACCTTCGGTAAGATTTACCTTTGTGAGGCTGTGACAGCTTGAAAAGGCATAATCTTCAATCTGCTTGATACTTGACGGAATTGTTACTTCCGTAATTTTGGAGTTATTGAACACGCTTGCACCGATTACGGTAACTTTGTAGTTCTTGTAGCTTTCGGGAATTTCAATAACCGTGTCAGAACCTGTGTACTTTGTAATCATAAGTTCTTCCTGATTGATAATGAAAAATCCGAAATCTCCGTTTGTAAGGTCAGGCTCTGTCGGCTCAACCTTGTAGCCGGGCTTACTGCTGTTTGATGATGTGTTGTCGTCACAACCGCATCCCGAGAGTCCGACCGCTGCTGATGCGCACATTGTGCACGCCATCAGAAAGCAAAGAATTCTTTTCATTTTTCTGGATCCTTTCAATCGTTGTTTAAGAATTTAGCTAATTCTCGATTGATTCTATTTTATCATCTTTGTTAAATATTTGTCAATGTTTTTTTGACCATTTTTCTACTTTTATCGGGTTCAATAATAATTACAAAAAGATTACACACTTATTGTTGCACTTCTCACAAAAAAGATAAAAATCCCGTAAAATCCGCTGTTTTTTGCGGTAAAAAATGTAAGAAAAATCCTCAGAAACTGCCGTTTTCGGCATATCATTGACGAATCAATCGACCAATGTCATATTTTCACAATAGGCGTTGTAAAATCAAGACCGCTCCTTTTTGGAATTTCATACGCAAGTGCCGAAATATCGTAGGCTAAAATGTCCTTTTCAAGCAATGCCTTTGTGTTGCCGCCTGTTCTGATACCGTTGCTTGCAGAAGTGACAATATTCAGTCGGCAGTCTTTGAGCAATTCCGCACCCTCGTTTGTAAAGCCTAAAACACGGACATACTCAATCGGGATTTGCGTATGAGCTTTTTCAATTCCGAGCAATGCACAGGCGAGTATTCTCCGTATGCGTGCATGAGTGTAGCGCTTTGTCTTTACAAGGTCGGCAATTTCTGATGAGGTACTGCAACGCACTGCCGCATCGGCAATTCTGTTTTCAAGCCCCTCACCCACATCGGGCAGTTTTGCAATATCCTCTCTTGTCATAGTACGCAGGCGGTACAGTAACGGTCTGTCAAGATTTTCGGGGAATGTGATTTCATCGGGAATGTACGGAGCGTACTTCTTCGCATTTTCACCGTTACGCAACATTTCTCTTATGTGTGACGCAGACGCAAAGCCCTCGCCCGTAATTCGGCTGTCGTGTGCAACACCTGTTCTTGCAACCGAGAACGGCTCAACACCCGTACCGTTCAATGCCTTTATATATTCAACGCCAAGAATATTGTTAGGTTCGCAGAGTACGGACGAAATCTCATCTCCGAAAACCGTTTTGACGGCATTTTCAAGTTCACGGGGGTAGTATCCGCCGTTTTTCATTCCGTCACGCACAAGAGCCTGTACCCTTTCATCACAAACAGCGTTTGCGGATTTTTTGAGCAGTTCGCAATCACCGCTTTCACTGCCGAAAGCAAGGTAATTTGTGCATTCAAAAGCCGACGCAATCGCAACACCTGCCTTTGCAAAGCCCTCAGCCCCCGAAAGCGAGAACACAACGGGCAGTTCAAGCACCAAATCCGCACCGTTTTCAAGGGCAGATTTTGCACGGACAAATTTGTCGCACACGGCAACCTCACCACGCTGGGTAAAGCTGCCGCTCATAATTGCTATGACCGGCTCTTTAAGCACATTTTTTGCACTTTCGAGCAAATATTTATGACCGTTGTGAAACGGATTGAATTCGCAGATGACAGCTGTTGCCATAACTATTCCTCCGAAGCCTTTATTTCGCATACATATTGTAAAAAACACTTGAAAACATACATAATTTGGAGTATCATATGTATGTGTGACCTGTCAATTTTGAAAAGTCTTTTTCTGATTTACATTATAGTATAAAATATGACGACAGGCAAATATATTTCTTATATTTTAAACTGAAAACAACTACCAAAGGGGACGATTGTAATGAAAATTCTCGTAATCAACGCAGGCAGTTCCTCGCTCAAGTACCAGCTTATTGATACTGACAACGAGGCAGTTCTCGCAAAGGGTAACTGTGAAAGAATCGGTCAGAACGGTGCTTTCATTGGTTTTAAAACACCCGACGGCAAAAAAATCAACCGCAAAACACAGATGCTTAATCACACTCAGGCTTTTGAGGCTGTTAAAAATGCACTCTTAGATCCCGAATACGGTGCAATCAGCGATTTGTCCGAGGTTTCCGCCGTAGGTCACAGAGTTGTGCAGGGCGGTGCGTACTTTGACAAGTCGGTGCTTGTAGATAACTCGGTAATCAACAAAATCAGAGAGCTTGCTCCTCTTGCACCTCTTCACAACCTTGCACACCTTCAGGGCATTGAGGCCTGCACAAGAGTTTTCGGTCCGAAAGTTCCGCAGGTTGCGGTTTTTGATACTGCTTTTCACCAGACAATGCCCGAAAAAGCATTTATGTATGCAGTGCCTTACAAGTATTATGAAAAGTTCGGTGTAAGAAAGTACGGCTTTCACGGCACATCTCACCGTTATGTTTCCGAAAAAATGGCTGACCTTATGGGCAGAAAAAAGGAAGAGCTCAAGCTTATTACCTGTCACATCGGCAACGGTTCTTCAATCACAGCCGTAAAGGGCGGTAAGGTTATCGACACTACAATGGGACTTACTCCTCTCGGTGGTTTTATGATGGGTACCCGTTCAGGTTCACTTGATCCGTCTGTTATCACATTTATCGCTGAAAAAGAGCATCTCACTCCCGAGGAAATGTCAAAGATTCTCAACAAGGAATCGGGACTTTTGGGCATTTCGGGCGTTTCGTCCGACGACCGTGATGTTTGTGCAGCCGAAGCAGACGGCAATATGAGAGCTCACCTTGCCCACGAAATGCTTTACTATCAGATTGCAAAGTACATCGGCAGTTATTATGTAGCGCTCGGCGGTTGTGACGGCATCGTATTCACGGCAGGTATCGGTGAAAACCAGCCTATGCTCCGTGAAAAGGTTTGCGACTATCTTGAATGCCTTGGCGTTAAGTTGGATAAGGAATTCAACAAGCAGGCTACATGCGGCGTTACAGGCACGCTCTCAACTCCTGATTCTGCAATCAGAGTTGAACTCATTGCAACCGACGAAGAAATGGTTATCGCAAGAGATACAAGAGCCATTGTTGAGGCACTTTAATTGAAATAAATCTGCCACGCAGTAAATATTACATAAGAAAACAGGTTGTCATATGACAGCCTGTTTTTTTGTTTATGGTTATTTCTTATCCGTATTTTTAAATTTGAACGCATTGCGTTCAACCGTGTGCAACACACACGGCCGGCGAACACGGTTCGCCCCTACATTACAATAATTCATAAAATCTACGAATTGGTAACTGTTCCGTCCGTCACGGTGTCGCTTGTGTCCCTGAATAAAAGTGTAATACACCAGATTGCGGAAAGTCCGACAAGGATATAAACAATACGGCTTATGATTCCTGTCTGTCCGCCGCAAATCCACGCAACAAGATCAAACTGAAAAATGCCGACACTTCCCCAGTTGAGTCCACCGATAATAAGAAGCGTCAATGCTATTTTATCGAGCATTCAAAGTCCTCCTTTGTATTTGCTGAAAATAGTATTGACGCAATTTTTCGTTTTATTCAATTTAAATCAGAATTTAATCAACAATGCAAGGAGCAAAATCAGCACTCCGAGAAAAATTACCGCACCGCCAATCATTCTTGTGATTTTTACGGCTTTCTGAATTTTGAATTTTGAAATCATATTTTCCGTGGGAAACGGAAGAATAATGAGCATAATTCCGAGAATTACACAGCTTGCAAGTGCGACGGTAAGACCGACCTCTCTTGCAAACGAGAGCATAAAAAGTCCGATTGGAATTCCGAACACACAAATCATATTGATTACCGCAAACAGCTTGCCGAAACGCTCGCCCTTTTCGTAAAATTTATTTGCTTTAATATGACACTCATCATCACAATACTGGTCAAAATACGATATCTGTTTTCCGCAGAATTCACATTTTTTCATGGACACACCTCGTTGTTTCATTTTAAATCGTTCACAGAATATTTTAACACACAAATCGACATATTTCAACTTGAACAAATGTACATTTTCGGGTATATGCTTTGTTGAAAAAATTTTTGCAATGTGGTATGCTGAAAAGAGGTGATTTTATGGAGAGCTTTTTCGTTGCGCTTAATGCGGTTCTGCCGATGTTCATAATGCTTTTCATCGGTTTTCTTGTGAGAAAATTAAAAATTTTGCAGGACAGCTTTCTGCCTCAGCTTAACAAAATTGTTTTCAATGTATTTTTTCCGTTTCTGATGTTCAATAACATCTACGGCTCAGATTTTTCAAGCGTTTTCAGCCCGAAGCTGCTTGCCTTTGCGGTTATTGGCGTGTTCACGATTTACTTTTTGTCAATCGGGTTTACACTCCTTGTTGAAAAGTCAAATTACAGCCGTGGTGCGATGATTCAGGCGATTTACCGAAGTAATTTTGTCCTTATGGGACTTCCGATTGCGGCGAATATTTTCGGCAAGGATAAGCTTGGCATGACAGCCGTGCTTGTTGCTGTTGTTGTTCCGATTTACAATATGCTTGCCGTCATCACGCTTGAAATTTTCAGAGGGCAAAAGATAAATGTGCTGAAAATTTTAAAAGGCATTGCCAAAAATCCGCTGATTATCGGCTCTGTGCTCGGACTTTTGTCTGTTGCGTTCAATATAAGCCTTCCGGAAACAATTGACAAAACGGTTTCGGATATTGCGGCGGTTGCAACTCCGCTTGCGCTGATTGTACTCGGTGCGTCTGTCACATTTGACAGCATAAAAGGCTGTTCACGCAACCTCATAATCTGCATAATCGCAAGACTTGTTGTTGTGCCGGCACTTTGTCTGGGTACGGCGGCGCTTATAGGAATCAGGGGAGTTGACTTTGTGTCGCTTATCGGACTTTTTGCATCTCCGTGTGCGGTTTCGTCATTCACAATGGCTCAGCAAATGGACAGCGACTTCAAACTTGCGGGTGCGGCGGTCGTGTTCACTTCGGTTTTAGCGTGTTTCACGATGTTTTTGTGGATTTTCTTCTTCAGACAGCTAGGTTTCTTTTGATAATCTGCATAAATTTCAGACACACGATTTATTCAATGTGTAAAGTTAAACGATATTATTACTATCAATAACAAAAAATAGTATAACAGTCTTGACTTTTATTACTGTTAGTGTTAGAATACTCGCATAGGGTAACGGTTTACAGGAAATGACTTGAAATCCTGCAAGGTTAAACTGTTATTTTATTAAACAGCTATTTCCTTCTTTTTTTATTATTTTGTGGGCGTAAGAAAACGGAGTGCGTAATGCACTCCGTTTTCTTTTATACGAATTTTCTGGATACAACAAAATAATTGCAACACCGTAGCATCCGCCCATACATTTAAACGCAACTTCTATATATACAAAAACAGTCGGGCGACAATGATTTGCATTTTGCAAACTGTCTGCCCGACCGCAATTTTCAATTTTCAATTTTCCATTTTCAATTTTAAAAAACTTCCGCTCGGGCATAATATGCTTTTTGACATTTACAAACTATCTGCACGAATTGGGAACGGCGGCTCGCCGTGCGGGCGCCCGATGAGCGCCCCTACCGATTGTTTTGGTTTCACAACCAAAACAAATGGCGGTCACTGACCGCCGCTACAGTATATTAACAACTTTCATATATACAAAAACAGTCGGGCGACAATGATTTGCATTTTGCAAACTGTCTGCCCGACCGCAATTTTCCATTTTCAATTTTCAATTTTACATTTAATTAAACCTTCCGCTCGGGCAAAATATGTTTTTATTATTACATACTATCTTCCCGAACCGGGTGCAGCGACACGCTGCCGGTCAATCTGATTTTTGATTTTGTCAAAGGTTACACCGTATTTTTCGGCAATGTCTTTGGCATAGCTTACACCTTGAGGCGGAGCGATGAAAACCTTGAACGAACGCTGTCCGTTTTCGACACCTGTTACCAAACTTTCAACCTTGCTGTCGCCCTTTACGGTTGTGTTCACCTCGTCAAGATTGCGAGCCAAATCGTGCATATGGGTATTAAAAATCGCCCTTGTACCGAGATATCGCATTGATTTGACAACATCACGGGCAATGTACAAGCCCTCGGCAACATTGGTTGTTGCAAGGCTTTCGTTGAGCAAAAGCAGGCTGTAACGGCTTGCCGAGGAGAAAATTTCGGCAAGTCTTTTGCTTTCTTCACCGAGTCTGCCTAGGTCAACGGTATCGTTTTCATCGGCAGGAAAATGCGTAAAAATACTGTCGCATGGGCTGAATTTCATCTGCGTTGCAGGAACATATATCCCGTTCTGAGCAAGCAGAAACGCAAGTCCGACCGCCTGAGTAATCGTGGTTTTACCGCCACGATTCGGACCTGTCAGAATGTAAATTCGCCTGTCATCGTTAAAATCAATATCGTTTGTGACAATATCCAAATTCTCACCGTTTGCCGATTTTATGCCGAGTTTGAGGTTGTAAACATCTCTAAGGCAGCAGTTTCTGTCCTCTTTCGGCAAAACTTCTGCCTTGCACAGCGGAAGATTTTTATTTTTCATCTTATCACAAAGCTCTGCAAAACGAATATAGAAAATGATTTCGGGCATAAGCGAAACGAACGAGTAGCCGTTGACATTGACATATCTGTTGAGCATTGATTTTATGTCATTTACGGTTCTGCGGAGGATATCGGTCACAACATTTTTGAGTGCGTCAGACATAGGATCTGCGCCGGTCAGCGAGCTTTTCATAGTGTGGTTTACATCCTGCTGAGCGCCCACAACAAACTGTCCCAACCCGAACTGCGAGGTTGACGGATTGGACGGATGAAAGCTTAAAAATCCCGAAACATCGTTGCCGTGGTGCAGTTCGCTGTCACGGTTTGTAAACTTCATAAATCTTTTGAGAATACCGCTGTCGGTAAATTCTTTGTCATTGAGTGAGATTACACCCACACTCTTTGGGCGGAGCAAATCGTCAAGATTCACACCGAGTGTAATGCTCTTGAGCTTTTGAGCCTTTGCAAGCGTATCTATTATATCCTTTTTTAGTTCGGGAAAACCGCTGTCATTGTAAATTGACTGAACATTTTTCTTGAGTTCAAGCAGACCCTGCGACTTTACTTCAATTGTTTCAAGCGTGTTTTTTATTCTTGTAATGCAATCGACATAGCCGTCCATTTCACGAAGTCGGTTTACAAGCTGCCACAAGGAAGATGCCTCGGTATCCTTTTGAAAGCGCTCAATTTCACGCAAATCGTTCAGCTTTACAAGGAGTGCGGATAGATCATCACGAAGTTTCGGAAAACGGAGAAAATCCTCAAAAACATCGCAACGATATTTTATAACTTCCTCGTCATCCGTAATATTTATCAGCAGCTGCTTTATGCTGTTGCGTTCATACTGCTCTTTTGTGAGAGCATCACATATATAATCAACCGACAAATCATTCAGCGCCTCTTTGTTGAGAGTTCTGTAGGATGCATTTGAATTTGTCGGGTGTAATAAGCTGAAATTTTCCATAATTCACCGCCGAAAAATTTGCCGTGTAACGGCTTTAATTGAATAATAGCACAAAAAATTTTTGTTTTCAACCGACAAATCGAAAATTTGCACTTTGGCTGATTGTGTGATATCATAGCTTTGGAGCAGATTGCTCTCAAAACCAAAATAACGGTCGGGAGGATTGACTTATGGATAAAAAGATGCTTGACAGAATTAACGAGCTTGCAAAAAAGAAAAAGGAACACGGACTTACCGAGGCTGAGCAAAAAGAACAGAAAGAGCTGTACAAAATTTATCTTGGCGAAATCCGCACACAGTTCAACGCAACACTTGACAATGTAAGCGTTGAAGAAAAGGACGGCACTGTAAAACCGTTCAAAGAGGCATACAAAAAGCCGTATGACAAAAACTGATTTTGACATTCAAACAGAAGTCATGCGAAAATTTAATTACACAGTCAAACAAAAAAGCAGTTCCGATTTTGGAACTGCTTTTGTTTTATAAAGTTATTTAATTACTTGTATCTTCTTCCGCCCTTTTGGTTGTTCTTTGGAAGCTGAATTTCGGCAGTATCGTACTTACTGCGTCTTTCGGACTTTCTGCCTGAAGATGAGTAATCATCGGCATAATCATCGTTACTGCTGTAACGCTGTGGCTGTACAGATTTGCTCTTTGGAGCGTTACTTCTGCCGCCAACCGTAACTCTCTTCCTTCTGTTGAGAACAGTTGAAATTACAAAGTACGCAATGCCTGCAACACCGAGTGAGAGTAAAACGAGTGAAACATAGAACATCCAATGACCGTTGTCACCCTTGCTGTTATTGTTCTTGATGAAGTTAAAGTCATCACCGTCAGAACTCGATGTGTCGGTATTTTTAAGATTTTTTGCGATATCCGACCAGTCGTTGCTTGAAAGAGTTTTTTCGTCAATGTTATCGTCAGACTTGATGAGCGACGCTGACGGAGCAGTATTTGACGGAGCAACATAGGACTGACCGCCGCCTACATATGACGGCTCAGAGTAGTAGTAAGTCTGACTGCTGCTGTAATTATTGTCATAACTGTTATTGTTGTAGTCATAGCTACTGTCATAGTTATAGTTGTTGTCATATGATGAATCACTTGACGAATAGCCGGGATCTACATATGATGAACTGTCCGACGAGTCCGGATACACAGGATCGGGCTGTGGCTGCGGCTCCGGCTCAGGCTCAGGCTCCGGTGATGGTTCCGGTTCGGGTTCCGGCTCGGGTTCCGGCTCTACGGGATCAACAATAACGCTTGAATCTCCGCCGGGATCAACCTCCTCACCGACTGCCGATACGGAAAAGCTCACAGCAGAAATGCTCAAAAGTGCCGTCAGAAAAATTGCGCAAAGCTTTGAATGTTTTTTCATAAAAGCCCCTTTCTTCAGAATAATCTGAAAATGCGTCTGTTGTATGTCCGATATCAATTATTTTGAGCTTTTATCGGATGCCGATGTTGTTGACGCCGATGTTGTAGGCTCAACCGCAACGAAGAAGAGTTCGGGCTTATACTTGTCAATAACCGAAGTGTTTTCTTCATACTTGAGTTTCTCTGCAAGGCTGTCAATGTACTTTGAAAATTCGTCTGACTTCATTGACGCAAGTACACCGGCTCTGTTTGATTCGTTGCCGATATAGCTGTCAACATCCTTGTTGACGTCTTTCTTATAAACGAGGTAGTAGATTGCGCTGTCGCCGCTGCCAACCTTAAGAGTTTCAGCCTTGCCTGTTTCAAGCTTGCCGATAGCCTTTTTAAGCTCGTCACCGATTGAGCTCTTGTCGAGAACTTCTACTTTTGAAACAGAAGAATCTGTTCCCGAACCGCTTGACTTCTTGTATGATGCAATAACATCATCAAAAGAACCGCCCTTGTTAAGGTCATTCTTGTAGCCGTTAAGCTGATCCTCAACCTTCTTGATTTCCTTGTCGCTCATTGCAACATTCTTTGATGAACCTGCCTCATCTTTTGTTGATGTATAAAGGTTCACGGGAAGATATGAGTAGTCCGTATAGTTTTCCTTGAAATACTTTGTAAGGTCGGCGTCGGAAACTTCCTTTGAACCGCCCTTGCCGTAGACTGCTTTGAAGAGAGCCTCATACTTTGTGTTGTAGAGAGTTGTGCAGTATGCAAAGCTGTCGAGTGAAACGCCGTACTTTTCATACTGCTTCTTCATCGGCATTACATAACCCTGTGACGCATACGGGCCGACATTCCAGTATGATTCAGCCTGACTTGTTGCGGAGTCAATAGTTGCCTGACCGATGTTTACATTTTCCTTTTTAAGCTGTTCGTCAACTACGAGGTAGCTGAGGCACATTTTCTTAGCCTGATCTTTAATCCACTCTCTTGCAACCTGCTCGTTGCCGTCATCGTCCTTGATTTTTTCATCAAGCCACTTGTCAGATGTCGAATCATAATCGTCAAGCTTTTTAGCAAATGACTCAGCCTGACTGTAAGCTGCATTGAGTGAGTAGATATAAACGCCGATGGCAAGCTCGTTGTCGCTTGTCTTATACGACCATTCTTTGTTGATTGTTGTGGGTGTACAACCTGCAATTGCAAAAACTGAAAACATCATAACAATTGCAAGTAAAAATGAACCAACCTTGATATTAGGCTTCATAGTTTTTTACCGTCCTTCTGAAAAATTAAATGCAAAGTGTCCTGCAAACACACTTTCACAGGATAATGTACCTTACGATTATACACAAAAAAATCGTCATTGTCTACATTTTTATAAAATTTTGTTGAGAATTTCCACCGAAAAACAGCATTTTTGTAGTTTCGGGAGGTTTTTTCTTAACAAATTACGGTTTCATGCCGTAAAATTACTGCACACCGAAAATTTTGGTGAGGATTTCAAGCGGAGCGGAGCTGTTTTTGCACTCAACCGCAACGCACGGTTTTGCTCCGGCAACAAGCTTTGCCTTTCCGCCCAAAGCAATGAGCAAGTCGGCAACCTGAGGAGATTTGAGTTCGTTTACAAAGAGCATAAGTGTTGTGCCGTTC
>OLRH01001325.1_pt1 | contig 12883 bp, 9 predicted proteins | sample 1672321 | NCBI WGS metagenome assembly OLRH01 (sample SAMEA3136671, study PRJEB25190) | human gut metagenome | reverse complement strand
ATCTTCGGGATCTCGATCCTCCCCATCAGACCATCAGATAAGATGCGCAAGGAGATCGAAGCGCAGATCGCAGAAAAGAAAAAGCAGGAAAAACGCGGTGTGAAGAACACTACCGTCAAGGTCACCGATCCCAAGACCGGCAAGACCACGGAAAAGAACCTTTCTGCCAGCGAGATGAACATAGAAATAAAGTATGAAGATGGATCACAGCAGGTCTATCTGAATGAAACAAATGTTACTGGAAGGCTTAGAACAGAAGAGGTTGGCAACATGGCATCGAAGTCATCGGCTCTACCTTGTGTCAGAGAAAAACTTTTGTCCTTACAACGTGAATTGGCTGCTAAAAATGATGTTGTTATGGATGGACGTGATATAGGTACAAATATTCTTCCGAATGCTGAATTAAAGATTTACCTGACTGCATCTGTGGAAATCAGAGCACGGAGAAGGTACGATGAACTTGTGACAAAGGGTGAAACAAATCTTGATCGCCGTAAGATAGAACAAGATATTGCAGCAAGAGATAAGCAGGATATGGAGAGAAAGATTGCTCCTCTGAAAAAAGCTGATGATGCGGTTCTCGTTGACAGTTCAGATATGGATATAAATGAAGTTGCTGAGACGATCATCAGACTTGCAAAAGAAAGAGAATAGTATATAATATAGGATGGTTTGAATATGGAGATATTGTTGGCAAAGTCTGCCGGTTTCTGCTTTGGCGTACAGCGAGCGGTGGATACGGCTTACGAGCATGCTGATGAGGAGAATGTATACACGTATGGCCAGATTATTCATAATGAAGAGGTTGTGGGAGATCTGGAAAAGCACGGTGTCAAAGTGATAGAGGATGATGATGATCTAAATCTGATAAAAGACAGTAAAGTGATCATCAGATCCCATGGTGCAGAAAAATGGGTGTATGATATCCTAAAGAAAAACAACAACGAAATAATTGATGCTACATGTCCATTTGTGAAAAAAATTCATAACATAGTTATGGAGGAATGTGAGAAGGGGCGCACGATTGTTATCGTCGGAGACAGAAAACACCCGGAAGTCAAGGGTATAATGGGATGGTGTAGCGGCGAACCGGTTGTTATAGGAACTGAGGAAGAAGCAGAAAAATTCGTTCAGACATGTCTAGACGGAGGAAATAACGGCTGCAATGATATATCAATAGTGAGTCAGACAACTTTTAATTACAGAAAATTTAATAATGTTGTTGATATTATTCGAAATAAATTGTATAATGTTACTGCTTATAAGACTATCTGTAATGCTACGTCTGTGCGCCAAAGGGAGGCGCAGGAGATTGCATCAAAGGTAGATGCCATGATTGTTATAGGTGGTCGAAATAGTTCTAATACTCAGAAATTATATGAGATTAGCAAAAAAGAATGTGAGAATACTTACTATATACAGACACTCGTTGATTTGGATTTGACTACTTTTGAATCCGTTAGTAGGGTAGGTATTACAGCTGGGGCATCTACCCCAAACAAAATTATTAAGGAGGTTCATGGTAGGATGGACGAGATGAATTTTGCAGAATTATTAGAGAATGATGAGAGCAGAGGCTCAATCAAGACAGGAGAGATAGTAGAGGGCAGAGTTATCGATGTAAAGCCAGATGAGATCATTGTTGATATCAGTTACAAGTCAGATGGTGTTATTCCAAGAAATGAATATACAAACACACCAAATGCAGATCTTACAGAGCTTGTACATGTAGGTGACACTATCACAGCTAAGGTTGTAAAGACAAATGATGGTGAGGGTTCAGTCCTTCTCTCATACAAGAGAGTTGCTGCTGAAAAGGCGAATGAGAAGCTTGAGGCTGCTCTTGAGTCTGGCGAGATCCTTACAGGTAAGGTTGTACAGGTTGTAAGTGGTGGACTTAACGTTATGTATGATGAGACAAGAGTGTTTATCCCTGCAAGTCTTGTATCTGATGCATATGAGAAGAATCTTGATAAGTACATGGATCAGGATGTTGAGTTTGTTCTTACAGAGTATCAGCCAAAGAAGAGAAGAATCATAGGTAACAGAAAGCAGATCATCGTTGCAAGAAAGGCAGAGGCTGCTAAGGAACTGTTTGATAGAATAGAAGTCGGTATGACTGTAGAAGGTGTTGTTAAGAATGTGACAAGCTTTGGCGCATTCATCGATCTCGGCGGTGCTGATGGACTTCTCCATATCTCAGAGATGTCATGGGGCAGAGTTGAGGATCCTAAGTCAGTTCTCAAGGTTGGCGACAAGGTTAAGGCATTCATCAAGAATATTGATGGTGAGAAGATTGCACTCAGCCTTAAGTTTGATGATACAAATCCATGGCTTAACGCTGATGAGAAGTATGCTCCTGGTACAGTGGTAACAGGTAAGGTTGCAAGAATGGCTGATTTCGGTGCCTTCATTGAGCTTGAGCCAGGTGTTGACGCACTTCTTCATGTATCACAGATTTCATATGATCATGTCAATAAGCCAGAGGATGTATATAAGGTTGGCGATGTTGTAGAGGCAGAGGTAGTAGAGTGCAATGCAGCAGACAAGAAGATCAGTCTTAGCGTAAAGAGCTTGCTTCCAGTTCCAGGCGAGACGGAGTATGTTGACGAAGACACTGACAGCGAGGAGTAGTCTTTCTGAACTGCAATAACTGAAAAGAAATATGATATAATGAGCATTGCGACGTCTGCGCTTGCGCAAGACGTCATAATGCGAATGCCCACATTGAGCCGACAGGCGATATGACATAATAAATATGTAAAAAGAATAATTTAGGATTTATTACAATATAATATCTTATAAAAATCAAACAGGAATCTCAGTTCATAGAGATTCCTGTTTTGCATTTTTGTGTATATGACTTGAAAATTCGATGTATGATATGATTCCAATTTGATATGTTCCAGAGTAAAAGCAGAATATACAGAAGCAGTCATGGGGCAAACACAGGCTTTATCATTTTCTGTATATATGACGTGCTAAGTTCCTTATTTTCGTACATTTCCTTTGACAGTCTTATGAATTTTTGCCCATTTAATCCACCATCATAAAACAGATCAGCTTTTTCAAAAGGTGGTGCAGGAATAAAAGTATCATTTACTGGAGTGAAGGCAGTATCCTTGGTTGCACGCTCCTTGTGTGAACTATCTACATATTCAGCCATGGATTTATGGATAGCCATGCCTTCCACTGGAAGATAATAGTAATTCCTGTAATCTTTAAAATAGAATCTCATAATTTTCTGAACAACCGGAACAGATACATTTAGCAGATTTCCAACTGCATTTATTCGAATATCTGGAGCTGCGAAAGTTATTCTACATGGCAGTGAGGGAATGTTGCATATAAAATCCAACGAATCTTCAGTTACTTTAATCTCGGATATATCCAATTGCGTACAAGCTGAAGGTATATTTAGAAATGCAGTTATTGATATCAATCCACGTACATCATCGTGGTTGTGGGTCATGAGATCGTTTAGCAGCATTTCTGAACCTGATGAACGATATTCTTTATACGTGTTTATCAGTTTGCCTCCGGATATGAATATGTTTCTTTTAAAGCCTACCAGATTTTCTACATCAATCTGTTTCATGGAGCTGAGATTAAATAATTTTTTGTACTTTCGAGTAGTCTTGTATATATCAACACTGATGATATTGTCGAAACAGCAATCAATGTCGAAAAGCTTCATTTTAGTCTGCATGTAAGGAATATCAAAAGTGTCTCCATTGTAAGAGATGATGTATTTGTATTTTGATATATATTTGGCAAATTCGTTGAGCATCTCAGGTTCGGACTTCCCGTCATCATTGAATAGAAATCTTGTATAGAACTGTCCTTTATGTATATATCCCAATCCGATAAGATACAGATCAGAACGGTTAGCACTTAATCCTGTTGTCTCTATATCGAAATAGAGTATGTCGCCCGGAGTGTTAGAAATGCAGGCTGTGTTTACGGTGATATCTTTTTCCTCATATTCAAACGTATTCATATGTACTCCTTTCTGTCTGATATTATACTAGCCGTGTATTCTCAAAAAGGCAATCAAATATTCACAATCGATAAATATTGTGATATAATTATCAAAGTTTAATGTCGGAAAGTATGTATTCAGATCATGAAATATAAACTATTTTGTGTGACTACATTGATTTTAGTCTTAAATGATACATGAAAAAATATAGTAACAAATATAGTAGTAAATATAGTAATAAAGGTTAATATAGGTAGTATAGATATGATTTCTTATATAACAGGTACATTGGAGTACATAAGTGAAAACAGTATTGTCGTAGAATGCGGCGGAATAGGGTACAATATGATGATATCAGGACAGTTTATGATGAAGCTGCCTGCGATTCATTCCGAACTCAAAGTTTTCACATACATGTATGTAAGAGAGGATGAGATCAGCCTGTATGGATTTCACGATAGAGATGAACTTGAAATCTTTAAGGTTTTGCTTGGGGTAAATGGTGTTGGCCCTAAGGCTGCTTTATCACTTCTCTCAGCACTTACGGTAAATGAGCTAAGACTGGCTGTTGTTTCCGAAGATGTCAAGTCCATAACACGTGCCAACGGCATAGGAACAAAGGGGGCGTCAAGGATTATCCTTGAATTGAAGGATAAGCTTCGCATAGAGGATATGTTAGATGCTGCCTATAATGAAAAAACAGAAGAGATGCAGAATGAGAGTGATATAAAAGCAAATGTTATAGCTGCATTGACGGCACTTGGGTACTCAGGAATCGAGGCGGGACGGGCCATTGGAAAAGTAGCTGGCTGGCAGGATATGGATGAGGAACAACTGCTGAAGGCTGCACTTAAAAATATCATGTAATATTTTAGGTTTACCGGCAATATGACTATGAATTCTAGTATATAAGCAGTAAGATCAAGTGGTGGGGCATAGATGAGCAGAATTATTTCAACAGAAACACTGGATAAAGAAGAAGAAAAAAGCGAATATAGTCTTAGACCTCAATATCTGAAAGAGTACATTGGACAGGAGAAGGTCAAAGATAATCTGAGAATATTTATAGAGGCGGCAAAAAAGAGAAAAGAACCTCTTGACCATCTGCTGCTTTACGGTCCTCCGGGGCTTGGTAAAACTACATTGTCAACAATAGTTGCCAATGAGATGGGGGTCAATATAAAGATTACGTCAGGCCCTGCTATTGAAAAACCAGGTGAGCTGGCGGCGATATTAAATAATCTCTCAGACAATGACATATTATTTATTGATGAGATTCACCGACTTAGCACACAGGTTGAAGAAGTGCTTTATCCGGCTATGGAGGATTATGCTATAGATGTGGTGATTGGCAAAGGGGCAGGTGCCCGTTCAATCAGACTTGATTTGCCTAAGTTCACGCTTATAGGTGCTACAACCAGAGTTGGAATGCTTTCTGCACCTCTCAGAGACCGGTTTGGAATGGTAGATAAACTGGAATTTTACTCAAAAGAGAACTTAAAGGAGATAATTATTAGATCAGCAGAAGTCCTTGGGGTAAAAATCGATGATGAAGGAGCGTTAGAGATTGCTAAGAGATCCAGAGGAACTCCTAGACTTGCAAACAGACTGCTTAAGCGATGTAGAGATTACGCAGAGGTATGTCATGATGGATATATTGACAAATCTATATCAAAAGAAGCTCTTGACAAGCTGCAGGTTGACTCTATGGGACTTGATATCAATGATCGAAATATTCTATTGACTATGATAGAGAAATTTGATGGTGGACCAGTAGGATTGGACACTCTGGCTGCTGCTGTAGGTGAGGACCCGGGAACTATAGAAGACGTGTATGAGCCTTTCTTTATCATGAATGGGTTTGTGAACAGGACTCCAAGAGGACGTGTTGTGACGGATATTTGTTATAGGCATTTGGGATTGGATGCTTTAATTAAAAATAAATAGATTATGCAATGACATGTGCAACGCGGTATGTGCAATGATATGTGTAATTGTATGTTAATTATATGTGTAAAAGGTATTATGATACAATAATATAATATTATGATTAAGGAGAATGGGTATGGCACAAAAGAATGATATCAAGGTAGTGATAAACAATAAAGTATATACTCTGAGTGGTCAGGAAAGTGAAGATTATCTTCAGAATGTTGCCACATATATCAATGGCAAGATAGCCGAGTGTCAGTCATCGGAAGCGTATAGAAGATTTAACGCGGAATATCAGAATGTCCTGCTTGCGTTAAACATAGCTGATGATTACTTTAAGGCAAAAGATCAGGTGAATCAGATGCTTACAGAGGATGATGACAAGGACAAACAGATATATGATCTCAGACATGAGGTTATAGAGGTTCAGATAAAGTATGAGTCTGCACAGAAGATGATCGAAGAATACAAAGATAAGATAAGTGAACTTCAGAGACAGATAATAAAACTTGAAGCGGAGAAAAATGTTAAATAGAACAGAGATATTGGCGCCGGCGGGAAATTATGATGCGGTTCGAGCGGCTGTGAATGCCCATGCAGATGCTATCTATCTGGGTGGCAGTATGTTTAGTGCACGTGCATTTGCCGGCAATTTTGATGAAAAAGAATTATTGGATACTATTGATTATTGTCATACATTTGATGTTAAGGTGTATATGGCAATCAATACTTTGCTAAAAAATGAAGAGATAAAAAGGCTTCCAGAATATGTGAAGCCTTTTTACAGAGAAGGCGTGGACGGAATTATCGTTCAGGATATGGGAGTCGCGGGTGTTCTTTCGGCCTGTTTCCCAGATTTACCACTGCACGGCAGCACTCAATTAAGCGTGTCGAGTGAGTATGGGGCAGCATTTCTAAAAAAAATAGGCATGACAAGGTTTGTGCCGTCAAGAGAATTATCACTGGATGAAATCAGAGCAATAAAAGATAAGGTTAATATAGAGATAGAGACTTTTGTTCACGGTGCTATGTGTTATAGCTACTCAGGCAGATGCCTAATGAGCAGCTATGCTGGTGGCAGAAGTGGCAACAGAGGCAGATGCGCACAGCCTTGCAGAAAGAAATATAGGCTTGGTGACGAATCAGCGTATATGTTGAGTTTAAAGGATATGTGTATGCTTCAGGATATAGACAAGCTGATGGATGCCGGAATAGATTCGTTTAAGATAGAAGGCCGTATGAAAAAACCTGAATATGTGGCTGCTACAACATATGCATACAAGGAGATAAGAGATGCATATTTATCCGGGTGCAAGGATTTGAAGAAGATGGCATCAAGGTATGAGGATATGCTCAGAGATGTATACAACAGGGGCGGATTTTATTCAGGGTATTATTTTACAGCGCATGGAAGACAGATGCTTGCAGACATAAGACCTAATCACACAGGCGTAAAAATAGGCAAAGTTTCATCTATAGAAAAGCCATTTGTAAAAGTTAAATTATGTAATGATGTCAATGCCGCAGATGTACTTGAAATAAGAGGAAGAAAGGGAGTTGTAGAGCTCACATGTGGTGAAGCTGCTGCAGCACATAGCACAATATTTTTAAAGGGAAAGAATTTTCAGTCATTCTCCATAGGTGATCAGATATATAGGACAAGAAACTCTAAGCTGCTGAATGATATTCAGAAAGAGATCATTGATTCAGACAGGAAAATTGCTGTTAAAGCTTTTCTGACTGCGAGAATAGGTGAGAGAATAAAATTGTCTGTAAGTACATATGATACAGCGAGTACTAAGACTGTCAATGTGTGTGTGTATGGACCGGAGTGCATGGCTGCTTCAAACAAACCTGTTACACAGGAACAGTTGATTGAGAAAATAAAGAAGACCGGTGGCACATCATTTGAGATATCTGAAATAGAAGCGGATGTTGAGGATGGATTATTTGTCCAGATAAGTGCGATAAATGGTTTGAGAAGACAGGCCCTGGATGAACTTGGCAGATCTCTGGCGGACAGACATAAGAGGAATATAAAATCAGTTATATGCTGTGAAGACAATTATGATGAATCTGGATTTAAAAATCAGAGTGATATGTCAGGATTTTCTATATCTGTATGTCAGGAAGATCATGTAAATATTGTTAAGAATTATAAATGGGTAAGCAGGGTTATTCTAGATTATAATATCAGACAATATAGGCAGACTATGCTAAATAAGAACACAAGTGTATTTATTGCACTTCCGGAAATTTTTCGCCAGAAAAATCTTGTAGAATATGCAGATATGTTATCAGATATCAGTGATTTTGATGGTGTGATGATCAGAAATATTGACGAGCTGGGGTATCTGATCGAGATAGGGTATAAGGGTGATGTTGTAGCAGATGCAGGACTCTATGTGTATAATGATCATGCAGCAGCATTTTATAAAAACCAGATACATAACATTTCATTTGTTTCCTCGGCAGAATTGACATATAACGAGATCAAAAATCTCTCGACTAATACACTGCTAAAAATATATGGATATCAGAAGGTTATGGTTTCTGCAAATTGCATCTCTGGCAATTATTGCGGTGGCTGTGCACAAAAAAGCTCACAAATGATGAACCTTACCGATGATATGGGCAATGTCTTTTATGTGAGAAATTACTGCGGTGAATGTTATAATATTATGTATAATGGTGTTCCGACAAGTATTCTTGACAGATTAGATTTGATACATGATTCTTTTACAGATGCCTACATAGAGCTCACTGTTGAGGATGGTGAAAAGACAAATAAAATAATGGATTATATAGAAAAAAATATTATAGGGCTAGATGACATGGAGCATGATAATGATGTACATGCCCCGATAAAAGAATATACAAGAGGCCATTATTTTAAAGGAATAGAATAGATAGAATAGATAGATTAGATAGATTAGATAGATTAGATAGATTAGATAGTTTTAGACTTTTGATAAAGGTGAGAAAATGGTAACAATAATAAGTGAGATTGCAAAATACCTCATTATATTTTTTATGGTGCTGTATACAGTGAAGTGTTTTACTGTACTTAAACCGGTTGCAACTGATCGGAAAAAGAGAGCATTGAATGTACAGATATTTTATGTATTTATGATACATTTTCTATGTTATCTGACACTGTATCTGCATTACGAGAAAAAAAGCATCATAGTATTTTATATTGTCCAGATGATAGTATCTATAACATACATGGTTTCATATCATGCTATTTATAAAGAATCATCCAGACTTATCACAAATAATATGTCTTTTTTGCTTTTGATCGGATTTGTTATGCTAACAAGACTGGATTTTGATCTGGCGAAGAAACAGTTCATATTTGCGACACTTATGCTGGTTATTACGGCTTTTATCCCAAAGCTTATTATGATGCTTCCGCAGGTCCGTAACTGGAATGTGTTTTATGCTATATTCGGAATAGGATTTCTATGTACAGTATTTGTTCCTCATGTTGGCGTGGATAAGTATGGCTCAAACAACTGGATAAGTATTGGCGGAATATCAATGCAGCCCATGGAGATTGTGAAGATAGTGTTCGTATTTTTCCTTGCCAGCTCATTTCTTAAGGCAAAGACATTCAAGGATATGATGAAGACTATCTGTGTAGCCGGTCTGTTCATGTTAGTCCTTGTCGCAGAGACAGATCTGGGTGGCGCAGTTATTTTCTTCATGGTGTTTGTTATGATGTTATATCTGGCAACAGGAAAACACAGCATACTTATAGGTGGGGGACTTGGCGGATCAGTTCTTGCGGTGGTAGGCTATATGCTTTTAAAGAGCCATTTTAGTCACGTTACCATGAGAATTGATGCATGGCTGAATCCACTTAAGTATATTGATGGTAGCGGGTATCAAGTCGCACAGAGTTTATTTGCAATAGGTTCAGGAGGCTTTGAGGGTTCCGGGCTATGCCAGGGATCTCCAACATCGATACCAGTAGTATCCAGCGACTTTATTTTTGCTGCTATTTGTGAGGAGCTGGGGGTAATATTTGGTTTGTGCCTTCTCTTGATGTATTTGAGCTGCTTTATATATTTTATAAATATATCCATGAAGGTCAGAGATGCATTTTATAAAAATGTTGCTTTTGGATTTACAATATGTTTCATATTTCAGATATTCCTTAATGTTGGCGGCGTAGTAAAATTTATTCCGTCTACAGGTGTAACGTTGCCACTTGTAAGTTATGGTGTGAGTTCTGTGGTGAGTACGCTTATTATGTTTGGAATTATTCAGGGCATGTGTGTATTAGAAAATAGTGGAGTTGATAAGGATGTCAGACAGAAAAAATTCGGACAGGCAGAAACTGTCGGACGAGAAGAAACGGGATACCCGCAGTACAAAGACGGGTACAATGAACAGCGGGCTGCAAAACAGCAATACGAACAAGACAGGCGCAAAAATGATAAGAGAACGAAGAAATCAAAAACAGAGAAAAAATCGGAATCAAAGCAGTACACAGCAGACAGAAAGAAACAGCGGGACACTGATGAGTTCTGGGGAGAATGATGATATTCTGGATAAAAAGGCAAATGACAAAAAGAATATTCCAGTTCTTGTCATCACGTATTTTGTGGTTCTGATATTTATTTGTATGTTTGCTTATATAATAGTCTTTGTTGTGAGGGATTCAAGAACGTTTATAGCTAATTCATATAATGATCGTCAGGATCTGTATGCATCAAAGATAAAAAAAGGAAGCATATATTCTAGTGATGGCAATGTGCTTGCCGAGACAATCACAGATGACGAAGGAAATGAATATAGAAATTATCCGTATGCCAATGTGTTTGCTCATGCTGTCGGTTATGACAGCAATGGACAGGCTGGTCTTGAGATGAGTTCGGCGTATTATCTTTTGTCATCCAATCAGAATATAATTACAAAGACGTATAACAAACTGAAGGATGAAAAGAGTATTGGAAATAATGTTATAAGTACACTTGATTCAACTCTTCAAAGCACAGCGTATGATGCATTAGGTTATAATGACGGCGCTATAGTGGTTATGGAGCCTTCCACAGGTAAGATACTTGCAATGGTATCAAAACCGGATTTTGATCCCAATTATATAGATAGTGTTATAGAGGAAACGCAAGATACAGACAGTTCCTGCCTGCTGAACAGGGCAACACAGGGACTATATCCTCCGGGATCAACATTTAAAGTGCTTACAGCCCTTGAGTATATACATGAGAATTCGAATTATAAAAAATATTCATATGTGTGTCAGGGTGAGGATATTTTCGATGGTGTTCAGATCCACTGCTCAGATTATGCAGTACATGATACGGTAGATCTGGCGGATTCACTTGCAAAGTCTTGTAACACTTCATTTGCCAATATAGGTATGCAACTCGACAAACAGTCGTATCGTGATCTGTGCGAAAAGTTTCTGTTTAATAAGGATCTTCCGTACGATGGTTACTATAGAAAGTCTGAATTTAAGCTCAGTGCTTCATCAGATGATTCAGAAATCCCTCAGACTGCTATCGGTCAGGGAGATACGCTTATAACACCGCTTCATAGCGCTATGATAATGAGTACCATTGCAAATGGAGGGGTGATGATGTCTCCATATATGATTGATAGAATAGAGAACTGTGATGGGGATTTGGTTAAAACATTTAAGCCGAACACTTATGGAAAGATCATATCTTCATCTGATGCAAAGATACTAAAGGATCTCATGCTTGGAGTTACGGCATATGGTACGGCTTCGGATGCTTTTGCAGATACACCATATACTATAGCCGGAAAGACGGGAACAGCAGAGTTCAATGATAATATGGATTCACATTCATGGTTTGTTGGTTTTTCCAATGTAGATGATCCGGATATAGTAGTGTGTGTTATTGTTGAAAATGCAAGTAATACAGGTTCTTCGGCAAAGTATATCGCCAGACAGATGTTTGATGCATATTATTATAATGTTAAGAATTAATAGTGTACTTTAAAAATATACAGACATATGATATACTGTCATCAAGTTTATAGCCATAGTAAACAGAGAAGCCGCATATAGCGGTTAATCTGAGTTACACACCAGAGAAAACAGGAGGAATCGCAGTGATTGAGGCAACGAGCTGTGGAGGTGTTGTAATCTTCAGAGGAAAGATACTGTTGTTGTATAAGAATTACAAGAACAAGTACGAAGGCTGGGTTCTCCCAAAAGGAACTGTTGAGAAAGGTGAAGAACATGACGAGACAGCTCTCAGGGAGGTTAAAGAGGAGACAGGTGTAAGCGCATCCATTATTAAATATGTTGGAAAGAGTAACTATACATTTAATACCGCGTTTGATGTGGTGAATAAGGATGTTCACTGGTATCTTATGATGGCAGACAGTTATTACAGTAAGCCACAGAGAGAAGAGTACTTTGTTGATTCCGGTTACTATAAGTACCATGAGGCCTACCACCTTCTAAAATTTCCAAATGAGAAGCAGATTCTTGAACAGGCGTATTCGGAGTACGTGGACCTAAAGAAAAAGAATCTGTGGGGAAGCAAGAAGTATTATTGAAATACAAAGGGCTTTTGTATGTATATTTTTATGTATATACAGAGGCCTTTTGTATATTCTTATATCAGTTAAAACAAAATTTTGCTATGGCGATGCCAGATAATAATAAAGAATAAATAATAAAAAAGAAATAATAAAAAAGAAATAATAAAAAGAAAATAATAAAGAAGATAATAGTATGAAGAAAAATAAAAAAAAGAAGACTGCTAAGGACAGGTTGCTTGATATAATACTTGTATTACTGGTTATGACAGCGTTGGTAAGTGGAGGATATCTGGTAAGATATTATTATATTGCCCATACTGCTCAGAATAATTTTCATAACTTGAAGTCTATGATGGATGAATCAGGGGATGAATCGGGTACACATCGTTTTCCTCCAACGAAGTCAACAATCCAGCTAAATCA
>OLRH01001321.1_pt1 | contig 12907 bp, 9 predicted proteins | sample 1672321 | NCBI WGS metagenome assembly OLRH01 (sample SAMEA3136671, study PRJEB25190) | human gut metagenome | reverse complement strand
GGTCTAAGTCGATCTCTATCGTGTCATCTGGTTTTTGTTGGGACAAAAGAACAACCGTCTCAATCCCGGTTGTCCAAGGGAACTGATCCACAGGGACACACCGCTGCACCTCATAGCCGTTTGCGATAAAAATCTCCAGATCCCGCGCAAGGCTCGTCGGTTTGCAGGAAATGTATACCAACTTCTCCACCCCATAACCGATGATTCTGGAAAGTGCTTTGGGATGTACGCCATCCCTTGGAGGGTCGAGAATGATAAAGTCCGGCTTTTCTTCGATTTCATCCAGTACCTTTAAAACATCTCCCGCGATAAACTCACAGTTCTCCAGTCCGTTTTGCTTCGCGTTTTCCCGCGCAGCAACAACTGCCTCCTCCACAATCTCCACACCAATGACTTTTTTTGCAACCGGTGCCATCAGCTGCGCGATCGTACCTGTGCCGCTGTAAAGATCGTAAACGATACTGTCCGGCTTTCCCTCTTCCTTTACCAGGCTGCCGACATATTCCCGCGCTGTCTCATACAGCACCTCTGCGCCGCAGGTGTTCGTCTGGAAAAAGGAAAATGTCGAAATTCGAAATTTCAGTCCAAGCAGCTCTTCATAAAAATAATCCCTGCCGTACAAAATTTCACTGCTGTCGCACTTGACCGCATCCGACATGGAGTCGTTCGTAATATGCAAAATTCCGGCGAATTTTCCGTTCAACGGAAGGGAAAGCAGTCGCTCTTTCCAGCTTTCCAGATCAACTTCCTGCTGCGTTGTCGTTACAAGCGCTGCAAGGATTTCTCCCGTCCTGGACGCCCTGCGCACCAGCAGATGCCGCAAATATCCCTCATGGGTATAGCGATGATAAAAGGGCGTCTTTTTCTCTTCAAAATAACAAAGTGTCTCCCGCAGGATCGCACTGTAATCGTCGTCCACAAGACGACAGCCATCCACCGTTACGATATCATAAAAGCTGCCTTTTTTATGCATGCCCAGCGCCAGAGGTCCATCCTTTACCTCGTCTCCGAACGTAAATTCCATCTTATTGCGGTATCCGTAATAAACGGGGCTCTGACAGATCGGCTCGATCTGACAGACGCTCTGCTGTTTGGAAAGCACCGGCTCCAACAGCTCCCTGACCTGGTTTTCCTTTATCTTCAGGCTTTCTTCATATGGCATGGAAATATAGCTGCATCCGCCGCAGATATTAAAATGCGGGCAACCGCCGTTTTCAACACCGACAGTTTCTATCGGCGATTTTTCCAGAATTTCCTTTAATCTGCCCTCTCCCTTGCCTTTCCGCACCTTTGTTATAACGACAGAAATCTTCTGTCCCGGCAGTGCACCTTTTACCTCGCAGATTTCTTCACCATCTGCCGCACCTTCCAGCGGCTCCAGCACCACCATTGCGCGGTTCGGGAATTTCACATTCCGCACCACGCCTGTCCTGATCTGTCCTTTTTTCATCTCTCCTCCATTCCACAAACATACTGCCATGCAAAAACATATTTTATTACAAAACGGGATGTCCCCACGAAAAGCGAAATTTCTGATTTTTCCGCTCCCGCAAGAACATCCCGTCATCTCCGGCGTGCGCAACCCTATAAAGTTTTATCTGCACACTTCCAAATCGCGTTCCTACCGCTCCAAACCAACGGGAATTCAGACACTCAAAAACCGTGATCTGTCTGCTCCTGATGGCATGTTTCCGCGATCCTTAGTCCTCTTTTTTCTCTTCGGAAGCTTCTTTTTCAGGTTCTTCCTTGTCCAGATCCTCGTCCTCAAAATCATCGTCAAAGTCGTCATCAAAATCTTCCAGATAGTCCGGAGTCAGATAACGATATACTGCATAGGCAACTGCTGCCACAGCCGCAACGATGCCGATAATCGCCAGAATCCAGAGAATACAGGTCTTTTTCTCTTCTTTTTTCTTCGCCGCCTCTTTGTACTTCACCGCTTCCAGAATTTCATCCAGCTTTACCATATTATTTTCCATCCTTTCTGCTTGTTTTCATAATTCAGTCGTCGTGTTTATCATACCACCCTTTTTTTGCTTTTACTATATGAATCCGGAAAATTTATAGTTTTTTCAGTTTTGCAAACGCCGCATACATAATCTTTTGACCAGCTCCGTCGAACTGGATCGTTACCTTGTAATCCCGCGGGTCATCCACAATCTCCGTCACCGTTCCGTCGCCGTATTTTAAGTGCCGCACACGGTCACCAACTCCATATTCCAGCGCTGCAGATTTCACAGAGCCTCTGGAAATTCCATTCACGCCGTTTAAGCTGCCAAGCCCCTGTGCGATAAAAGGTTTTCTGTCCTCTGCGGTCTTTTTCGGCTTCACCACTGCCCTTGGCTTTCCATAGCCGGTAAAGCTGCCGGTTGAAAAGCTTTCCCCGGAAAAGCCTGTTTTGCCTGACGCAGCGAAGCTGCCTTTAGAAGCGCTGCTCCTTGTGTCTGCATTCGACGTGCCAAAGCTGCTATTTCCAAATCCGCTGCCTCCTGTCTTGCTGCGCCCGGTGGAGCCAAAGCCGTTCCATCCGCCTGTGCTCTCGCTCTTTGAGCTGCCGCCTCCAAATCCGGAGAAACCAGAAAATCCCGAAAAACCGCTGTAATCATCCGTTCCTTCTTTTTCAAATGAAAACCGTTTCGATCCTCCTATCCTCTGGTCGAGCAGATTTGCGGGAATTTCCTTAACGAACCGGCTGACCGGATTATACTGCGTCTCGCCACGAATCATACGCTGCTTTGCACAGGTGATCGTAAGTTCCTCCCGCGCACGGGTGATTCCGACATATGCCAGACGACGTTCTTCCTCGATCGCGGTCGGGTCATCGTCCATGATGCTCATATAGCTGGGGAATATGCCATCCTCCATGCCAGCCAGATAAACAACCGGAAACTCCAGTCCCTTTGCGGAATGCAGCGTCATCAGAAGCACTTTATTATTATCGGATTCCACGCCATCAATATCCGCAACCAGCGCAACCTCCTGCAAAAAGCTGCTCAGCGTCGCATCCTCGTGTGCCGCTTCAAACGCAACCACCTTGGAAATCAATTCGTTGATGTTGGCGATTCTGTCCTCCGCCTCCTCGTCATCCGACTCCTGCAACTCTTTTACATAACCGGTGGATTCTACGATATCATCCAACAACTGTTTTAACGTATAATATTCCAGCTTCGCCCGAAAGGACTGGATCAGCGTCACAAACGGCTCCAGCTTCGATGCGCTTCTGCCAAGCCCGGGAATCTGATCCGCCTGCCGCAGGGCATCGTAAAAGCTCATTTCGTTTTCTTCCGCATATGCCTGCACGCGGTTGACTGTCGTTGCACCGATTCCACGCTTCGGAATATTGATAATTCTGCGCACCTGCAGGTCGTCCTGCCCGTTGTCGATCGTTTTTAAATACGCCAGAATGTCCTTGATTTCTTTTCTCGCATAGAAATTGACGCCGCCGACCACATCATAGGGAATCCCTTCTATAATAAACCGTTCCTCCAGCAGTCGCGCCTGGGCATTGGTCCGGTAAAGCACTGCACAGTCTTTATAATCTGCTGTCCGATTTCGTTTTCTTTTGCAAACATCATCTGCAATAAATTCCGCCTCTTCATATGCAGTATCCAACTGTTTAAAATGGATCAGGCTGCCCTCACCCTTATCTGTCCAGAGAACCTTCTTTTTCCGTTCTACGTTGTTTTGGATCACCTCGTTGGCAGCATCCAGAATCGTCTGGGTCGAACGGTAGTTCTGCTCCAGCTTGATGACCGCAGCTTCCGGAAAATATTTTTCATAGTCCAGAATATTGTTGATGTTGGCACCCCGGAACTTGTAGATCGACTGATCGTCATCACCTACAACACAAAGATTGCGGTATTTATCCGCCAGCAAACGGATCAGCTCAAACTGCGCCGTGTTGGTATCCTGATACTCATCCACCATAATGTACAAAAAACGCTCCTGATAATACGAAAGCACCTCTGGACTGGTTTTGAACAGCTCTACGGTTTTGACAATCAGGTCATCAAAATCGAGTGCATTGTTCTTTTTCAGAGTTGCCTGATATTCCTGATAAACGGACGCGATTTTCTGCTTGGAAAAATCTCCCATCGCAGAGAGCGCATATTCCGTCGGGGAAATCAGCTCGTCCTTTGCGGAAGAAATTGCGGACATCAGGCTCCGTTCCTTATAAACCTTCGTATCAATCTGCAGCTTTTTGCAGACCTCTTTGATGATGTTCTTGCTGTCATCCGTATCGTAAATCGTAAAATTTGTCGAATAGCCGAGGTGGTCGATGTAACGTCTCAGAATCCGCACGCAGGTGGAGTGAAACGTCGAAACCCAGATCTGTTCCGCGCCGTGCCCGATCAGATCGTCCACTCGTTCACGCATCTCCCCGGCAGCTTTATTGGTAAAGGTGATCGCCAGAATATTCCACGGCTTTACGCCTTCGTGCTCAATCAGATAGGAAATACGGTGCGTCAACACCCTGGTCTTTCCGCTTCCCGCGCCCGCCAGAATCAGCACCGGTCCCTTTGTTTTAAAAACAGCTTCCCGCTGTCTGTCATTTAAGGTATCGTAAATGCTCATAGTTCCCCACTGTTTCCTGTTTTTTTCCATCTATAAGTGTCTTTTCGATTTTAGCAGATTTTAGTCTGCGATACAAGACGAAAGACGCTGTCTTTGTCCGCTTTACTTTTAGACTTTAATATGTTAAAATAGAAACATATGGACGAACGAAGTCCACTCCATTAGAAAAGTAAAGGAGTTAGTCGGATGAACAAAAAAATTAAAACGGAGGCCGTAGATCACCTGTTTGACGCGATCTTGAGCCTGCAGAACAAGGAAGAATGCTACGCATTTTTCGAAGATCTCTGCACTGTCAATGAGTTGCTTTCCCTCTCCCAGCGTTTTGAGGTTGCAGCCATGCTAAAGGAAGGTAAAACCTATCTGGATATCGCAGAAAAAACAGGCGCTTCCACTGCTACAATCAGCCGCGTCAACCGTTCCTTAAATTACGGCAACGACGGCTACGAGCTGGTTTTCTCCAGAATGGCAGAAGCTTCCGAACCCGATTCGGAACAGTAAGTCCCGCAGGTCCAAGAGGGGGTACCCTGCAACAGGATTTGGAATCGGATCCGGTGAACACTGTAATGCACACATTTTGTCTACATTACATGAGTAAAAAAGAGCGAAGGCTCCGGAAAACTTTTTCCGGCGTCCCCGCTCTTTTTTGCTGCTGTTTTCAAAACGATCAGCGCTCCAGCGCCTTTTTCGCAAACTCTGTATTGACCAGATCTTCATATGCAACGCGGTTTGTCAGCTCGCCGCCCTCTTCCAGAATATCCTGCAGCAGAATAAATGCATCCTCCGAGAAAATCAGGTCGGTTTTCCACGTATCCTGCTCGACATAGCGTCTCACAATCGCCGTCAGCACCGCTTCATCCGTTTCCGGGAACTGCGACGCAATCATCTTTGCGATTTCCTCCGGCGTGCTCTGTGACACCTTTTCCATACCGCGCTGCAGTGCATTTACAAAGGCCTGCACGGTATCCGGATGCGCTTCCAAATAGCTTTTTTTCGCAGAAAATGCTGTATACGGCACATAGCCGGACTCTTCTCCCAGCGAAGCGACAACATAGCCGTCACCTTTTTGCTCCAGGGCAGTTGCATGAGGCTCGAATTCTACAGTGAAATCCCCCTGTCCGCCAGAAAATGCTGCTGCCGTGGAACCAAAATCGATGCTCTGGTCGATGGAAAGGTCTTCGGTCGGATCAATGTTGTACTGCTTTAAAATATATTCAAATACCATTTCCGGCATGCCGCCTGCCCTGCCGCCCAGCACTTTTTTGCCCTTCAGCATATCCCACTCGAAATTCTCGATCGGTTCCCTCGCAACGAGAAAGTTTCCGGCACGCTGCGTCAGCTGTGCGAAATTGATCAGATAATCCTCGGCTCCGCCGTTTTTTGTATATATCGTTGATTCGGAGCCCATGAAACCGATATCCGCCTCTCCCGCCAACACTGCCGTAACGGTCTTATCCGCACCGAAGCCTGTCACCAGCGTCAGATCAATGCCCTCTTCTCTAAAATAGCCCTCTTCTATTGCCACATACATTGGCGCATAAAATATGGAATGCGCCACCTCGTTCAACGTAACCTTCTGAAGTTCCTTTTTCTCCCCTCCATCCGATAAGTCTTTCATCTGCCCGCAACCTGCCAGCATGCCAAACGTCAACGCTGCTGTCAGCGCCAGACATATCCATCTTCTTTTTTTCATAAGATATCTACTTCCTTAACACATGTTTCTTTATCCTATGCGCTCCTATTGTCCCATGTGCTGTCCCTTCACAAAATGGTCTTTTTATATTGAGTTTCTTTTCTCTTGTCATCTGGTTTTGAATACTATATAATGAATTCATTAAACAATCTTCATTATCTTATGGAAAACAGGAGCATTTCATATGACACTGGAAACAGAGGATCTTTTACAAAGCATTTTGGATAGTCTGGACCGTATTGATTATATCCGTCCGGATGATATACCAGATATCGAATTATACATGGATCAGGTGACGACTTTTATGGATAGCCGTCTAAAGAATGCTGCCCGTAATCCCGAAGTGGACAAGATCCTAACCAAAACCATGATCAATAACTACGCCAAAAACGACCTGCTGCCGCCGCCCGTCCGCAAGAAATATTCCCGCGAGCACATGCTGCTTTTGATTTTTATCTATTATTTCAAGGGTATCCTGTCAATCAGCGACATCCAGACCGTATTAAAACCGATTACCGACCGTTTCTTTGCCGGAAACGAAGGGCTGAAGCTTGAAACGATCTATAACGAGGTGTTTAGTCTCGAGCGGGAAGAGGTTGAAGTAATGAAGCAGGACGTCGTACGCAAATATCACAAAGCTCAGGAAACCTTTTCGGATGCTGCCACAGAGGATCAGGAATTTCTGCAGACCTTTTCTTTCATCTGCATGCTCAGTTTTGACGTCTATGTTAAAAAAATGTTGATTGAAAAACTGATCGACAGCTGCAGTGCAAAAGAAACAGACACCACAGAACACCGCTCCCGTCACAGTCGTTCTGATAAAAAACAATAAAATGCACGCTCTGCGAGCATTCTATTGTCATGAATCACAGTAACTGCAGCGTTTGCATACGCTGTACCGCTTCAGTTTGCAAACGGTACGTCTGCTTATAACAACATGACTGTGAACAGCATTTTTTTTCATCTGCCACTTGATTCCTGCCTGGAAAGTGCTAAAATAAACTTTAGCTGGAAACGGAAGTATAGCTCAGCCGGGATGAGCGTTCGCCTCACACGCGAGAGGTCACGGGTTCGAGCCCCGTTGCTTCCATATCAGTACCTTTTATGAAAGGTCTGATTTTTCTTCATAAATTATGTTTGGGCTCGTAGCTTAGCTGGGAAAGCGCTGCGTTCGCAACGCAGAGACCGTGGGTTCGAATCCCATCGGGTCCATCCAAAATAAGCCGTTAGAATGTTGATTCTGACGGCTTATTTTCTGTATACACAATAGAATGCACGCTCTGCGAGCATTCTATTGTAATAAACTGTATAAAAAAGAATCCTGCGAAGCAGGATTCTCCACCTGCGGCGGGTCGCGCAAGCGACATTCTTCCATTCCGCTGCAGTGCGATCCGCGCGGAGCGTTTATTATCGTATAGGAAACGAAGTTTCCTATACGATGAATAAATACGCATCAACGATTCTGCATGAACCCTTCGATTTCATCCGGGTCGCGGATAATCTGCTCCGAAAGGACTTCGCATCCGTCCTCCGTAATCAGAAGGTCGTCCTCGATTCGGATGCCGATTTCCCATTCATCGATGTACAGCCCCGGTTCGTCGCTGATGACCATTCCGGGAAGCAGCTTATCGTTCTCCAGCGTGTTGACATCGTGCACGTCGATTCCAAGATGATGGGATACGCTGTGCATGTAGTAAGTGCCGATCTCCTCCTCGTTTTCAATCAGACCGAGACGGATACATCCCTCCGCCAGCACCTTTTTGCAGACGTCATTCAACTCCCGAAGCGTCATGCCGGGCTTTGCCGTTTTTGCGATCGTCCGGTTTGCTTTCAAAACGACCTCATAAACCGCCCTCTGCTGCTGCGTAAAATGCCCGTTTACCGGATAGGTTCTCGTGATGTCCGCACAGTAGCCCTGGTATTTTGCGCCCAGATCCATCAACAGCAGCGTGCCGTCCTCGCAGATATCCCGGTTGGTTTCGTAGTGCAGCATTGTACCGTTTGCACCGCTTCCGGCAATCGTCGGGAACGAAGTTCCATCCGCGCCCTGATACATGATCTGATATTCAAAATCCGCCTGCGCCTGATATTCCGCCATGCCCGGTTCCAGATGCTTCATCACATACTGCAGTGCATTGTCAGTGATTCCGATCGCCGTTTTGAGCTGTGCGACCTCGTCTGCATCCTTCTGCATCCGCATCTGCGCCACATACGGGAATAGATTTCTGATCGGATGTCCCGGATACAGCGCTGCGTATTCCTTCGCCTTTACCGCATTGTAATCCGGCAGATCCTCTTGCTGATGGCGATAACAGTCAAAATACAGGCTTTTGACATCCTCGCGGGTCATCATCATATCGAACACCCCGTCAAAGCTTTCCAGGAAACGCACATCTTCGATCTGGCTAACCTCTTTTGCCTCATCGACCGTCACCTTCCTGCCATACCAGCGCTCCTGCGTCGGGTCAGCCTCTTCTATAAATAGGATTTCCTTCGGATCGCGTTTTGTCTTTTTCATGAGCAGAATCATCCGCTCCCGGCGCAATCCCGTCAGATAAAAGAAGTTGCGGTTCGCCTCAAACGGCGCGTACTCGTCCGCGCTCACATGTGTTTCAATTCCAGAAAATAAAATCAGTGCAGCATTTTCCTCCATCTGATCGAACAGCTGCTGTCTTCTTTTTAAAAAATTCATCTTTCCCTCTCATTTCTGCGCACGCTTTTTGCGCATGCCGAGTTCGTGTCAAGTGCGCGCAGACACAAACCTCGTGATTGAAAAATTTTATTTTTCAACCTTTTCCTACATTTTGCAGACGCCCTCACGTCATGCACTTTGCGGACGCAAACGCGATCCCGCTTCTTTCATGTATCGGATAAATTCTCCGTTCAGTCGTTCTCTTCCAGCTCCTCCAGATTCTCGTCCGACGCAGACGAACCCATCCATGCCGCGACTCCAAAAATCAGAAGCACCGTTCCGACCGTAATCCATAATGTACTGTCCGAATGCATCCAAATCGCCGCAAATCCGCCGATTTCCAACGGAATAGCCGCGATTTTCAGCCCCCAGAACCGCAGTTTTTCCACATCGTTCAACTGCTGATACGCCTGCTTCTGGGCAACCACAGACGCTGCACACATAATAAAAATGTTGCCGGAGGCTTTGTGTCCTCTTAACAACCACGCGATTCCAAAACAGATCGCCGCCAAAAACCATCCAACAATCAGCAGCAGGAAGCTGTCGCCTTCAACGAAATCCTCCACATACTGATAGAAATCATCTTCTGTCCCGTAAAAATAGAGATATGCGTGTCCCTCGGACGGCTTCTGCACCGTCACTTCACCGTTTCCGACAAGCGCTACCGCCGTCAGCTGCGCATCCTCTCCCAGTCCCCAGATCTGATAACGGGTATCTCCATTTTTTCCGCCCGGGTAAAATTCGTCAAACCATTCCAGACCGCGAACATTATCCTCCGTCAGCTCTGTCTGATCGTCCAATGCAGCTGCGACATGATCCCCCCGGACTGTGTAGCTGCCACCATCCTCTTTTTCCCAGCCGGAAGAATCCTCATCCTCTTCTTTCTGGTAGACCCATTTTTCCACTTTCAGATAATAAAACTGCCCATCCAGAAACTTTCGCGGATCGGAAACCAGATCGCCGGTCAGTGGAATCTGCGTCACCACAACTTCCTGCTGCGTGTCCTGATTTTTCCATTCCTCCAGATCCTGCATGGTGACAACCGGTGCGTCATAAAGTGCCTGCGCACGCGCACTCGTATCTTTCGTATCAGCAACGCAGAATACAATTCCCGCAAGCACAAAAAATATTCCCAGTCCGATGAAAAACTTTTTCATAATCCGCTCCTTTCCATAGCTACTCTATTTCGGGGTGTCCGTCAAAAAAAGAATTGAAGCCTCTTGCATTCCTGTCTTATACTGATAGTACCTGATAATATAGGAGGGCTTCCACATGATCCGTTTCGCTGTAATCGGCACAAACACCATTACCGATAAATTTCTCCAGGCAGCCTCTACACTGCCTGATTTCAAGCTCTGCGCTGTCTATTCCAGAACGCTTGCGCGGGCGCAGGAGTATGCACAAAAAAATAACGTTTCGCTTGTCTTTGATTCTCTTGAGGCGCTGGCTGACTCAGACCAGATCGACGCAGTCTACATCGCCAGCCCCAATTTCTGCCATGCGGCCCAGAGCATCCTGATGATGCAGCACCACAAGCATGTGCTCTGTGAAAAAACAATCGCCTCCAATGCTTCGGAAGTTCAACAGATGTATGACACTGCCATAAAAAATCAGGTCATTCTGCTCGAAGCCATGCGCTCTGTCTTTTCTCCTGGTTTTGCAGCGATCCGTTCCCTGCTGCCTGTGCTTGGAACAATCCGGCAGGTAGATTTTTCTTTCTGTAAATATTCCAGCCGCTATGACCATTTCAAAGAGGGGATCATCGAAAACGCTTTTAATCCTGCACTTTCCAATGCTGCCCTGATGGACATCGGCGTTTACTGTGTCCATCCGCTCGTCTCCCTGTTTGGCATGCCGGCTTCGATTCAGAGCAGCAGCATTTTCTTATCCAACGGCTTCGAAGGCGCGGGCACGGTTCTTTTACAGTACCCGGATATGCAGGCAACGCTCCGGTATTCCAAAATCTCGGATTCGCATCTGCCGTCCCAGATTCAGGGAGAAGCCGCGACCCTGCTGATTGATAAAATTCAGGATCCCCAGCAGCTCACGCTCCTGTTTCGAGACGGTCATACCGAAAATCCGAACATTCCAGCTGTTTCCAACAACATGGTCTACGAAGCAGCTGAATTTGTCCGCTTAATCGACCAGCTGCAGCAGGCGCTGGAAAATGACTCAACGGATGGGATACCTTCCCTTATCCGTCATTCCTGGCTGAAGGCATCCTGCCTCGAGCTCGAAATCATGGACACCGTCCGCAGGCAACAAAATATTCTTTTTCCGGCAGACCACTGAGGTCTGCCGTTTTCATTCCAAAAAGAGCTTTCTCCACCACAAGCAGCGGTAAAATGCACCTTTCTTTTTACATTGAAATCCACCCAAACGCATTTGCCACGGAGCTGATCAAAATGATCGTCGCAAAGATCGGGCATAAATACCGAATCATCACGTTAAAAATCTTCTTTCTCCGAAATGCGCTCTCGCCGTGCATAACTTCTTCTTCGATGCTTTTTGTTCCAACTACTTTCGACACGAGCAGACAGGTCGCAATTGCTGCGATCGGCATCATAACAGAGTTTGTCAGAAAATCAAAGAAATCCAGAAACTGCATTCCGATCAGCTTTACCCAGGACAACGGACCGTATCCCATACAGGATAAAGTCCCCAGACCCAGCATGATCACGCCAACCAAAACAACTGCCTTCCTGCGTCCCCAGTGAAGCTCATCCTCAAAGGTAGACACTGCACTCTCTGTCAGTGCAATCGAGCTTGTGATCGCTGCAAATAACACGAGTACGAAGAATAAAATTCCAGCTGCTGTTCCAAATCCCATGCTTGCAAACACTTTCGGAATCGTAATAAACATCAGCGCAGGTCCTGCTTGCAGCGTCTCTGGATCTCCGCCGGAAAAGGCAAATACTGCCGGGATGATCATCAGGCCCGCCATAATTGCGATGGCTGTATCGAATACTTCTACATTTCTCGTCGAATCTTCAATCGAAACATCTTTTTTCATATAGGATCCAAACGTGATCAAAATCCCCATGGCAATCGACAGGGAATAAAACATCTGTCCCATCGCCGCAACCACAGTCATCCAGGAAAAATTCTTCACATTCGGTACCAGAAAATATTTCACGCCTTCCAGTGCGCCCGGACGCGTTACCGAATACACTGCAATAATCACGGACAACACGATCAGAATCGGCATCATGAATTTCGATACGCGCTCGATTCCGTTACGCACACCCGCATAAATGATCGCCAGCGTAAACAACGCAAATACAGCAAAGCAGATTTCCGTAGATGCTCCGTTTGAAATAAAATCGGAAAAATAGCCGTCTGCTGCCAGCTTCTGACCATTTCCTTTGATATATTCAACCAGATATTTGATGACCCAGCCACCGATAACGGAATAATACGGTACAATCAGCACAGGAATGATCGCGTTGATCCAGCCGCCTGCAGACAGCCATTTCGATTTGCCGAAAGAGGAAAAGGCTCCGACCGGGCTCTTTTTCGTCATGCGCCCAATCGCGGTTTCCGCTACAATCATGGTATAGCCGAACGTCAACGCCAGCAAAATATAAATCAGCAGGAAAATGCCGCCTCCGTACTTTGCTGCCAGATACGGAAATCTCCAGATATTTCCCAGCCCAACAGATGCTCCCGCAGCCGACAGGACATATCCGAGTTTGCCGGAAAAGCTGCTTCTTTTGTTATGTTCCATTTTCAGTCTCTCTCCTTTTTGTGAAATACGTTTTTACTATACCATACTTTCATCAAAAAGGATTCCTAAATTTTCGGAGTATTTTTATGCATTTATGTAAATTTTTAGATGATGTGCTTTTCCGATTATTTATATTCTCTTTTACAAATATTCTCTTATTATTTATATATTTTAAGAAGTTAATGCAATTTGAGCTATTGATTTGCTTGAATATAATAAAGAT
>OLRH01001296.1_pt1 | contig 12991 bp, 10 predicted proteins | sample 1672321 | NCBI WGS metagenome assembly OLRH01 (sample SAMEA3136671, study PRJEB25190) | human gut metagenome | reverse complement strand
TCGGTACCTGCACACGGCAGGACCTGATCGATTATTACCACTACATGGAAGCCCTCGTCGCCTTCCATCGTTACTACTCTGAATCCAAAACCGGAGAGGAGAATGCATCATGACCGGCAAAATTCTGATCAAGTGTGACCTTGTTGTCCGCACAGGGCTTCACATCGGCGGTTCTTCGTCTTTTTCTGCCATCGGCACCGTGGATAGTCCTGTCATCCGTGACCCGTTCACCGGGCTGCCCATCGTGCCGGGCAGCAGCCTGAAGGGCAAGCTCCGCACGCTGCTTGCCCGCCGCAGCTGTGTCAACGGCGAAACACTTCCGGATTTTCCCGCAGACGGCGAGGTGCTCCTGCGAATGTTCGGCAGCTCTGAACCGGTCCGCTTTGCACGGCTGCAGTTTGCGGATGCCTTTCTGCTCAACTACGACCAGCTGAAAGGCGTGGGCGTGACCGAGGTCAAGTCGGAGAACACGATCAACCGCCTTACCTCCAAGGCCAACCCACGCCAGATCGAGCGCATAGTTGCCGGTGCCCGGTTCGGGGTCAACATCGTTTACAACCTGTCCGACCCCAAAGAGATGGAAGAGGACCTTTTGCTTCTGTCCAAGGCCATGAAGCTGCTCCAGCTGGACTACCTTGGCGGGCACGGCTCCCGCGGAAACGGCCGTGTGAGCTTCCAGAACTTCCAGGTGATCCCTTACCCGGAGACGCTGAACGTTGATCTGGACGGCATCCGCCAAACCTTCAAAACCGAGGTCGAAGAGTATGAACTATTTTCTGCTAAAGCTGGCGTTTGATACGGCAGTCCACTTCGGCGGTTCCGACTCGGCGGTCGGCTCCCAGTCCTCTGCCCTGACCCTGCGCGCCGACACGATCTTTTCGGCCCTGTGCCACACAGCGCTGGAGGTGTACGGCGAGCCCGCACTGGAGGAGCTTCTCGTCTCTGCCGATGCGGACGCCCTGCGCATCAGCGATGCCATGCCCTGGCGGGGGAATTCCTTTTACCTGCCCAAGCCGATCGCCGCATCCACATCCCCTGCCGAGCTTTCCACCGTTGAGCGCAAGGCGGTCAAAAAGCTTGCCTGGATCCCGGCCTCCAAATTCGACCGCTACACCGCCAGCCTGCACAGCGGCACCTACCCGCTGGACGAGCTGGACCAGAGCTTTGGCCAGGCCTACGAGCAGACCAAGGCCAACGTGACCGACGGTGCCGACGCCAAGCCGTACTTTGTCGGCCTGTACCGCCTGCACGCAGGCTGCGGCCTGTATGTTCTGTGTGCCTGTGAGGGCAACGACCAGCTCAAGATGCTGAAGGAGCTCTTTACCCTTCTGGGCCTGAGCGGGATCGGCGGCCGCACCAGCGCCGGTTACGGCCGGTTCCATCTGGACGGCGAGCCCATCTGCCTGAACACCGCCGAGGACGCATCCTTGCGCTGGATGCTGCAGGCGCTGGAGCGCGGCACCGCGCCCTACCTGCTGCTGACCAGCAGTCTGCCCACCGGGGAGGAGATGGACGCCGCATTGGAAGGTGCGGCGTTCCAGCTGGCCCGGCGCGGCGGCTTTGCCTCCACCGAATGGGTGGAGACCCCCGTCAAGAAGCAGACCCAGTATTTTCTCACCGCCGGTTCCGTGCTGCAGCACACCTATCAGGGTGAGCTCTGCGATGTTGGCATCGGGGTCCCGCATCCGGTTTACCGCTATTCCAAACCGCTGTTTATGGGGGTGACACTATGATCCAGCAGGATCACCTGCAGGTCTTTGATCTGACGCTGAAAACGCAGTCTCCTTTGTTCGTTGGCAGCGGCCGTAAGATCGGCAAACGGGAATACATCTATTCCCAGAACCAGGGCTGCGTCAAAATCCTCAACATGGAACTGTTTTTTGACTACATGCTCCGGCACGATCTGGTGCGGCAATTCGAGAAGTTCATGCTCAGCTCCAACAGTAGTCTGCTGGACTTCTGGACCAGAGACTGTCATCTTGCAGAAGATTGGCTGGAACACCCGAAGCTGATGGGCGACAAGCCATTGGTACAGTATCGCCTGGCCGTGACCGAGGATGTTGCCGGTTACAACGGCACCAAAGAGATCCATCAGTTTCAGCGCGACGCCTACGGCCGCGCCTATATTCCCGGCAGCAGCCTGAAAGGCGCGCTGCGCACGGCGTGGCTGGTGCATCTGCTGCTGCACGAGACGCCGGCCCCTGGCAAAAAACGTACTCTGGAAGCGTTTGAGGTCAACCACGATTACGTATTCCCGGAGGGCAGCTATGCCAACAAGCTGCGATCCGGTGCTGCCGCCGACGACATCCTGGACAGCATTTTCCGTGGTGTTCAGGTCTCCGACAGCGCCCCCATCGACAACGACAAGCTGATCCTGACCGGGCGCACCCTGATCTCGCCCCTTTCCGCTGCCCGGGTCGAGGACTTTGACGGCGACGCCAAGGATCTGCCCCTCTATCAGGAGTGCGTGCGCCCGGGCGAGACCATCCGCTTCCGGCTGACGCTGGACCAGAGCATCCTCAACCGGCATATCCACCCCATTACAAAGGATGCTCTGCTGGAAGCCATCGCCGAGTTCAGCAGCTTTTATCAGGATACCTTCCTGTCGCACTTCCCGCAGGGCCACCCCGTCGCAAACATTCCGGACACCCCACACCTCATCCTTGGCGGCGGCACCGGCTTCCTCTCCAAAACGGTCGGTTACCCTTACCTGAAGGACGACTATGCCGCCGCCCTGAAATGGACCCAGCGCATTCTGCAGACCCAGCACGGTCGTCATGAGGCAGACATCAGCCTTGGCGTTTCGCCGCACCGTGCGCGGTACGTCACCTATGCAGGCAAACGCTACCCGGCCGGGTTCTGCGAGGTGAACATTCTATGATCGAGCAGCTGCAGTTCTCTCTGCGCACAGCAGAGACCCCACGTCTGCCCTCTGCATGGGCCTACCGCATTTATGGCTGGCTGATGGCACAGCTTCCCGCCGATACCGCTGCTCGGCTCCATGAGCAGGGCGAGCACCCGCTGTCGCAGTCCCTGTGCTTTGACGCTGCTGCGCAGACCTCGGTGTGGACGCTGAATCTTCTGGACGAAGCCCTTGCCGCACCGGTGCGGCCGCTGCTTGCGGGCTGCACCACGCTGGAACTGCACGGCGCGCCCCTGCAGATGGAGCCGCTGGGCAGCCACTCGGTGGAAAACGGCCTGCAGCTTCTGCTGGCTGCGCGGGAGGACCCCGCCAGCCGGACAAGGCTGTGGTTCCGCACCCCCTGCGTCTTCAAGCAGGCGGGACGCTACGCCATCTACCCGCAGGAATTCCTGCTGCTGCAGAGCCTTGTGCTGCACTGGAACATCGCCTTTCCGGATTGCCAGCTGAGCGACCCGGACGCGCTGGACGCTATCCTGCGCGGGCTGCGCATCCTGGATTACAACCTGCACACCGTCTCCTATCCCATCAAGAACACCCGCATCCCGGGCTTTGTGGGCAGCGCTGTTGTGGAGGCCCGGCTGGCCCTGCCGCTGTTGGAGCTCTGGAACGCCCTGCTTTCCTTTGCGCCCTACGGCGGCATCGGGATCAAAACCACCCTTGGCATGGGCGGCGTATCGGTGGAGCCGCTGGCCCCGCTGCAGAGGTCTCTGTGAGCGCAGGCGCTCACACCTTTTCCATGTTCTTCCCGCAAGGGGACGAAAGTGCTCTGGTGATCCCGCCTACCTTTCCCATCTTTGACTGTCCTGGAACGGTCCTCCCCGCGAGGGGATAACAAAAAACAGCCATCACTTCAGTTGGAAAGTGATGGCTGTTTTTGTTATGACTTTTTGAGCCTTAAAATGCTTTGTTGCTGTCCAGTAGTTCTATGCCCACCGGGGCAGTGGCTTTACACTCTTTCAGTTTGAAGAGGTAGAACGCAACGTCCCCCAACGTCTGCTCAATGGCGCTTGTGCTGAGCGGCAGAAGCCCTGTGTCCTTTTGAAATTTAACCGCGCTGTCCGTGGCGTGGTTGATCTGGTTGCGGTACTGCTGCACGCTCTGGTAGTATACGATTCCCTGCGCCACAGTGTCTTTCCGGGTCAGATCCAACAGCAGTTCCCCCTGCTCCACTGCGGCTGTCAGATACTCCTGTGCTTCGGTCAGAGTCGCCACACGGAACAGAGCGTTTCCGTTCGCCTCAGTCTTGTCCTTGGTCAGGCAGAGGTTTACAGTAAAGGGCCGTGCCTCATGGAACAAAGCAGCGCGGCAGAAGTGGTAGTGGAACATTGGGAACACCCAGCTCTTGCCTTTGTTCTGGGGCTGTAGTGCCATGTAATCCAGTGCTTTGCCGGTTGGCTGCAGAAACAGGTGACCACACAAATAGGTGGGCATTTCCTCGCTCAGGAGGGTCAGTCCCTGCTGGTACATCCGGTGGTGGGCACACCACTGCACGAGTGCCGGTAGGCTGTCTGAACGGCTGCCCATGAGGTTTTGGAACTCTGCCTCAAAGCGGTCGTTCATCAGCTCATAGAGCAGGCTGCTCAGCGTTTCCCTCGAGGCAGGGCGCTGTTTGATCTGACGGGCAATGGCCTTGAGGTCGGCCTTGAGCATCTGCACGCGGCAGAGGGCCAGATCATCCGCGAAATGGTCGATCCGGTCAAGCAGGTTCAGGATGTCAGGGTCCGTCTCACCGGTCTGTTTCATATATGCTTTCAGTTTCTCGGTCGTACCGGTGGAGAAGAACGCATCCACTGCCGTGATCAGGTCCATCAGGTTGTACAGGCCCGTGCTGTCCCGCACAACGGAACTGTTGCCCTTGAGCTCCGAGTAAAGCACTTTTTTGGTCTGAACCATGCGGATGTCCTTGAGGTAGCGGGCTACAATGAGCAGCAGCGTCGCCGTATCGCGCATTCCGCCGGACAGGTCGATGTAGAGGTTGTCATTCTCGGCCACCTGTTCCAGCACGGCAGAGATCGCACGGGTCTGGTCGGCTTCCTCCATGCTGTCGGGCACAGAGACCGCCACCAGCTGTTCCGGCTGCACGCCAAGCTGTTTCAGGAACTCATCCCTGAAATACTCCAGCGTGGGCACCTTATTGCCGGAGCCATCTGCCGCCGGGACGGTCGGCTTTGTCCGGACCGTGTCGCTGCACAGGGCCACGATCTTGTCCGGCCGGGATGCAGGGTCCTTCCACAGGGCGCTGACCGCAGCCTCGTTGGTCTGTGTACGCAGGAAGCGGTTTTTGCTGCCCTCCGGGGCAGGCTGTGCAAAATAGGCACTCATATACAGGAGCGCAATGTTCTTCCCCATGTGTTCAGTTCTCCTTCACAGGCTTTGTGTCCTTGATGCCCAACAGCTCCCGGAACTTTTTGTTGAGATTCTTGTTGTGATAGGAAATCGTTCCCTTGTCCTTGCCCAGATATTCTGCCACGGTCTTGTCCTGCTCCGGACGGCGAGTCGGCAGCAGCAGGGGGTTCACTGCGGCGCTTTCCAGTTCCTTCGGGTTCTCAGGACCCTCGCCGCTGTAAAGCGGTTGCCGTACGCAGAATCGCACATAGTCCCGCAGAACCAGCTGGTCCCACAGAATGCCGTCCCTCTCCAGGGGGCGCAGGTCGTCGCTGCGGCCAAGGCGTTCCGGCATGTCGGGGGCCTCATTTTTCCGCAGATAGCCCAGAATGCGCGGGGACCAGAACAGTACCATATTGGCACGGGTCTTTTCTTTTTCTTCCAGGCTCATGAGCAGCACAGCCTTGTGCAGGATAGGGAAGATGTCCTCTTTCAGTTCCAGCCCATCTTCAGGAGACAGTCCCGTGTCCACGATCTCGATCCCGGTGCCGTCGTCCCGCTCGGTGTTGATGGACACCAGCGTATCTTTGTTCAGCAGAGCCTCGTGCAGGCTCCGCTGGCCGATCCTGGCAGCCTGTGCGACCGTCTTTTCCAGATGCGGGTCGCCGGTCACCATGGCACTGGTGTAACCCATCCGGTCCATGTAGTCCAACGCCTGACGGACCTTACGGGCGGTCTCCTTGCTAACGTCCATAATGCCCAGGCTCTGCGCCTCTTTCCGGGCATCTTCGGCCTTCAGGTGCCGCATGGCCACCTGCATGTAAGCACAGAAGCTGTCCTTCTCCCGTGTCGGGTCCGGCTGGTATGCCGCCGCAGCCTGGAAAAACGCCATCGAGAGGATGGTGGCATCTTCTGTCGGGAACAGCTCAAAGCACTCGGCCCAGACCCTTTTGTAGGTTTCTTCCAGCTTCGGGTCTACCGCAGCGGCCTCAGCCGGGTCGTCCCCGGCAGGCTCTTCCCGGCCATTCAGCTTTTTCAGCATCGGCTGAAAGAGAGCCTTGCGGGTGGCCACATCCACATCCCAGAGCGGCGATGCATCGATCGCAGCCCGGAGGTTTGCACGTTCCTCGTACATCAAATTCCCCCTCCCTTACTGCTCGGCCTTGTTCTGGCTCATCCACACCAGCTGGTTGTAGACCATCTCGGCGGTATCCTTGTTGCCGTGGATGCCGCCCACGAGGCCCTGCAGGTGATAAAGCGGCGTAACATCGTGGAGAACAGACTGATCCACGCTCTGGCCGTTGACGCGCCGCATCTCGCCGTAGTAGACACCGCCTACCTCCAGTTCCTCATGGGTCGCTGCTGCGCAGGTGAGAGCCGCCAGCTGCACCAGAGGGATGGTCTTGGTACCGTAGGTGATGTCCATGTAGGCGATGCCTTTTTCCGGCAGCACGTCGCACAGGTCGCGGCACAGGCGGATCAGGGTGCTGCAGTCCTGCTCGTCCGGCATGGACAGCTCCCGGATGTGGTCCTCGGTGAAGCCCATCGCCTGCAGTTCCTCTTTGAGGTAGCCGAAGTTGCGTTGGGTATCGCCGTTCACACTGCGGATGGCGATGATGTGGAAATCGTCGCCTTCCTGCAGCGTGTTGTGCAGGACCTGCAGGATCGGGAAGCGGGTCTCGATGTCGCCAGAATTGGCGGCGCTGCGGTAGGTGTTCTTGGCCAAGTCGCGGAAGCCCTGCAGGGGTACGGTAGTCACGTAGATACGCTTCATAGCGTTTCTCCTTTCGTTTGTGCACGATATACAGCTGACAACATAGTCGTGTTGCGCCCAGTATAGCGCACCGGTAAGCGTTCCTGCAATGTGCAGGTTGTACGAAAAAAGCGGATAAGTTTTTGGTTGGTTTTCAGCCGATTTTTCCAACCCAGAGCCTCATAAGGTCTTGGTTATAGACCAGAAACTCCGAGTTGTTCCGGAGCCCGGTGAGGTCGTCCTGCGAAAGCACGGGCTTGGTGACCACTTCGCGGTTCTGGCCAAAGCTGAAGCCGCTGCCGCCGTGGTGCCCCATCATGCCGCCCCGGTCGTGGTGGGTGTTGAAGCCGATGGAGTTGGTCACTCGCTCACTCTCGTAGCTGGGCAGGACCTGCAGCAGGGTCTGGGCGTCGCCGCCTGCGGACGAGACGACCAGATATCGCATGGAGCGCAGCAGGCCCTCCGTGGTCAGCCCGCCTGTCCGGCTGGGAACCGCCCGGCTCAGGCTGCTGCAGAGCAGCACATAGTCGCCGCATGCATTCAGGGCATCCAGCAGCTCGGTGCTGGCCGAGAGTCCCTGCCCCAGGCAGAGCAGAATGGTGTGGGTGCCACCCCAGTCTGCCATCTGCATCATGCCCATGCCGAACTCGCCGGGATTGATCGTAATCCTGCCGCTGCCCTCCGGAAGCCGGTCCGGGAGCACGGTATCCTGCCACTGGACCGGAAGCCGCAGCAGCGGACTGTCGGTCAGGTCCCGGGCAGTGCCGATGAGCACGAAGGGGCAGCTGCTCTGTCGCTGCAGGGACTCCACCACCGGAAAGATCCGGCCCGGCGGGCCGCAGACCAGCGCCTCCTGCGGCAGGATGCGGGCCTGTGCCAGCAGGCGGGATGCGGTGGTGGTACCGCCATCCTGGATGTTCTTGCGGCGGGTGTTCTCCGCATCGGCGTGGGTCGTGGGCAGCGCCAGAAGGTGCATGCCCCGGTTGGAACGGAACAACGCCATGGGGGTTCTCCTTTCTTTGGTCAGGGCCGGAAGCCGTCGTAGATGAAGGGATCCGGCGTGACGGCGGGCAGGCTCATCACGGCCTGGCCCGGCTTCATCAGCTGTGAAAAGTCGGCGTCTGTCACCACCTTCTGCTCGCAGTCGGTGGTCACGGGCCGGTTTCCCTCGCCCATGTACCGATAGATCATGCGAGCGGTGCCGTAGCGGTCCGCAAACGCCGCACGGGACATAGGGTCCATGACACGCATGGTGATGAGGTTGGGGAACAAGGACATCAGGGTCTTGGCCTCTGCCTCGGAGTAATGGCGAGTCAGCAGCTGGACGCTTTGTACTGCCGCAATAATACGTGCACCACTGCGCCCATTGTCGCCGGAAGGGTCACGTGCGAAGCTCAGGGCATCGGTCATGGATTCGACCTTAGGCAGCAGACTGAACTCGTCCAGCAGAAACCACACCTTGTGGTTCAGGGTGGGGCTCATGCTCTGTTGCAGCATCAGATCCAGCAGCAGCCGGAACAGCGGCAGAGCTGTTCTTGCTTTGTCCGGCTCATAGAGGATAAACACCCGCTTGCCGCCCTGCCGGACTGCCTGCAGGGCCGAGAACCGGCCGTCGGCTGTGTTGAAGCTGCCAATGAACAGGCGGCTGAGCATGGTGCGTACCTCGCTGAGTACACCCAGCCCCTGGGCTCCGCCGTCCCCGATAAGATCCCGGGCGGCAGAAAAGTAAGTGGGGTACCGCTCTACCAGTTCCTGCCAGCTGCCGTTGGTTCCGGTGCCGGCCCCTTCCTGTGCAAAGACCGTTGTGCGGGTGAGAAACTCGCTCAGCTCTGCGTTGGAGACCGGGATGTTGTTGGTGTGGCCGAAATCCCGCATGAAGCGTGCCGTCTGGTAGAAGATCTCCTGCGCTGCCTCCGGGAAGAAGATCTGGGTAGTCTTTTTCTTCTGTTCGGCAAACAGAGCACTGGCGATTTCACGCAGGGTAAGTTCCGGCGTATCGGAGGCATCCAGCTCCCGGAAAAGGTTCCAGCAGCTGGCAGGGTCGGTGGCCGAGACCGAGATCACCGGGTCGCCGGGGCGGCGGCAGCGCAGCACATCCGGCTTGGCCGCAAAGATGACGACGGTGTCCTGCACGCGGTCTGCGTGGGCCAGCACGGGGCGGCGGATCTGTTCCATCAGGGTAGACTTGCCGCTGCCCACGTTGCCCACCAGCATGGTGGGGTACTGCCAGCAGCTGCGGTCGTCCAGCGTCAGGCCGCCGGGCAGGTGCACCACCGGCTCCACACGCCCCGCCGTGGGCGGGACCGTTCGCTGCAGCTGCTGTCCTTCCAAAAGACGTTTCATAGGCTTTGTCCTTTCGTTTCAGGTGTTTCTGTCTTACACCCAGAGAAAGGCTCTGCCGCCGTGCCCGGTTGGAAAAACGGCGCAAAAAATTAAAAAAGCAGAAGAGCCTTTTTCTGCCGCATTCGTGCAAAGCAGAAAAGGCTCTTCTGTTGTGTCCCCTTGCGGGGTGTGAGTTAAATCCAAACGCCTGGTTGTCGTCTTTGTCTACCGGGATGGGCTTCCGTCCCCTTGCGGGGGGTGAGTTAAATCTCGATGACCACCATGTCGTAATCAAAGGGAATGCCTTTACGTCCCCTTGCGGGGTGTGAGTTAAATTCTTAAATTTAGGCAGTAAAGAAAACATAGCTTCATTTTTTACGTCCCCTTGCGGGGTGTGGGTTAAATCGGCAAAACTGTCCATCTCGGAGCCGTCTAGCAGCACCGGAACTGTTCATCCCACCAATTCTGTCATAAAGTATAGCATGCTTTCCGCCAAAATGAAAGTGCTTTTTCGCAAACTGCCTGTGCGGCCCGGTGCGAACCCCCTTTCCGCATGGGCCAAAGCGGCTGGCGCATCGCCACCTTCGCATGCAAAAAAGCACCCCGGCACAGATTGCTCTGTGCCGGGGTGCCCTGCTTATTTGCCGGTCAGCTCTCAGCCTGACCCACTGCCAGAAACTCCGCAGCCTGGGCCGTGGTATCAGCCACGACGTAGGTGCAGCGGTTCTCCGGCTCATTTGCGCTGCGCACGCTCGTCGGCTCGTTGCCCAGCCCCAGGCAGGTGAATCGGTCGGCAGGGACACCGGCCTCCACCAGCACATCCCGCACGGCCTGTGCGCGGGCCAGAGACAATGCCTGGGCACCCTCGCGGCTGGCGTTGTCCACCTGTGCGGTGCTGCCAGCCACAATGTAGTGGGCGGCAGAAGTGCCCTTGAGCTGCTCGGCCAGACCGTTCAGTGCTGCACGGGCAGCTGCCTCATCGAGGAAAGTCGTGCTGTCGGGCTGAAACGCCACCTGCTCGGCACTAACCTTAACGAAGGTCGGTGCGCCTGCAGCGGCCAGAGGCGTCACGGTGTGTCCGTTGTTGAGGGCGTCGCCGGACACGATGTCGGTATGGAAGGTGACGTTTGCACCCGTGCGGTCAAAGAAGGCCTGCCAGAAGCTCTTCAGCCACTGGACCTGCTGGGCACTGAGCGTGCCCTGGCTGCCCGCAACATCGCCCAGGCCGTAGAACTCCACGGCCACGCCGTTCAGCTGAGGCAGCATGGCAGCGGCGTCCAGCTGATCCAGCAGCTTGGCAGGGTCGCTATTCAGCAGGTCGAGGTCCTGCATGGGCAGGCTGGCGACGGCAGTGTTCACACCCGAATGGCGGATGATCAGCACCTTATTGTCAGCCGTACCGGCGGACAGCATGCGGCTGGCGAGAGAAATGGCGGAGATCAGGTCGGTCTCAGGGGTGGTGGCTGCAGCGCCCTGGACCGCCTCGACCAGCTGGTAGCGTGCTGTCTTGTCGGCTCGGGCCTGCTGGATGTCGTTGTTCTTGACCTCGTCAAAGCGCTGGGGACCGACCGCAAAGGGCTTGCCATCGGCCACCACCAGTCCGGCGCTGCCGCCCGGCGTGACGTTTACGCTGTTGAGGAACTCCTCGGCGTTGGTTAGCGCAGGCATACCGTCGCCCTGGGTAATGATGAGGGCGGTATCGGTGGCCACGGCACTGTCCGCCGCACCGTCCTTGGAGGGGATCACACTGCAGCCAGCCAGCAGGCCGACCACCAGAGAACCAGCTGCCACCATGGCAGCCATGCGGGTAAGCATCTTCAGCTTCATAGCGTTTCCTTTCGTTCGGGAGGTTTGCGTCTTACACCTCAGAAAAGGCGCTGCCTGCCTTCCCAGTTGGAAAACAGGCAGCTTTTTTCTGAAAAAAATCTGTTTTGGGGTCAGGATGCCATTGCGGCAGGCACTTCCTCTGCGGCAGGCTCTGCCTCAAGGCGGAGCACCGGCTGTTCCGGTGCAGCCTCAGCCAAGGCAGGGGGCAGCAGCATGGCCTGCCAGTGCTGCTCGTCCAGCAGGTCGTCCAGACCCGCGTTGTGCAGCAGGGCGTCTGCGGCCTCTACGCTGCCCAGTTCTTCGGCCAGCTTCATGCGTGCGGACAAGCGGGCCTGCTGGGCTGCAAGGCTCAGGCTCTTGAGCTTTGCCTGTGCAAAGCGGTAGTCCTGGAGGTCCGGGTCAAAGTTTGCAGCTGCAAACTCCGCATGGCTGATGGCGCTGTCGGTGTCGGCAGCCAGGTCCTGCAGGTCCAGGCGCTGGGCCTTCAGGCTGTCCAATTGGCTGCGGTGGTCGCTGAAAAAGCCGATGGCGTAAGAGCCTACGCTGGTGGCGATGGGCAGCAGCATACGGATGTACTGGCCCACCATGTAGAGGGTGGGGTTCTCCGTTGCTCCCAGGGCCTCCACACTTATGAGCGTGGACACGATGCAGAAACCCGCGAAGATTGCAAAGGCTCCGACGGCCGTGCCCAGAAGTGCGCTGATGCGGCGCTTCGTCGCCCGCTGATCACGGGGCAGCATGTCATCCAGCTGGCCCTTGAGTTTGCCCGCCACCATGGGGCAGGCATCGAGCAGCAGGGCGATGGAGGCAGCCACCAGCATGGCCATTTCGGGCCGCTCGTCGAACAGGCTTTCGGTGTAGAGGTGGACGGTCATGAGGTCCGTGGCCACAAAGAAGGCGGTCACGGGGATCGCGATGTGGTCCAGCAGGCTGCCCTTGGTGCGGCCCTGTTTCTGGATCTCGTGGAGCTTTTCGGTCACGTTGGTGTGTTCACCCATGTACATAGTTGTACCTCCTGGTCTTATCTCGTGTTGTGTTTCGCTGCGGGCGTCAGGCTTCCAGTTTCTGGATGCGGGCATTCACGTCAGCAAGCTGCTCTTCAATGAGCTTCTTGCTGGCGCGGAGGTTTTCCACCTGTAGTCGGAGATCCGCCTGCAGGTTCAGTGCCGATGCATGGTGCTGATACCGGGTCTCCACAAGGCTGGAGATGGCCAGTTGCTGGGCTTTCAGGCGGACCAGCTCGTCGAACACCGGGGTGTGCTCGTCAAGGTCCAGCTTCTTGACCGCGTCGGCAGCCTGCTCCAACACGCCCGCAAACATCTCCGGGTCATCGTAGTCCGGGTAGCTCGCACAGCTGCTGAAGTCTCCCGGGTAACCGTACAACATATGGTGGACGATCGTGCGGTGTGCGTAGTCGATCTCGGTGCGCTCACGGCCCTGCTCGGGCAGCTTGGCGCTGTCAGCCTTCTTGAACAGATTCTTCATCCCAATACCTCCTCAATTCCCATGGCCTGCGCGGCCTTCCGGGCAGAAAAGTCCGGATGAAAGCGCGGGATCTCCTCATCGCTGATCACACGGAACTTGCCTGCCTTGCTGTACTTCACAAGGCTTGCGTTTGCGCGGCAGTAGACTTCATTGATCTCGGCCTCGGCATCCAGCAGCTCTGCCCGGATGGACGCGGCCAGCTCCTTGCGTTCACTGGCGGCACGGGCACGGCGCTCACCGGCTTCGCGTGCAGCACGCCGTGCTCCGGTGGAGCGGGGGCTGCTGCTGTTGCTGCTGCCGCCAGTCGGCTCAGGCATGGCTGTATTGTAATTCGGGAATATGGTAGCCGTATGGAT
>OLRH01001287.1_pt1 | contig 13051 bp, 9 predicted proteins | sample 1672321 | NCBI WGS metagenome assembly OLRH01 (sample SAMEA3136671, study PRJEB25190) | human gut metagenome | reverse complement strand
CGTCTATCAGGTGACTTATTCATCAGCCTGGATACGATACGCACCAATGCGGAACAGTTTGGTGCTTCATACGAAGACGAACTACATCGTGTGATTATCCACGGAATTCTTCATTTGTGCGGCATTAATGATAAAGGTCCCGGAGAACGGGAAGTTATGGAAGCAGCTGAGAATAAGGCATTGGGGATGTTGCGATAAGCGCTCATTGCTTTCAATTCGTACACTGCTTTTCAATTCGCCTTTCATAAAAAAGAAACCCCGGCGTAATCACTACGCCGAGGCACTCCATTAGCTTATGCTAATTAACACTAAATTATTAAGAGAGAGATTTAGTCAATTTATTAATAGTTTGGAGTTACTTCACTTCAGGAGTAACCAGTTCCTTAATTGATTTTGTATTTAGGTACAGGAAAGCCAAACGAGGAGTTCCTTCGTTCACTATCAACTGCAATGAATCCGATGTCAGGTAGCCGATACGCTCACGAGTTTTGTACACCTCAACCTTTCCATCATCTTCCTTGCTGAATCCTTCCACAATCAGATAACCATTATCCACTTTCCACGTTTTCAAATCTAAAGACGGAATATTGATAGCAGAACACTTACCACCTTTCTTGAACTCAAATCCTTTCAACTCACCCGTAGACTTGTATGTATAAGGATTGCACCATTTTCCGATAATCTGTTTTTCTACTTTCTTCTGTCCGTAGCTTAAAGCGAAACAAGACAGAGCCATAGCCGTAATCAATAATTTTTTCATCTTAAATCAATATTTATTTTTTTAGTAAATCGTATTTCTGATCAATTCCACGCTCTCGCAGATGAATACCTTCCTTCATCCAACGTGGTTCTTTTGTTCCTTTCAGGTAATAGTCAAAGAACTGCATCATCCGGATTGTCCAGTCTTTCTGTGCACCTCTTCCCAGTACGAAATGTCCTTCACCTTTGTAATTCAACAACCATGCAGGACGTTGTAAGCGACGCATAGCCAAATAAAGAGCACGTCCTTGTTCATATGCAACAGCCTCATCCTCATCATTATGTAATATCAACAAAGGTGTATGTATCTTATCAGCCTCCAAAATTGCTGAACTTGCCAGATACTTATCTTTTGCCTCCCATAAAGTCTTTCCCATACGACTTTGTGTTTCCTCGTACATAAAATATCGTGGCAGACCGCTTCCATTACGAATTCCCAAATATCCGGTCACCATATCCGTAATTGGAGCCGCTATATTGGCACAAGTGAAAAGATCTGTCTTTGTCACCAAATATGATGTTTGATAGCCAGACCAGCTATGTCCCTGTAAGCCTATTTTCCCGGGATGTGCTATCCCCTGCTCTATCAGATACTTCGTTCCACTCACAACAGCATCATAACAACTCTGACCGGGAGTCCCAACCGTGAAATGCACATCCGGCATAAACACAATATAACCATTGCTGGCAAAATACATAGGATCCCCTAACGCACTACTCAACAAAGGTGCATGATAAATATTCAACTCACCGGAATGAGTTTCATAAAACTGCACCAACGCCGGATATTCTTTTTGAGGATCATAATCTTCCGGAAGATAAAGCAACCCCTTATTTTCCTTATTCTCATAATTAGTCCACTTTATCAGTTTAACTGTACCCCATTTATAATCTGCTTGTTGAGGATTCGCATTCGTCACTTTAACGGGATTGGAGAAATCGGACTTACTCCACCACAAATCCCTAAATTCCGATACATTCTGACGATTCCAAACGCAATACTCATGATTGTCAGAAAAACGATGTATAGTATATACATAATTCCCCTCCATCAATTTTCTCAGACGGCCTTTCATATCAAGCTGATAGACACCCTCATCCATCGTGTCTTTATCCCAAAGGCTAACTATGACTTTTTCGTCTTTCTGAAAAACATCCTTATCTATATTACTCGTCATTTTACGAATAGATTTGCCATGCTTGCGACCATATCCTTTAGTCAGGCACTCCGGCTGACGTTCTCCTGTCAAATCAATCTTCCACCAGTCATATGCATCGTACAGAAACACATTATTCCCGTCAGCCGTCCACCCTGCTATTCCATAAGCGGGAGCAGGAGCCGGTTTATCATAACTTTCCATGAACATTGGATAACCGATAGCATCAGATATATTAACAACCTTACCGGTAGCACCATCAAACTTATTCCAGACTTGAGCAATCGGATCATACATTACTGCCCACTTGCCATTTACCGACCATTTGGGAGCTGTACGATAACTACGTCCGATCAACCGTTTTGCACCTGTATGCACATTCACTGAATATATATCGAACGGCAACCGATCCAACCACTCACGCTGCATCTTATAAGGAGATTCATCTGTGTAAAGCACATAGTTCAAATTCTCTGCTCCCGATGGTAAGAGTAAATCTACGGTAAATGGAGCAACTTCTGTGAGCTTCTTAGAAAAAATATCATAAATATACGTCACCGACTTATCCTGCCTATAACGTCCGCCCCTTTGTAAAGTCGGAACTTCCATTTCGTTCCACGTCCACAACTCTAATTCAAAACTCTTGTCCGGTTTCTTCTCCGATTCTTCCCTTCTACGGGAAATCTGCTGTGAGTCCCGAAGTTCAAGTATCAAAAAATTATGGCTTTTAGACAAGTCAATACGTCCGACAGACATACCATCAGGCAAAACAATTTCTTTCCGGTCAAAAAGCAAGTTACAACCCGGCTTCTTTAATGAAAAAGCATACCACAAAGAATCATTTACGCTAAACTCCCCGATCATCTCTTTTTCATTAAAACTATAAGAAGAGGGTTCACTCTTTACAGAACTCTGATAAAGAGTCTTATATGGACCAGCTAAAGGGCCATAGCATAGCTCGTTCCTGTCTGACTTTTTACGAATGAAAAGAATAGAACGTCCTCCGTCATATAATGTATGATAGCCGATACTGTCAATATGAAAAGCAACTTCTGTCTTCAGATGACGTACCACCAGCCTGTTAAAAGCCGGAACATGATTTACCGTATCTTTCGACACATTAGTTACAGAGATTGAGTAAGGGGTCCCTTCCACAGGACGAAAAGCCTCTTTATGTTTCCATTCGGTCTTTACTCCCGAAGGCAATGACAACAAAAATGTTTTCATTACTCCTGCCGAGTCTGCCAACCGATAAAAAGCTCCCTGGTGTCAACCGCATTAAGATACAGCGCGGGCTTCCCTGCTGCCAGCGAGACCGAGTACGAGTTCCTGCGTTATTATAAAACTCCAGACGCTCTATATCGCCATTCAGCAATATTTCCTTCCGCGTACGGGAATCGAATAAATGCAGTTTTTTTTCTTCCTTGCTAGCCGGATTATATTCCATCAACGATATACGGTAAGTCACCCATCTGCCTGTCGGTGAAATATCCGGTGCATCAATACGTTTCCAAGATGTACATGCTTCTATATCCAACGGTTTCTTTTGAGCCTCAACAGACAAGCTTCCCCCCAGCAACAATCCTGCTATAATCCCTATATATACAAATATCCGGTTCATCTTATCTTCTCCTGTCATCTTTAATCATATCCTTATTCAAATCGACATCAGAATCAGCCGAGTTGTCATGCAATAACAAGCGGGCAAAGTGACGCCACATCTTATGCTCGAAGAAATCCTCAGACTCACCGAAGAATCCATGTGTACATTTCGGCAATACAAACATTTCGAAATCCTTATCAGCCTTAATCAATGCATCCACCAGACGCAATGTGTTAGCAGGATTCACAGTTTTATCCATCGCACCGGTAAACAGCAACAAGCCGTGCTTGTAATTCTTTACCAACTCTTGATTCGGACGTACACGGACACTATAATCATACATCGTACTTTCTACTCCCAAACTATCTTTAGTCGTTTTCACCTTCTCATCTACACCGAAATGAATCTCAACAAAGCCTTTATTATAAATACGATTGTCATGATTACCTGCCGATGAAACAGCAGCCGAATAGAAATCAGGATAAGTACAAATGGCAGCCGCCGACATAAACCCTCCACCGGAATGGCCGTAAATACCGACTTTGGTGGCATCAATAAACGGATAACGGGCAGCCAGTTGCTCAATAGCATATTTATCATCCGCCAACGGATAATCACGCATATTGTTGTATCCATAGGTATGATAAGCCTTTCCGCGCATCGGAGTGCCACCTCTGTGCCCCACAGTGATTACAATGAACCCCAGTTGAGCCAAACGAGTATTATAAACATCATTAATCGTGAAACGTGTCGGCACATATTCGAAGAACGGTCCCGGATAAACATTCGAAATGATAGGATAAACCTTTGTCGAGTCAAAGTCGGCAGGCTTCCACATCACGCCATACAAATCGGTCACTCCATCGGCAGCTTTTACCTTAAAGCGTTCCGGTGCTTTCCATCCCATCTCATAGACAGGCTGCAAATCGGGCTTTTCCAACGTCATAATCACCTTTCCATTCCGGTTACGAACCACATTCACCGGTTCCTGCGAAACAGTAGAATAAGAATCTACCATATATCGGTAAGACGGAGAGATACTGACATCATGTGACGCATTCTCCGGAGTTAACAGACGAACAGCATTCGGACGATCCAGTTGAGCTTCATAAAGAATGTAATAATAAGGGTCAATGCCTTTCTCACGACCATAACCATAGAAATACATCTTACGCCCGATAGTATCAATCTTGGTAACCGGACCAGCTACCCATATTCCATCGGTCAGTTGGTTCTTTAAGTTTCCCGTTGCTGTGTCATACAGGTAATAGTGTCCCCAACCATTACGTTCGGAACGGAAAAGGATTTCTTTCCCGTCATTCAGGAAAGAAACATTACGCATCTGATAATCGAGATATGGTTTGTTTTCTTCATGAATCACTACGCGCACTTTTCCGGTTTCTACGTCTACCTCGCAAATATCCGACTGGTTCCATGGACGGTTATAACGTTGGAAATACAAACGCTTCCCGTCCTTTGAAATATACAATATGTCAATATACTGATCAGGCCAGCGATTAATATCGATTTTCTTCACTTCACGGGTATCGACATCTCCAATCAACAATTCATATTGGGTGACATGTTTATCGCCTGCCAGTTCGGCTTTATAAGTTTTCAGTGTCGGATATGGAGTAGACAACGAATTGATTAACCATAAATCACGCACTTTCCTGTTATCCTCACGAACAGCATAAAAACGATGGCTACCTGGAATCCAATGAGTAGATTCGGCTCCGAAGCGTCCTTCCAGCTTACCCTCATCTTCACGGTTAAATGTATAATTCGGCTCACCGTCCGTTGTCAGTTGTACAGGAATGGTATCTTGCCCTTTCTTTTGATTCCCAACAAAATACAAATTATCCTTGCTGGCATAAAGAAAATAAAGACTATCTGGAGAATACTTCATCCAATACGGATCACTATTTCCATAAGATGGTTTCTCATTAAGCTGCTTCAGTGCTTTCGTATGAATATTGTACGTATAAAGTCCACGGTCAAAATCAATACGAATCGTTTCGTTATCCTTCATGAAAGTGAAAGACAAATATGGATCTGCCGAAGAATAGGCTTTCTTGGTATATACTGCAATTTTACTCAATAATTCAGCCGTATCAAACAGAAGACGTTTTTCCTTTTTCTTCGGATTTACATAATAATACTTCTTTCCTTCACGTGTAGTAAACGAATAATAAAAACAGTCCGTACCATTAATAAACGTTGGCTTGACTTCTGTTGAATACTTTATTATAGGATTCTGTTCTAACAGACGGAACTTTTCCGCTAACTTATAATTCGCTTTCTGCTGTGCATCGGCAAAGCTACATATCAACAATGCAACCACCAGGCACACATATCTAAAGAGAGAGTTTTTCATAAAATCTTATCTATTGTCTTATTTGTTACGGTTAATATCTCCCCAATAGTCTGCACGAGTATCACCCAGCAAATGCTTGGCAAAGAAACGGTACATCTTCTTCTCAAAATACTTATCAGCAGAACCATATCCATGGCCGGCACCCGGAATCACCAGCATATCAAAATCCTTGCCGGCTTCAATCAATGCCTGCGCCATGCGATAAGTATGAGCAGGGTTCACGTTCTTGTCCATATCACCGGTGACGAGCATTAAATGTCCTTTCAAATTCTTGGCAATCTCCGTATTCGGCTTCACATTGAACTTGTATCCATACTCTTTTGTCTCATTACCCAAACTATCTTTTACTACTTTTTCCACTTCCTTCACACCGTTATAGCATTCTCCCCACCCACGATTATAGATATTGTTATCATGATTTCCGGAACAGGAGACAGCAGCTTTATAAAAGTCCGGATAAGTACAGATGGCTGCAGCAGCCATAAATCCTCCACCGGAATGACCGTAGATACCGACTTTTTTACCATTAATAAATGAATACCTCCGAGCTAACTGCTCAATAGCATATTTGTCATCAGCTAATGGATAATCACGCATATTACCATAACCAAACCGATGGTATGCCTTTCCACGCATAGGAGTATCTCCTCTGTGAGACACAGCAATTACGATAAAACCTAACTGCGCCAAACGGGTACAACATCTGTCTTCTAAGGTAAATGAAGTAGGAACTTGACCAAAGTAAGGCCCCGGATATACCACAGAAATAATCGGATATACCTTAGTAGAATCAAAGTCTGCCGGTTTCCACATTACTCCATGTAAATCGGTTATATTATCAGCAGCCTTCACAACAAAACGTTCCGGTTTTTTCCATCCGGCTTTGTAGGCTAATTCAATATCCGGCTTTGCCAATTCAAGAATCCCTTGTCCCTTGTTATCTTTCAACATGATTTTAGGTTCCATATCCACTCTTGAATAAGTGTCAATATAGTATCTATTAGACTTCAGGAATTTAACCTGATGCTGACCGTCTTCCGTACTTAATGGAGTTACTCCTTCCCTATCAATATGCACTTTATAGAGCATGTAATAAGATGGGTCAATATCTTTTTCCCTGCCATATCCATATAGATATACTGTTCGCCCCAAAGTATCAATAGAAGCTATCTGACCTGCCACCCACTCACCGGAAGTCATCACATTCTTCAACTTTCCATTACCATCATAATGATAGTAATGCCCCCATCCCGTACGCTCCGAACGAAAAAGAATATCTTTACCATCATTCAAAATAGCGACACTACGAGCATGCGGATCACGATACGGTTTGTCAACTTCATGAATTATTTCTTTCACCTCCATTGTAGAGAGGTTGACAGAACACAAATCCACTTCGTCCCATGTACGTTTCGTACGTTCAAAAAAGAGGTATTTACTATCCTTTGTCACACACAAAGGATTTATGTATTGATCCGGCCACTTACTTATGTCTGTTTTTTTTACGGTACGCCCAATCACGTCAACTATAACCAGTTCATTTTGGGTTACATTCTTATCACCAGGGAATTCATAACGATAAGTAGTCAGGGAAGGCCTGTCATCCAACGAATTTATCACCCAAAAATCTCTAAGCAGACGTTCATCTTCGCGTACTAAATAAAGATGCCTTGAATCGGGGCACCAACAGATATCAGACATGACTTCTCCTTCTTCGTCCGTTCCTCCATCATGCGCATAAGAATAATACCGAACTCCATCAGTGGTCAACTGCACTTCCGTCGTATCCATTCCCATCTCCCCATTACCTTTCACATACAGATTGTGTTTCTTCACATACACAAGATATTTTCTGTCTGGCGAATATTTCATCCATGAGTAACGATCAAATAATGACCGACTCTTTTCTTTCTTTTTCTCTACAATCTGGTGTGTCAGGCGATTATATTCATAGTTCCTACCTTTATAAGAAAAAGAAAAAGAAGCCAGGTTTTCAGAAAATTTGATATCACTCAACTCCAGTTTATTCCTGTCCACTACACCCCTAGTAATCTGTGCAATTCCCGATGCCAGTTTCCCTTTATCAAACAATGGTTCTTTTAACCGACGTTCAGGATCTACAAAATAGTAATCCTTCCCGACAGTCGTATGAAATTCAAACCAAAACTTATCTGTTCCATTAATTTCATTCGGCCAGAGATTTAGACTATTAGCAGTAAAATTACCCCCTAAACCGAAAGCCTGAAATTCATTTGCCAATTCATAGTTGGCCTGCTGTTGGGAAAAAGCATGCAGAATGCCTGACCAAGCAAATAAAACTATAAATAATATTCTTTTTCTCATATTCAAATAAACAAAGGAGAATCACATAAAGTATTCAAGACTCAATGCGATTCCCCGCATAATCTATATAGATCAAGTTATTTTAAAGGTCATACTGAACAATCTGGTTAGCATTTCCTATTTTATATAGTACATCCACTATTTTTCCAAAATTATTATCTCCCTCCTTCTCACTTTCCTCATTCGGGTATAATTGTTTTATTTTTACATCATTAACCAATTCTGATTCTTGCTTGTCCTTCTCTTCCACCCCATATATAAAGAAACTTCCGTCTTCCAAGGCAACCCCTAACTGACCGTTGTAAACTCCATATTTTGGATACAAATATATATCATTAGATGAAAGAGCAATCACCTTCTTGTCAAATGTATGAATCAATTTTGGAGCAGATGCCATACCTTTCACATATTGGCAATACCACAATTCATTCCCCATTGCAATAACAACATACTGCTTTTGTTCAAATACAGCCATATCTGTATACTCTTTATTTTTCAATGACGTCAAGTCATTTTCATAATAATCATATATATCCCATTTTTTATTCTTCATTCTGAAATAGCGCAATTGATAAGACATATCGTTACCCTTCATCAAGGCAACCCATGCTTGCATCATGTCGCCATTCACATTAACTGACGCAGTTTTCATTGTTACAATACTTTCATCACGCATATTCTGAAAGTTCTTAGCATCCTCTCCTTCAAATTCAACTATTTCTCCGGTATCCTTCACCGTATTATCATAAAATGTCGGATCATTGGAACTATTCTTCACCCCACCTCCATTTCGAATAATTACCAATGAGTTATCCTCTTCACGGAGAGCCAGAACCGCATCCATATTTCTGTCCTTAAACTTCTGTACAGGATATAAAGCACTGAATCTAGTATAATTCCACAGTGGAATAGACATATAGGCTCCAGCATGAAAATCATTTGCAACCGGCTTCGTGTGCATATAAATATATCCATTTTCATCACGAATAAATTTTGCAGAGTAAGACATGGCAGCTTCTACAGGTTTGAAGCCCCCCACCGGCAAATCCCCATAGAACTCATCCTCTGTATATACTTCACGCTCCAAAGTATTACCGTTCAGCTCCACCCAACGATCTTGCATCACTACCAGTTCATCATATACAGTCTCTACCTGTCCGAAAGTACTAGGATAACCCAAATGTTCAAAAACACCTTTGGGGTTGGTTCCTAAATCTTTGACTAAATACTTTTCGACAGAATGATATGCGATAGAATCACGTACCACTTTCTCACCCCAGATATTCACAGTTTCTGACACACCATACAAGGTCTTAATCTTGATAAATGAAAGTGTTGACTTTCCATCTACGTCAGACAAAACCACCCATCCTCTCTGATAAGGAGAACGAACCAAAATGTCTGTTGAAGCAGAGTACTTAACCCCTGTTTTATTGTCGATGACGGAAAATGTGAGTTCAAACAATCCGATCTTATGAGAATTGAAAGTATACGAAGGTGCTTTTACATTCAACAATTCTCCGTCTAGTCTCCATTCGTAACTCACATCCGGATCTGTTTTATCAATTGTAAACTCAAACGTAGGTGTTATAACTAAGTCTTCATCTATCCCAACACTATAGTTTTTTTCAATATTACTAATAGTGCCTTTCAGTTCATTAATCGGTGTATAATCATAATTGTTTTTATCATCCAGGCAACTGCAAATGCTACTCAATAAAAGTAGTAATAAAATATAAACTGTTATCTTTTTCATACTTCTTCCGTTTTTTAATTATCCGGCAACAGGAATTTCCATTTTACCATACTCATCACTCATGGGTTCATCCGGATGTTGAGTATTATAATCTTTAATTCTATTTTTCAGACGCAGTGCATATTTACGCAATATAAACATATCTTTTCCGTCAAATACCACCCCGTCTTTTTTCAATTCTTCCAAAAACATTAAATATTTCTTTTCCGAATACCTCCCCAAATACCATTCTTCAACAATGTTGTAGGGATTATTCACATCACCGTCGTTTCTAGTCCACCACTCAGGTGCAAACAACAAATTAGATACGGAAATAATAGCACGTGAATAGACACTCGGACCTTGACGAACCTCACCACCGTCATTCACTTGCAACGTCAGCAGTTCAGCTTTCGTATCCAATTTTTCGTAATACTTCAGAACCACCAATATTTCTCCGGTTAGTTCTCCTGCTTTAATTACGCACTTCTCTGGCAATTCATATTGGGTAGCAGGCAAAGTCGTTCGTTCCGGATCTACACTGACCGTAAACTCCAAATCCTTATCCTGTACTTTTCCAGAAATGGTAACTCCTAATAATATCTTAGCATTTTCACCTTCATTGTAAAACTTAAAAGATACACCTGTTGTATCTGTTGTCATATTTTTCTCAAATGCAATATATGACACATCATTTGTATGGGTCAGTAATCCTTGCTCCTCACAAGAAGTAAAGAAGGAGACTCCCAACAATACAATGACTATATAAAAACTTATTCTTTTCATATATCTTCAATCTTTCAAAATTTAAATATTGCTTTCCGAATCAGGCAATGGCATCACCAAATTATCTTCAATCGCCGGATATTCTACGGACTGCTTTTCATCCGACCCTTCCAAGTTCCGTTTCAAACGCTTGTATAAAAAGAAAGTCTGTCCTTCGCCAATAAACTCGCGACGGGCGTCATCAACAATCAGATTAATAAAGTCTTGCTTCGTACCCGATTTGCTAAGGTCAGGAGAACTAATACCTCTCCCTTGTTTCACAGTTTTAAGATATGTCTTGGCCAATTCCTTATCTGTATCATAAATAGCCTCTGCAGCTATATAATATACTTCAGACATACGAATCATAGGCACCATTGTACTATTCACTTTACCAAAACCAGAACCTTCATCTTGTTTTTTATACTTCAATGAACGATAAAAAGAAGAAGTATTCGGTCCTAACTGATACTTAAGACGCCAGTCTTTATCGCTTTCGGTACCGAAGAATTTCGTTATCACAGCATCACTCAAAGCCAGATACTTTTCATCATCCGGTTTGGTAGCATTATCACTTGCATGATTAATCTCCAAATCCCAATCAGTCTGATCTGTAGAATATAATGCAAATATAATGTCTTCATACATCTTTATATTCCCATTCTCTATATTCATAGGTCCACTATAACTACTTGTTACTGCCTTATAATAACCTTTATCAGCATTAATATCTATTAGTAACTTCGCTGTTTCATAGGCCTTTTCCGATTGTCCTGCATATAAGTAAACACGAGCCAACTCCGCAGTTACGGCATGATAATTAAGATGGAATCCTCTGTACCACACAAAACGTTCTTCTCCGGAAGGAGACTTAGTAAAACGATTACCCGAAGTAAACTCTGATGACTTATCCACATCCTTCAAAATCTTTTGCGCTTCTACTAAATCAGCGATGATGCGTTCCAAACAGTAACCGACTGTTTGTCGATCGGATAAATAAGATGGATATTTGTCCACATAAGGAATAAAAAGCCTATCTCCCGGATTCATAGCCAAAGACGGCGCATATATACGTAACAAATCAAAATGCATATACGCCCGTAAGGCAATAGCTTCTCCTAAAATCATATTTTTCTCCTGCGTACGTTTGTAGAACAGCATTGTATCTTCCTCTGCCACCTGCTGTGCAAGGTTATTACAATTGGCTATGATATTCCACGCTGCGCTCCACATAGCATCTGTTGTAGGAGTAAGTTCAGAGTTCTTATACAAAAACTTCGATAATTTCTTCATAGCTTTACCACCACCGCTGTCGGGGGCTTTGTCCAAGTCATATACCTGTCCCCAGCCATCTATCAACCCCCAGCTCAGATTACTACCGTACAAATCGAAAGTCGCCAACTTCCGGTATATACCGTTCAGAGCTGTACGATAACCATTTCCTGTCTCAAACAAATATTCTTCCTTTATCTCATCCGCAGGTCTCACGTCCAGCCAGTCACTACAAGAACTGAACGAGATAGCTGCTAGACATGACACAAATATTATTGTATATATCTTTTTCATTTTTTCTTCTTTTTTTAGAACTGTGCTTTTAATGAGAATTCCACTTTCCAAGATCTCGGATAGCTCAATCCGCGTTCCTGTTTAATAGAGGACCAGTTTATCAAGTCACTCGTAGAAGCTTCCAGACGAAGCAGATTCATGCGGAGATGTTTTTTTATCCAGTCACGGTTAAAATCATAGCTGACATTCAATGAATTCAATCGAACCAATGCTTTATCCTGCACGAAACGTGATGTTGGCAAAGTAGTCATCCCCCGGTCTTTAATATCTTTAAACTAAGCTATGTCACCCGGTTTTTTCCATCTGTCCGTCAATACGCGTAAATCGACATTCTTGTTCACTAAGTCCGCATTTTCCACATTGTTGACCAATGTTTGATTGTATTCCTGTCCACCCCACTCATAAAGAAATGAAGCAAACAGAGTCCAATTCTTATACGACAGGTTCAACCCGAAAGCACCACTACATTTAGGTTCTGTATTTCCAACTACAACCTCCTGCGCAGCATTCCACTTATCAGCTATAGAGCCATCACGGTTCAAAAAGATCTCTTTACCCGTAGTAGGATCAATGCCCAATGAACGTACAGCCCAAATTGAAGTCAGAGAAGCTCCTTCCTCATACTGTGGCAGTGGTACCGAATATTCCGCACCATGAGACAGCCCTAATGTTTCTTGATAAAGTGCTTCATTTTTATGAACTGGAATTGTATAAAAAATCCGGACAAAGTTATGCCCTTAATGCGA
>OLRH01001284.1_pt1 | contig 13067 bp, 9 predicted proteins | sample 1672321 | NCBI WGS metagenome assembly OLRH01 (sample SAMEA3136671, study PRJEB25190) | human gut metagenome | reverse complement strand
GGAGGTATGTGCAGTGCAGAGAGAACTCTTGGAGCAGCTTCGTGAAATTACAGAAGAAGAGAGAAGAATCCTGAACGGAGAAGCAGAAGTGGATAGGGATCTTTACACGTCTGGAAGCGATTTTACAATTGACAGCAATAAGATGCTGGAGGAAGGGAAGCTGATCGCAATCCGCACCCATACCAGGTTTGTTCATTTCCCCCTTCACCGCCATAATTATGTGGAAGTACTCTACGTATGCGAGGGAACTCTTACTAATGTTATAGATGGCAAACAGGTTATTGTGCGAAAAGGGGAACTACTTTTTCTGAATCAGTTTACCCATCATGAGATTCTTGCAGCTGGCAGGAATGACATTGCCATAAATTTTATGGTATTGCCGGAGTTTTTTGATGTGGCATATTCAATGGCAGGAAATAATAATGTTCTGGCAGATTTTCTGGTGAATGTACTGCGCCGGGATAACCAGCAGGGAGAATATCTTCATTTTAAGGTATCTGAGGTGCTGCAGATCCAGAATCTTCTGGAAAATATTATTTATTCCCTTGTAACAGGAAGGGGCAACCAGAATAAAATCAATCAGACTACCATGGGACTTATTTTTCTTTACCTTATGGACTCTGTACAGTATGTGGAAATGCGCCTTCCAAATCAGTACGAGAACATGATATCCATGACGACTCTGGATTATATTGAGCAGAAATACCGCACGGCCACCTTGACTGAGCTATGCGATATGCTTCACCTTCCCATGCATGTATTAAGCAAAATGATAAAAAAAACAACAGGCTTTAATTTTAAGGAGCTGCTTCAGCGGAAACGTCTTAGTAAAGCTGTGGAACTGATGTGTGATACAGACCTTCCCATCAGCGATATCATTGCAGCAGTGGGCTATGAAAACAACAGTTATTTTCACCGTGTATTCAAGGAAAGATATGGGGTAACGCCAAGAGCTTTCCGCGTGGCTAATAAGAAAAATGATAAAGTAAGATTATAAAGAACGCGTAAAAATATTTTTACAAAAAAATTATCATTTGTTCAAAAATATTTTTTGAATTATATATAAATGGTTGACATTTAATTAGAAAAAAAATAAAATAATTGTAACGTTTAAGATTTTTCTTACATAGAGGGGAAAAGTCTCAGGCAAATAAAATATCAAGGAGGAAGTAAAATGAAAAAAATGTGTAAAAAAGTAGTCAGCCTTCTTCTTGCAGCAGTGATGGTGCTTACAATGACCGCCTTCGCTTCTGTTGTTTATGCCGCTGACGAGGACAGCGTTGAAGCTGATCCGAACTTCAAGATGGGAGTTATTCTTGTAGGTGATGAGACAGAAGGATATTCTGCAGCTCATATCGCCGGTGTTAAGGAAGCAGCTAAAGAGCTGGGCCTTGACGACAGCCAGATCATCTGGAAATACAAAGTTCCGGAAGACTCCAGCTGCTATGATGCAGCAATCGACCTTGTTGGACAGGGATGCTCTCTGGTAATCGGTAACAGCTATGGACATCAGACCTATCTGGTACAGGCTGCTCAGGAATACCCGGATGTAACATTCGTTTCCATGACAGGCGATTTTGCAGCAATCAGTGGATGCGAGAATTTCAAGAATGCATTCACCAACATCTATGAATCTCGCTATGTATCCGGTGTTGTAGCTGGTCTGAAGCTGAAAGAGATTCTTGAAGATGGCACTCTTACCACAGAGACACAGCCAGACAGCTTTGATGCAGACGGTAATGTAAAGGTTGGCTATGTTGGAGCATTCAGCTACGCTGAGGTTGTTTCTGGTTATACTGCATTCTACCTTGGTATTAAGAGCGTTGTTCCGAACGCTGTAATGGAAGTTAAGTACACAAACTCCTGGTTCGATATTGACAAAGAGGGTGCAGCAGCTGAGGCACTTATTGCAAACGGCTGTGTGATCATCGGACAGCATGCAGACTCTACAGGTGCTCCTGCAGCTACACAGAAGCTTCACGATGATGGCAAGATCTGCTACTCTGTAGGCTACAATATTGATATGCTTGAGACTGCTCCTACAGCAGCACTTACCTCTGCTACCAATAACTGGGCAGTATACTACAAACATGCAATTGCAACCGTAATGGGCGGTGGTGACCTTGAGCAGGACTGGTCCGCAGGATATAATGACGATGCAGTAGGAATCACAGAACTTGGTGAGTCCTGTGCAGAAGGAACTGCAGACTACGTTGCTGACATCGAGGGCAAACTGAAAGACGGTTCTCTTCAGGTATTTGATACCTCTACATTTACTGTAGGCGGTGAGGAAGTTACCTCTGCACCGGTTGACCTTTCCTTCATGGATTATACAACTGATCCAGCAACTGTTGTATATCAGGGCGAGACTGTTGAGGCAATCGTGGATGGACATTTTGCAGAGTCCACATTCAGAAGCGCTCCATACTTTACACTTCGTATTGATGGAATCACAGAGGACGCAGACGCTGTTGAATAAGCAGTAATGCGAAATCCTGCGAAGCATGATTTCTGTGCATCGCGGAGCAGGTAGCTGGGAAGAAACCTGAACAGTTATCGAATTACATGAAATCCAAAAGGGGAGCTGTAAAAAGGCTTCCCTTTTGTTTCGTAAGCGGGAAAGTTAAAATCCACGCGGATGTGGGATTTTGGCGAACGCTTCAAAGATAGGCAAAACCAGAAGCTCAAAACCAGAAGAGCTTGTTTTGCCTTGATTATAAAACGGGAAGGGAGGCACAACACTTTGGAATATGCCATTCAATTAAAAAATGTTACCAAAACATTTGGAAAAGTTGTTGCCAACAAAAATGTCAACCTTGACGTAAAAAAAGGTGAGATTCTCTCCCTTCTGGGAGAAAATGGAAGTGGCAAGACCACTCTTATGAATATGATCTCCGGTATTTATTTTCCAGATTCCGGCGAGATCATGATAGACGGCAGGAAAGTGGAAATCCGCTCTCCAAAAGATGCCTACGATCTGGGAATCGGTATGATTCACCAGCACTTTAAACTGATCGACGTATTCAGTGCCACTGAGAATATTGCGCTTGGTCTTGATAAAAAACAGAAATTTGATCTGAAAGAGGTTCGTAAAAAAGCACAGGCTATCTGTGACAGGTATCACTTTGATCTGGACCTGAATCAGAAGGTTTACGAGATGAGCGTATCTCAGAAACAGACTCTGGAAATTGTAAAGGTTCTTTACAGAGGTGCAAACATTCTGATTCTGGATGAGCCGACAGCGGTACTGACACCTCAGGAGACAGCCCGTCTGTTTGAGGTTATCCGAAATATGAAGGCAGATAATAAATCCGTTATCATTATTACCCATAAGCTTCACGAGGTTCTGGAGATTTCCGACCGCGTTGCCATTCTGAGAAAAGGAGAGTACATAGGTACCGTAGATACCTGCGAGGCCACTGAAAATTCTCTCACAGAGATGATGGTAGGCAAGAAGGTGGAACTGAATATTGCCCGTTCCGCACCTGTAAATCCGGTGAAACGACTTTCTGTTTCCCATCTGACCGTCTATAACCGGGAGGACATTAAGGTACTGGATGATGTAAGCTTTGACGTTTATGGCGGTGAGATCCTGGGAATTGCCGGAATTTCCGGAAATGGACAGAAAGAGCTTCTGGAAGCCATTGCAGGACTTCAGATTACAGGCCAGGGCAGCAGTATTGAGTTTTACGAAAGAGGAAAAGAAAATCAGCCCCTTCAGCTGGTTGGAAAAACACCGAAGAAAATCCGTGATGCAGGTGTTCACCTTGCATTTGTGCCGGAAGACCGTTTGGGAATGGGCCTTGTAGGTTCTATGGGTATGACCGGAAATATGCTTCTGAAAAGCTATGGAAAGGGTGCATCCCCGCTTACAGATATGCGTACCCCGAAGAAAATGGCAGAGAAGGTTAAGGAAGAGCTTGAAGTTGTGACTCCAAGCCTGAATACTCCGGTATCCCGTCTTTCCGGAGGAAATGTACAGAAGGTTCTGGTAGGCCGTGAGATTGCAGAAGCACCTACTGTACTGATGACTGCCTATGCAGTGCGAGGCCTTGATATCAATACCTCTTATACCATCTATAATCTTCTGGATGAAGAGAAGAAAGAGGGGGTTGCCGTAGTCTATGTAGGTGAGGATCTGGACGTTCTCATTGATCTGTGTGACCGTATTCTGGTACTTTGCGGCGGTAAAGAGAATGGTATTCTGGATGCCAGAACGACTACGAAAGAAGAAGTTGGACTTCTTATGACAAATCTTCGGAAGGAGGGAAAATAAATGAGTGACACAAAAACTAAAGAACCCTTGATCCGAATTATTAAGCGTGACAGAAGCAGCTTTGGGTACAAGGTATGGGTTCGTGCGGCTGCCATTATTCTGGCGCTTGTAGTAGACGCGATTTTTATTTATAGTGTAACAGGCCTGAATCCATTATCTGTATATGGTGTTATGTTAAATGGTACTTTTATGACAAGCATCCGTTTTTCCTGGGCAATGCGAGATCTGGTAACCCTTCTCTGCATTGGTATTGCCCTTGCTCCTGCGTTTAAAATGCGCTTCTGGAACATTGGCGCAGAGGGACAGGTGCTGATGGGAGGCCTTGCCACAGCTATGGTTATGGTAAAATGTGGTGCCAGCCTTCCTACCCCGGTGCTTTTTCTGGTGATGTTCCTTACCAGCGTGATTGCCGGAGGTCTCTGGGGCTTTATTCCGGCTGTATTCAAGGCGTACTGGAATACAAATGAGACACTTTTTACCCTTATGATGAACTATGTGGCAACCAGTATTGTTGCATGCATGACCAACATCCTTCGAGGAAAGGCTTCCAGCCTTGGTAAGCTGAACATGTCTACACAGGTTGGATGGTTCCCGCAGTTCATGGGACAGAGATATAATATTAACATTCTCATTGTAATGATTCTCATGTTTGTCATGTTCTTCTATCTGAAATATTCCAAACAGGGATACGAGATCACCGTTGTTGGAGAATCTGAGAACACTGCAAGATATGCAGGAATCAATGTAAAATGGGTAACCATCCGTACCATGATCATTTCCGGTGCTATCTGCGGTCTGGTTGGTTTCCTGATCGTAGCAGGAAGAGACCAGACCATTTCCACCACATCTGCAGGTGGAAACGGATTTACCGCCATTATCGTAGCATGGCTTGCAAAGTTTAATACGTTTTATATGGCTCTGATCTCCTTCCTGCTGATCTTCCTTTCCAAAGGTGCAGCAGAGATTGCTTCTGCATACAGCCTGAACGATTATGCAGCAAGTATTATTGAAGGCGTGATTCTGTTCTTTATCCTTGGAAGTGAATTCTTTATCAACTATAAGATGATTTTCCGTGGTTCCAAAAAGGAGGTGCACTAAATGAGTAATCTGATTGCGTGGATCATCAGGGCAATTCCATTTGGAACAATTATCATGTTTGGTTCCATGGGTGAAATCACCACTGAGAAATCAGGAAACCTGAATCTTGGTGTTCCGGGAATTATGTATCTTGGCGGCTTTGCTGGCTTCGCCAGCTCCTATTTTTACGAGAAAAATTCAGCAGATCCAAAGGGGTGGATATGCGTGATCCTGGCGCTTGTGGCAGCAATTGCAGCCTCCATGCTGGGAGGGCTGATTTTCAGCTTCCTTACCATTACCCTTCGTGCAAACCAGAATGTAACCGGTCTTGCACTTACCACATTCGGTATGGGCGTTGCTAATTTCTTTGGTGTATTTATTTTAAATGGTGCAAGCTACACTGCAGCACCGCTGGCATACGCTTCTTTTTCAAAGAAGATTCCATTCCTGTCCAGTAAGCTGGGAATTGTAAGTAAAACTGTTTTTGCCTATGGTTTTCTGGTATATGCGGCAATCATCATTGCTGTTGTGCTGCATTACGTGCTGAACAAAACAAGAGTAGGTCTGAATCTTCGGGCTGTAGGTGAAAATCCGGGAACTGCAGACGCAGCCGGAATCAATGTAACCAAATATAAATATCTGGCAACCTGTATTGGTGCCGGTCTTTCCGGAATCGGCGGATTATATTACGTTCTGGATTATAATCAGGGCATCTGGGCGACAACGGGACAGATCGAGGCTCTTGGCTGGCTGGCAGTTGCACTGGTTATATTTACCACATGGAAACCTCTGAACTGTATCTGGGGCGCGTATCTTTTCGGTATGCTCTACTGGCTGTATCAGTTCCTTCCAAGTATTCTTGGAATCAAGGTTGCAAGCTATGTCACAGACCTGATCCAGATGGTTCCTTATGTGGTTACCATTATCGTTCTGGTTGTAGTAAGCTTCCGAAAGAAAAAAGAAAATCAGCCTCCGGAAAGTCTGGGACTTTCCTACTTCCGAGAGGAAAGATAACAGGGATTGGTTTGATAGAATATTGAAATTTCAGAATCCTCTGCTTATGCTGTATGGTGCAGCATGCAGAGGATTTTTTTATTCTTCAGACGGCAATACGATTTGTGAAAAATCAGTGTCCATAGGAAAAGAAAGTTTACAAAATATTTCGAAAATGTTATATTATTTTTAAATAACATGCGAAACATATAGAAAGGATAGTTGGCTCTTAGCTATACAGTTATCAGAAAGGAATAAAAATATGAAAAAAAGATATGTTCTTGCTGCGCTGGCAGTTATGACAGTACTTGCAGGCTGTGGAGATAATGCTTCCCAGCAGAAAAACACGGACAATACTACCCAGGAGAGCACAGCAGAGGATGATCTGACAGCTGCTGATCCGGATGAAGATGGAGAAGAACTGGATCCTGAATTTTCACAGGATGTAGAGAATAATGAAGTGATCGATGCAGATGATGCAGAGGAAGAAGCAGCTCTTGATCCCATTACTCCTTCTGAATATCTGGTTCAGAATGCTTCCGATTATGTGACTCTTGGAGATTATGATGGTGTAGAGGTTACCAGGTATACCTATGAGATCACAGACGATATGGTACAGGATGAGATCCAGGAAGAGCTGGCAGATGCCAGTGATGAGCAGTCTACCAATGCACCTTCCGAGGACGGAAATATTGTATATATGAATCTTACTGCCAATGTGGAGGGTGAGGAAGCTGCTGATCCTGACGAGACTTTTATCACCTTGGGACAGGAAGAATTTGGTGCAGAATTTGACCAGAAGCTGACAGGTGTTTCCACTGGAGATAAACTGGATTTCAGCATCACGTACGGAGATGATACCTGGCAGGAAGACTGGCAGGGAAAAAACGTTGACTTTTCAGTGGAGGTAACAGATGTTACAGCTTCCAATACTCCGGAATATGATGAGGATTATGTGAAGAATTATACCGGGTATGACACGAAGGAAGAATATGAGGCTTCTGTAAAAGAATATCTGGAGCAGTCCTATGAGGAACAGAGTACTTATGATGAGACAGAAGATCTGATTTCTGCCTGCCTGGCACGTACAGAGTTTACGGGAGAGTATCCGGACGACCTGTTTGAGGCATGCAGGGAAGAGGCACTCTCCGGTTATTCCATGTTTGTAGAGGAAGACGGAGATGTAAATGATGTACTGGATATGTTCGGGGTTACAGAGGATGATATTGCAGAAGAAGCCAAAAATCTTGTAAACCGCCGCCTCTTCATCAGTGCATATGCCGAAGCCAATAATATTGAGGTAACAGAAGATGAATACGTGAATTATGTGAATGAGTATGCTGACTACTATGGCGAGAGTCCTGCTGATTTTGAGACTCTTTATACACGGGAAACGCTTGTAAATGCCCTTTATGAGAGCAAGGTAACAGAGCTTCTTCTGGAAAAGGCAAACGTGACAGAAACTCCATATACACCAGAAGAGTATGATGAAGAGGAATCCAAAGAAGATGACACGCTTGATGATCTGGAAATCGTAGAAGAAGGAGAAGAAGGCGTAGCTGAATAAAATCTGAAGATTTGGCAAAACACACTTTCAACGTCATAATGTTCTTTGATTAACATTTTTTATAAATTTAAGCCTTTTAATTTAGATGTGATTATGATATAGTAAATAATACGCGACAATGGACGGACAGCATTCTGAAGATAAGCTTTAGGAAGTTTGTCCGCCCATTTGTGTCTATAAAGGAGGAACGAGATGAAATTTTCAGAAATGCCTTACACTCGTGTGGATTTTCCAGCTGTAATTGCACAGGCACAGGAGATTATCCAGCGCGCATCTTCTGCGAAGAGCGGAGAAGAGCAGTTCGAGATTCATCAGGAATTTAACAAGCTGATGGATCACGTGAGAACTCTTTACACCATCGCCCATATCCGCAGGGATGGAGATGTGACAAATGAGTTTTATGACGGCGAGAAGAGCTACTATGATGAGAAGCTCCCGGAACTGAACGCAGTGACAAATGAGTATAAGAAAGTACTTTTTGCCACTCCATATCGTCAGTATATGGAAGAGAAAATCGGACCGGTTGCATTTAAGTCCATGGAACTGGAGATGAAATCTTTCGATGACAGTCTGATTCCGCTGATGCAGGAGGAGAATACCCTTGCTTCCCGTTACAGCAAGCTGATCGCTTCTGCCAAGATCATGTGGGAAGGAGAAGAACTGAACCTTTCCCTTATGCGTAAATATATGCGCTCCCAGGATCGGAATACCCGTAAGAAAGCATGGGATGCTTTTTCAGGCTTCTTTGAGGAGAACCAGGCTGAGCTTGATGAAATCTACGATCTGATGGTGAAGAACCGCACCAGACAGGCACAGATGCTGGGCTTTGAGAATTACATTGATATGGGCTACTGCCGCATGAATCGTAATTCTTATACCAAGGAAGATGTACAGAAGCTTCGCGAGCAGATTAAGACTGTATTTGTACCGTTAGCTTCCAGAATGCACAAGAACCGTCAGGCACGCCTTGGGGCAGATGCACTTCGTTATTATGATATGGGGGTTTATTTCCCACAGGGAGATCCGGCACCGATTGGTACTCCTGAGGAGATTCTTGAGAGTGGCCGCAAAATGTACACCGAGATGTCTGATGAGACAAGGGATTTCTTCAACATGATGATGGAGAATGAGCTTTTTGATGTATTCGGACGTAAGAATAAGGCTACCGGTGGTTACATGACGGAGCTTCCGGATTATGGTGTACCGTTTATTTTTGCAAACTTTAACGGAACCAGTGGTGATGTGGATGTAATCACACATGAGTGTGGACATGCATTTCAGAGTTATGTATCCTGCAAGGATCCGATCACCGATCATTCCAGGTATCTGACCATGGAGACTGCTGAAATCCATTCCATGTCCATGGAATTCTTTGCGGAACCATGGATCGAGCTTTTCTTCGGGGAAAGAGGGGATGATTACCGCAAGATGCACCTTGAGGATGCCATCGACTTTATTCCTTATGGAACAATGGTGGATGAATTCCAGCATATTGTATACGGCAATCCTGAGCTTACACCTAAGGAGCGACGTGATGCATGGAACAAGCTGGAGCAGGAGTACCGTCCATATATGGATTCAACTGGCTGTAGGTTTATGGAAGAAGGCGGTTACTGGCAGAGACAGCATCACATTTTTGAGATGCCTTTCTACTATATTGATTATGTACTTGCACAGCTTTGTGCATTCCAGTTTAAGATCCGCATGGAGAAAGATCATGACGCTGCATGGGCTGATTATATGAAGCTCTGCCGGCTTTCTGCAAGTGATTTCTATCCGTCCATGCTGAAACAGGTGGGACTTACAGTTCCATTTACAGATGGCTGCATTCAGAAGATTGTGGATGAGCTGGATAAGAAGCTGGGTTGAGTCATCAGGCAAAGACTATGAGAAGGAAAAGCACTTTCAGGTAATAGATTGGGAACTCACAGGAAAGTTGAGGCAGAATTGTGAAAAAATATGGGAATGATTACCGCCAGAGAGGGGAAAAATTTGAATATACCGGAAAATGGTATGGCAGCAGCCTGTCAGTGAAGGAACTGAAAAGACATGCCCTTAACAATACAGGCCTTATGGCAGCCGCCCTTGTGATCTATTTTGCCAGCTTAATGCTGAACAATGAAGGCAGCAGGATCTTCTGGATATTGCTTCCCTATATGGTGGTAGTCTTCCCTGTTTCCTATGGAATCATGGGAGGTGCTTCCTTATTCCTTTTTTGCAGACAGCAGGAGGGAAAAGCAGATCACTCACAGGTGGTAATCCCGGAAGAGCATATAGGGCATATGACCTGTGCCCAATATGAAAAAGGGGTGCGACGTCCGGTAAGATGCAGCATTGCCATCACAGTACTGGGACTTTTTACAAGCGTGGCAAACCTGATTTTTTTGTTAAAAGATTTCGAAAATCTTATTTTTACAAGGGAACTATTATTCGAGGCTGCTGCTGTGTTGATTTTAGTACTGGGAAGTGTTAGCACTGTGCAAAACTGGCAGATTAAAGCGAAATTTACAAATTTTGAGTGAAAATCTTTCAGTTTTTGACAATTATGGACAAAATTCCAGACATATTTCGCCATATAGCTATTGCACATGTAATAAAACATGGTAAAATAGAGAGGTATAAGACAACAAATTTTCAGGTTGTCTGTAGTAGCTGGCCTCAGGAGTCTCCAACAGGCTCTGATGAATAGTTACAATAAAATATCTTAAAAAAGGAGGATAAGATATGAACAAGAAGAAGTTAATGGCCCTGTTATTAACAGGTGTCATGGCAGCATCAACAGTGAGCGTACCTGTTTTTGCTGAAGAAGCTGAGGGAGGTTCTTCTGATACACCACTTGTTATTGGACAGACTAACTTCTCCGAGAAATTCAGTGGATTATTCCACGAGGCAGTTCCGGATCAGCAGATCGCAGAGAATGTAGGTGAGTATCTGTTTGGAAGTGACCGTACAGGTGCTATTATTTACAATGGTATCGAGGGTGAGACACATGAGTATAACGGAACGGATTATACTTATACAGGACTTTCCGACGTAACTGTTACAGAGGGCGAGGATGAGACTGTATACAATTTCAAGCTTCGTGAGGGTGTAACATTTTCTGACGGTGAGCCTCTTACTGCAGATGACCTGATTTTCACATATTATGTACTTTCTGATACAGATTATGATGGAAATGCAACATTCTACTCCACCAATATCAAAGGTATGAAAAACTACCGTCTGAATTCCACAGCAGCAGATTCCATCACAGATGAGGATGTTGCAAATACACTTGCAGACATGCCGGATGAAGTTGCTGCAAGAGTGAAAGATGAGCTGATTGTTCCGCTTCTTACATCTGAGTATGAGTGGGCGCAGACTGCATGGGAAGATTATGCAGATGCTTATGGTGTTACAAACGGAGATGAGTTCTTTGGAATGCTTTACGCAGTAGATGAGAACTATTCTGTAGATGGCAAAGATCAGGATACGATCATTAATGAGATCGCAGACCAGTATGGCAAGGACTATCTTGCACTTGCAGCTGCCTACGGCGACGAAGCATACTTCGATGAAGATGCAGCAACAATCGCTTCCGAATACCTGGTAGAGCAGAAAACTGCAGCAGGTGAAGGTGAAGAGGTTGCGAACATCGAGGGAATCAAGAAGCTTGGTGATTACGAAGTTGAGGTTACCACAGATGGTTTCGAGGCAACTACAATCTATCAGCTTGGGGTAATCGTTGAGCCAATGCATTATTATGGAGATGCTTCTCTCTATGACTATGATAACAACCAGTTCGGTTTCACAAGAGGAGATCTCTCCGCTGTACGTGATAAATCCAACCAGCCACTTGGCGCAGGTCCGTACAAATTTGTGAAATATGAGAACAAGACTGTATACATGGAAGCAAACGAGAACTACTACAAGGGTGCTCCTAAGACAAAGTACCTCCAGTGGCGTGAGACTTCCGACGCAGATAAGATTGCCGGTGTTGAGCAGGGTACAATCGACCTTTCCGATCCATCCGGAAGCAAATCTGCATTTGACCAGATTAAGAGCATCAACGGAAACGACGAGCTCAGCGGTGATAAGATCATCGTTAACGCAACAGACAACCTTGGATACGGATACATCGGTCTTAACGCAAACACAATCAATGTTGGCGGAGAGCCAGGATCTGATGCTTCCAAGAACTTAAGAAAAGCTCTTACAACTGTACTTGCTGTATATCGTGATGTAGCAATCGATTCTTATTATGGAGATGCTGCTTCTGTAATCAACTACCCGATTTCCAATACATCCTGGGCAGCTCCTCAGAAATCTGATGCAGATTATCAGGTGGCTTACTCTGTAGATGTTGATGGAAATCCGCTTTACACAGATGATATGACAGATGATGAGAAGTTTGCAGCAGCAACACAGGCAGCTCTTGGCTTCTTCGAGGCAGCCGGATACACTGTAGAAAACGGCAAGGTAACAGCAGCTCCAGAAGGTGCTAAGATGACTTATGAGATCATCATCGGTGCTGACGGAAGTGGAGATCACCCAAGCTTTGCAATCCTTACAGACGCTAAGGCAGCTCTTGAGTCCATCGGATTTACACTTGAGATCAATGATGTTACAGACTCCAACATTATGTGGGATGCTTTAAATGCAGGTACCGCAGAAATGTGGGCAGCTGCATGGCAGGCAACAGTGGATCCTGATATGTATCAGGTTTACCACAGCGCAAGTGTAAAGAGCAATTACTACCACATCAATGATGAAACACTGGATCAGGATATTATTGATGCCCGTTCCACAGCTGATCAGGAATACAGAAAATCTGTTTACAAACAGTGTCTGGACATTATTCTTGACTGGGCAGTAGAGATTCCGATCTATCAGAGACAGAACTGCGTTATTTACAGCCCTGAGCGTATCAATGCAGATACCTTTACGAAAGATGTTACTACATTCTATCCATGGTATGGAGATATCATTAATATCGAAATGAACTAAAGGTATAAAAGAAGAATGACTTGTTAGCGCAGTGGGTCCACCATAACCAGTGGACCCACTGCCTTACTGGCAGTATGCCTTGGGCTAGAGCGTGTCTGAAAAAGCATTCCCGCAATCTCCCACAAATTGTGACGCACATCTTGCAGAAAGCCTTTTTCAAACATGCTC
>OLRH01001273.1_pt1 | contig 13115 bp, 10 predicted proteins | sample 1672321 | NCBI WGS metagenome assembly OLRH01 (sample SAMEA3136671, study PRJEB25190) | human gut metagenome | reverse complement strand
TCTTTTTTCTTCACTGTTATAGCGTGCTTCTCCACTTTTGGACGACCAGCACGCGCGAAAGTCCGCGTTTTTTCAGCAGCTCCGGCAGCTTCTCTGTGCTGCCTGCGCCGAACACGATCTCAGTCGGTACGAAATATTCAAATCCGTGCATATGCTTATCCTGCGACGCAGTCTGCCTTGACTACGCCCGTCCTTTCTGCGATTTGCTGGGTCAGCGCTTCGATGTTGCAGTTGAGATTGCTCGTCTCCGCCGAAATGGTCACCATGGCGCGGCCCCCGGTGGGGATGGACTGGTTGATGGTCAGTATATTCGCGCCGCAATTGGCAAAAATAGTTAATATCTCGGACAGGATGCCCGCCTTGTCCTTGAGCATGATCTGAAACGTGATGATGCGGCCGGCCATCAGGTTCTGAAACGGCGCGATGGCGTCGCGGTACTTATAAAACGCGCTGCGGCTGATGCCGACAGCCTGCGCGGCCACGTTGACCTTGTCCGTCTCGCCGGTTTCGAGCATCCGCTTGGCCTCGGCGACCTTCTGGAAGATCTCCGGCAGGGCGGCGGCCTCCACGATATAATACTTCGGGCTATGTTCCATAGCGTTCACCTCACAATTGTCCGTGTTGGAAAAGCAAGTGTCTATACTCAGACTTCAATATACACCACATACCCGCAAATTGCAAGCAGAAAAGCACAGGAGGAATTTCGAAGCATGAAAAGCCGCAAAATCTGGAAGACCGTTCTGATCGCGCTGGGCTGTGCGCTCGGCGCGTGGGCGTTCGGCGCGCTGCTGCTGCCGGTGCTGCTGCCGTTTTTTATCGGGCTCGCGGTGAGCCTGCTGGCGGAAAAGCCGGTGCGGCTTTTGCAGACGCGGGCGCACGTTCCGCGTTCGCTGGCGTCCGGTCTGTGCGTGCTGCTGCTGTTTGGGCTCCTGTTCGGCGGGCTGTTTTTCCTGTGCCGCCTGCTGTGCGCGGAGGCGGCGGATCTGGCCCGGCAGCTGCCCCGGCTGGCGGAAAATCTGGCTCCGCTCTTTGAAAAGCTGAAATCGCGTCTGCTTGCGCTTGCCGAAAGACTGCCGGACGGGCTTGGAACGGGGCTGCGCGCGGGCGTTGAGGAATTCTTCAAGACCGGCGCGGGCTTCGGCACGAAGCTCTATGAAACGCTCTTTTCCTGGGCGTCCGGCATCATCGGGCGGCTGCCGGACGCGGTGCTGTTCGCGGTGACGGCGATCTTGTCCAGCTTCATGCTCTCCGGCGAGCTGCCTGCCATCCGCGGCTGGCTGCGCCGCACGGTGCGCCCGGCGTGGCTGGAAAAGATGCAGACGCTCGGCGGGCACGTGCGCACGACGCTCGGCGGCTGGCTGCGGGCGCAGCTGAAGCTGATGGGCATTACATTTCTGATTTTAAACGCGGGGCTGCTGCTGCTCCGGGTGCGGTATCCGGTGCTGGCTGCGCTGGTCATTACGGTGGTCGACGCGCTGCCGGTGTTCGGCACGGGGACGATCCTGATCCCGTGGGCGCTGGCGCTGTTTTTGCAGGGGGAGACGAAAACCGGCATCGGCCTCGTCATTCTATACGGAGCCGCGGCCCTCAGCCGACAGGCGCTTGAGCCGCGTCTGGTCGGAAAGCAGGTGGGGCTGAACCCGGTTCTGACGCTGCTGGCGCTTTACACGGGCTACCGGCTGCTGGGCGTGGGCGGGATGATCGTGTTCCCCATCGCGGCCATGCTCTTCAAGCAGCTCTGGGACCATTCCGGCCTGCAGCCGGACGGATAGCGGGGCTTGCGCGATCTGCCTCCGCACGGTATAATAGCGCCGAAGGAGGCGGTGCGCATGATTCTGGAACAGACGGCCGCGCGGCAGACGAAGCTGCTGTCGCTCCTGCGGCGGGAATTCGGGTTGTCCGCCGGGCTGGTCAAGCGGCTCAAATGGCAGAACGCGCTGTTTGTAAACGGAGCGCCCGCCCATACCGATGCGCCGGTCACGCCCGGCGACCGGGTGCGCGTCGTGCTGGAGGAGCGGACGGAGGGCTTTGACCCGGAGCCGCTGCCGCTTTCCATCCTTTATGAAGATGAATGCTTTCTCGCTGTGGACAAGTCTTCTGGAATGCTGGTGCATCCGTCGCCGCAGAAAAACAGCGGGACGCTGGCAAACGGCGTGCTGTATCACCTGCTGGAGCGCGGCGAGGCGTCCGGCGTCCATCCCGTGACGCGGCTCGACCGGGACACGTTCGGCGTGGTGATTTTAGCGAAAAACGCGAATATCCACGACCGCTTCTGCCGGATGCTGCGCGAGCGGCAGCTGGAAAAGACGTATCTTGCCGCTGTTTTCGGCCAGCCGCCGCAGGAGAACGGGCAGATCGACCTGCCAGTCTATAAGGTCGGCGGCGGCAGCCTCATCCGCGTCGTGGACGAGCGGGGGCAGCGGGCGCTGACGCAGTACCGCGTGCTGGAGCGGGCGGAAAAAACGGCGCTTCTGGAACTGCACCCCCTGACGGGCCGCACGCATCAGCTGCGGCTGCACTGCATGGCCTCCGGCTTCCCCATCTTAGGCGACCCGCAGTATACAAGCCCGGAAGCGACGGCGTATTCCGCCGCCCACGGACTGTTCACGCAGCAGCTGTGTGCCGCAAGGCTCGTTTTCCCGCATCCCATGACAGGGGAGCGGATGGAAATTTTGTCGAAGCAGGAAGTTTTCTTCCCAAAGGACTAGGCAAACGCCATGTGGTTCTGATACAATATATAAAATTAAAGCATTGGAGACGCTGCATGGAGAAAAAGAACGCGGTTTACACCATCATGGAGGAGCAGTCGCCGGAGGAGGCCCGGCGGGAGCATATCCTGCTCATCGCGCGCAACTTCGCGGCAGGCGCGGCGGCTGTTTTGTTCCTTGCCTCGTTTGCGCTGGCGGATATCCACAAGCTGCTGCGCGCAGCGGCATATTTTCTCGGCGCGGGCGCGTATTTTGCCGAAATTCTCGTCCTGACGGATGGCTTCCGGCGGAAGGTCCCGCGGAAGGAGCTGTTCATGGCCTACTGCTTCGGCCCGCTGTACATATTGCTCGGGCTGAGTTACCTGCTTGAGGCGTGAACACAGCGCGTCTGCTGCATTTTTATATTTATATGAACCGCAAAAAACCGGCGCATCCGCTTGGATGCGCCGGTTGTCAACAGAAAATAATTCACAAAAATGGGCCGGATGAATTGACATTCCAGACAAAAGCTGATAGAATGTAAGTCCATAATGCCTGCGTAGGGCCATTCGCAATTTTCACCACTATCTGTTGTGATTATAGCATCGCAAGACCGCATACGCAAGCAGAAAAGGAAAGAAATAAACAACGCAACCAGGCGTGTCATAAGACAACTACAGAAAGGCTGTGATGACTTTACATGGCGATCACAAAGGATGTCATGATGGGCAAGACGCCCCGCAAGAGCTTCGCGAAGCAGGATCAGATCCTGGAGCTGCCGAATATGCTCAAGATCCAGAAGGATTCCTATGAGTGGTTCCTGCGCGAGGGGCTGCGCGAGGTGTTCCGCGACGTCGATACCATTACCGACTACACCGGCAATCTCGAGCTGAGCTTCCTCGACTACTCCATGAACGAGCCGCCCAAGTATTCCGTGGAGGAATGCAAGGAGCGCGACGCGACGTACGCCAAGCCCATCAAGGTTCGCGTGCGCCTGCACAACAAGGAGACGGACGAGATCAAGGAGCAGGAGATCTTCATGGGCGATTTCCCGCTCATGACCAACGGCGGCACCTTCGTCATCAACGGCGCGGAACGCGTCATCGTCTCCCAGATCGTCAGAAGCCCCGGCGTCTACTTCGGCGACGAGGTAGACAAGACTGACCAGCATATCTATTCCGCAACGGTCATTCCGTACCGCGGCGCATGGCTGGAATATGAGACGGATTTCAATAACGTCTTCTGGGTCCGCATCGACAAGAACCGCAAGCTGCCCATCACCTGCCTCATCCGCGCCCTCGGCGTGGCGACCGACGGCCAGATCACCGAGATGTTCGGCGAGGACCCGCTCATCAAGGCGACCATGGACAAGGACCCGTGCAAGACGCGCGAGGAATCCCTGCTTGAAATCTACCGCCGCCTGCGTCCGGGCGAGCCGCCCACGGTCGAAAGCTCCGAGAGCTATCTCGAGGCGCTGTTCTTCGACGCCCGCCGCTATGACGTGAGCAAGGTCGGCCGTTACAAGTTCAACAAGAAGCTCGACATCTGGAGCCGTCTGAACGGCCAGACGCTGGCCCAGCCCGTGACCGATCCCATGACCGGCGAGATCATCGCCATGAACGGCGAGACGATCAACCGCGCCAAGGCGCACGAGATCTCCAGCCGCGGCGTCAGCCGCGCCGTGATCGACGTGAACGGCCGCGAGGTCGTCGTGTTCTCCAACGGCATGGTCGATATGGCGAAGTTCGTCGACTTTGACCCGGCGCAGTACGGCATCAAGGAAAAGGTCAGCTTCAGCGTTCTTCGTGAAATGCTCGAGACTGTCCCCGCCGACGGCTGGGAGGAGGCCATTGAGGCCCGCCGCAGCGACCTCATTCCGATGCACATCACGAGAGACGACATTCTCGCCTCCATCAACTATCTGTGCTGCATGGTGCAGGGCGCGGGCACGAAGGACGACATTGACCATCTGGGCAACCGCCGTCTGCGCTGCGTGGGCGAGCTGCTGCAGAACCAGTTCCGCGTCGGCTTCACCCGCCTCGAGCGCGTGATCCGCGAGCGCATGACCGTGCAGGATCTTGACGTCGTCACGCCGCAGAGCCTCATCAACATCCGGCCTGTCACGGCGGTCATCAAGGAGTTCTTCGGCTCCTCCCCGCTGTCGCAGTTCATGGATCAGAACAACCCGCTGGCAGAGCTGACGCACAAGCGCCGTCTGTCCGCACTCGGCCCCGGCGGTCTGTCGCGTGAGCGCGCATCCTTCGACGTCCGAGACATTCACTACACCCACTATGGCCGTATGTGCCCGATCGAGACGCCTGAAGGCCCGAACATCGGCCTGATCAACTATCTGGCGTCCTATGCGAAGATCAACGAATACGGCTTCATCGAAGCGCCGTTCCGCAAGGTCGACAAGGCAACCGGCAAGGTCACGGATATTGTCGAATACATGACCGCCGACGTCGAAGACGACTATTATGTCGCGCAGGCTGCAGAGCCTCTGGACGAGGAAGGCCGCTTTGCGAACGCGCGCGTCATCTGCCGCCACCGTGACGAGATCATCTCCGTCGAACGTGAACTGATCGACTATGTCGACGTCTCCCCGAACATGATGACCTCCATCGCAACGGCGTTCATCCCGTTCCTGGAAAACGACGACGCGAACCGTGCGCTGATGGGCGCAAACATGCAGCGTCAGGCCGTGCCGCTGATGGTCACCGAGGCCCCGATCGTGGCAACCGGCATCGAGCACAAGTGCGCCGTTGACTCCGAGGTCTGCATCACGGCCAAGGGCCCCGGCGTCGTGACCCGCGTTTCCGCAACGAACGTTTCCGTCAGCTACGACGATGGCAATGCCGCCGATTATACCCTTACAAAGTTTGCTCGTTCCAACCAGGGCACCTGCATCAACCAGCGCCCGATCGTCACGGTCGGCGAACGCGTGGAGGCCGGTCAGGTCATCGCCGACGGCCCCGCCTGCTCGCAGGGCGAGATCGCGCTCGGCAAGAACGTGCTCATCGGCTTCATGACGTGGGAAGGCTACAACTACGAAGACGCCATTCTGCTGAACGAACGCCTCGTCCGCGAGGACGTGTTCACCTCCATCCATATCGAGGAGTATGAGACGGAATCCCGCGACACGAAGCTTGGCATGGAGGAGATCACCCGTGATATCCCGAACGTCGGCGAGGATACCCTTAAGGATCTCGACGAGAACGGCATCATCCGCATCGGCGCGGAGGTCACCTCCGGCGATTACCTCGTCGGCAAGGTCACCCCGAAGGGCGAGACGGAGCTGACCGCGGAAGAGCGTCTGCTGCGCGCCATCTTCGGCGAAAAGGCGCGCGAGGTCCGCGATTCCTCTCTGAAGGTTCCGCACGGCGAAGCCGGCATCATCGTCGACGTCAAGGTCTTCACCCGTGAAAACGGCGACGAGCTGGCCCCCGGCGTCAACAAGGTCGTCCGCGTCTATATCGCCCAGAAGAGAAAGATCTCCGTCGGCGATAAGATGGCAGGCCGCCACGGCAACAAGGGCGTCGTGTCCCGCATTCTGCCGCAGGAGGATATGCCCTTCCTGCCCGACGGCACTCCGCTCGATATCGTTCTGAACCCGCTGGGCGTTCCGTCCCGTATGAACATCGGTCAGGTTCTGGAGGTCCATCTGGGCTACGCGGCCCACGCGCTGGGCTGGAAGGTCGCGACCCCGATCTTCAACGGCGCAAACGAAAAGGAGATCCGCGAACTGCTCAAGCAGGGCGGCGTCGCCGAGGACGGCAAGACCGTTCTCTATGACGGCCGCACGGGCGAACCGTTTGACCAGCGCGTCACGGTCGGCTACCCGTACTACCTCAAGCTCCACCATCTGGTCGACGATAAGATCCACGCCCGTTCCACCGGCCCGTACTCCCTCGTCACGCAGCAGCCGCTCGGCGGCAAGGCGCAGTTCGGCGGCCAGCGCTTCGGCGAAATGGAAGTCTGGGCCCTCGAGGCCTACGGCGCGGCGTATACGCTGCAGGAGATCCTCACGGTCAAGTCCGACGACGTGACGGGCCGTGTCAAGACGTATGAAGCCATCGTCAAGGGCCACAACGTCCCGACCCCGGGCGTGCCCGAATCGTTCAAGGTTCTCGTCAAGGAGCTGCAGTCCCTGTGCCTGGACGTCAAGATCCTCGGCGAGGACGGCGAAGAGGTCGACCTCAAGGACGACGATGACGATGATTCCATCTACGGCGCAGGCGGCAAGGTGCTGCCCGACGACGAGATCACGATGGACGACGATCTGCCGAACGGCAAGGACGTCGACGCCGACGAGGCGGCCGAAGCAGGCTTTGAGATCCAGGACGAGGACAACGTCTTCGGCCTGCTGAACGACAGCTACACCATGGACTCCGATGATTCGGAGAACGTATAAGAAGGAGGCGGCAATACAATGAGTCATGCAACATTCAGCGCAATCCAGATCGGTATTGCTTCCCCGGAAAAGATCCGCGAATGGTCCTACGGAGAGGTCAAGAAGCCGGAAACCATCAACTACCGCACCCTGAAGCCCGAGCGCGACGGTCTGTACTGCGAACGCATCTTTGGCCCGACGAAGGACTGGGAGTGCCACTGCGGCAAGTATAAGAAGATCCGCTACAAGGGCAAGATCTGCGACCGCTGCGGCGTCGAGGTCACGCGCGCCAAGGTCCGCCGTGAGCGCATGGGCCATATCGAGCTTGCCGCTCCGTGCAGCCACATCTGGTATTTCAAGGGCATCCCGTCCCGCATGGGTCTGCTTCTGGATATCAGCCCCCGCATTCTCGAAAAGGTCCTGTACTTTGCAAACTATATCGTCACCGATCCCGGCGACTGCCCGCTGGCCAAGAACCAGATCCTGTCCGAAAAAGAGTACCGCGATATGCGCGAGAAATATGAGGACGATTTCAAGGCCGGCATGGGCGCCGAGGCCGTGAAGGAGCTTCTGCAGCAGATCGATCTGGAGGAGCTCTCCGAGCAGCTGAAAAACGAGCTGAAGGACGCCTCCGGCCAGAAGAAGCTGCGCATCATCAAGCGCCTTGAGGTCGTCGAGTCGTTCCGGATGTCCGGCAACGATCCGACGTGGATGGTCATGGACGTGCTGCCGGTCATTCCGCCGGAGCTGCGCCCGATGGTCCAGCTGGACGGCGGCCGCTTCGCGACCTCCGACCTCAACGACCTCTACCGCCGTGTCATCAACCGCAATAACCGCCTGAAGCGGCTCATCCAGCTGCAGGCGCCGGACATCATCGTCCGCAACGAAAAGCGTATGCTGCAGGAGGCCGTCGACGCTCTGATCGACAACGGCCGCCGCGGAAGAGCCGTCACGGGCGCCAATAACCGTGCGCTCAAGTCCCTCAGCGATATGCTCAAAGGCAAGCAGGGCCGCTTCCGTCAGAACCTGCTCGGCAAGCGCGTCGACTATTCCGGCCGTTCCGTTATCGTCGTCGGCCCGGAGCTCAAGCTTTATCAGTGCGGCGTGCCGAAGGAAATGGCCATCGAGCTGTTCCGCCCGTTCGTCATGAAGAAGCTCGTCGAGGACGGTCTTGCCAACAACATCAAGTCCGCCAAGAAGATGATCGACAAGGGCAAGGATGAGGTCTGGGATGCTCTGGAAGACATCATCAAGGACCGTCCGGTCATGCTCAACCGTGCCCCGACGCTGCACCGCCTCGGCATTCAGGCGTTCGAGCCTGTTCTGGTCGAGGGCCGCGCGCTCAAGCTCCATCCGCTGTGCTGCACCGCGTTCAACGCGGACTTTGACGGCGACCAGATGGCCATTCACGTGCCCCTGTCCGCCGAGGCGCAGGCGGAGGCCCGCATCCTGATGCTCTCGGCCAACAACCTGCTGCGTCCGCAGGACGGCAAGCCGGTCACGGTCCCGACGCAGGACATGATCCTCGGCACGTATTATCTGACGTACCAGCGCTATGACGTCGACGCGTATGACACCATTCACGAGATCTTCCCGCTGCTCGAGTGCGGCAAGCTGCCGTATGAGAAGCCCATCTGGGTCAGGAACATCTGGGACGATCCCGAATCCGAGGATTACCAGTATTATCTGCGCACCCGCGGCGCGCTGCTCGAAAACGAGACGGACCGCCCGGAGACGATTCCCGGTTCCTATCAGACGCTTGCGCAGGCTGCCGCAGCCCTGAACGCGGGCGAAATTCAGCCGGACGAGGTCATCTACGTCTGGAATATCTGGGATTCCGAGGCCGATATCAAGGAAGAGAACCATATCTATATCCGCACCGTCGGTGCATATGCCCAGCAGGCGCACGAGGCGGGCGATATCCGTCCGAAGGAATACTTCAAGTATTATCATGACGAGGACGAGGCCATGATGGCCTACGCCGACGGCATGATCGCCATGCACGATCCCATCAAGGTCTGGAAAGAGCTTGAGATCGACGGCAAAAAGGAGCACCGCATCATCGACGCGACTGTGGGCCGTCTGATCATCAACGACGCGATCCCGCAGAACCTCGGCTTCAAGAAGCGCGAGACGGTCGACGACCTGTTCCCACTGGAGATCGACTTCGTCGTCGGCAAGAAGCAGCTCGGCAAGATCATCGACAAGTGTATCCGCATCAACGGCTTCACGCAGTCGACCGAAATGCTCGACAAGGTCAAGGCCCTCGGCTATAAATACTCCACCAGAGCCTCCATCACCGTTTCCATCGCCGATATGGAGATCCCGGAGAAGAAGTATGAGCTCATCCATGAGGCCGAGAAGGAGGTCGTCAAGATCGACCGCCAGTACAAGCGCGGCTTCATCACCAACGACGAGCGCTACCGTCTGACCGTCCAGCAGTGGGAGAAGTCCATCAAGGACGTCACCGACGCGCTGCAGTCGAACCTCAAGCGCTTTAACCCGATTTTTATGATGGCGGACTCCGGCGCGCGAGGCAGCATGAACCAGATCCGTCAGCTGGCCGGTATGCGCGGCCTGATGGCAGATACGAACGGCCGCACGATCGAAATCCCGATTAAGGCGAACTTCCGTGAGGGCCTGTCCGCTCTGGAATACTTTATCTCCTCCCGAGGCGCTCGAAAGGGCATGACCGATACGGCGCTCCGTACCGCTGACTCCGGCTATCTGACCCGCCGTATGGTCGACGTCTGCCAGGACGTCATCATCCGCGAGAACGACTGCGGCTCCATCAACGGCAGCTGGAAGGGCGACTATTATGAGAAGGGCCAGCTCATCGACTCCTTCGGCAACCGTATCCGCGGCCGTTACCCGGTCTACGATATCACCGACCCGAAGACGGGCGAGCTGCTGCACTCCAAGGACGTCATGCTCCGCGAGGAGGACGCCGCCAAGTTTACGGCCCACGGCATCGACCGCGTGTACGTCCGCTCCGTCCTCGGCTGCAAGGCCCGTTCCGGCGTGTGCGCACGCTGCTACGGCATGAACCTTGCCACGAGCGAGCTTGTCAATCTGGGCGAGGCCGTCGGCATCATCGCCGCGCAGTCCATCGGCGAACCGGGCACGCAGCTGACCATGCGTACCTTCCACACCGGCGGTGTCGCGGGCGACGATATCACGCAGGGTCTTCCCCGTGTTGAGGAATTGTTCGAGGCCAGAAAGCCGAAGAAGATGGCGCAGATCTCCGAGATCGACGGCGTCGTCGACGTCGACGATTCGCACCGCACGGCGCTGCGCAACATCACCATCACCGCTGACGACGGCGAGGTCAAGCAGTATCAGGTGCCGTATTCCGTCGGCCTGAAGGTCGAGCACGGCAAGCGCGTCCGCAAGGGCGAACCCATCACCGACGGCGCGCTGAACCCGCATGATGTGCTGCGCATTTCCGGCGTTGAGGCCGTGCAGGACTATCTGACGCAGGGCGTTCTCGCCGTGTACCGTCAGCAGGGCGTCGACATCAACGAAAAGCACATCGAGGTCATCATCCGCCAGATGATGCGCAAGGTCAAGGTCGAGGAGCCGGGCGACACGAACCTGCTGTCCGGCACGGTCGTCGATATATTCGAGTTCGAAGACGCCAACGCCGCCGTACAGGCGCGCATTGACGCCGGCGAGACGGACCTCAAGCCTGCGACCGACAGTCTCATCCTCATGGGCATCACCAAGGCATCCCTTGCCACCGAGTCCTGGCTCTCCGCTGCCTCCTTCCAGGAGACGACGAAGGTCCTGACCGACGCGGCCATCAAGGGCAAGGTCGACCATCTGATCGGTCTGAAGGAAAACGTCATCATCGGCAAGCTCATCCCCGCGGGCTCCGGCCTCAAGGCCTACCGCGACTTCGATACGCTCACCACCCCGGAATCCATTGTGACCGAGGAAATGATCGACGACGAGAAGCTGTAAAATTTCAAGCCAGTCAGGCGCGGCAGATGCCGCGCCTGACGTTTGCTCTGCCTGCCGCGTACATCTGTCTCTGTGCATTCTGCCAAAGTCCGAAAAGCATTGCAATTTCAAGGGAAAATCAAAAAAATATTTTCTTTTTGCGCGTTTTTTTATTGACGCGCTTCGTGATTTCTGCTATAATCCATATTTGCGTGGGTCTGCCTGCGCGTATTTTCCATGGAGGTGTCTGGATGCCGGAACGGTTGACAAGCAACCGAAAGGTGATCGGTACGAAGCAGCTGCGCAAAGCGCTGAAGGCCGGGCGTGTACGAACCGCCTATGTGGCCGCCGACGCCGACCCCATCCTCCGCGAGCCGCTCGTCGAGCAGTGCCGCGACGCCGGCGTTGAGCTTGTCGAGATCGCGACGATGAAGGAGCTCGGGAGGCTCTGCGGGATCCATGTCGGCGCAGCCTGCGCCGCACTTTTGCGCTGAAATGCGCTTTTTTCTGGTCCCAACGGAATATCTTTGATATTTCGGGATAAAATACATGATGCTGCAAAGCAGCCACAATCCGAGAAAGGAGGAACAATATGCCTACTTTTAACCAGCTGGTAAGAAAGGGAAGAGAACAGTCGACCTACAAGTCCACCGCTCCTGCTCTGCAGAAGGGTGTCAACACGCTGAAGAACCGTGCGACCGATCTGTCTTCTCCTCAGAAGAGAGGTGTCTGCACCGCTGTTCGTACCACCACCCCGAAGAAGCCGAACTCTGCTCTTCGTAAGATCGCCCGTGTGCGTCTGACGAACGGTTACGAGGTTTCCGCTTACATTCCCGGCGTTGGTCACAACCTGCAGGAGCACTCTGTCGTTCTGATCCGCGGCGGCCGTGTCAAGGACCTTCCTGGCGTCCGTTACCACATCATCCGCGGTACGCTCGACACCCAGGGTGTGCAGGGCCGTATGCAGGCCCGCAGCAAGTACGGTGCAAAGCGCCCGAAGGCCGGCAAGAAGAAGTAATTCTTCTGTCTATCATCGCAATTCTGCCTTGTGCAAGGCGATGCCTTGCTGAGAGTTTTTTATATATATTTTTATGAGAACCTCTTGGCAGGCACCCACGGAAGCTTCGGGCTTCCGAAGTACCTATGAAATCATTTTATGAAGGAGGGAAGCACAGTGCCCAGAAGAGGTAATGTTCCCAAGAGAGAGATCCTTCCCGATCCGATCTACGGTTCCGTTCTGGTGACCAAGCTCGTCAACAGCATCATGCTCGACGGCAAGAAGGGCGTAGCCCAGAAGGTCGTCTACGGTGCGTTCCAGATCGTGGAAGAGAAGACCGGCAAGTCTGGTCTTGAGGCGTTCCAGACCGCCATGGAAAATATCATGCCGGCCGTGGAAGTCAAGACCCGTCGTGTCGGCGGTGCGAACTATCAGGTTCCGATCGAGGTTCGCCCGGAAAGACGCCAGACCCTTGGACTGCGCTGGCTGACGAACTACAGCCGTGCAAGAAGTGAGAAGACCATGAAAGAGCGCCTCGCCGGCGAGCTCATGGATGCCTGCAACAACACGGGTGCCGCTGTCAAGAAGCGTGAAGACACCCACAAGATGGCCGAGGCCAACAAGGCGTTCTCTCACTTCCGCTGGTAATGACAGAAGGAGAACAGCATGCCAAGACAATATTCACTTGAGAATACGAGAAATATTGGCATCATGGCTCACATCGATGCGGGCAAGACGACGACAACCGAGCGTATCTTGTTCTACACCGGTGTCAATTACAGACTCGGCGAGACCCACGACGGTACGGCCACCATGGACTGGATGGAGCAGGAGCAGGAGCGCGGTATTACCATCACCTCCGCTGCTACCACCTGTCACTGGAAGGGCGTCCGGATCAATATCATTGATACTCCGGGTCACGTGGACTTTACGGTGGAAGTCGAGCGCTCTTTGCGCGTGCTCGACGGCTCCGTGACAGTTCTGTGCGCCAAGGGCGGCATGGAGCCGCAGACCGAAACTGTATGGAGACAGGCTGACAAATATCATGTCCCGCGCCTTGTTTACGTGAACAAGATGGACATGATGGGTGCCGATTTCG
>OLRH01001265.1_pt1 | contig 13162 bp, 10 predicted proteins | sample 1672321 | NCBI WGS metagenome assembly OLRH01 (sample SAMEA3136671, study PRJEB25190) | human gut metagenome | reverse complement strand
CCATCACGTTTAAGGTTCCACAAGTTTCAGTATTGTTCAATTTTCAAGGTCCTGCTTGCTCTCCTCTCGGACAGCTCAATCATTATATCAAAGGTCGTACTTTTTGTCAAGCACTTTTTCGATATTTTTTGAGCTTTCCAAATGCCTTTTTAAAAGCTTTCCACCCGCACGCCGTCCGGTTCCCCGCTGCGTTTTTGCTGGTGCATCGCTTTTATTTTGTTTTTGAAGAGCTGCTGTCTTGCGCGACAGCTTATTTATAATACCACACTTTCGCCTAAAGTCAACACCTTTTTTCTATTTTTTCTATAATTTTTTCGATTTATTTTTGGGCAGAGTGCATATGGACGCTTTAACGTGGTTTCTCTATTCATTTTCTTTTTGTCCCCATTTTTCATCCTTTTCCCCCACATCTTCCTATAATACAAATAGCCTTCTCCATCCCCTGCTTTCCCATCTTTCCCAAATCATTTATCTTCCATACTTGCGCTTTGGGTCCAAAGCAAGTATACTAAAATCTGTGATTTAACAAAGAAATGATGGTGATCTTTCCATGCTGGCGATATACGAAACCGTCAACCGGCGCTTAACCCGCGCAGACGAAATTGAGGAAGGCACATGGATCTGCCTGACTGCCCCCAGCCAAGAGGAGATCCGCGAGGTTGCCGCCACCTTAGATATTGAGCCCGCTGATGTGCAGGCCGCCCTTGACCCGGAAGAATCCGCACGTATCAGCCTGGAAGATGGTTATACCGTCATCATTGTGGATATACCCTTAAAGGTAGACGGCGCCGCCGAGGGCGTATACACCACCATTCCCCTTGGTATTCTGTTGACCCAGACCACCATCACCACGGTTTGCTCCGTAGATACCCCCGTATTGTCTGATTTCGCTTCCTGCCGGGTGCGCGGCTTTTCTACTAAAAAGAAGATGCGCTTTGTGTACCAGATTCTGTACCGCGCCGCCACGATGTACCAGCAGGAGCTGCGCCTGATCGACCGCCGCCGCCAGGAAATTGAGAAAAACCTGACCGGTACCCTGCGCGATAGTGACTTGATGGAGCTGCATGGGTTGGAATCCACCCTGGTATATTTCGCAACCTCACTGCGTGCCAACAGCACGGTTTTGGACCGGTTGACCCGCTACAAGCGGCTGGAACAGTACCCTGATGACATGGAACTACTGGACGATGTAATCGTTGAGATTCGGCAGGCCATTGAGATGACCAGCATCTACCGCGATGATATCAAGGGCACCCGCGAGCTGTTCAGCTCTATTTTGGATAACCGCCTGAACAATGCGATGAAGTACCTGACTTCCGTTACCCTGTTGATGGCTGTCCCGACCGTTATTTCCGGTTTGTATGGCATGAACGTGGACATTGACGGCATGCCGTTTTCCGGTTCTGATTATGGATTTGTCATTGTCTGCTTGCTTACGCTTGCTATTTGTGGGATCGCTGCCTGGGTACTGCACAAAAAACATATGCTCTGATTTGTATTGTTTGCCGCATCCCGCCCGCCGGGGTGCGTTTTTTACTTTTCTGCCTGTAACATTTGGGGGTGATTCCCCTATTATATAAATAGTAAGAGGAAAGCGAGGTGTGCCGCAATGACTGATGCCGACATTGTTGCGCTGTACTGGGCACGGGACGAGCAGGCCATTGCACAGACCGCACAAAAGTTTGGCGCCTATTGCCGCAAGATTGCCATGAACCTGCTGGGCAGCCAGGAAGACGCCGAAGAATGCGAAAATGACACCTGGATGGCCGCCTGGAACAGCATGCCGCAAAACCGGCCGGACAAGCTTGCACCCTACCTGGGGCGCATTACCCGCAACCTGGCACTGGACCTGCGGGAGCGGCAAAATGCCAAAAAGCGCGGCGGCGGCCAGACCGAAACCGTGCTGGAAGAGCTGGAATTTTGCCTGCCTGCCGGAGACCACACCGCGCAGGAGGTAGAAAGCGCTGAAACAGCCCGCTCCATCAGCGCATTTCTGCGCAGCCAGCCGGAGCAGGCACGCAACATCTTTATTCGGCGGTACTGGTACTGCGACGCCACCGCCGACATTGCCAAGCGCTACGGTATTGGCGAAAGCAAGGTGCGCGTTACCCTGCACCGAATGCGCACCAAATTGAAAGCCTACTTAGAGAAAGAAGGTGTCTGCCTGTGAGCTCCCGCGATTTATTCCGCGCGATCGGACAAATTGATGATGATTTGATTGAATCTGCCAACAAAACCCCCGTAAAGCACACCATTCCGTTGCAATTTCGGCATTTTGTTCCGGCAGCAGCTTGTTTTTGTCTTGTTCTGTTAGGGGCGGCGATGGTCAGTCAGGACCGTTCCGCCGGGGTCAGCCAGGCCGCCGAGACCGCTGATCTGAACGAAAGCGCCCCCGCCTATGAGGAATCCAACAGTCCCGATACCTTCAGCGCATTCAGCATGGAGGACAGTGAACCAGATGCCGCCGCAGGCAGCGTTGCCGATGCCCCGTTGTCCTCCTCCCTGAAATCCGCGATGCAGGACAGCAACCCCTTGCAGGCTCTGAGCGATATTTTGCTTGGCAGCGGCGCTTCCGGCAGTTCTTCCCTGCTGGCCCACAGTGCCGATGAGCTGTATTTCGGCGAAAGTCTAATTTTAGGCAGTTCCGCGGATGTTGTTCTCCCTGCCAGCCTGCCGGTCTACCGCAACAGCCTGCTGGATGCCGCCGACAATACCGATGCCATGAAAGCCCGTCTTCGCACGGTGCTGGATGCTCTTGGGCTGGATACCACACTGGCTGACACCGCCACGTTCAGTAGGGACAGCGCCGATACCATCTCCAAAACAGTATCTAATATAAAGGAATCCGCCGAGCAGAACGGGTGGGATGCAGATTCTTCCGTGCTGAATTATCTCTCTGATGCCGCACAGCTGCAGCTGAACATTCCCGAAAGCGACTGGCCCGGTGGGCTGACAATCACCGTCTCCAACGACCTGTGCACCAGTGTGGTCTGCAACAGCTCTGCCGAGGTGAAGACCTTTGCCGCCCTTGCGGAAGAGCGCGTGATTGCCGCCGACCTGCAAGAGAAATACGGTTCCCTCTTTACCTCTCTGCTTGGCGGTGAATATACCGATGTGACGGATGGAGGCGACAGCACGATCTACGGCCAGCCCTCTTCCCTCTTTGTCAAGTTCGCGGCGGATTCTTTCCATTACTTGCTGGTCAGCGTAGATACCGACGGCAATCTGTTGAGCCTGCATGAAACGGACCGCACCGTGGAGCCCCTGGGCGAATACACCAGCGTTTCCCGCGCCGAGGCTGACAAGCGGCTGGCCAACGGAGAGTTTTTGACCGACAGCTACACGGCGGAAGCGGTTGACCCCGCCGCAGAGCCGGAGTGCCTTGCCAACCTGCGCCTGACCTATGTACAGGGGAGCGCCGCCTACTACCTGCCCATGTGGGAATACACGATTGATGAAGGCCCCGCTGCCCTGGGCGACGGCGATGATGTCGACCAGACGCTGCACACCTTTTCTGCTTACTATGTGCCCGCTGTGGAGCTGGACGAAATCGACGTCCTAAAGAACAAATAAAGCCAGCAAAACCATACCGCAGGCCGAACCGCAACACCAAAATGTTCCGGGGCACAGCCTGCGGTATTTGTGTTATTGCAAAATTGCGGGTTCTGCGTTATAGTAAAGGCAATACCGCATAATTCTAAGTGCCGATACGGCGAGCGAGGTGCGGCAGATGCCAAGCCAAAAGCGCAGATAATACTGGATGTCTTATCGAGCATTTTGGCAACGCAGATGCCGTGCCGCAGCCGCCGGAGCGGTGCTTAAGCCGCAAGGCGGGAATTGTGCGGTGTTGCCTAAAGGCAACAACCTAACCGTTTTTATGTAAGGAGGCCCGCCATGCCCACCGAACCGCAGAGCCAGCCGCTAGTCAGCATTATTGTTCCTGTTTACAACGCAGCAGACCATATTGCCCGCTGTATTGAGAGCATCCGCCGCCAGACCTACCGGAATTTGGAGATCATTCTGCTCAACGATGGCAGCAAGGATGTCAGCTATGCCGTCTGCCAGAGCTATGCCGGTATTGACCGCCGCATTGTGGTGATCGACAAAAACAACAGCGGAGTTTCCGCCACCCGCAACCTTGGCATGCAGGAAGCCCACGGCAAATACTTTCAGTTTGTGGATGCGGATGATTTCATCCAGCCCTATGCCACCGAGCTGCTGGTACAGAAAGCGGAAGCCAGCCACGCCGATATGGTGATTGCCCACTACAACCGCATTGAACCACCGGTCAGCTTGCCCAAAACCATGCGGGATACCGTGGTGGAGCGTGTGCTGGACCCCATCCTGGATCCGCAGCACCGGGTGCAGACTTTCGGCTTTTTGATGGAAGGCCCCCTGAATAAAGACGCATTTGCCTGTGGCCTGATGCAGGAGCCCGCCAGCTTTTATTACGGCGTGATGTGGAACAAGCTCTACCGCGCCGACATTGTGCGTGAGCACCCCGATGTGCGCTGCAATGAGGAACTGGACTACAGCGAGGACCTGTATTTCAATCTAAGCTTTATCCGCTACGCCCAGCAGTTCTATGCGCTTTCCACCCCCATTTACAACTATGTGCAAAACCCAGACAGCGCCGTGCACCACCTGAACCCCTTTGATGTGCTGACCACTCGGTTTGAGCTGACCACCTATTACAAGGATCTGTTCAAGCACATTGGCCTGTATGAAGAAAACAAGTACCGCCTGAACAAGTTCTTCTTTGGTGTTGCGGAAAGCTGAAGCAATCCCGCATTATTCTATTACCGCCCCGGCAGAGTTTTTTTGCCGAGGCGGATTTTATTTGGCTCTATATCACATACAGCGCACACACTGCAGCAAAAATGCCCCGGACAAGAAACGTTTCTCGTCCGGGGCATCATGATTCTTATAAAAAACTCAGGATTCCTTCAGCATATGCTGGCTTTCGGCAAAAGCCACCAGCTTTTCAAAGGTTTCTGCGCTCAGGTCATGCTCGATCTTGCAGGCATCGTGGGAAGCAACGACAGGGTCCACACCCAGTGCAACAAAAAAGCGGGTCAGCTTTTTGTGGCGGCCATAAATCCGGGTGGCAATTTCCAGTCCCGGCGGCTCCAGGGTGATATACCCAGCACCATCCATCGAAATATAACCGGCCTGACGCAGATTTTTCATTGCAATGCTCACGCTCGGCTTGGTAACGCCCATCTCGGTAGCGATGTCGATGGAGCGGACTTCCCCGTTGCGTTCTGTCAGCATCAGGATCTTTTCCAGGTAATCCTCTGCGGATTCATAGATTTTCAACGACACTGCCTCCTTTGTGGACTTGCCATCTGTCATATTGCTATAAAATTATAGTGTTATCTTAACACATTTTTTCAATTTTGGCAAGTGTAATACTTTTTGTTTATCTTTCCGTTTTTTCTTTGCTTTTTGGGCGGATCCTCACGGTCAGGCATCATCCCATGCTCTTGCTCTTATCGAACAACCCGCCAAAAAAGTTTGCCACGGTGCTGCCTGCTTTCTTCAAAAACTCGCGGAACGGTTCTCTTGTTTTTTCGTCAGCAGCCGTTGTTTCTTCCCGGGTTGCAGCTGGGGCTTCGGTTGCTCTTGGCATTTTGAGCGGGGCCGCAGTTTCCGGCGTGGCCGTTTTTACTGTTTCGGGTGTGGCGGCGCTTTCCGGTGTTGCCGGAGCTGCACTTTCGGGGGTAGCCGTTTCCGGGGTAGCGGTCTCTGGAGTAGCAGCAGTTTCAGGCGTTGCGGGTTCAGCACTCTCCGGCGTAGCCGTTTCCGGGATAGCGGTCTCTGGAGTAGCAGCAGTTTCAGGCGTTGCGGGTTCAGCACTCTCCGGCGTGGCTGTTTCCGGGGTCGACTGGGCAGCAGTCTCCGGGGTCGCGAAGGCTGCGCTTTCCGGCGTGGCGGCTTCCACAACATTAATGTTCACTTCGGCATAAAAATCCAGGTCCACACAGCTTACCAACACGGTTGCCGTACCGGGGGTTACAGCGGTCACGTTGCCGTCCTGGTCTACTGCGGCCACACTGGGGTCAGTCGAAGCAATATGTACCACTGCATCGGTCACAGCTTGGGCAAACTCTGCCCGGTCCTGCGGCGTAATATCGGAAAGGCTGCCGGTAAACCGCAGCTCCCCGGCCAGCGCGCACTGCTGGCCAACGGCAAGCTGCACTTCATGCGGCAGGGCAAAATCTTCTGCACTGCACCCACACAACAGGCAAAGCGCTGCTGCCAGCGCGGCCAAAATCCAAATCCTGAACTTTTTCATACCGGTTTCCATTCCTTTCTGCGGCAGTGGTGCATACATCTTAAAATGCGCCTTATCCTGCCAAAAAGCTTTCTGTAATAACGAACATCGCACGAAGTACAATTTTAGATAACAGTGTTCCCTCTCGGAACGACATATATTTTCGATACGAACCTAAATGCAATCTGTAGGGGACGATGCTTGCATCGTCCCGGATGTCGGGCCTTGCCGGATATCTTGCTTCGTGATACCGGCAAACACTCCGCTGGTACACTCTGCCCCCTACGGCCGCCTTCCCCTTTCGCTTCATTCTTATCATAATACGCGGCAGGTGTGAAATTTTCAACATTTTGTGCTGTCCCCCGTTTAAAATTTTCCGGTTTTCCCGCTTGGCATGTTGTGGTATACTGTTAGCAGTATGATAAGTTGGGGGTGTATGCTTTCTACAGCCACCGCCCCACAAGTTATACGATTTGTTTATCAAATCTTGCAAGAAATACATTTCGTATTAAGTCTATCGGAGGTTCTGGCCATGCTGGATATCACTCTGCTTGGCACCGGCGGCACACAGCCCCTGCCGGAGCGCGCCCTGGCGGCTGCCTGCATCACGGTGGGCGGCTCCAACCTGCTGCTGGACTGCGGCGAGGGCACCCAGACTGCCGCGCGCCGGGCCGGGGTCAGTATTTTCCGCATGGACGCCATTCTGCTGACCCATTACCACGGGGACCACATTTTCGGCCTGCCCGGCATCTGGCAGACGATGGCCGCCCAGGGCCGCACTGCCCCCCTCGTCATGGCTGGGCCGCCGGGCTTGACGGATGTGGTGCGCACCTTTTACGCCGTGGCCGGACCGCTGCCGTTCGAACTACGGCTGAAAGAACTGCCGGACTGCAAAGGCGAGTTTGAAGTGCCCGCCGGGTGCGTGCAGGCGTTCCCCCTCAAGCACCGGGTACCCTGCTGCGGATATGCGTTCACCCTGCCGCGGGCGGGCAAGTTTGATCCCCAGCGGGCAAAGGCGGCGGGTATCCCCGTGCGTTACTGGTCCACCCTGCAAAGCGGCCAGCCGGTGGGCGCCTTCCTGCCGTCCCAGGTTCTCGGCCCGCCGCGCCGCGGGCTGAAAGTTGTCTATGCGACCGACACCCGCCCTTGCGCTGCGCTGCGCCGCGCTGCACAGGATGCCGATCTTTTGTTGATGGATTCCACCTATGCCGATGACGCCGACCTGCCCAAAGCGAAGTTATACGGCCATTCCACCTGCCGCGAAACGGGGGTCCTTGCCGCCGAAGCCAACGTGTGCCGCCTGTGGCTGACCCATTACAGCGCCGCCGTAACGGACCTTGCTCCCGGCCTTGCCGCCGCGCAGCAGACGTTCCCCACCGCAGCCGCCGGGGTTGACGGCATGCGGCTGACCTTGAATTTTGACCCTGATTAAATGAGGTTTTCCCCTTGAAAAAATCTACCCGTCTGAACATTTTGTTTGCCATCATCATTCTGCTGGCCGCCGGGGTGCTGTGGCTCTGTTTCGGCCATCCGGCTGCCGGGTCCGGTCTGGTTGCCGTGCTGACCTATGGCGATGACAGCACCCAGCTGCGCATCCCGCTGGACACCGACCATCGCTATGATATTGATACCGGCTATTACACCATCCATCTGGTTGTGGAAAACGGCGGCGTCCGCTTTGTGGAAAGCCCCTGCCCGGACCACACCTGTGAATCCTTTGGCGTACTGACCAAACAGGGCGATTGGGCCGCCTGCCTGCCCGCCCGCGCCAGCGTTACCGTTGAATAACCATACATTACGGAGGTTCCCCATGAAACCCACCTACAAGCAAGTGACCAAAACCCGCTATATTGAGCAGATCAGCCAGCTGGCGGAAGAAATTTTTGTTCAGCATTACACCAAGCTGACCCCAAAAATAGCCCGCGCCCTGGCGGAAAAGTACCAGAGTGATATCCTGACGGATGACGAGATCCACAGCGGAACTGTGAATTATTTCATGATCTATCTGGGCAGCGATCCAGTCGGCTATTTTGCGCTGGATCTTACCCCCACGGGGGCCATGTGCCTGTCTCGCCTGTTCCTTTTGGAAAAAGCCCGCGGCCAGGGCATTGGCCGCAGCATTGTGGCCTATGCCCAAAAACTGGCCGAAGGCGATGGCCGCAGCCGCCTATATCTGCGGGTATGGGCCAAGGACCTGAAAGCTGAAGGGTTCTGCAAAAAGTGCCGCTTCCACAAAAGCGAGACCGTCCCCATGGAAGTCCTGCCCGGCGTTACTCTCGATATCACCACCTGGGAAAAACTCTGGCGCTGACCATCCAGCCTTTTTGAAAAAAGGCTGGGAGAAAACCTTTCATGGGCCGAGCATAGGGCGGGAGTTCATCCTGGCGGACGTAAAAATTATAGAGTGTTTGCCGTATATTCCACCACGCTATTCCCCACAAAGCAACGGGCGCACAATGTGCGCCCCTACGGGTGGGATGCATACAAAATGACGATTGCGCATTATAAAGCAATCTGTAGGGAACGGTCTTGACCGTTCCGCGATTTTATGGTGGATGCCACAACAAATTCATACAGAAGCCCGCCGTATATTTTGGCTCCCCTGGAGGGGAGCTGTCCGCACAGCGGACTGAGGGGTGGCTCCCCACGCAGGGCCTAAAAATAATCAGAATTTACGTCAGGCTCCCGGCTTGGTCAGGTTCACCCCGCCCTACCCCACAAATTTACCATTCACCCCAAATTTCAAACTTATCCTCATCTCCAATTCCTAATTTCTCATTCCTCATTCCTAATTGAGATAACTCCTAACTCCTAACTTTCAAGGGGGTGCCACCTTTGAATCTTCTCCACCTCGCCGATCTTCACCTCGGCAAGCGGGTCAATGGCTTTGACCTGCTGCCGGACCAGCGCTATATCTTAGAGCAGGTCCTTGACCTGTGCACTGCCCACAATGTGCAGGCGGTGGCGCTGGCCGGGGATATTTACGATACCGCCCTGCCCCCTGCCGCCGCAGTTTTGCTGCTGGACTGGTTTTTGACCGAGCTTGCTCATCGGAACATCCCGGTGCTGGCCATTGCCGGCAACCATGACAGCGCCGAGCGGCTGGATTATGCCGCCGGGCTGCTTTCCAACCAACAGGTCTATCTGGCCGGGCAGTTCACCAGTGCCCCCCGCCGGGTCATCTTGCAGGATGAATTCGGCGAGCTCACCTTTGACCTCCTGCCCTTTGTCCGCCCCGCCACCGTGCGCCACTGCCTGCCGGATGCCGATATCCGGGATGAAGATTCCGCCATCGCCGCCGCGCTGGGCCCGCTGCCCACCGCCGGGGAGCGTCGGGTTCTGATCGCCCACCAGATGGTGCTGGGCGGCGGCAGTCTGCCCACCTGTTCCGGCAGCGAGAGCGTTGCCGCCGATGTCAACGTCGGCACAGTTCAGGCCGTGGATGCCGCCCGCTTTACCGGCTACCTGTACACCGCCCTTGGCCACATTCACCGCCCGCAGCAGGTCGGCTGCCCCACTGTGCGGTACGCGGGCAGCCCGCTGTGCTATTCGCTGGATGAGTGCGGCGCGCAGAAAAGCGCCGTTCTGGTTCATATCGGGGCCAACGGAGCCGAACCGGAGCTTTTGCCCCTGCGCCCGCTGCACGCCATGCGCCACCTGACTGGCCCGCTGGACCAGCTGATCGCCGCCGATACCGTAACAGATGCCGAAGATTACATCTGGGCCACCCTGACCGACCCGGTTCCCCGCCCGGACGCCATGGCCGTGCTGCGTGCCGCTTACCCCAACGCCATGAAGCTGGATTACGCCCCCGGCGGCGCACTGGATACCGGCAGCGATGCCATCCAGCAGGCCGCCCAGCTGCGCACCATGGGCTTTGACGAGCTGTTCGCCCGCTTTTTTGAAAAGATGCACGGCCGCACCCTTACCCCCGAAGAAACCGCAGTTCTGGCCCAGCTGCGCCAGGAGGCCGGATTATGAAACCTGTACGCCTGACCCTTTGCGCCTTTGGCCCTTATGCCGGCACCTGCACACTGGATTTGACCGGCTTTGGCTCCAGCGGCCTGTTCCTGATCAGCGGCGATACCGGCGCGGGCAAAACCGCGCTGTTTGACGCTATCACCTTTGCCCTGTACGGCGAAACCACCGGCGCTTACCGCGAACCGGACATGCTGCGCAGCGACTATGCCATCCCCACTGATACCACCTTTGTGGAGCTGGAGTTCACCCACCGCGGCCGTACTTATACCGTCAACCGCACCCCGGAGCAGACCCGCGCCAAGCGCCGGGGCGAGGGCGTGACCACGGTTCCCGGCTCTGCCGCCTTAACGCAGGAGCCGGACGCTCCCGTGACCGGTACCAAAGCCGTGACTGCAGCGGTGACAGCCCTGCTGGGCATTGACGCCCGCCAGTTTGCCCAAATCTCGATGATCGCGCAGAATGATTTTGCCCGCCTGCTCAACGCTTCCAGCGCCGACCGGGCCGAAATTCTGCGCCGCGTGTTTGATACCGCCAGCTACCAGCGCCTTGGCAGTGCCGCCCGCACCAAAGCCGGGGAAGCTCTGCGCCAGGCCGAGCTTGCCAACCACACCGTTGTGCAGTTGCTGGCCGCTTTACAGCCTGCCCCCGGCAGCCCCCACACCGGCGAACTTGCCGATGCGCAGAACAGCCGTGACCCCTACCGCGCCCCCGCCGCGCTGGACTGGGCCGCTGAGATGATCGAAGCGGACACCGCCCTGACGGCGGAGCAATCCCAACAGCTGGATACCCTTGATGCCCGCATTGAAGCGCAGTCCGCCGCGGTGGAAGCCGCCCAAAACCGTGCCAAACTGCTGAGCAGTCTGGATGAAGCCCAGGCCAAAGCCGCCGAGCTGACTGCCCAGGCCCCCGCTTTGAATGCGGAGTGGGACAAGACTGAAGCCCGCCGCCCGGAGCTTGCCGAACTGGATGCCAAGCTGCAGCGCTTTGCGGAGTGGGAGCCGCGCTATCAAGAGTTGAGCACCGCCGCAGCCAGCGCCAAAACCGCCCGCGCCCAGGCCGAGCAGGCCGCCGCGGCGCTGGAAAAAGACCAGAAAACTCTAAGCAGTACCGATACTGCCTTAGCCCAGCTGGAACCGCAGATCACGGCCTGCGGCGAACCGAACGCCGAGCTGGAAAGCTGCCGCAAAACCATTGAGCTGGCCCAAAGCCAGCAGCAGGACTGCCAAGCCCTGTTGGACGATATCCCCCGCTTGCACACCGCGCAAGCCAACTGGCAGCGCACTGCCGATGAATACCGGCAAAAGCAACAGCAGGCCGATGCCGCCCAGCATTCCAGCGCCGAGATGCAGCGCGCCCTGAATGCCGCCCGCGCCGGGATTCTGGCGCAAGATCTGGTGGATGGCACCCCCTGCCCGGTGTGCGGTGCTCTGCACCACCCAGCACCGGCAGGCCCCGCCCCCAGCCATGTCACCGAAGCCGCCTGCAACAAAGCTGCGCAGGCAGCGGCGAGCGCTGCGGCGGAAGCTTCCAAAGCCTCCACCGCAGCCGGTGAAGCCAAAGCCGCAGCCCAAACCCAGCGGGATACCCTGTATGCGCGTGCCGCCGCCTTTCTGGCGCACCGCCGCCAGCATTATACCGGGCCGCAGGCCGATGCCCTGACCCCGGACGAGCTGCAAACCGCCCTGCAGGCCCAACATGACAGCCTGCGCCGCGACCTTGCCGAAGTGCATGACCGCATGGCAAATGCTGAATCCCGCAAAAAAGATCTGGAAAAGCTGACCCGCCAAAAAGCCCAGCTGCAAGCCCAGCGCCCCGACCAGGCAAACGCTGTGGAGCAGGCCCGCACCGCACAGGCCAACGCCGAAAAAGCCGCCGCGGAAGCCCAGACCCGCCTTGCCGAGGGGCAGAAAAACCTGCCCTGGCCAGATGCCGCCGCTATGGCCGCCGCCCGCGCCGAAACCCAAAAACAGCGCCGCACCCTGCAAGCCGCACTGGATGCCGCCGCCAAAAGCCGCGATGCTTTTTCCAAAGAACTTGCTGCGGCCCAAAGCGCCGCCCAAACCCTGGCCGAACAGGCCGGGGATACCGCCAGCCGCCCGGACCCTGCCGCCCAGCAGCAGGCCCTTACTGCACTGCAAGCTGAGCGCAAAAACCTGCGCGACCAAAACCAGGCCGCCCTGCACCGGCTGGATACCAACCGCGATGCCCTGACCAACCTAAAAAAAGCCATCACCGCCGCAGAATCTGCCCGCGCCAACGCCGCCATGCTGGATAACCTGAGCAAGACCATCAACGGCAATCTGACCCAAAAGCAAAAGCTGCCCTTTGAACAGTATGTGCAGAGCTTTTATTTTGACGGCGTGGTCGCCGCCGCAAACCGTCGTTTTACCCGCATGACGGGCGGCCAGTATACCCTGCGCCGCCGCCAGAGCGCCGATATTGCCGCCAAGACCGCACTGGAGCTGGATGTGTTCGATGCCTACACCGGTAAGACCCGCCCGGTCGGTTCCCTTTCCGGCGGCGAAAGCTTTTTGGCTGCGCTCAGCCTGGCTCTTGGCATCAGCGATACCATCCAGGAAAGTGCCGGCGGCATCAGCGTGGATACCCTGTTTGTGGATGAAGGCTTTGGCACGCTGGACGCCGACGCCCTGCAAAAAGCCATCGACACCCTGACTGCCCTTGCCGGTTCCGATAAGCTGGTCGGCATCATCAGCCACGTCGAAACCCTCCAGGACCGCATCCCCAAACAAATCCTGGTCCAAAAGACCAAATGCGGAAGCAAAGCCCAAGTAGAACTTGGTTAATTGGAAGTTAGGAGGGAGGAGTTAGGGCAATACCGCATAATTCTGAGTGCCGATACGGCGAGCGAGGTGCGGCAGATGCCAAGCCAAAAGCGCAGATAAT
>OLRH01001260.1_pt1 | contig 13173 bp, 13 predicted proteins | sample 1672321 | NCBI WGS metagenome assembly OLRH01 (sample SAMEA3136671, study PRJEB25190) | human gut metagenome | reverse complement strand
CTGATTGGTCAATTTTTTGATTATGACAGGGACTTCCTTTATACCTGCCAGCTTTTCATCAGCCTGATTCTGAATCTGTTCATCGGCATCGCGCTCGGCGCGAACGTCGTCATCGCCAACGCCATCGGCCGCGGCGACCGCGAGACCGTGCACCGCGCCGTGCACACCTCCATCGTCACGGCGCTCATCGGCGGCGTGCTCGTGGCGGTCTTCGGCCAGCTCATCGCGGCTAGGCTCATGGGCCTGCTCAACGTGCCGGACGATGTGTACCCGCTCGCGCTCGCGTATCTGCGCATCTACCTGCTGGGCATGCCGGTCATTTTGCTGTATAACTTTGAGGCCGCCATTTTCCGCAGCGTCGGCGACACGAAGGTGCCGCTGATCGCGCTGACGGTCTCCGGCGTTCTGAACGTGATCCTCAACCTGTTTTTCGTCATCGTGCTCAAGATGAACGTCAACGGCGTCGCCATCGCGACGGTGCTCTCCAACGCGGTCAGTTCCGTGCTGCTGCTGCGCCGCCTGCTGCACGGTGATCTGGTGCGTGTGGAGATCCGTCAGCTGCGCATCGACCCCGCCATCTTCCGCAAGATCATGCGCATCGGCCTGCCGGCCGGCATTCAGGGCGCGATCTTCTCGGTGTCGAACATCATCATCCAGTCGGCCATCAACAGCCTCGGCACCGTCGTCATGGCCGCCTCGAGTGCCGCGTTCAACATCGAGATCATCGCCTACGACGTGCTCAACTCCTTCAGCCAGGCGTGCACGACCTTCGTCGGACAGAACTACGGTGCCGGAAAGATCGACCGCTGCAAGAAGACCATGTTTCTGTGCCTTGGCGAAGACATTATTGCCTCGGCCATCGCCATCGTGCTCGTGCTGCTGACAGGCAAGTACCTGCTGGCCATCTTCAACAACGACCCGCAGGTCATCGAGATCGGCTACAGCCGCCTGCTCATTCTCTTCGGGTCGTACATTTTCAGCCTGACGTATGAGATCCTGTCCGGCTACCTGCGCGGCTTCGGGATCTCGCTCGTGCCGGCGATTTTAACGCTCTTCGGCGTGTGCGGCGTGCGCATCATCTGGATCAACACCGTGTTCCCACTGCACCACACATTCCGGTCGATCATGCTCGTGTATCCGATCAGCCTCGCGACCACGGCCGTGCTCATCTTCATTGCGCTGCTCATCTACCGGCCGTCGCGCCGGTTCGCAGCCCGCAACGGCGAACAGACGCAGGCGTGACCCCTGCAAACGCAAGCACCCCCTCGGGCTCAGCCCGAGGGGGTGCTTGCGTTTTCCGCTTCTGACAGAGACGGGTAATCTCCCATCATCGGCTCCGGCGTAAAAAAGCGCACACACCCGCGGGTGTGTGCGCTTTTTCTGTCTGCATTCACGCGCCAAGATAGGCCTTCCGGACCTTGTCGTCGTGCAGCAGATCGTGTGCGCCGCCGGACATGGTGATCCGGCCGTTTTCGAGCACATAGGCCCGGTCGGCGATGGCGAGCGCCATCTTTGCGTTCTGCTCCACGAGCAGGATCGTGATACCCAATTCGTGCATGGTCTCGATGATCGAAAATACCTCCTGCACGAGCACGGGCGACAGGCCCATGGACGGCTCGTCCATGACGATGAGCTTCGGCGCGCTCATGATGGCGCGCCCCATGGCCAGCATCTGCTGCTCGCCGCCGGAGAGCGTGCCCGCGAGCTGTTTGGCGCGCTCTTTCAGGCGCGGGAAGCGCGCATAGACCCGCTCGAGATCGTCCGCGATCGCTTTTTTGTCCTTGCGGAAGTACGCGCCCATGGCAAGGTTTTCCGCCACGGTCATGCGCGTGAACACCTGCCGCCCCTCCGGCACATGCGCGAGGCCCATGGTGACGATGCGGCTGGGGTCCGTCTTGCGCAGGTCGTGCCCGTCGTAGATCACGGAGCCGCTTTTAATGGGCACGAGGCCGGTGATGGCATGCAGCGTGGTGGTCTTGCCGGCGCCGTTGGCGCCGATGAGCGAGACGATCTCGCCGTCGTTGACCTCCATGCTGATGCCGCGCAGCGCCTGCACGGCGCCGTAGGACACCTCCAGATCTTCAATCTTCAGCATCGTCGTCCGCCTCCTCTTCGCCGAGATACGCCTCGATGACCTCCTGGTTGCTCGCGATCTCCTCCGGGAGCCCGGCGGCGATCGTCTGGCCAAAGTTGATGACCTGAATGCGCTCACAGACGCGCATGACCAGGCTCATATCGTGCTCAATGAGCAGAATGGCCACATGGAACGTATCGCGGATGGTGTTGATGCACGAGAGCAGCTCCGCCGTCTCGGTCGGGTTCATGCCGGCTGCCGGCTCGTCGAGCAGCAGCAGCTTCATGTTCGTTGCCAGCGCGCGGGCGATCTCCAGCTTGCGCTGCTGGCCGTAGGGCAGGCTGGACGCGAGCTGTCCGGCCTTGTCGTCCAGATGGACGATGCGCAGGTATTCCATCGCCTTTTCGGTCAGCTCCTGTTCCGTGTTCCAGTACTTTTTCGTGCGCAGGAGACTGTCGGCGAGGTTGTAGTGAATGTCCTTCGTGAAGGCGATCTTTACGTTATCGAGCACCGTCATGGCCTTGAACAGGCGGATGTTCTGGAACGTGCGGGCAATGCCGGCCTCCACGACCTGATAGGTCTGCTTGCCGTTGAGCTTCTGCCCGCAGAGATAAAATGCGCCCTCCGTCGGCACATACACGCCGGTGAGCAGGTTGAAGACCGTGGTCTTTCCGGCGCCGTTCGGGCCGATGAGGCCCATGAGCTCACCCTCATGGATCTCCATGTTGAAGTCCGACACGGCCTTCAGGCCGCCGAACGTAATGCCGAGGTGCTCCGCTTTGAGCACAACGGGTCTGGTATCGGTCATGCGTCGGCGCCTCCCTTCCTGGCTTTGGCCTTTCTCTTCTCGGCCAGACGGCCGTCAAACAGCAGCCGGTCGAGCGAAAACTCGTAGGTGCCCAGAATGCCTCTGGGACGGAAAATGATGATGACCAGCAGCACGAGTGCATAGATCAGCATCGGGAACTGGAACAGCGTCTGCACGAAGCCCGGCAGCGCCGATACCCATGCGCCGTTTTTGATCTCGTAGTTGAGCAGGTACATGGCGATGGCCGCCAGCACCGAGCCGGTCATGGAGCCCATGCCGCCGAGAACCACGATGACGACGATGAAGGTCGAGTTCCAGATTGAAGCGCTGGTGAACGTGAAGCTCGCCGTCGTGAGCGAGGAAAAGCACGTGGCATACAGTCCGCCGGAAAGGCCCGCAAAGAACGCCGAGATGACGAACGTGAGGATCTTGTAATACGTCGTGTTCACGCCGGAAGCGGACGCGGCGATCTCATCGTCGCGGATGGCCTCGATGGCGCGGCCGTATTTCGAGCGGATGAACATGCACATGAGCGCGATGCACAAAATGGTGATGCCAAGCACGAGCCACACGTACTTTGCCTGCAGCGAGGTCGACAGGCCGAGCCCGTTGGCATAGAGCGAGGAGCTCGCCGTACCATTTGCAAGACCCTCGCCTCCGGCGAAGGGTAGGTTTGCAATGACATTTTCAACAATGAGGCCGAAGCCGAGCGTCACGATGGCCAGATAGTCACCGTGCAGCCGCAGCGCCGGGATGCCCACGAGCAGGCCGAGCAGCCCTGCGAAGATGGCACCGAGTAGGCAGCAGCCGAGAATGACCAGAATGAGCTGGCCGGGGGCTGCTTTGGATGCCTCGAACAGGCCCGCGCGCTCGAGCGCAAGCGAGGTCAGCGCAGCGGTGTAGGCGCCGACGCCGGCAAAACCCATGTGGCCGAGCGTGAGCTGGCCCAGGTAGCCAAGCGTGAGATTGAGCGACGTGCCGAGCAGGATGAAAATGCACATCTGCCAGATGATCGGCACCAGCACGCGGCGATAAGTATTCTGCGGGAGCACCTGACCGAGCAGCAGCACCACGGCAAAGAGCAGCACGATCAGGCCGCAGTTGATGCCGGTACCGCGCAGTTTCGTTTTTTGCAGCGTATTCATACCTTCTCACCTACATTCTTTCCGAGGATGCCGGCCGGCTTGACCAGCAGCATCACAATCAGGATCAGAAACACAACGGCGTTGGCGAGCGACGAGCTGATGTAGGCCGTCACGAGCGCTTCGATGATGCCGACGACGATGCCGCCGAGCATGGCGCCCGGGATCAGGCCGATGCCGCCCATGACCGCCGCCACGAACGCCTTGAGGCCCAGCATGGAGCCCATCGTCGTCGTCACGGTGTGGTACTGCGCGCAGTACATCAGCGCCGCTATGGCCGCGAGGCCCGAGCCGATGGCGAACGTCGTCACGATCGTGCGGTTGACGTTGATACCCACGAGCGTGGACGCCTCCTTATTCTCGGACACGGCGCGCATGGCGCGGCCGAGCTTCGTCTTCTGCACGAAGATCTGCAGCGCCGCCATGACAACGGCTGCGATGACGATCGTGATCACGGCCGCCATGTTCACGGACACGCCGCCGAGGGACATCGGCGCCGTGCTGAAGATCTCATCGGAGATCACGCGCGGGTTCGGGCCCATGGCCGGAATGGCCTGCGCGAGGTTTTCCAGCAGCAGGCTCATGGCGATGGCCGTGATGAGGGCCGACATGCTCGTGCCCTTGCGGCGCACGGGCCGGTAGGCCACCAGCTCGACCAGAACACCCACGAGCGCGCAGATCACGATGGCCGCGATCACGCCCGTCCACGCCGGCAGACCCATGCTGTGCAGCAGGATCGGCACGGTGAAATACAGCGTATAGCCGCCGACCATGATGAAGTCGCCGTGTGCAAAATTGATAAGTCGGATGATACCGTAAACCATCGTGTAGCCCAACGCCACGAGCGCATAGACGCTGCCGAGGCGGAGCCCGATGATCAGTTGCTGTAAAAAGTCAGTCATATTCTCTCCCTGCCTTTCTGGTTCACGCGCAGGCCAGCCGCGCCGGAATGATCGCGCGCGAAAGCGCCGGGCGGCGCTTTCGCGCGGAGGCATTGCTTTTGGTTTTGTCCGGTTCCGGCTGCACAGCCGGGGCAGATCAGCTCTGCGTCTTGACGAACTTCTGCACGAGCTTGCCGTCGGAGGGCGTAAAGGTCAGGATGGCCACGCTCTTTTCCGGGGTGCCGGTCTCGTCGAGGGTCATGTCGCCGGTAACGCCGACATAGTGCATGCCGCTCATCGCGTCGCGGATGGCATCGTGGTCGATGCTGCCGGCCTTCTCAATGGCCTGCTTGACCATGTACATGGCGTCATAGGCCAGTGCGCCGAGGGCGTTCATGGATTCGGAGCCGTGCTTGGCGGTATAGTTCTTAACGTAGTTCTGGACGATCTCGGAGCTGTCCTCCGGGGAATAGTGGTTGGTGAAGTAGACGTTTTCGTAAGCGCTCAGATCGCCGGTGGTGTAGTCCTGCGTGCCGTCAAATCCGTCGCAGCCCATGATCGCGCCCTTGAAGCCGGCCTCACGTGCCTGCGGAATGATTTTCGGGCCGACTGCATCGTAGTAGTACGGGGCGAAGAGCATATCCGCGCCGGAGGCGGCGATGGTCGCCAGCTGCGAGAAGAAGTCCACGGCGCCGGTATCGGACGAGGACTGCTCGCAGACGATCTCGATGCCGTATTTCTCGGCCGCCTTCACGAACGAATCGTGCAGGCCGGAGGAGTAGGTGTCGCCGGTCGCATACAGCACGGCGGCTTTTGTCCAGCCCTGATCCTTGGCGTAGGCCGCGACCATCTCGCCCTGGAAGCTGTCCTTGAAGCAGGAACGGAAAACGTAGTCATCCTTGGTGGTGATGGAGTCTGCCGTGGAGCTCGGCGTCACGAGCACGATGCCCTCATCGTCAGCCAGACTCGTGATCGCGGACGTGCAGCTCGAGAGCGTTGCGCCGATGATGGCCGACGCGCCCTCGCTGAGCAGTGAGTTGAAGCCGGAAACGGCCTCGGCCGGGGTGCCCTGGTCGTCCTTGGTGGAGAGCTTCACGGTCGCGCCGAGGATGCCGCCGGCGGCGTTGATCTCATCGATCGCCAGCTGGATGGAGTTCGTGATGGCCAGGCCGTAGGCCGCCTGCGCGCCAGTCACCGGGGTAATGTTGCCGATGATGATCTCCTTGCCCGACAGGTCGCCGGACGCCGAATCATCTTTTGTATCACCGCCGCCTCCGCATGCGGCCAGAGAAAGCACCATCATCACAGAAAGCAGCAGTGCCGTCAGTCGTTTCAGTTTCATGTTCATATCCTCCTGTTCTTGATTTTTTCGCCCACGCCGGTGGGTCCGTTTACCGGTTTTTGTGTTTTTTCCGTTTTTTGTGGGCGAAGGAAATAAAAAAAGACAAGGGAGCGCACCTTCGCTTTTCGAAGATGTGCTCCCTTGCACGCTTTTATTATAGCGGAAATCGCAAACGGAAATCAACGGCGATAACCGCCAAACTATTTATTTTTTTGATAGATATCTTTAGCAAAATTCATAAATCTTTTGCTTTCGACACCGTTTCCGGCTCAAAGGCGTCCGTCTGCCCCGCTTCCGCCAGACTGTGCCGCAGGCACGTCCGGCAGGGCTCGGCGTCCCAATCGCAGTACATATACTTACAGGCAAAGCACAGCGTTTTGGCTGACGGATGTGCCCTGCGCGTCTCCGGGACAGGCGCCCCGGGCTTCGGCTCCGCCGCTTTCTGGTACCGGTCGACACCCCGCTGCGCCAGCTGCGTGGCTCGCAGGCAGTCCGCGCACGGCTGCAGATCCCGGTCGTGGAATTTATACTTGCAGGCAATGCATAATGTCTTGTTTTCCGCCACAGAAATCACTCCCATTCTCAGTTGCCGGCTTCGGACCCAATTCCGGTAAATTCAGTATAAGCCGCCGCTTTGCGAATGTAAAGTGTGAGATGCACCCGAATTTTTCGGTTTCTTTTCGTCTTTTTGTGTTTAAATGGCGAAATATTCTTGCGTGTGGCCGCCCGCGTTTGTGAAAAGCGGAAAAAGTGCATTTGCCCGCTTGACAAGCGGCCCGTCGGGGGCGTATGCTTGCGCCAAGTTCAAAGCAGCAAACCACAGATGCAGAGGAGTAAGCGAGGGTTTGCGTCTTTCCCAGAGAGCTGCCGGTTGGTGTGATGGCAGCAGAGACGGTCTCGCTGAATGGACTGCGGAGGGCGGACGAGACGCCGTGAGGCGGTAAAGTCCGACGGGCTTTTCCCCCGTTACCAGGGAAAGACGTGTGATGGCACGTCGCCGAGTGGGCGCACTTGCGCCAATTTGGGTGGCACCGCAGAAGTTTTCCGGCTTTTGTCCCAAGGATCAAATTCACTTTTGGTCTTTCCGTGGACGAGGGTCGTTTTTTCTTGCCCGGAAAGGCCCCGGTCGAAAGGAGCTAACACCATGGCAAACGAAAACATTCCCTACAAGATCTACCTGTCCGAGGACGAAATGCCGCGCACGTGGTACAATGTCCGCGCCGACATGAAGGTCAAGCCCGCCCCGCTGCGCAATCCCGCCACCGCGCGCCGATGTCGTTCGACGATCTGCGCCCCGTGTTCTGCGACGAGCTGATCCGTCAGGAGCTCGACAACGACGACCGCGAGATCCCCATCCCGGACGAGATCCGCGATTTTTACAAAATGTACCGTCCCTCGCCGCTCGTGCGCGCCTACTGCCTGGAAAAGCAGCTGCAGACCCCGGCGAAGATCTACTACAAGTTTGAGGGCAACAACACTTCCGGCTCGCACAAGCTCAACAGCGCCATCGCCCAGGCGTATTACGCCAAGCAGCAGGGGCTGCGCGGCGTCACGACCGAGACCGGCGCCGGCCAGTGGGGCACGGCCCTGTCGATGGCCTGCGCCTACCTCGGGCTCGACTGCAAGGTCTATATGGTCAAGTGCTCGTATGAGCAGAAGCCCTTCCGCCGCGAGGTCATGCGCACCTACGGCGCGTCCGTGACGCCGAGCCCGTCCACGGAGACGGAGATCGGCCGGCGCATCCTCGCCGAGTACCCCGGCACGACCGGCTCGCTCGGCTGCGCAATCAGCGAGGCCGTCGAGGTCGCCACCTCGACCCCCGGCTACCGCTACGTGCTCGGCAGCGTGCTCAATCAGGTGCTGCTGCACCAGTCGGTCATCGGTCTGGAGACGAAAACGGCCCTTGACAAATACGGCGTCGTGCCGGATATTATTATCGGCTGCGCCGGCGGCGGCAGCAACCTCGGCGGTCTCATCTCCCCGTTCATGGGCGAGAAGCTGCGCGGTGAGCGCGACTATCGGTTCATCGCCGTCGAGCCCGCCTCCTGCCCGAGCCTCACGCGCGGCAGGTTCGCCTACGACTTCTGCGACACCGGCAAAGTCTGCCCGCTGGCCAAGATGTACACGCTCGGCAGCGGCTTCATCCCCTCGCCGAACCACGCCGGCGGCCTGCGCTACCACGGCATGAGCTCCATCGTCTCGCAGCTGTATCACGATGGCTACATGGAGGCCCGCTCCGTCGAGCAGACGAAGGTGTTCGAGGCGGCCGAACAGTTCGCGCGCATCGAGGGCATCCTGCCCGCGCCGGAGTCCAGCCACGCCATCCGCGTCGCCATCGACGAGACCGTCAAATGCCGCGAGACCGGCGAGGCCAAGACCATCGTCTTCGGTCTGACCGGCACCGGCTACTTCGACATGGTCGCCTACGAGAAGTTCCACAACGGCGAGATGCGTGACTTCATCCCCACCGACGCGCAGCTCGCCGAGAGCTTTGCGACCCTGCCGCAGGTGCCGGGCCCCGACGACTGAACGAACGTATACGACCGCCGCACGGCGGGTAAAATTTCAACAGTCAAGAACAAAGGAGATCGGATCATGGGTCTGAAAAACATCGAAAAAGCACAGGTGCTGCGCCTCGGCGACGAGGTCGAATACCAGCCGGGGCAGATTGTGAGCAAGACGCTCGCGCAAAACCGCGCTCTGAGCATGACGCTCTTCGCCTTCGAGCAGGATGAGGAGATCAGCACGCACACTGCCGACGGCGACGCGCTCGTCACCGTGCTCGACGGCACGGGCCGCTTCACCATCGACGGCGAGGCGCACCTCGTCTCTGCCGGGGAGAGCATCATCATGCCGGCGCACGTGCCGCACGCGGTCTATGGGCAGACGCGCTTCAAGATGCTGCTGACCGTGATCGTATAACGCGGGATATCCCCGCATATAAGACCCCCCGCACTGTTCGGTTTCCGAACGGTGCGGGGGATTTTGTTAATCAAGATAAAAGTCAAAGCTGACTGCCGCTCCCACGGACGCCCAAAATGCGACGCTGCCGTCCGGAAGGACCAGCTCCGGCAGATCGTTGGATGCCGCAAACACCCGCACAGTCAGATCGGCATGCAAATTGTATTCCTCACATAAGCGACGAACTTCCGCCTCTTTCCCGCACAGCATTTGCTCAAGCTGCTGCAGCGGCTCATCCAAAGCCCGGCAGTCCATTTTCGGCAGTTCTGCGCTCCAGTATGCGTGCCGCAGCGTCGGGTAAGGCGGCGCTTCCGCCGGGAGAACTGTAAAGCCGGGCAGCACCTGCTCATCCGGCTCACGAATCTCCTTACCGCAGTGCTGCACCTTCCCTTTTCCGGGCGTCGGCGGGCATGACCTCGTGGGCGAAATGCCAAGGCCGCGCGTGACCGCGTCCCGCTCAAAATCTGTACCGTCGCGCCTTGTGAGCGTAAAAACCAGCCGAATCTGTGGTGTTTGTTTCATGTTTGCCTCCGTACATACGCTTTGCGCGCGTTCCGGAGCATAAGAACGCTCACAAGATAATACGGCGCAGCCGCAAGGAAAACAGACGTGAGGAATACAAGCATCGCCGTGTCCACTGCTTCAAACACAAAATAGAGCAGTAATTCGACCGCTGCAAGAAGCAGTGCCGCGATCAACAGCTGCACATGGAAGTGCTGGAAGTAGGGCATTGCGCGCATCCTTTACGCGCGCATATGCAGCATCCATTTTCTCAGGGGCAGCTTCAAAGGCCGAAATACTCTTTGACACGATCTTCGAGCCCGACTTGCGATATTGCTGCTCTGCGTGGAAATAATCATCGAAGGCATAGTCATAGCGACGTCCGTCCACACTCCAAAACAGGAAAAAATCCTTGTGCGCGGGGGCTGATTTTCGAAAAATGAACTGCCACCGGCACAGCTCGCAAAGCGTCCACCCCTGCTCCGCCATGGCAGAAAGCCAGCGCTCGACCTGATTGACCGTGGCCCGCGTACATGGATGAAAACATTTCTTTTTCGTCACGGGCATATCCGCTTCCCCCTGTCACGCAATTGATTATGCTACGTGCAATCAATTTAGAATCATTATACGCAGCCGCACAGGGGCTGTCAAACATATGGAAACACAAAAACCGGGCACACAGGTTAAAACCTGTGTGCCCGGGGTTTGTCATTGAGCGATCATCCCACGCACGGCGCGCCGGGGATCAGGTCTCCTCGCGGATGGCTGCCTGTGCTGCCATCGGTACATAGCGCCAATCATTTCATATCCACACGCTCACATTCAAGTCCGCCCACTTGTAGACTCTCCTGCGGGTCGAAAAGCTGTAGATATACTTCTTTGCATCGTCGATCGTCAGCGTAAAAGCGCCGATTTTGATGTGGTCATCAGGGTCAAATTCGCCCTCTGCATTGTTTCCGGTTCTCAGATACCAACGGAACTCATCCTTTGACACCCAAATGCGCTCAATGAATGCCTCCACAATGCTTTCTGGGATAACCGAGTAATCAAATCCGGTGTACTCCTTCAAACGCTCTCGCAGTTCCAAGAGCTTGACGGAATAGTCCTCGTTGCTTGTCTGCTCCTTCTCAGGCTGCAAGCCTTTGATTTCCTCCGTGAGTTTTGCAACACGATCCTCGATCTCCTGCTTCTTTGAGCGAAACATTTCCTTATCAATGTCACCCTCGGCTCTCATCTCGATCAGGTTTGTCCGCTTATTCATCAGCTTCTCGATTTCGCCTTGCTTGCGCTGGATAACATCTGTGTTGTCCGGCAATTCCTTCTGATCCGCAATGTGCTTTTCGAGCATCGCATAGGACAAGTCCATTACTTTGTCTGCATTTTCGATGTACCGGTCAAAGACTTGCTCTGCCATCATTTCCAGCTTCCAACCCTGAATATAGGGTGATTCACACGAATGCTCAATGGAGATGCCTTTGTTCAGGCGTTTGGCGACGCTGCCCCGGTTTACCGATGTGTAGCATTGGTAATCAACGCCGTCTGTCCGTCCGTCACGGGAATGAAACCGCAAGTTGAATTTGTTTCCGCACTGGCAAATCATCAACCGTCCGTAGACAGTGGTATGTTGCATTCTTCCTGTTCTGCGTTTTCCTTTGTTATGGTTTTTCAGAACCGCCGACTTAGCATCCATCAGTTTTTGTACTTGCTCATACTCCTCGACGGTTACGATTGGCTCGTGTGTGCCTTGAACCTGAACATACTCCAAATCACCGTAATTCTTGATTTTCTTCTGCTTTAGGAAATCAGGCGTATATTCCTTGTGGTAGGTTATGATGCCGCAGTAAAAGGAATTGCGAAGCATTTTCGAAATGTACGATGCAAACCACCGTTCCTTTCCCAGCGCCGTCAGCCGTCCAGCTTTCTCAAGCTCGTACTGGACGGTTGTTACTCCCATTCCACTCAGGTACATATCATAAATCATTCGCACCGTCTTTGCCTGTTCGGGGTTGATGACCATCTCCTTGCCGACACGGTCGTATCCGAGGATATTCCCATTGCCGTAGAACACACCGTTTTGCATAGAGGTCTCCTGTCCGGCTTTTACACGGATGGATGTCTTGCGGCTCTCGTCCTGTGCAAGCGTTGCCATGATCGTAAGCCGCAGTTCACCGTCGCCGTCAAAGGTTTTGATGTTATCGTTGAGGAAAAACACCTCCACACCGTATTCCTTCAACAGACGAGTGTACTGAAGGGTATCCACCGTGTTTCTCGCAAAACGGGAAACCTCACGGGTAATAATCATATTGAACTTCTTCTGCCGTGCATCCTCAACCATTTTCATAAACTGCGGACGCTTCTCAGCCGATGTTCCCGTAATACCTTCATCAATATACTGTGCGGTCAGAGTCCAGTCAGGTCTTGCCGCCAAAATTGGCTTATACCAGTCAAGCTGGTTACCGAGAGCTGAAAGCTGTGCTTCGTGCTCCGTCGATACACGAGCGTATATAGCAACATCTCTCTTTTGAAAATCGGAATTTAATCCATACATTACTTACCCTCACCTTCCTGCTCTTCCTTTTTGTAACAGGTGAAATCGGCAATGCAGACATCATCCTTGTATTCCTGAAGGATGTTCCTAAATACATAGCCGGGGATTTCGCCGTCAAGATAAAGCTGCTCAATGAGTTTCAGTGCACCGAAAATATTGTTTTCTTTATCTGCCTTAATCATATTCATTTTCGGACACCTCCTCAACGATGCGATTTTGGCAATCGCACATTCGAGGGCTTCTTCCAAATCGAATAGTCAAAGCCACGGTATTGACTGCACACATCGCAAAGCTCCCGCACCATTTGAGCGGGATTAGAGCGTTCGACCCAGTAAGCAGGGTCATTGAAGTAGACATCCGCACATCTGCGGCACAGGCAAAGCTCCATATAAGGAGAGCGATTTTTGAAATCAGTCATTTCTCAGCCCTCCATTCTCCGCAACAAATTGGCGGATTCGCTTTTGTATGCGGGAGAGTCTGAGCGAAACAGCCGCAACAGAGGTGTGATATATCCGGTCTGCAACTTCTGAAAGTGTGTATCCATCCCGATACAGCAGAGTCAGAAGCTCCTTCTGATTTGTGTTGAGCTTGCAAATCGCACAATATAGAGCATAGCGTTGTTTTTGTGACTGTCGTTTCCGTCTGAACGATGTTGCCGTTTCCGTCGTCCGTTTCGGTAATTTCCGTTTCCGAGTGGCTTTCACTTCGGGAGGATATGGAGTTCATCTCCCAAAATATGTCCGAGAGAAGCTGCTTCTTACTCTCGTCCATCGTGGCAACCTCCTGAGGATTGTCCTTGTCGGTATTCGTTTTGACTGCATAGACCGCAAGCACATCCTTCCACACGGCTCGACCGCCGCAGATCTCCATATTATCATAGGCTACCGAGTTTTTCTCCGCTTCCATCTTGGCGTCG
>OLRH01001259.1_pt1 | contig 13175 bp, 7 predicted proteins | sample 1672321 | NCBI WGS metagenome assembly OLRH01 (sample SAMEA3136671, study PRJEB25190) | human gut metagenome | reverse complement strand
ACCACAGCTGCGGCTGTGGTGCGAATTTTAGGCGGAAAATTTCTGGAAGTTCACACAATACAATCGGATAAAAACATAGCGAATACATACAAAACAGTTCGAAAATGAACTGTTCAAAAACTAAAACAACGAGAAAGCACTACAAAGCGAATAGAACTTTGCGAGTTTGAATAAAAAAGTGAAATAAACAAAAAAGCGAAATTGGCTGTAGGATAGAATTCCTGCAGCCTCTTTTCGTGCAAAAAATAGTAGCTTTTACAGATTAGGACTGGTCGACTGGACAACGTCTTGGTACAATGTAATCAGTGAAACAATCCGCAGGTATGGTAGTCGGGGACTTTTGCCCCCGACATTATATATAAGTAACCCCATGTATGAAAAGAAGGAGAGGCCTCATGCAGGTATCAGATAAATTAATCAAACCACTGACAGAAGCGAAATATTTAAATGCAGATAATGTAAGCAGATATCGCTGTATTATGCGTATTTTTTTTGAACATTACGAGAAACTGAAATACTGGCTGTACCAGGAAGAGGTTTACGAAGAAATGATAAAGGATCCTTTTTTTGCAGATTACAGACCAGAGCAGTGTCAGCAGGATCTCACAATGTTGACAGAATGGAAGAATCTGAATACGATCCAGGATACGAAAAAGGTGGCATCCATTGAAGAATTTAAGAACAAAAAGTACCGCTATCAGATGACAGAATATAGTGTAGAGATAGAACGTCTGGTGCTTAGACTTGAGAACCTGTTTATTGAAGGTGCATCCCTAGAACCCACATTATTGGAGCGGATACGAAGAGGGATAGAACGGTTTCCGGAGATGGTGGAAAGAGATAAAAATGAAGTATATACCTGGTGGACAGATCTGAATAATGATTTTGTACGTCTGAATCAGAATTATCAGGACTATATCAGAGATCTGAACAGTGTGCGGGCAGAAGAAATGATGCATACGAAACAGTTTCTGGTGTTTAAAGACCGGTTGATCGAATATCTGCGCAGCTTTATTAAGGGATTACAGAGAAATGTAGGTGTGATAGAAGAAAGCTTATGCATGCAGAAGGAAGAGATGAAAAATCAGGTATTTGAAAAAGTAGTTGATTATGAATTGTCGATACCGCGAATGGATGTGGAAGTATCGAAGGAAATGATCTGGCAGAAAGTAAAGGGCCGTTATCAAAGTATCTATGACTGGTTTGTAGGAAAGGAAGGTCAGGAGAATGAAGCGGGAAAGCTTTTTGATGCAACAAATGATATTATTCGCAGGATCACAAGATATGCAGCGCAGTTAAGTGAAAAGAATGCATTAGGTGCTAACAGAAAAGAAGAATACCGCAAAGTGGCAGAATTATTTTTGAAATGCCAGGATATGGAAGAAGCCCACAAAATGTCTGCAATGGTATTTGGCATGGAGTGCCCGCAGCATATTGCCGGAGATCTGGTACGTGAAACGGATAGCATGAATATCGGAGTATACGAAGAACAACCCATGGAAATCAGTTTAAAGCCAAGGATACGTACATACAGGGAGAAATCCAGAAGAAGTGCGATCCGCGAATCAGCAGAGCAAAAGCAGGAAACAAGACGTAAAATGCTGGAAAAACAGAGAGAAGAAATGGAAAAACTGCAGGCGTTGGAAGTAAATGGAAGGATTCATTTTGGAGAATTACCGGTGCTGGAACCAAGAATCAGAGAGATCCTTTTGAAATGGCTGTCGGATGCCATGGAATCTGCGGATTTTTCTGCAAGAACGGATGATGGAAGAAGATACATATTAGACAGAAGCCGGGCAGATGAGACCTGTGTTGTGCATTGTCTGGATGGTAATTTTACTATGCCTGATCTGTCAATTGTATTTCAGGAGGAAACGTGATGAAGGAACTGGAGATCCTGTTAAATAAAAGATGGGTATTAAAATCCAGAGATAAGGAAACCTATTATAAATTAAGAGATGCCCTTGGAGAACTGCGTAAATTTACTACAGAGAAAATGGGCTGCCAGATCATTGACAATTCACTTCTGATAAAGATGGAGAAGATTCCGGTGATACCGGAAAGCTTTATGGGGATCCAGAAATTTTCCTCAAAAGAAGAATATGCCTATCTCTGTATTTTGCTGATGTTTCTGGAAGATAGAGATGCACAGGAGCAGTTTATCATATCACAGCTGACGGAATATATTACAGCAAATCTGCCTGGGGAAATCTCTGACTGGACATTGTATACGAACAGAAGAAAGCTGATTCGTGTAATGAGATTTGCAGCAGATCAGGGGCTTATTGGAGTTACAGATGGAAAAGACGAGGCATTCATGGACGATGAAGGAGGAGAAGTGCTTTATGAAAATACAGGGGCATCCAGATATTTTATGAAGAGCTTTTCAAAAGACATTATGGAATATACGAAACCGGAAGATTTTCAGGAAAGTGACTGGTTTGAAGTGGATGAAGACCGAGGCTTTGCAAGAAGACACAGGGTTTATAAAAGACTGATTTTTGCACCTGGTATGTACAAAGCGGATGGCTCATCGGAGGATTTTGAATATCTGAAATATTACGGACGCAGATTAAGTGAAGAACTGGAGCAGATATTTGACTGTCATGTGCACATTCATAAAGGAAGTGCATATCTGCTATCCGGAGACGACTGCAGGATGGGAACGGTATTTCCCGGCAATAATTCCATATCCGATATTTTGCTTTTGTGTTTTCGTGAAATACGCAAGAAAATTGAGAAGGGTCAATGGAAGACCGGATTGGATGAAACCTGTCTTATAGATCAGATTGAATTTGAAAATATGATAAAAGAAATGAAACAGGAATATGGAAGTGGATTTTCGAAAAATTATCGCGAGATGCCGGAAGGGGAATTTGTAAAAAGTGTGTTGGATGAGATGGAGTTGTGGATGTTTATAAGAAAAGAAGAGGCCACTCATCAGATAAAAATATGTCCGCTCACCGGAAAAATACAGGGAAGTTATCCGGAGGATTATATGGGAGGAAGAAATGATGAATAGCAGATGGCAGGCAAATAAAATCGGGCTGATTAATTTCTGGTATTATGACGAACAGGAATTCCCATTTGTGAAGGGAAGAATGCTCCTTCGAGGTTCAAACGGATCGGGAAAATCAGTAACCATGCAGAGTGTGGTGCCCCTTCTTCTGGATGGAAATATGAGTCCGGAACGACTGGATCCCTTCGGTTCCAGGGATCGTAAGATGAGCAGTTATCTTCTGGAAGAAGATGACGGACGTGAAGAACGCACTGGCTATCTGTATCTGGAGCTTAAAAGACAAAACAGTGACACATATTTAACGATTGGAATGGGTATCCGCGCAAGAAGAGGAAAGAATCTGGATAAATGGTATTTTAGCCTGACCGATGGAAGACGTATCGGTAAGGATTTCTTTTTATACAAGGATTCAGGAGAAAAGGTTACACTTTCCAAAAAAGAGCTGGAAAACAGGATTGGGGATGGCGGCCGCGTTATTGACAGACAGGTTGATTATATGGAATATGTGAACCGCCAGATTTTTGGATTTGAGACAACAGAAGAATATAAGGAAATGATAGATCTTTTGATTCAGCTGCGTACACCGAAGCTTTCCAAGGATTTTAAGCCATCAGTAATCAATGATATTTTAAGTGATTCCCTTCAGCCCCTGTCTGATGATGACCTGCGTCCTATGTCGGAAGCCATTGAAAATATGGATACCATGACCATGAATCTGAAAAACAGGAAAGAAGCCAGACAGGCAGCAGAAAAGATTCAGGCAGTATTTTCAAAATATAATCAGAAATTATTATATGAAAAAGCAGAACGCTGCGAACAGGCTGGGCTAAAATTGGAAAATGCAAGGACACAGCAAAAAGAACAGGAGAAAAAGCTGTGTGAATGCAAAAAGAAGATTGAAGCTCTGAAAATAGAACATCAGGAGTTGGATGCGAAACGTGAATCCATGGAGAAAGAAAAAGAATCTCTGAATAAAAGTGACGCTGTAGCATTGAAGCGAAGAGAAGCGGAGCTGATTACGGAATTAAACGGACAACAAAAAAATCTAATGGAAAAACAGAGATTCCTGGAGCAGAAACAGACTCAATATCAGGATGCACAGAATCAGATTAAAACAGAAGAAGACAGGAAATATGAGAAAGAAAAAGAACTGGAAGAGCTTATAGAAGAGATGCAGGATGAGGCTGATACCATGGCCTTTGAAGAGCATGCATTTATGAAGGAAGAGCTGGAAAAACATCCGGAAGAACCATACAAATTCAATTTACACCAGCAGCAATTTGATAACACAAAAGAAAAAATTAATGAGGGAACAGAGATACTGGCAGAGACAGATCGTCTGGAAAGACAGAAGGATGATCTGATAAAAGAAAGAGAAAGACGGATTCGTGAACTGGATACTCTTCAGAGAAAAGTGTCAGAACTGGAATCTGTATTTGTGCAGACACAGAATGAATGGAAAGAAGCATTGTATCAGTGGAACGGTGCAAACCAGGAGCTGGCATTAGAAAAAGAATTATTAAGAGAATTAAGTATATTTGCCGAAACGTATAAGGAATCCTCTGATTTTGCCGAGGTTCGTCAGAGGATTGCAGATGTATGGATCAAGAAAAATGGGGAAATCGAATCTGAACTTTCGGTAAATGATACAGAGAGCCAAAATACAAAAAAAGAGTTGGAAGAAGTAAGGGCAGATCTGGCCGAATGGGAGAATCAGAAAGAACCACAGCCGGAACGTTCAGAGGCAGTCATATGTAACCGCAAGAGACTGGATGCTCTTGGAATTCCATATCAGGAATTTTACAAGGTTATAGAATTTGGAGATAATCTGGAAGAAGAAGCCTGTAACCGTTTGGAAGAAGCTTTATTAAAGATGGGAATTCTGGATGCACTGGTAATAGATGAGCAATACAAAGAGCAGGTTTTGAAAACAGAACAAGGATGTGAAGATCATTATCTGTTTATCTGCAAGAACAGTCAGAAGAATTTGCAGCCAGACAGAAGTCTGTTAGATGTATTGGAACTGAATGAAGAAGTGAATGACATATTTTCCAATCAGCGTCTCACCGGAATCCTGGGAAGCATTGCATATGATAGTGAGAGCTTGTTTACCGTTGCAGAAGATGGAACCTACGGAATGGGAGTGCTTGCCGGAACTGTAACAGGAGAATATGAGGCAGGATTCCTTGGAACAAAGGCCCGTGAAAAACACAGACAGGCAAAGATAGAAGAGTGCAGACAGAGAATCACAGAGTTGGAAACTGCATTACAGCAGCTGGAGGAACTGCATAGAAAGCTGTCTGACAGAAAAGCTATTCTCAGAAAAGAATACGAGAATCTTCCGAAAGACACAGACATGAGAGAAGCCCTTCGGATGCTGCAAGCCGAGGAACGAGAGTGCGAACAGCTGAAGCGCGAGAGTGATAAATTGGAGTGTCAGATCCGTGAACTAGTGGAGATACTGAAAGAAAAGAAAAAGAAAGCACTGGAAATTGCAGAAGCATTATATCTGACCTGTTCTTATGATATATTTAAAGAAGCAAAAAAAGCAGCAGAGGAATATGGAAAGCATTTGATCAGCCTGATTGCCGCACACGAAATGTATCTTAGAAGTCTGATGTATCTGAGAGAGCGAAAAGAACATTTGGAAGATCTGGATGCAGATATGGAACAGATACGGTATGATCTGCAGGAGATTCAAAAAGAAATCAGGAGAAAGACAGAAGAACAGGCTTCCATTCAGGAACAATTGCGTCTGACTGATTACGAAGAAATTAAAGAACGGCTGGATGCATGTATTAACTGGCTGCAGGAGTATCCAGAGCAATTACGTGTATGCGTAAGCAGACAGACGCATGAAGAAGACGAAGTAGGACAACTGACACTGCGCTTAGATGAAAACCAGAAGAAAATTGAAGAATATGAAAAGAAAACGAAATATTTTTCAGAATGCTATGATATGGAAAAGGCTTTGCATTATGTGGAAATACCAAAAGAGATACCGGAAGATGCCGCACATATCAGAAGTTATCTGGAATCAGATGTAAAAGCGCTGGACAAAGACAGTGTGATCCGTGATCTGAATAAAGTATACTTTGAAAACAGAGGCTTTCTTACAGACTATCATTTAATGCAGAATGAGCTGTTTACTGAAGAAGAACAAACGGAATTTCCTGCAAAGCGACTGGATATTTCAGCCAGATACCAAGGTGTAAAAATATCATTTGCCAGTCTCCTTTTGCATCTTGAAGAAGATATCACAGAACTGGAGAATCTGATCAAAGATGGAGACCGGGAGTTGTTTGAAGACATTCTTGCCAATACGGTAAGCAGAAAAATCCGTGGAAAGATTAACAGTTCCAATACATGGGTACAGAAAATGAATTCCCTGATGAACGGTATGAATACCTCCAGCGGATTAAAGCTTAGCCTTAGATGGCGAAGTAAGACTGCAGAACAGGAAGACCAGCTGGATACGAAAGAACTGGTAGAATTACTGAAGAAAGATTATCGGCTGATGAGTGAAGATGAGGCAGCCAGATTGTCTGCCCATTTCCGTTCCAAGGTGGCAGAGGCACGAAGAAATGCGAAAGACAGTGCAGGAATGGTATCCTTCTATCAGATCATGAAGGATACGCTGGATTACCGTAAATGGTTTGAATTCCAGCTGTTTTCCCAGAAAAACGGGGAACGTCAGAAGGAGCTGACAAATAGCGTATTCGGAACCTTCAGTGGCGGAGAAAAGGCAATGTCCATGTATGTACCGCTATTTTCAGCAGTTGTGGCCAAGTATCAGGGAGGAAGGGAAGATGCACCGAGATTGATATCTCTGGACGAGGCATTTGCCGGAGTAGATAATAAGAATATTCGTGATATGTTCCGTCTGATGACAGAATTCCGGTTTGATTTTATTATTAACTCACAGGTTCTGTGGGGAGATTGTGATACGTTGGACGCATTGGCAATCTATCAGTTAATCCGTCCGGGAAATGCGAAATTTGTAACCGTTATGCCTTATTTATGGAATGGTCACAGGAAAGAATTGTTAGAACACGAGGAAGAAGTTGAACAGAGAGGAATAGAGCTTGGACAGGCAGAAGGAGTATAAATTTGAAAATAAAATGAAAGACTGTCTGGCTTATTTTCACCTGAGCCCAGTCTGGGAGAAGGTGCTGAAAGGCTTCCGGGAGAAATATATTTCTTACGGAAGGTTTGGTGGGAAAGTAATTCTGAAGAATCTGAAACCAACAGATATTGAAGAACTGGAAGGATTTTTTGGAAAATCTTTTCACAGTCAGAAAAGTGTAACGGTGTCCTCAGAAAAATTCAGACAGGCGCTGGAAACAAGCAGATATAAAGAGATAACGCCGGAATGCCTGTTGGAGAATTTTTTTGAAGAGCCACTGCTTGGAAGACAGGAGCAAAAATCCTTACGGGAACAGGAAAAAGAGCGTATATGGGAGATTTTTCAGAGAGACTATGAAGGAACTCCTGTAGAGACAGCCTTAGAATCGTTGCGAAGCATTGTGAAAGACAATGGGAATCAGGAGCTGGCCAAATGGGACAGGACGCTGCGGCTTGGAGCAGAAATCTATAACAATCTGCCATATCGCAACACAAAGATGTACCTTGCCGTATTTGCAGCTATGCTGACAGGTAATCCGCATGCGTTTGATATTGGAACAGCAGATGGTAATTTTTTATATCAGATCATACAGATGGATTTGGAAATACGAAGAATTACAGTAGAGACATGTGCAATATTTCCTGCGTATAAACGTCAGAAAAGTTATCTGCTGGCAGGGATTATGCTGGATGATGTTTCCAATTATGCGATGATGTATTAGGTGCAGGCTGTGAAAGAAGATGGAACTTATCATAAAGGTATGGCAGGCTTTTTAGAAGAACAGCACATTGTACAGGTTCCTCTTGCAGTGCTTACAGAATGGGAGTCACTTCATTGTCCCCGAAACGAAATATATATTGTGGAAAATCCTTCGATTTTTGCAATGCTTTGTGGAAAAGAAGAAGCAAATCAAAAAGGAAAAGCCTATATGTGTATGAACGGTCAGCCAAGACTGGCGGGTTTGATGGCATTGGATTTACTTGCAAAATCCGAAACCCGAGTTTATTATGCAGGAGATCTGGATCCGGAAGGTGTGTTGATCGCACAGAAACTTTCGCAGTATTATAAGGGCGAATTTTATTACTGGCATATGGAAGCCGCGGATTACGAAAGATGCAGGTCCAAAGAGGTCATATCACCTAAGCGGCTGAAAATACTGGAACGAATAACGGATGAAAGGTTAAAGCCGGTGGCAGCGCTGATCGGAAAATACAGGACAGCCGGATATCAGGAGATGCTGGCAGAAGATATGCTATAGAAATCAGATGAAGATCTTTTGAATGAAAAGGAGAAGTTATGAAGACACGGAAACGAATTTTGTCAATTGTATTAACAATTGCAACACTGCTTCTGCTTGTACTGGATATTCCTGTGACAGCAGCTGGGACGAAAAAGGTAGACGTTTTGTTTACCCATGATACTCATTCCCATTTGGACAGCTTTTCAACAATTGTAGATGGACAGCAAAAAGAAGTTGGCGGTTTTGCGAAAATAAAAACCCTGATGGATGAAAAGAAGAAAGACAATCCAGATACCCTGGTATTGGATGGCGGAGATTTTTCCATGGGTACACTGATCCAGACCGTATATGATACGGAGGCAGCGGAGCTTCGAATGCTGGGATATCTGGGGTATGATGTGACTACTTTTGGAAATCACGAATACGACTACCGGTCAAAGGGACTGGCAAATATGCTGAAAGCAGCCATAAATTCCGGTGAGACAGTGCCGGAGATCGTAGTGTGCAATGTGGATTGGGATGCTATGGAGAAAGATGGCTTAAAAGATGGGCAGAAGCAGATCAAAGAAGCGTTTGAAGCGTACGGCGTGAAAGATTATGTTGTGGTTCAAAAGGGTGATACGAGAATTGCTGTGGTTGGTGTATTTGGAAAAGATGCCTTGGAATGTGCGCCTACATGTGAACTTCTGTTTAAAGATCCGGTAGAAGCAGTAAAGCAGACGGTAGCTGAGATTAAGAAAAACGAGAATGTGGATATGATCGCATGTGTGTCTCACGGCGGAACCTGGGAGGACGAGGATAAGTCAGAGGATGAAATCCTTGCAAAAAAGGTGCCGGATCTGGATCTGATCATCAGTGGACATTCCCATACAGAGCTGAATGAAGCCATTAAGCATGGGAATACATATATTGTATCCTGCGGTGAGTATGGGAGAAACCTTGGATCACTTTCAATGACACAGAAGGAGGACGGGCGTTGGGAAATGACTTCCTATGAGCTGATTCCTGTGTCTGATGAGATCAAGCCGGATCAGGAAACACAGAAACGGATTGATGAATTAATGGATACAGTAGACACCAATTATCTTGCAGATTTTGGGTACACCAGGGATGAAGTTCTGGCTCAGAACGATATTGAATTTAACAGTCTGGAAGAGATGGGTACAAAGCATGAAGAACTGAATCTTGGCGATATTATGTCTGATGCGTACGTATATGCTGTGGAAAATTCAGAGTATTACGATGGAAATCCGGTAGACGTAGCGGTTGTACCAAGCGGAACGGTCCGTGACACATATACAAAAGGCAATATTACAGTAGAGGATGTTTACAATTCTTTTTCTCTGGGAATTGGAAAAGACGGTGTGGCAGGATATCCTCTTATCAATGCATATCTGACAGGAAAAGAATTGAAGCTGGCAGCAGAAGTAGACGCTTCTGTTTCGGATTTTATGACAACTGCAAGATTGTATTGCAGCGGACTGAATTTTACATATAATCCTCATCGAATGATTCTGAATAAGGTGACGGACTGTTATCTGACCAGAGAAGATGGAGAAAGAATTGAAATTCAGGATGATAAACTGTACCATGTTGTGACTGACTTGTATACAGGACAAATGCTTGGCTCTGTAATGAAAATGTCCTATGGTCTGTTGTCTCTTGAACCAAAGGATAAGAACGGAAATCCAATTGAAAATCTGGAAGATCAAGCAATCATGGAAGATGGCAGGGAATTGAAAGCGTGGGATGCTATTGCAAGATACATGCAGTCTTTTGAAGATACAGACGGGGATGGAATTGCTAATGTACCGGAATATTATGCAGTCACTCATAACCGTAAGGTTGTAGATGACAGCACAAATATTATTGATCTGGTGAAAAATCCCAATAGATTCTCAGTAATGATCGTGCTGATCTGCCTGCTCTTCCTTGTAATTATTATTCTTATTGTAGTCCTGATCCGAAAACTGGTCCGCAAGGCAAAAAAGAAAAGTATGTGATACTATCACAGAAATGGGGGGGAATAAAATCTGATATAATACTATAAACACCATAAAGTTACAAAAGGGGCTGTCAGGAAATAGACAGCCCCTTTTACGTTCAGAATCAATCTTCTTCCATCCATACCTTCATGGTTTTCAGAAGCTTTTGTTTCTCTGGAATACTCATTTTATGTACCTGCTCGGAAATCTCGCGGTCCAGGGCAGTTTCACGGTATTCAGAATCAATTCTGCCAATCAGGGAATCCAGGGAGATGTTCAGCAGCCTTGCATAATAAATAAGGATACGCAGGGACATTGCAGTACGGTTATTCTCCACGTTGCTGATGTAGCCAGGAGTTACATTCAGAGCTTTGGCAACTTCTGCCTGGGTAAGCTTCATTTTGATTCGCAGTTCTTTCATTCGGGATCCTAAGTTTTCGTAATCAATCTGATTCATATTCGTTCTCCAATCTTTTTAACAGGTGCCGAACTGGCTTACCTGTGATTTTACACGTATTTAAGCTGCTTTCCAATTTGAACAAAATCTCCTGCAAATTCTGACGCACATCTTGCAGAAAACCCTTTTCAAACAGTTTCTTCAAACATGCTCTGGCAATCTATGGAACGGTTTCACCGCTTCCTGATTGCCTGCGGGTTCTTATATTATGGAACGACAGCTTCTTTATCCATAATATAAAGTATATAGAAAATATATGAAAAATGTAAGCTGTAAATTGTATGCTATTTATTTTATAGCTATATATCTGTTGTCGTTATTTTGACATTTTTGTCAGATACCCATATAATAAAAAGTGAAATTGGAAACAGGAATCGAACAGTTTGAGGTAATCACAAGATGCAGGATACATTTGAAATGCTGGAGGAGCTTTTGGAACAGGAGCAATTTGAATTGCTGTTTCCGAAAGAAAACGGAGCACAGGCTGAATGGGAATGTTATGAGACATATGAAAGTAATGAGGGAAAACAGGGCGAAAAAGACAGCCTTGCCAGAGTGGGAAAAGAGAAAATTCCAGGTGATATCCGCCTTGTTTATTTGATGAATGATGCCGTAGAAAGCTTTCTCATTTTCCGAGATGCCAGACTTACAGGCTCTTATCTGGAGAATTATGAAGGCCCTCTGAAATCATCCTTAAGTCAGGAAGGGGATGAATATATACTGGTAGTATGGCAGGGGGAGAACGTAGTCACTCTGTTTTTCAGAATGCTGGATCTGGAGGTTTATCTTTATAACTATGGGGAGATCGGTCATTTCTGGGTGCCTGGATATGAATATCTGCGTCAGCTGGAATATCGGATCGCCATTGCAAGAGATAAGCTGGAATATCTGGGAGAAGAGTTTTGTACAGAAGAAGAAAGGGCACTTGTGCAGCTGGCGGACTTTCCACCGTTGAATTATTGCTGTTATCCGGCAGTGCCGAAACAGTATATTGTGCCAAAGGAAGACCCCTGGAAGCCGTCTGCAGCAGCATTTCAAGTAATGGAAGAGCTAGCAGAAGAAGCTCGGGATTTTTCTCTGCTTCGGTTGTTGCATGTTTATAAGAAATTTCCAGCTCCATTTATCGCCAGGATTTTTGCCAGGGTATTGCACAAGAATAAGCATAGTGCAGTGATTGATCTTCTTACCGGAAAAATAAAAAGCGCAGCGGCGGCTTATCCTGACCGGACTTTTGGAAATGAGGCTGATCAGCAGTTAAAAAGCCTGCTGTCAAAAGCGGGAAAACTGCAGGAAAAACTGACCCGGGACGGAATCCATGCAGAGATATTAAGAGAAGAGCCCTTTACAACAGCCAGAGACAGCCTGGATTTTCAGGTTTTTCTCATGGTTTGGAAAAAGGGCTGGCGGAATCGCAAGGTGGAAATCCGGAAACTGTGAATAAGAAATTATCGTGCTTTAACACTTCTCAGAAAATAACAGATCGCCCACGCAATACTCATCCCCGCGGCGATTCCAAATGCAAAGAGAAAGGTGTCCCTCCCATATTTAAGTGCCTGCATGGGATTTCCCTCTACAATACTGCTCATGCAGTAATAAAGGGTACTTCCGGGAATTAATGGAATCACGGAAGTAACGAAAAAAGAAGTGGAAGTTTCCTTGCAGATTCTTGCCAGGATTTCCGCATACACATCTGCAATAAAACCAGCCAGCAGTGCCGGAAGAAAAACACTTCCCCACAGACTCTTCCCAAAGAGAAAGACCAGCCAGCTAAGAAAACCACCGGCAGCAGCCAGCGGCAGATATTTAGTTTTCATGTGAAAAAGAAGACCAAAAGCCACAGATCCGATAGCTCCGGTAATCAGCTGTATAACCGTCATTGTGATCAAAGTCCAAACCTCCCAAAAAGAATAATTGCGCCCATAAAACCAAGTGCCAGTGCTGCTGCAAGAAGTAACGCGGCGATCAGCCTGATAATACCCGAAAGGGTATCACCAATGAGTACATCGCGGATTGCATTAGTTGACATAAGTCCTGGAATCAGAAGCATAATATCACCAATCATGATCTTATCCATGTGAAGGAAAGGACAGAGCAAAGTAAATCCGCAAATGGCGCAGCCTGTGAGAAAAGACGCTGCAAATTGGAAAGTAACCTCGTTCATACATACTGGTCTTAGATATTTTTGCAGGCTCCATATCAGGATTGCAGCAATGCCGGCAGTAATGGCATCCGGAATAGTGCCGCCGTAGAAAAGGGCAAAACTGCTGGCTGCAAGAACGCTTCCAAGCAGTTTCCAAAGAGGCTTATGAAGCAGGAATGAAGGTACAGGCGGCTTTTGTAAAAGAAAA
>OLRH01001256.1_pt1 | contig 13192 bp, 8 predicted proteins | sample 1672321 | NCBI WGS metagenome assembly OLRH01 (sample SAMEA3136671, study PRJEB25190) | human gut metagenome | reverse complement strand
CGAAATCCCGCTCGTAGAACACGAAGGTTCTTCGCTCTAAGCACTTTTAGGGGGAGACTGTCTTAATACCCTCTCCGAGGATTGAGAATTCGTTGTCGCCCCCGTATAGGGGGGGTACAGACTTTTCAACTCTCACCGAGACTTTTCCTGACTTTGGCAATGATTCACCCTACTTGTTTACACCTATGTACGAAGCTTCTTTCAAAGGCACGAAAAGGTGATGCGATTCACCCTGAAAAATCCGCGCTCTTTACAATATATTGATTATCAGAACGTAAGAAAAACGGAATTTTTAGGCTGTCAAAGTCAGGAACTCTCACCGAGACTTTTGTCTGGGGGCATGTACGCCTCTGACTTCTGAAGCCAGACCTCGCATATTCAAGAACAGGGTAAGAGCACATCGGTATATTCATGTGTCGTCTAAGGTACGCACTTATCTTGTTCATTGACAACACTATCGCCGGTCTTGCAAGGAGAGGTAATCCTTGAGCGCATCGACATATTCATTGAAAGCCTTGACGCCTGTGTCGGTCGCGCGGCAGGTGGTGCAAGGTTTCTTGCCTTTGAAGCCCTTCTCTACCCATAACATTTTGATTTACATATTTTTTGCCATTAACAGCTATGCGCTTTAACCTCAACGGCATTACAAATATAAATAAGTTTACAATATAAACCAAAATAACATCATTGAATATGATCAAAGATCAAGTGGACGTATACAGTGGGTCGCGCATCCGATTCTGCGGACAAGGCTGTAAAAAAGACTTTCCGAATTTTTGGTAACGTGCAAAAATTCGGGAAGTCCTTTTCGTTGGCGCCACTATGCAGATGGCGCTCTTATTCATCGACCGGGAATGTCGCTTCGACAAGCTCAGCGACCAGGCAGGTGTCCAACCCTGTGACCAGTCCTGCAATCAAGTACGTGTCCAGGCATGCGATCAGGCATGTGTCCAGGCATGCGATCAGGCACGCGTCCAGGCATGCGATCAGGCACGCGTCCAGTTCTGTGACCAGTCCTGCAATCAAGTACGTGTCCAGGCACGCGAACAGGCATGTAATCAGGCATGTAATCAGGCATGTGTCCAGGCACGTGTCCAGTCCGTAATCAATTAAGTGACCGAACCTGTGACCTGACCAGAGGCCAGAAGGCTCTGTGTGAAACCTTACGAGAGGCTCTTCGATGGCTGGTAAACTTTGTCGAACCTTTAGTTCTGCGACCGGTCAGTGCGACCTTACGAAAAGGTTAAGCTTCTGTCGGTGGAGGATAAGACTCTGTTTCACAACGGATTAAGCGATGGTCTTTAGTTGATATTGACTAAAGACCATCGCTTTTATAACTGATTTTCAATCACTTACGCGAGACGCTTTTCGAGACGCTCGCGGATGGCGGCGATGAAGTCGGCGGAGTTCTTTACCTGAGGGGTCACGCCTTCCATGAGGTTGGCGAGATCCTTGGTCACGATGCCGGCGTTGAGGGTGTCGAAGCAGGCGGCCTCAAGCTGGTCGGCATAGTTGACAAGCTCTGGAATGTTGTCCATCTCGCCTCTCTTGCGGAACGCGCCGCTCCACGCGAAGATCGTCGCGATCGGGTTCGTGGAGGTCTCCTCGCCCTGGAGGTGCTTGTAGTAGTGACGGGTCACGGTGCCGTGGGCGGCCTCGTACTCGTACTTGCCGTCAGGGCTGACAAGAACAGAGGTCATCATGGCAAGGGAACCGAAGGCCGTGGAGACCATGTCGCTCATCACGTCACCGTCGTAGTTCTTGCAGGCCCAGATGAATCCGCCCTCGCTGCGCATCACACGTGCGACCGCGTCATCAATAAGGGTGTAGAAGTACTCGATGCCTGCGGCCTCGAAAGCGTCCTTGTACTCTGCGAACACCTCCTCGAAAATCTCACGGAAACGTCCGTCGTACTTCTTGGCGATGGTGTCCTTGGTGGCGAACCAGATGCTCTGCTTGAGGTCAAGGGCGTACTTGAAGCAAGCGTGGGCGAAAGAACGGATGGAAGCGTCGGTGTTGTGCATTCCCTGGAGAACACCAGGGCCCTTGAAGGTGTGCACAATCTGCTCTTCCTTCTTGCCGCTCTCGCCTTCGAAGACGAGCTTGGCGACTCCCGGCTCCTCAACGCGGATGTCAACACTCTTGTAAACATCACCGTAGGCGTGACGGGCGATGGTGATAGGCTTCTTCCAGAACTTCACTGCCGGAGAGATGGAAGGGATGGTGATAGGTGTGCGGAACACCGTTCCGTCCAGCATCGAACGAATCGTTCCGTTCGGGCTCTTCCACATCTGATGCAGGTTGTACTCGGTCATACGCTTGGCGTTAGGAGTGATGGTGGCGCACTTCACGGCAACACCGTACTTCTTGGTGGCGTTGGCGGAATCGATTGTCACCTGATCGCCGGTCTCGTCACGATGAACGAGGCCGAGGTCATAGTATTCTGTCTTCAGATCAACAAATGGAATGATAAGCTCATCCTTAATCATCTTCCACAGGATCCTTGTCATTTCATCACCATCCATCTCTACGAGAGGAGTGACCATCTGAATTTTTTTCATAATTGAATATTAAAAATTAAAGTGTTTTACGAATATGATTACCTGGGCACCTCAGGCTTGCAAGCCCCTGAAATGGACGCAAGCCTAAAGTGCGCGATTATGATTATTTGCTCTTCTGGGCGGCGTAGAAGTTCATCAGGCAACCGTCGGCGAGAATCTCCCTCTCGTCAGCGGTCAGATTCTGGAAGTAGAGATGAATGTCCTTCACACCTTCGGCGCTGATCACCTTGGCGTCAATCTCCTCCTTGCCCGAAAGGATGGCCTCACGGATGCCGGGAACATAGACGAAATCGCCGGCTACATATTCAAAAGGAGTCTCCTTTGAGATGGTGAAAGGAACGATGCCCCAGTTGATGCAGTTGCTGCGGTAACGCTTGGTGGCATATTCATAGCAGATGTTGGCGTCGCCGCCGAGCACCTTCTGGCAGGAAGCGGCCTGCTCGCGGGCAGAGCCGTCGCCAGGCTTGTTGGCGAACACGCATGAGCCGAACGAGGTGTCCTCCGGTTTGGCGCCCACCTTGGCAAGGGCGTCGAGAACGTGCTGCGGAGCCTTGCCGGCGCGGCGCTCAAGATCCTCCGCCTGGATGCGCTTGCTGATCCCGACATATTCAGGAACACGGCGTGAGAGAGCGAACTCGGAGAGTTTCAGCGGGTTGGAACGGTAGCTGGAAGTCTCGCCCGAAGGGATGAGCTCGTCGGTCGTGGTGACAGGGTCGTGGATGACAGCGGCGAGTTCAAGGAGCATGTTATCCTGCATCGGGTACATCTTAGGCCAGTCCTTGATGTTCGGTCCGTAGCGGAGCTCGACGGTAGGGTCGGCCTTGCCGAATCCGTAGTAGATGCGGCTCTTGTAGATGCGGTCGTCGAATGAATATGGCTTGTGCGTGTCTTCGTACTGGATGTCAGTGGCTGCCGTGATGACTCCACCGTTGGCGGCCGTGGCGGCGATAGAGCGCGCGTCCATCAGGCAGACAAGGGAGATCTGTCCCTGGCCAGGCTTCGAGCCCTCGCGGTTAGGGAAGTTGCGGGTGGTGTGACGGATCGAGAGTCCGTTGTTGGCAGGAACGTCACCGGCTCCGAAGCAAGGGCCGCAGAACGCCGGCTTGATCACAACACCGGCCTCAAGCAACTCCTCGGCGATGTGATTGCGGGTGGTCGCGAGATAGACAGGGGTTGACTGAGGGTAGGCTGACATCGTGAAGTAGTCGTTGCCGATGGTCTTGCCCTTCATGATCGCGGCGGCCTCGCTGAGGTTGTCGTAGGTACCTCCGGAGCAGCCGGCGATGATGGCTTGGTCGGCGAACGCCTTGCCGTTCTTCACCTTGCTCTCAAGATCGATGGTGATCTTGTCGCCAAAACGCTTTTTGGCATCCTCCTCCACTTTCTTCAGGATTCCCTCAGGATCAGCCTGGAACTCGTGGATCGTGTAGGCGTTGGATGGGTGGAACGGAAGGGCGATCATTGACTCCTGTTTGGAGAGATCGATGCGGATCATCGCGTCGTAGTAAGCGATCTCGCCCGGCTGGAGTTCTTTGTAAGCCTCAGGACGCTCGTGCATCCTGTAATACTCCTCAACCTTCTCGTCCGTCACCCAGATAGAGCTGAGGCAGGTGGTCTCGGTGGTCATCACGTCGATTCCGTTACGGAAGTCGGTAGGAAGGGAGGCCACGCCAGGGCCGGCGAACTCAAGCACCTTGTTCTTCACGAAACCGTTCTCGAACACGACCTTGACGAGGGAGATGGCCACATCGTGAGGGCCGACACCCTTCTTAGGCTTGCCTTCGAGCCAAACCAGCACAACCTCAGGAGCGTTGATGTCCCAAGTGTTGTGGAGGAGCTGCTTCACAAGCTCACCGCCGCCTTCGCCGACACCCATGCATCCGAGCGAGCCGTAGCGGGTGTGGCTGTCTGAACCGAGGATCATGCGGCCGCAACCGGCGAGAGCCTCGCGGACATATTGATGAATGACAGCCTGGTTGGCAGGAACATAGATACCACCGTACTTCTTCGCGGCGGAGAGACCGAAGATATGGTCGTCCTCGTTGATGGTACCGCCGACAGCACACAGAGAGTTGTGGCAGTTGGTCATCGCGTAAGGGATAGGGAACTTGTCAAGTCCGCTGGCGCGGGCTGTCTGGATAATTCCGACATAAGTGATGTCGTGTGAAGCCATCGCATCGAACTTGATGCGCATCTTCTTGCCTTTGCTTCCGTCCACATCGTGGGCACGGAGAATTCTGTAGGCGATAGTGTTTTCGCGGGCCTCATCGGCAGATGGCATTCCTGCGGCATCGTTGACGATAGTCTTGCCATTTTTCAGGTAAACGCCATTGGGAATCAATTCTACCATAATAAAATTAGTTTTGTGTTAATAAATATTGTTAATTATGCTTTCTATAAAAATCGTCAGGGACAGCATGTCGGCGCTTCCGCCGGGCGAGATGTTCTCCCTGATGAAATCCTTGTTCAGAGACGACAATCCGCTCTCGCTGAAGTCCTCAAGAAGCCTTGCGGCCTCGGCTTCGGCGTGGGCGAGGCCCTCCGCTCCCCTCCTGTGGAGGATGTTGGTGTCGTCAAGGGTCGTCATTATGTGAAGCAGCGTCTTATGGCAGCGGAAAGGGTCGCCTTCCAGCGAACGATAGTACGGCAGCCAGTCTGCGAATAGTTCCGGATAGGCCGCGCGGGCGTTCTCCAGAGCGCCGACAGCCTTGAAACTTCTCTTGGCCTCGGCTCCGTGCGTACCTCGGGCGGAAGGGATCTCCGATGCGGCGCGGGACACGAGTTCTTTGAATGAATATGCTTCCACAGATCCCGTTGTAGATGCGAGGTAAGAGGCCGCGGCGACGGAAAGGCCGATGCAGAAGAGGGCTCCTTTGTGGGTATTCACTCCGCCGGTGGCCTTCAGCATCGCTTTTTCGGCCTCGATGCCGATCTCCTTTATCTTTGCCGGGTCAATGTCTTTGGCGGACTCCACAGCCAGTCTTGTCAGATAAGGTCTTAACGCTGAGATGCTTTTGGACATCAGCGCATAGTCCATGTCTTTGTGGGCACCGTTGTCCTGCCTGTCCACGAGTCCCGGTTTGGGGGTCGTGTCGAGTTCCAACCTCAACGCCCGCTCGGCAAGGTCTGCGACCAAGTAAGGGACGGTGGATTTTGGAATATATTCCATCGCCTCTTTGAAGCCGCCTTTGTCCAAAGCCCGCCTCAACGAAGTGGCGCTGAGCGGTTTGCCTTTTTGCTCAAGTCTTGGAATCTCAACAAAATCTATTGGTCGCCGAGCCTGTCGAACCGCTGACCCTTCGACAAGTTCAGAGTCCGGTTGGTGATCCTGTCGAACCACAGCGACCGATGTTCCCGGCAGAATCTCCGCCATCAGTTCGTTGTAGCGGCGGGTCAGCGCATCCTCCGGCTCACTGCCGGCGAAACGTACCGTAACTCCAAGAGGCTTGGCGATATGATTCACAAACAGATCCAGATCAAGGGCAATCTGAGTGTCCGTCGCGTCGTCCAGCTTCTTCAGGAAATAGGTCGGGAATGTCGCCGCCGAGATGGCGTAGTCACTTCCCTCGCAGACGATCACGTTGTCAAGTCCGGCGCAACCGGCATCGATCATGGCCTTCCTCTCGGCATAAGGGAAGCGCGACCTGTCCTCCCTGACGACAATCACATAGAGATTGTCAACCAGCGAGGCGGCCTGCTCGACCAGATACCTGTGCCCCTTGGTGAACGGATTGGCGTTCATCACGATGGCCCCGTTCCGTCCCGGACGGGCGAGCGACTCCAGGTACTTCCTGTTCTCCGGAAGCCCTCCACTGCCGTTCTCCATCAGAATGGCCTTCGGCGAGGACGCAAGCAACGTAAACCCAAGGCTTTTGAATATTCCTTCGTTCTCCGGCTTTGTGAAAGCTTTGACCGATTCCCTGCCCTCCTCACGGGCGATGGCGATGAGACGGGACACCAAAATGTTCATAAGTCCCTCGCTGCGAGCGGATTCCGACACCGCGACGCACTTGATGACATTGCCGTCAAGCCCGCCACCGGCAAGGATTTCGTCTCCGTCCTCGTCGCGTGTCACCACCACATAACGGTCCAGCGGAGCCAGTCTCAGCCCGTTGGCGGCGAGGAAAGCCTCGACCCGTCTCCGGACAGAGTTCAACGACAGCGGAGCCTCGCTTATGTAGTGACGGTTATCGCACATAGGACTCAATCATTTCGTCAATCTTCGCGGTGAGCTCAGCCATAGTGTGGGTACGGTTTCGCATACAATAGCGAGCCTCGTTGTCACAGACAAGACATTTTCTCGGACTCAGGCCCACCGACTCCCTTGACATAGGAACTCCGTCAGCGTCAATCACATCCAAATCAAAAAGACGGCCAAGAGGATGCGTGTCCTCAATCCGGCAGGTTTCCTTTTTGGCTTCCTCGTTGGAGAGCGGGGTCACAAGATAGGCTTCATAGCCGGTCGGCAGATCCCGGAGCCTTATTTTGAGCATAGAGTCACCGAAAGCCGAGACCAGAGCCGTGACAGCAGCCTGGGCGACCACAAGTGATTGCAGATTACGCTTGACCTTACCCGGCATAATGACCGTGAGGCAGACTAGGGTCTTTCCAGGGTAACCTTTCAAAAGTTCCTTCTGGAAAGAAGCCCGTTCCTCACGACTTGCCAGCAATTGGTCAAGCGTAATCTCCATAAAAAACAGTCTTAGTCCTCGATGTTCATTATGACATCCATCACGGAGCCGTCACGGTTCATCACGACTCCCACGACCTTGTCTCCGAACGGAAGCGGATCAGGGACTCCGATGGACTTCAGAGCTAGTTCCTTGAGGTCATGGATGTCCACGATCTTCAGTCCGGCCTCCCTCAGACGCTCGGCGATCTCAGGACGGCGCGGGTTGACCGCGATGCCATATTCAGTGACAACAACATCGACTGTCGAGCCAGGGGTGATGAGGGTTGTGACCTCGTCCACGACGCAAGGGATGCGTCCGCGCATCAGAGGGCAGACAATGATCGAGAGAGCCGAGTCGGCCGCCGTGTCAGGATGTCCTCCGACGGCTCCTCTGATGACTCCGTCACTGCCCACAAGCACGTTGACGTTGAAGTTCACGTCCACCTCAAGGGCCGAGAGAATCACGATGTCGAGATAGTGCACGGCTGATCCAGGCTCATCCGCGCTGGCATATTCATTGGCGGAGACTCCCTTATGGAAAGGATCGTTCTTGATGGACTCGGCGGCGACGCGGTCAAATGACTGAACGTCAATGAGTCGTCCGATGAGGCCTTCTTCGTGCATCTTGACCATGTGGGCGGTGATGCCGCCAAGCGCGAAGCTGGAGTGGATGCCGCGCTTGATCATTTCCTCACGAATATATTTGACAGCGGCCAGCGAGGCTCCGCCGGATCCGGTCTGGATCGAGAAGCCTTCCTTGAAATAGCCGCTGTTGACGATCACCTTCGCGGCGTTCATCGCAAGCAGGATGTCGCGAGGGTTCTTGGTGTCACGAATGGCTCCGGAAGAGATCTTGGAAGAGTCTCCGACCGAATCCACGAGTACAACGTAGTCCACATCATGCTCGGAGATGGAGTTCGGTGTGTTCGGATAGTCAACGAGATCGTCGGTGATTATCACGACCTTGTCAGCGTACTGCGCATCCGGCTTGGCGTAGCCGAGGGAGCCACAGATTGACTTAGCGTGCTCGGAACGGGAGTAACCGCTGGCGTTTCCGGCAGGGTCGCTGGAAGACGCGCCGAGGAACGCCACGTCGATGTGCAGGTCACCTTTCGCGATGGCGCTGCCACGTCCTCCGTGGCTGCGGAACACCACAGGCTCCTTCATCAGACCGTGTGAGATCTCCTTGGCAAGCTCTCCGCGAAGACCGGAGGTGGAGATCTTGGTGATCACCCCATTCTTGATGTGGTCGATCAGCGGAGCGTGAACGTCAGAAAGGCTGGACGCGGCGAGGTGGAGGTTCTTGAATCCCATCTCGGCCAGTTTGCCAACGACCATGTTCACAACCTTGTCACCGCCTCTGAAATGGTGGTGAAAGGAGATTGTCATTCCGTCCTTGAGGCCGCTGAGCCTGATGGCATCCTCCAGCGTGACCACCTTTGACTGAACCTTCTGGAGATCCTTGCGGAACGTGGTGTTCTTGGGAGTCTCCCCAGAATACACCTTCTTGCCCATAGCGGCGGCAGCCTCGTTAATCAGCGCCGCCCTTTCCCTTATATTACTCATAAACTTCCTCCTTTGTTAATATGCCTGAAGCGATGGCGAGGTCGATGGTGCGCTGAGCCCTGATGACGACAGGACGGTCAACCATCTTGCCGTTGACGGCGATGACGCCCGAGCCGCGTTTCTCAGCCTCCTTGATGGCGGCGAGAATCTTCCTGGCCTTCTCGATGGCCTTCTCGGTCGGGGCGAACACCTCGTTCACGATCTGGATCTGACGAGGGTTGATGATGGACTTGCCGTCGAATCCGAGGGTCTTGATGAGTTCGACCTCCTTGCGGAAAGTCTCCATGTCATCGAGGTTTGAATATACCGTGTCGAGAGCGTCGATCCCTGCGGCCCTGGCGGCCACCACGATGGTCTCGCGGGCATAGAGGAGCTCGGCTCCGCCCGGGGTACGCTGGGTCTTGAGGTTGGCGCAATAGTCCTCGGCTCCGAGGGCGATGCCCATCATCCTCTTCGAGGCCTTGGCGATGGCGAACGCGTTGCAGATACCCTCGGCGCTTTCGATGGCGGCCATCATACGGGTTCTGCCAAGGCATCCCAGTTCCTTCTCGACCTTCTCAATCTCCGCCTCCAGCTCGCGGACCTCGTCGGCGGTCTCGGTCTTCGGCATGCGGATCACCTGCACGCCGGCCTTCACGACAGCCTCCACGTCCTTGTGGCCGTAAGGGGTGCTGAGCGGATTGATGCGGACAACCATCTCAGTGTCGCCGTAGTCTATTGACTTCAGAGCGTTGTGGACGAGCAGACGCGCGGCGTCTTTCTCAGCCATTGTCACGGAGTCCTCCAGGTCGAGCATGATCGAGTCCGGCCCGTAGATGAAGGCATCCTGCATCATTCCGGGATTGTTGCCCGGAACGAACATCATTGTTCTTCTTAATCTTTCCATAATCGTAACTGATTATCGGAATAACCCGCGCACCTTCGGTCCCTGGCGCCGCGACTTATTCCTCAACCTAAACTAAGCCCAAACATCTTTACCGGTGGCGCGCACGGCGGCGGCGGTCACCCTGGCACGGATGGTGCAATCCCTGGCTCCCTTGTCAACCGCCTTGATGTCAGCGTCCTCCAGTCCGAATTCGGTAAGAGTTTCCTCAATGACCTGACGGATCTGCCTGCCGAACTGGGCGGCCACAGAACTGTCCAGGTCGATGTGCAGACCTTTCGTCTCGGCCGGGGCGATCTGGATCATGATGTCACCTGACTCCAGCGTTCCGGCTACAGCGTTCTTTACTTCCATAGCGAAATGTACGATAAAAAAGTCATTAGTGTCCCTGAACCCTCAGGGACGTGTTAATAATTATGTGTCAATCTCAAACAAAATCAACCCTCGGCGACTACAATCTTTCACATTATTCGGAATATTCCGAAAAATATATAACCACCGCGACGGGTCGCATCTTGTTCCGCCAAAGGTAGGACACTTTTTTCAGTTGACCAAATTTCCGCCGTATATTTTTCATTTTTCTGAAGCGTTGACCGGAGACTACAAGGGTGTAGATCATTCCGGCGCCTGGGAGAAGATGATCAACTACTGTGAGAAGGAGAACCGTGTAGGCTGCATTGACACCGAGCACATCAGTGTCTATCTTGATGGCCCGATGACGACTCCGGCCGAGAAAGGTGGTCACTTCGACAGGCTCAGTGACCGACGTGGTGAGTTCAAGGTCCGATGCCCGGCGGGGATCACAGCAGGACAACGAAGGAGGTACCGAGCGTGAGCATATTCATATATTCATTAGAAGATTTGCTGTGGGGCGGGAGGAGGTTGTAGTCCAGGAAAAGTCTCATTCCGTAAGAGGAATTGACCTTGAAGGACAAAGACATGCCGGTGCCGAAGGTGAAACCTCCGGCTGAGGGCACTGTCTTGCCGGCAAGGCTCAGTTTCGGATAGCGGACATAGCCGCCGAGCAGTTTTGCTCCGGCTGACCAGAAGGAAGACAATGGAAGGGAGAAGTAGCCTCCTCCAGAGAAAGAGACGGCATCAAAAGAGTTTTTCGCCTCATCGTCATCAGTGAATACCAACGTGTTGGTAGCCGTGAAGCGTCCCCCGATTCCGAAATGCCGCCAAGGAAACCAAGCCCCCTCAAGGCCGGCGGTGCTTCCGGTGGAAGTCCGGAACTCGTTGGTCTCGTCTATATCGTAATCACTAAGCGGCAGATTCACCCCGAGATAAAGACCCAAGAAAGAAGTACTCGGACTTACATCATCGGGATAGTCGGCATAAGTGGCAGACAAACCTTTATCCTTGAATATCAAGTCGGTGATCCAGTACCCGGCCTCCGTGGCGAGGATTCCGACCCCGGCTCCCGTCAGCACATCGCTGAGCCAATGCTTGTTGTTCGCGACACGCATAAGCCCGGTCGCGGCGGCCACTGAATAGGCCCCGACACCGATCCATGGACTCACACTGCCATATTCCTTGGTAAGCATTGTGGCGGTCATGAACGCCGTGGCGGTGTGTCCCGAAGGGAAGGATCCGTCATCTGAACCATCCGGTCTGGTGACGTTGGTGGTGTTCTTCAGCGTGCCGACGATGCCCGCCATCAGAACGGCGGAAATAGCGTCCGACACCGCCATCCTCCCCCACGAGCTTCGGCCTTCCACCCCAAGCGCTTTCAGTCCGACCATCACCGCGAGCGGGGAATATTGCAGGTAGTCATCTGCGCTCTTCTTGAAATCAGGAATATAATCGTTCCTCAATCCCCGGAACCGTCCGTCCAATTTCTTGGCCACCAGCCCTTCCGCGATCAGCGGAGCGCTCACGACAGCCACCCTCCCCAACCGCATCTTTGGAAACTCGATGCCTGTGCGGATGTTTTGAGGCGACTGTGAATATGATTGTGCGGCTATCGGTGACAGGTCGGACAGGTCGGACAGGTCGGAAATGTCTGACGAAGAGGTTGCGTGATGCCCTGTCTGCCACCAAGGGAGCAGATTTGACGGAGCTGAACCGTCTGACAGACTCTGCGAGCCAGCCGGCAGAGCCAAAATCAAGGCGAGAGGTACGGATATGATTCTTCCAAGCATTATCTGTAGTCAGGTTGGTGATTTCCAATCGGCAAAGATAATCCTGTTTTTGAAGAAAATCTGTTTTTATTCAACTTTCAATCGAAATGATTTCTCAAGATACGTCCTTCCTTGACCCAAATGGCGGGATTACCGTCCCGACCAGAAGAGCACCCCGCTGAAAAGACTCCGTAAATAATAACCGTGCGGAATGTGGCAAAAATTCCAAGATACCGCAGTTATCTCAAATAATATTCATATTTTTGCAAAATGGAAACGCTCCAAAAAGGCTCGCTTCATAGAGGAGACAAACACGCGCAAGGCCATGCACATCACAATGGTGACAACCTACGGTGTCAGGCACAATGAATATTTCAACGACATCCAATCCCAAGTCACACTGGATGACTTATTTGCCGAAGTATTACTTCTATATTTTTCAGGGATATGTCAGACGCGACATTTGAAAAGACACTGACCCTCGGGGACGCCATCCGCCTTTCCGGACCGATGGCGTTCAACATCATGATCAAGCCGGCCGGGTCACTCTGCAATCTGGACTGCAAATATTGCTACTACCTCGACAAGGCCGAGATCTACGGCGGCAAGGAGCCCCGGATGACCGAAGCGATGCTCGAAAAAGTGGTTCAGGAATATATCAGCGCGAACGGTGTGCCGGAAGTGACCTTCAACTGGCACGGTGGCGAGCCGTTGGTGCTGGGGCTGGATTTCTACCGCAAGGCTTTGGAATTTGAGAAGAAATATGCCGATGGCAAAGTCATACACAACACCATACAGACCAACGGCACGCTCCTGAACCGGGAATGGGCGAGGTTCTTCCGCGACAACAACTTTCTTGTGGGAATATCTCTGGACGGCCCCAAGGATATTCACGACAAGTACCGCAAGGACAAGAGTGGGTTCCCGACCTTCGACAGGGTGATGAACGGACTGAATATTCTGAAAGGGGAAGGAGTTGAGTTCAACACTATGTCCACGGTCAATCACGCCAGCGAAGGCCGGGGATTGGAGACGTATCTTTTTCTGCGTGAGGTCGGCAGCGGATTTATGCAGTTTATGCCTGTGGTCGAGCACGTCAAATACCCGCTTAACGGGGCGGGCAAGCCTGACAAGAAGAAACGTCCTTTCATCGTTTACCCGAAGACCGACGGAGCCATCATAGCTCCTTGGTCCGTGACCGATGTGGGCTACGGCCGGTTCCTCTGCGACATATTCGATTATTGGGTCAGGAATGATGTCGGCCGCATATTCGTCACTAATTTCGACGCCACTCTGGCCACTTGGGTCGGGGAGATGCCTGGCACCTGCACATTCGCCCAGACCTGCGGCGGCAATTCCGTCATCGAGCACAACGGCGACCTCTACC
>OLRH01001255.1_pt1 | contig 13193 bp, 12 predicted proteins | sample 1672321 | NCBI WGS metagenome assembly OLRH01 (sample SAMEA3136671, study PRJEB25190) | human gut metagenome | reverse complement strand
ACGATGCCGAGCACCGCGACCGACAGCACGATGCTGCCGCAGGGCAGCCCCGCCGCAAGCGGCACCGAGCCGATGGCCGCCTGCACCGTCGCCTTGGGAAGATAGGCAAACACGCAGTAAAGCCTCTCTTTCGCCGTGAGCGGCGTTCTGACAAGGCAAAGGCACACACCCACGGCGCGGAAAATGAGCGCCGAGAAGATCATGCCGACCGCCGCAAGGCCCACGCCCGCCATATAGCGGATATCGACCGCCGCTCCGACGAGGACGAACAAAATGACCTCCGCCGCCAGCCAGAGCTTACCGAATTTTTCAGAGAGCCGCTTGGCAACGAACGGCGTGCACTTCATCTTAAGTAAGCACGCCATGCTGACGACCGCGAGCAGGCCCGACACCGGCACGATGCCCTCGAGCCAGCCCTCCGCCGCGACGAGCAGCAGCGAGACACCCAGCACGATGATGACCTTCATGCTGTTGCGGATGCAGTGCGCTCGGGCATAGGCAGTCTCGAAAAAGCGGCTGAGCAACCACCCGACAAGCGCACCCAGCGCAACGCCGAGCACGATCGACGCAGGGATGCTCAAAAAGTCCGCGGCGTTGGCGCTGCCGCCCTGCGCCGTGTGCAGAAACGTTGTAAACAGCACAATGACGAAGATATCGTCGCACGATGCGCCGGCCAGGATCATCTGCGGGATGCTCTTGTCCGTTCCGCGGCCGCTTTCCATCAGCTGCACCATGCGCGGCACGACGACCGCGGGCGACACCGCCGCGAGCACCGAGCCCATGACCGCCGCCTCCACGCGCGTGATGCCAAGGAAGCACGGCGCGAGCAGCACATAGCCGATGATCTCGCACGTGGCGGGCAGGCACGACATCAAGATCGCCGGGCGGCCGACTTTTTTAAGGTCGCCCAAATCGAGCGACAGCCCCGCCTTGAGCAAAATGATGATGAGTGCGAGCTTGCGCATATCCGCAGAGATCGACAAGATCGAGCCGTCCAGCACGTTGAGCACGCACGGCCCCAGCAGGATGCCCGTCGCCAGCATGCCGATGATGCGCGGCAGCTTCAGCTTCTGGCAGAGCGCGGCCAGCGCAAGGCCGATCAGGAAGATGAGCGCGAGTGAAGTTAGCATAAATTTCTCCCTTTGGACACAAAAAAGCTGATGCCCCCTGTGACCATACAAAAATCACAGAAGTCATCAGCTTAAAAAGCGGTTTCGGCAGTGCCGTGGGAGAACCTCTTTCCCGTCTGCGCAGTATAGCAAAGAGCGGGTAAAAATGCAAGCTCCTTTCGCAAAGATCAGCGTTCAAACGTCACCCGATACGCTCCCAGCACCTGCGTACAGGGGATAACGGCGGCGTTTTCGACCGTGAAGGCAGCCTTTTCATAGTGCGCCGTCTCCGCCTCGGGGATGGCGGGCAGTGTTTTGCCGAGGCTGACGCCGTGCGCGCCGCCTGAAAAGTGCCAGGCAAACTCGCAGTCGCAGAATTCCTTATTGCGGTCGATCTTTTCCGCGGGGACGAGCACGAACCTGCCATCTTCCAAGTAATAGCAGCCCGCGTTGTCCTTTTCCGCGGGGCAGCCGCCCTCGATACCGACGCCGGTGAACGAGATCGTTAGCTCCGGGAGCGTGAAGATCGTTTTCTTGCCATCCTTTGTAAAGGACACATCGTCCCAGCGGCCGATGTCGACCCAGCCGCGGCTGCCGTCCTTTTCTGCAGCGGTGTTGCATTCAAGATGCCCCGTTTCGCCGCCGCGCACCTCCGCGTCGATGCGCAGCACCGGCCGCAGCGAGGCAAAGCCCTCCGGCAAAAGGGCGCGCAGGCGGTCCTGCTCCGCACCGTAGGCCATGACAAACCGTTCAACGGTCATCATGCTTCCTCCGTTTCCTTTTGTGCGCGCTCCATCGCGTCTTGCCGCAGCAGCCGCAGGTAGGCGTCAAGATAGAGCTTGTGCGTCACGCTTAAAAGCGCTGAGCGCAGCAGCTCCTTTTCATCCGACTCGTCCTGCCCGACGTTCGCAAGGTGGTCACTCGCGCCGAAGACATAGCGGATAAGATTTTCAAATTCCTCGCAGAAGTAGTGATAAGCGGTCGGCAGATCGTAGGTCTCGTGCTGGATGCCGATCAGCGCGCGGATGTCGTCCATCGCGACGACGCTTTTGATGCACGAGACGAAAATGAGATAGGCGATGCTCTCCGCGCCGTAGGCCTTTTTCTCCGGTCCCGGGATGATCTTCTGCTTAACATAATTGCTGACCATCGAGGCCGTGATGGGACTGAGCCCGCATCCCGTGATGGATCGATTGACATAACGTGTCACCTGTTCGAGATACAGCCCCACGTCGGGAATTTCCCCGAGCCGCGGGATGTGAAAGCTGCGGACAGACTCTGCCAAATGGCTGCGCATATTTTCGTCCATAGCTGCTCCTCCGTTCAAACTGCGTTTTCATCATCTTAAACTTTTGTGAAAAAAATGTCAATAAGTTTTCCGAAAACCGATTGACAGTTATTGAAAATCGTTGTATTGTAGTCGAAGATGTTTTTACCTGACAACAGGTTTTTTAATAACCGATTATTATTTTTGGAGGCTTCCCCATGATGAAACTGATTGCCGACTCCTCTGCCAACCTCACGATGCTGGAGGGCGTAACCTATCAGAGCGTGCCCATGACCATCCGCGCCGGCGAGCGCGACTTCGTGGACGATGAAACGCTCGACACACACGAGCTGCTCGACTATCTCGCGGCCCACAACGGCAAATCCAGCACGGCCTGCCCCAGCCTCGACGGCTGGCTCAAGGCGTTCGAGGGCGCGGATGAGATTTTCGTCATTACCATCACAAGCAGCCTGTCCGGCACCTGTGCCTCGGCCATGGCCGCGCGCGACGTGTATCTCCAGTCGCATCCCGAGGTCAAAATTCACGTCTTTGACACGCTGAGCACGGGGCCGGAGATGCAGCTTCTTGCCGAAAGACTCGCAGAGCTGCACGCGAAGGGTCTCCCCTTCGACGTGATCTGCGAAAAGGGGCGGGAATATCTTGCCACCACGCGCATTTTCTTCAGCCTCAAGTCGCTGCACAATCTGGCGCAGAACGGCCGCGTCAGCAAGATCGCCGCGGGCGCCATCGGCATTCTCGGCATTCAGATCCTCGCCACCGCAAGTCTTGAGGGCACGATACAGCCCGTTGAAAAATGCCGCGGTGAAAATAAGACCCGCGCTGCGATGCTGCAAAGCATTCTGAACGCCGGCTACCGCGGCGGCAAGGTGCGTATCCACCACGCCGAAAATCCGGAGGCGGCTAGGGCGCTCGCCGCTTCGCTGCGCGGGCACTTTCCCGAAGCAGACATTGAGATACGTCCCTGCCGTGGTCTTTGCAGCTACTATGCCGAGCGCGGCGGCGTCATCGTCGCGTTCGAGATGGCGTAATATAACAAAAGCCAAACAAAAAAGCAGACAGCCTGCGCGGGCTGTCTGCTTTTTATTTGGTCTGCCATCAGGCAGCGGGAGTGGTATCAACATTGTACGTACCGGAAGCACCGCTGCCTGCGGGGGCGCTTCCAGCCTCAGGCCTTTGCGACCCTTCGGGCGGTTCGGGGTGTTCACCGTCAGAAAAGTCAGGGCGCTCGCCGCTGGGCATTTCGGGCACTTCCCCGTCGGGAAGCTTTGACTTCTCGCCGTTTGGCATCTGACCGTCAAAGCTCTCGGGCGGTTCACCGTCTGGCTTCTGTCCGCCGCCGGGGAAGCCGCCGCCCATGCCCATGCCGGTGGAAACCGTCCCGCTCTGCGCGGTCCCTTCGGTGGAGCTGTCGCCCGCCTTGAGGGTATACGCACTGTCCGCCACCACATCGGCAGATGAGAAGAGGATGAAGTTCGCACCGCATCTGGCTGTGCCGCTGTACACAGCATTGCCGTCGGCGTCTTCAATCGTGAAATCCGCGTCCGCGGCGATCAGGCTGCTCTGCGTACTGCCCGGCATGCCGCCAAAGCCCGTTGAGCCGTAAATGACGCAGGGCTGCGCGGCCTCCAGGTTCATGCCCATGCCGCTGCTACCGCCCGCGGCGAGCACCGTGCCACCCGAGACGGCGATGGTGCCGTCGGCATCCAGCGGCTCGTTGTCCGCCGTGTTGTCCGTCCACACGATCACTGTGCCGCCCGTGATGGTCAGGTCGCCGTTGGAGTCGAAGCCGTCGCCGCCCGAAGTGTAGGCGTTGATGGTACCGCCCGCGATGGTCATGGTGAAATCGTAGCCGCTCAGGTCGGAGTTTGCGGCATTCAGACAGTCGTCCGTGGCGGTGATGTCGATATCGCCGGAGTAAATGTTGAGCTCTGCCGCTTCAAGGCCCTCGCAGCAGTTCGTGATATCGATCGTGGGACCGTCCGTGCCATCCGCACCGATGTTGAGCTCAAGGTCACTGTGCACAGCGTCATCCGCGGCGTCGATGGTCAGTGTGCCGCTCTCAATGTTCAAAAGCTGCTCTGCGTTGATGGCATCGTTCACGGGAGCGTCGATGGTCAGCGTCAAATTTTGAATGGTCAGGGACGCCTCGCCGTCCTCGTCCGTCGTCGTGCCGGACTTGATGCCGCTCTTTTCATTCGCAGTGACGGTCAGCGCACCCGTGCCGCCGAGAGTCACAGTCGAACCGTCCTTGCACTTGATGACGGCGTTTTCGGCATCGGTGTTGTCAGGATACGTCTCATCGTTGTTCTGCTCCGTGTCGCTGAGGGCGTTTTCCGTGCCGTCGAAGGCGAGGATGGTGACCTCAGTTGACTTTGCACAGGTGATAGCGGCAGTCTTTTCGCTCGTGAGGTCGAGGCCGTTCAGAACGAGCGTCACGCCGGTCGTACCCTTTTTCACCTTGATGGAGCCGTCCGCACAGCTGCCCGAGACGGTGTAGGTACCACTCGACGTAATCGTGAGCGCCGTGCCGTCGATCTCGTAGCCCGTGTCCGTCTCGCCCGCAGCGGTCACGCCGCTGTCGGTAAAGGTAAAGGTCACATTGCTTGCCGCGTCCGCCATACTATTATTTATCGTACCGGCGCAGGCCGTGAGTGACAGCGCCAGCGCCGCCGCGCACAGGAAAGGCAGTAGTTTTTTCATAACAATATCTCCTCTTTCATAGCCCTCTCTGGGCGGGCGCGAGCTTTTTTCGCTCTCTGCACCCGCTCCTTTGAGGATGGGGACAGCATACCCGCTTTGCCTAAAAGTTGCCTAAAGAAAGCGAACATTTTACCTTTAGGTTTCTTTTAGGTTGCGCGTTCATACTTAATCGCACAAAGGAGGTTCGACACCATGGCGATCCAAAGCTGTTTTGAACGATATGAAAAGAAATACTGCCTGAGCATTCGCCAGCAGCGCTTTCTCATGGAGCAGATGATGCCCTACATGAAAAAAGACGAGTATGGCGAGTACACCATCTGCAACATTTACTATGACACCGACGACTGGCGGCTCATCCGCTCGTCGATCGATAAGCCCGTTTATAAAGAAAAGCTGCGCGTGCGCAGCTACGGCGTGCCAGAGGAAGACGGCCGGGTATTCGTCGAGCTGAAAAAGAAATACGACGGCGTCGTCTACAAGCGCCGCATCACGATGCCTGCAAATGAAGTCGACGATCTTCTCAGCGGCGGGCACGGCGATGAGTATGGGCAGATCGGTCGCGAGATCCAATATTTCCAGTCGTTTTACCGCACAGTGCCGAAGGTCTTCATTGGTTACGACCGTCTCGCCTTTGCGGGCGTCGATGACCCGGGGCTTCGCATCACCTTTGACACGAACCTGCGCTGGCGCGATACGGAGGTAGACCTCCGTATCGGCGACTACGGCGACGCGATCCCGCTCCCCTGCGGCGATGTGCTGATGGAGATCAATATCCCCGGCGTGTGTCCGCTGTGGCTCAGCCGTCTGCTCTCCGAGGCTGGGGCCTTCCCCACCTCGTTTTCCAAATACGGCGTGTGCTACTGCGGCAGCATCCTGCGCCCTGAACCTATTATTTTAAAGGAGGACACCTGCTGTGCTTAACTCGATCATCGGAACAGAACTGACCGTATCTTCATTTTTCCTCTGCACCGCCGTCTCGCTGCTGCTGGGCGTGGGAACAGCCCTTGTCGCCATGTACCGCTCCCGCACGACGCAGAGCTTTGCCATCACGCTCGCCATCCTGCCCGCCGTGGTGCAACTCGTCATCATGCTGGTGAACGGTGACCTCGGCGCGGGCATCGCGGTCGCAGGTGCATTCAGCCTCGTGCGCTTCCGCTCCGCGCCAGGAACGGCAAAGGAGATCGGCGCGCTATTTCTCGCGATGGCGCTCGGTCTTGCGACCGGTATGGGCTATGTGTGGCTCGCCGTCCTCGCATTCGCCGTACTCGCTGCGGTGATGCTGCTGCTCACGGCGGTGAACTTCGGCTCTCCCAAGGCGTCGGAACGCGTGCTGAAGATCACCATTCCCGAAAACCTTGACTACGAGGGTCTTTTCGACGACCTTTTTGCGCAATACACCTTGTCCCACACGCTTACGCGCGTCAAAACGAGCAACATGGGCTCGCTCTACGAGCTCGAATACCATATCACGCTCCCCGGCGAGACCGTGCCCAAGGCATTTTTGGACGATCTGCGCTGCCGCAACGGGAACCTGAACATCACCTGCGGGCGCGAAGCGATGAAGGACACACTGTAAGAGATATTGATTTTTTCGCGTTCTTTCTTTATACTTTTCCTGAGCTCAAACACAAACGGAGGGATACTTCATGCGGCTTTTGATCGCTGAGGATGAATTGGATCTGGCCGAGGCGCTGACGGTGTTTTTCGAAAAGAACCACTTCAGCGTCGACGCGGTGCACAACGGCTTCGATGCCTATGAATACGCCTCGACGGGCGAGTATGACGCTGTCATCTTAGATGTGATGATGCCCAAGATGGACGGCATCCAGGTGCTTGAAAAGCTGCGGCAGGAGGGCGTGAAAACGCCCATCATGATGCTCACGGCCAAGGGCCAGAAGAGCGACCGCATCACAGGCTTCAATGCGGGCGCGGACGACTACCTCCCCAAGCCCTTCGCCCCCGACGAGCTCTTAAGCCGCGTGCGCGCCATCCTGCGGCGCAGCGAAGCGTATCAGCCGAGCGTTCTGCGCTTTGCTGACCTCACGCTCGACCCGAACAGTGGTGCGCTCACCTGTGGAGAGATGAGCGCGCGCCTCAGCGGGCGGGAATTCCAGGTGATGGAGCTCTTCCTGCGCTCGCCGCGTCAGGTCTTTTCCGCCGAGCGCATCATGGAGCGCGTATGGGGCTGGGACAATGAGGCTGAGATCAACGTCGTGTGGGTCAACACCTCGAACCTGCGCAAAAAGCTGCGTGCCATCGGCTCGCGCGTCACATTGCAGGCCAACCGCGGTCTCGGCTACGCGCTGGAGGAGCAGGCATGATCAAAAAGTTGCGCAGCCGCTTCATCCGTATCACGATGCTCTCCGTTACGGCGGTCATGCTGCTGCTGACTGTCATCCTGAACACGGCAAACTATATCTCGACCGATTCCGACCTGAAGCAGACGCTGACGCTCATCTATGAAAACGCCGGCACCATCCCCAATGAGCGCTTTACCCCACAGGGGGATGCGAACGCACCGTCGCCGCCCGATGATGCCGCCGACACCCATATTCCGCCCAACGGTTCGGACGATCCGCAGACGCCGCAGGCCCCGCCCGATAACAAGGTCGCGCGGCGCGAGGGACCGTTCACCGCGGAAACGCCGTTTTCCACTCGTTTTTTCGTCCTGTGCTACACAGACAGCGGTGAGCTGACACAGGAAGATCTCGACAGTATCGCCTCTGTTACGGCGGACGACACGCAGGAGTACCTCTCCGCCGCGCTCGCGCACGGCGCGGGCTACGGCTACTGCGGCAGCTACCGCTTTTTCGTCGCGCAGACGGATGACGGAGAAAACATCGCCATCTTCCTCGACTGCTACCACGCGCTGCGTGCGATGCGCGTGGTTCTCGTCTGGTCGCTTATTGCGGACGCAGCGTGCATCCTGCTCGTCTTTCTGCTCGTCGTGCTGCTCTCGCGCCGGGCCATCGACCCCGTGGTGCGCAGCGCGCAGCAGCAGAAGCAGTTCATCACCGACGCGAGCCACGAGCTGAAAACGCCCATCACCGTCATCGCCACGAGCCTCAAGGTGCTCGAAATGGAGACCGGCAAGCAGAAATGGATCGACAAGGCGATGGCGCAGACAGAAAAGCTCACCTCGCTCGTCAACTCTCTCGTCACGCTCTCGCGCATGGACGAGGAGGATTCGCCGCTCAAGATGGAGGACTTTCCCGTGAGCGACGCCGTGCGCGAGACGGCAGAGTCGTTCGTCGACTTCGCCGCGTCGAAGGGGCACGAGCTGCGCCTTTCGATCACAGACGGTCTCACCTACCGCGGCGATGAGTACGCCGTGCGCCAGCTTGTCTCGATCCTGCTCGACAACGCGGTCAAATATGCACTGCCGGATTCCCCCATTGAATTCTCGCTCGAAAAGGCGAAGCGCGGTGTCGTCCTCCGCTCGTCGAACGCCTGCGAGGATGTTGCTCCGGAAAACGCGCAGAAGCTCTTCGACCGCTTTTACCGTGCCGATCAATCCCGCTCGTCGGGCAGCGGCTTTGGCATCGGCCTTTCGATCGCGCGCTCGATCGCCGAGGGGCACCACGGCTCCATCCGCGCCATCGTGGACGACGGGAAGATTGCCTTCACCGCCGAGCTCAAATAAACGGCTTTTGGGCAAAAAAACGCTTCGCAGAAGTTCTGCGAAGCGTTTTTCTTATCAAAGGCTTTTCTCCCCGCCCGTGACGGTCTCGATGGCGCAGGCGATAAACTTTTTCGCTGCGGGCGAGGCCTCCCTGAGCGACGGGACGGAGATGCCGAGCGTCACGAACTGCGGCGGGTCGAACGGGACCTCCGCCACCGTGCCGTTCCACTTACGCGAGATGAGCCGCTGGTTGAAGCTGACGCCGAGCCCCGCCTCGACCATGTTGTAGGTCGTGAAGCCGTCGCGCGTCGTAAAGCAGGTCTGCGGGTGCAGGTCGTGCTGCTCGAGCAGGCGGTCCTGATCGGTGTCGTGATTGGGCGAGGTGTGGATGAACGGCTCGTCCTGCAAGCGCATAAGCGGAAAGGAATCCGCCTTTGCCAGCTCGTGCTCGCGCGGCAGCCACGCGACCAACTCGTCGCGAAAAACGGGCAGCCAGTCGTATACGTCTGTGTTTGGCTTTGCACCGAAGCAGCAGTCGACGGACCGTTCGCTCAGCCAGCGGGCCATTTCCAGGTTGCCGCCCTCCTGCATCCGCATGGTCACGCCCGGATAGCGGGCACGGAAGGCGGTCAGTATCTTCGGCATCCAGAGCGCAGAAATGCTGTAGTAGCAGCCGATGGTGAGAGCCCCTCTGACTACGCCGCCGATCTCCGCGCCGAACTGCTCGGCGTTGCGGTGTGCGCGCACGATCTCGCGCAGGAGCGGCAGCATGAGCTTGCCGTTCTCCGTGAGCTGCACGCCCTTTTTGCTGCGAAGGAACAGCGGAAAGCCGAGCTCCTCTTCGAGTGTGCCGATCATGCGCGTGATACCCGACTGCGTGTAGCCCAAAAGCTCCGCCGCAGCCGTCAGGCTCCCCTGCTCGGCCGCAGCCAGAAACGCTTCACATTTGACTGCTTCCATTTCCGCCTCCTATCCATGATATAATATCATAGTTTTCATTTCAAATCACCGCTTGCGTCATGGATATTCTTATCATACAATACGCTGTAGAAACCGTCAATCCTGTTTTTGGTAAGGAGAGAAAAAGAACCATGGAACAGCGTATTTCCTTTTCCTGCGACTATATGGAGGGAGCACATCCAGCCATTTTACAGCGTCTTATCGAGACGAATTTTGCCCAAATGCCGGGCTACGGCGCGGACGACTACTGCGAGTCGGCGCGTGAGAAAATTCGCGCGGCCTGCGGCGCACCGAACGCCGAGGTCCATTTCCTTGTCGGCGGTACGCAGACGAACGCGACCGTTATCGACGCACTGCTGCGCTCCTATCAGGGCGTCGTCGCAGCGGACACGGGCCACATCAGCGTGCACGAGGCCGGCGCCATCGAATTCGGCGGCCACAAAGTGCTGACGCTGCCGCACAGGAACGGCAAGATCAGCGCCGAACAGATCGCATCGCTGCTGCGCGTTTACGAAGAGGACGTAAACCATGACCACACGGTCATGCCGGGCATGGTCTACCTCTCCCAGCCGACGGAGTACGGCACGCTCTACTCCCGCGAGGAGCTCTCTGCCATCAGCGCCCTCTGCCGCGAAAAGCACCTGCCGCTCTACGTAGACGGCGCGCGTCTTGCCTACGCGCTTGCCTGCCCCGAAAACGATGTGACGCTCAAAGACATGGCCGAGCTGTGCGATATCTTCTACATCGGCGGCACCAAATGCGGCGCGCTGCTGGGCGAAGCCGTTGTCATTCCACAGCCGGGCCTCATCTCGCACTTTTTCACCATCATCAAGCAGCACGGCGCGCTGCTCGCCAAGGGGCGGCTGCTTGGTCTCCAGTTCGACACGCTCTTCACCGACGGGCTCTATCAGCGCATCGGCGAAGCGGCCCTCCGCGCGGCGGAGGATATCCGCACTGCACTGCGCGCAAACGGTTACCAGCTCTGCTTTGCGTCACCCACGAACCAGACTTTCTGCCTCGTTGACCGCGAGCAGATGGAAAAACTGCGTGAATATGTGGACTTCTCGCAGTGGGAGGTCTACGACGAAATGCACACTATCATCCGCTTCGCCACGAGCTGGGCGACAAAAGACGAGGATGTGCGCACCCTGTGCCGCATCCTGCGCGACTGTGCCGCGCGTGAAAAAGCAGCCTCCTAAAAGCTGTGACAAAAGAGCCTTCACCGTGCGGTGAAGGCTCTTTTCTTTTGAATTTTTGTGATTCAGCTCTTTTTCATCATCTGCTCGTCCTGCTGCAAAAGCTGCTGCGTGATGATATCGAGCTGCCGGTGCTTGGCCATGCGGTCGGCGATGTTGTTCTGCACCAGCTCCGTCTCCTGATGGCCGCGGAAGGACAGCTTGAGCAGGATCGGCGTCAGGATCGTGCCGCAGACGACCGTGATGACGACCGGCGTCATCATCGCGGGCGACAGCACACCCATCGAAAGGCCGCGGTTGGCGACGATCAGCGCGACTTCGCCGCGGCAGGCCATGCCCACGCCGACCTGGATGCTCTCGCGCGTGGTGAACTGGCACGCCTTGGCGCCAAGGCCGCAGCCGAGGAGCTTCGAGATGATCGAAACAAGCAGCAGCAAAATCGAGAAGACGACCATGCCGCCCGTCAGACCCGTGATCTGCACATTGATACCGATGCTCGCGAAGAACACCGGCGTGAGCAGAAGATACCCGAGGGGGTTGTACTTCGTCTGGATGTAGGTGCCCTTGGGCGTGCACGCGACGGCAAGGCCCGCGGCGTAAGCGCCCGTGATATCAGCCACGCCGAAGAACTCCTCCGCGCAGTAGGCCATCACAAGGCACAGGACAAAGGCGAACACGGAGTTGCGGTGGCTGGCCCAACCGTGCTGGCGCTTGAGCATCCAGCAAAAAATGCGGTTCGCGCCAAAGCCGACCACAAAGGCGAAAACAAAGAAGCCAACGATCTTCAGGAGCACCATGCCGATGCTCTCGTCGCCGCCAGCGAGGCTGCAAACGAGCGTCAGGGCGATCAGGCCGAGCACATCGTCGATGAGCGCGGCGGCCAAAATCGTGTTGCCGACCTTGGTCTCGAGCTTTTTCATCTCCTTGAGGGTCTCGACCGTGATGCTCACGGAGGTCGCCGTCAGGATGGTGCCGATAAAGATGTTCTCAATGAAGCCGGTGCTCTCGATGAGGCCGAGCTCGTCCGCGCCCCAGGCAAGCGCCGTACCCATGAGAAACGGCACGACCACGCCGAGGACCGCGACCATGAAGCCCGCCTTGCCGCTGTGCTTGAGCTCGTTGATGTCCGTCCCCATACCGGCAGAGAACATCAGCACGATGACGCCGAGCTCGCTGAGCTGCTTGGTAAACTCCGTTTCCGAAAGAAGGCCAAGGCCCGCGGGGCTGAGCAGAAGGCCCGCAATGAGCGCGCCCACGACCTGCGGCATCTGGAACTTCTGCGCGACAAGGCCCAGAAGCTTCGTGCTCAGCAGGATCAGCGCAAGATCCAGCAAAAAATGATACGACATGATACTCCCTCCACATACTCTCTCATAAAATTATAAAATTCCTAACTCATTTCGCGAGGCTCTATTCTATCTTCTTTTTTTCTTTTTTCAACCGTTAGAATAGACAAGGAAATGGGCAAATTCTTTCATTTCTATGATAGAAGTGCAATATATCCTTCATTTTTACCGTAAAGTTCGCGTTAATATCATTTTTTCTCCGTTTGGCGGTGGTTTTTCCCGCGCAAAGGACATAAAAAAGAGAGGGAAAAGATCGAGTTCAGGATAAAATGTTAACCGCGCCATGCAGGGAAAAAGCCCACATAGCGCGGTCATTATGGTTTTTTCACAGCGCGGTCCCTTTTTTCGGGACGAAAAGGCGACTCATATCCGCTCCTTCAAGCGTCAAGAGCTTCACCTTGCGCTCGATACCACCGGCGTAGCCGGTCAGGCTGCCGCTCGCACCGACGACGCGGTGGCACGGCACGATGACGGAAATGGGGTTATGCTCCACCGCACCGCCCACGGCCTGTGCGGACAGATGTGCTCTTCCCTGCTGCGCGGCAAGGGCCGCAGCGATCTCACCGTAGGTCGTGGTCTCGCCATAGGGAATGCGCAGGAGCCGGTCCCACACAGCTTTCTGAAATTCCGAGCCCTGCGGATGAAGCGGCGGCAGAAAGTCCGGCGCTTCTCCGCTAAAATAACAGTCGAGCCAGCGTTTGGCTTCAGCCAACACCGGCGTCTCGCGTTCGGTACAGTCTTTGGGAAGCGTGTGGGCAAAATACTTCTGTCCCTCAAACCACGCACCGGTCAGGCCCACTTCATCGGCTGCGAGCAGGAGCTCCCCGAGCGGGGTCGTATAGGTCTGTAAACAGGTCATCGTTTTATCCCTTCACTTTCTTCTGCGGTGCGGGGTCGGTGAGCTCCGGTATCGCGCCGCCGGACACCGCCCAGAGGTACAGGCTCGCCACGCTGCCGTAGGGGTGAAAGCGG
>OLRH01001254.1_pt1 | contig 13209 bp, 12 predicted proteins | sample 1672321 | NCBI WGS metagenome assembly OLRH01 (sample SAMEA3136671, study PRJEB25190) | human gut metagenome | reverse complement strand
TGAGGATTATCCTTCTGCAAAGCATTTTTCATGTATATTATATAGATTGCCATTGGGGTGGATGCATGGATATATCAGATGCGGCTTATTCTGAGAATTTCGTGGAGTATATAATCGAGTATAATGGCGACCGCGATTCTCTGAATGAGTATTATCGACCGTATGGGATGAGCATAATAGATGACAGGTATGCTGTAGCTTACCAGAGGATTCCTGATGATTATATGGAGAGTTTTTCGCGGCTTGAATATAATCTATTCCCAAGGGTGTACGGACTCATGGATGATGTGGGAGCTCTGGAGGCAATAGGGGCTGTAAACATACAGCAGGAGAGTATATTGGGGCTGACTGGGGCAGGTGTCCTGATCGGCATAGTTGATACGGGAATAGATATCTTTGGAAGTGCATTTGTGGAGATTGGAGGAATGTCAAAGATACTTGCGGCTTGGGACCAGACGGACAGGGAGGCTGGAAATGCCGCATTTGGCTATGGCAGGGAGTATAGTAAGGAGGAGATACAGGCTGCCGTGGACAGTGGACAGAAAATTCTGACGGATGCAACGGGGCACGGGACTTTTTGCGCGGGTACAGCTCTGAGTGCAGCACCATCATCGAAGCTGATTGTGGTAAAACTTAAACAGGCAAAAGAAAATCTGAGAAGATTCTATGGAATTCCGGCAGGGGCAGATGCCTATAGTGAGATAGACATAATGATGGCTGTAGCGTATCTTCTGGAACAGCAGAAAAAGTTAAGGATGCCAATGTGCATACTGATGCCAATGGGAACAAACAGTGGAAGCCATACCGGCGCAGGAGCCCTTGACAAATACATCAATAACATAGGTGAGCTTAGCGGTTTTGCGGTGGCTGTGGCAGGCGGCAATGAGGGGAGAGCGGGACACCATTACTCCGGCACTGTGATCGGAGAGTATGCAACGGTGGAGGTGGATGTGGCTCACAATGACAGCTTTACGTTGGAGATATGGGGACCATCCACCAACACCTACTCGGTAGCGATAGAGATTCCCGGGGGTGAATTCGTGGAGAGGATATCTCCGAGATATGACAAGAGTTCTATTGTTCGTCCGATATTTGGCGGTGGGATGATCTATGTGGATTATTTTCTGGTGGAGGATTCGGCGGGACAGGAGCTGGTCATGTTGAGATTTGTAACTCCGGCAAATGGAATATGGCGCGTGAGAGTGTATGGGAGCGGAAGCACTGAGCTCAGTTTCAATGCATGGCTTCCTATAAGCAATTTCATATCCCCGGATACAAGATTTGTTGTAAGCGACCCTCGTATCACGATCACAAGCCCGGGAGTGGCGGAGACTGCCATATGTACTTGCGCATATGACTACACAAATGGTAATCTGTATATTGAAAACAGCAGGGGATATACTGCTGACAAAAGGGTCAAACCTGATCTGCTGGCTCCGGGGGTGCATATATCAGGGGCTGGCTCAGGAGATGAGACTGTAATACGGAGTGGCACATCTGTGGCTGCAGCATATACAGCCGGATGCAGTGCATTGTTATTTGAATGGTCGTACGGCAGAAGACTTGTGCGAAATATCAATGGCAATCAGATTCGCGGATATCTCAGACGTGGGGCTGTGAGACCGGGAACCACGGGCGGACTGCTTGAGATCAGAGAGTATCCGAATCCTGAATGGGGATACGGCCTGCTCAATATATACAACACATTTGAAAGTCTCAGAAATGTTTAAGTTGAAGAAAAATGAATACTGAAATGACGAAAACTGAAATGGCGAACACTGAAATGGCGAACACTGAAAAGACGAACACAGAAATGACGAACACAGAAATGACGAACACAGAAAAGACGAACACAGAAATGACGAATACTGAAAAGACGAACACAGAGATGACAAACTCTACAAATGAGAGTACGAAGGTAAGTGTGGGAGCTGCTGAAGAAGACGTGAGAAATCCCGTTGTGAAGTGCGGAAGGATACAGCTTAAATCAGGGGGAGAACTGGTTGTGGGCAGTTCGGGCAGACATATAGAATATTTTTTCCCCGGACCTGACAAGAGATATGGAGGGGTACATATAACCATTCCGGGGGCACAGATAACCGACTATATATCTGCATGGAAGGAGAATTTTGCAAGGTATAACGAGCTGAAAGTGGAGAACAGCAGAAAAAATGTCGTGGAAACTGGCAGACTCAGGATGGTTATACGGACAGGATATATGGAAGGTGTGTACCTGAGGGGGAACCATATGCGGGTGACGAGAGAGAAACAACTGGAGCAGATAGTAAAAGATTACGAATCTGCCCTGGATACACAAGATTCTGAAAAATGCACGGAATAAAATCGGGACAGATCTGAGGAGGATCTGAAGTGAATCTGAAACTAGCCGTTGTGAGCTCGGATGATACTGTGCTATAATGCATTTGTATATCGTCTGGATTTGACAGTCTGGGCGGTGAACGTAAAATAAAAAACATAACGGAGGATAAGGATAATATGTATATAACATGTCTTGATTTAGAGGGAGTATTGGTGCCGGAGATCTGGATAGCATTTGCTGAGGCAAGCGGAATACCTGAGCTTAAGAGGACCACAAGGGATGAGCCTGACTATGACAAGCTTATGAACTGGAGACTTGGTATACTCAAGGAGCATGGTCTTGGACTCAAGGAGATCCAGGAGACTATAGCAAAGATCGATCCGATACCGGGAGCAAAGGAATTTCTCGACGAACTCAGAGAGATTGGCCAGGTCATAATAATAAGTGATACATTCTCACAGTTTGCGGGTCCTCTTATGAAAAAGCTGGGATACCCTACCATATTCTGCAATGAACTTATCGTAGCGGATGACGGAGAGATAACAGGATTTAAGATGAGATGTCCTCAGTCGAAGCTCACAACAGTTAAAGCTCTTCAGTCGATAGGATACGATACTATAGCAAGCGGCGACAGCCACAACGATCTTGGTATGATATATGCAAGCAAGGCGGGCTTCCTGTTCAAGAGTACTGATCAGATAAAGGCGGACAATCCTGAGCTTGAGGCATTTGAGACCTATGATGAGCTTCTTGCAGCTATAAAGAAAGCGATGGACTAACGAGGAATATAGATATGAGATACAATAGTGTTGACGAGATAGATACGCTGTCGTTCCGCGATGCGACCATAGTCAGATGTGTATTTTCTGCCAAGCAGGGAGTTCTGGAGTTCGAACTTGACGGAGCTGTTGTCAGGGAGAATAATTCCGCCAATGAACTGTATACTGACAGGTATGCCAGTGATATGCAGGTGAGATTCATCAATCCTGAGATGGAGGCGATTCTGCTGGAGGGACACAGCTATTATGATGCAAATGATGTCTTGATCGAGACTGTTCCAGATAAACCGGTTGAGCCGGAGAGATATGATGAGATCATGAAGAGTTTCGAGGGAAAAGTGATATTTTTTGCAGGAACACCGAAGGAGAATCTGAAATCTCAAAAAACAGATTCAGAAGCACAGGACAAGAAATGCTTTCAGATGATCATAGATGTCGAGGAAGATTCGTATGTAGTAAGCTTTTATTACGATAAAGTCATAGCCGAGTGGGAACACTTCATGAACAAGGTTATGAATTAGACACAGCTGGCTGAAGATGTGTACATATTATACGAGAAGGGATAAAGATGGCAAAGAGAATTAAAAGGTATATGGCATATATCGATGATCTGCTGGCAAAGATGGATTCTGATGGGAATGTCGATATAAAGAAAGAGGCGGAGAGACATCTCGTGCAGATAGGCTTTTTTATGCATGAGAGACTGATACATCTCATTGTGTTGGTGCTGTTTGCTGTTCTTACAGTGATTACCTGCATTGCTTTTGTTGTGATATCCAACATATCGCTTCTCATTCTGGCGGTGGCATTCATGGTGCTGCTTGTGCCATATATAATGCATTACCATCTCTTGGAGAACAGTGTGCAGTATATGTATGAACAGTATGACAGGATGCTTGAAAAGTCGGGCGAGAAAGTGTTTGTCAACAGATGATGCGGCTGTAATTTACAATAATATATAAACAAAGGCTCTGTGCGGGCGTGACCTGCAGCAGAGCCTTTATTTAGTTTGTGTGGTTATGCATGACTTACGTTCTCTGAAATTACTTGAAATCTGAAAAGTCATACTCGGCAAATGTCTTGCCGTGTTCATCTGATCTATAGACTTTGCCGTTGTTGGAATCTATATAGAAATCGCCGACCTTAGTGTCGCCGTCTCTGCTATTGTCGTGCAGCTCTATATGATAACCGGTTCGGTTACCGGAAAAACTTGTGAGGTCCTTATCGCTGTTGGACACCTCGAAACGTCCATCTTCGTTTGGCAGCTGCTTCATAAACCAGTCCTGAGCATCATCGAATGAACTGAAAACATCTGAAACGGTGTTTTTTACACCATCAGCTACATCCTTTACACCGTCAGCCACGCCATCAGCCACATCTTTGGAGGCATCTGCGGCACCGCCTATGATGCCTTTATCGTTGTCAGCTTCAGAAGAATTTTTCTCTGCCTCAGAAGAGGTTTCGGTGGTGCTTGATGCCTGGGTGGAAGAATTGGATGAGCTTCCCGTTGCATTTTCAGTTGAGCTTCCAGTTGTATTATTGCCGGTTGATTTCCCGCAACCGCAGAATGCGATCATTGTGAGTATCATACCGGCTGTCAGCAGAAGCTGCCTGAACTTGGGATATCTGTGAGTTGTGCTGTTAATACTTTTTTTCATGATAGAATCTCCTTGTATTTAGATTTTGCTATTATTATTCCCGCTTGAATCGGTAATATGCAGTGAATATAAAACAGTTCATAATACTTATTAACCATGTCCTTCAGTTCTTGTAGAGAGTTCTTATTCATAATAAAATAATGAGAATAATATAATAGAAAAAAGACGTGTTGACGGAGAAAAAATTGAAAAATAAAAAAACGTGGCATGGGTGGTCTGAGTCGTGGCAGTATATAATGCTGGCGGCTGCGATATTCATAGCAATAATATTCTGCTGTTATTATATTGTGAGTCAGTCCAGATGGGGATTTTATACTTCCGGTGGAATACGGGATCCTGAGACTTCTAAGCTAGATTTTGCGGATGAGGAGTCTTTGACATCGACACAGGAAACTGAGAACGAGATAGAAGAAAATAAAACTGAAGAAGTCTCTGCACAGTCTGAAAATGATGAAAATATAAAAAGAGCATACCTGACATTTGACGACGGACCGTCGGACAATACAGGCGAGATATTGGACATTCTTGATGCAAACAACGTAAAGGCAACATTTTTTGTTGTGGGCAGGGAAGAGAAATATTATGATACATATCGGGATATAGTGAATAGGGGACATACTCTGGGGTTGCATTCGTATACACATGATTATGACAAAATATATGCGAGCCTTGATGATTTTGCCGAAGATATTGAGGAATTGCAGAAATTATTGTATGATGTAACTGGCGTCAGCTGTGTGTATTACAGATTCCCGGGAGGCAGTTCCAACACTGTATCCAAGGTTGATATGGATACACTCATAGATTACGTGAATAATAAAGGACTGGTGTATTACGACTGGAATGCACTCAACAATGATGCGGTATGTGGAAGCTTCACTCCGCAGCAGCTGGTTGACAACATCATGAAGGATGCAGTGTCACAGAACGATGTGGTGATACTTATGCATGATTTGACGGCACGTCATACCACAGTTGAGTCTTTACAGCAGCTCATAGATGAACTTCGTGAACAGGGCTTTACGTTGCTTCCGATTGATGAGAATGCACCACTTATCAGACATAGAACATAGGGGGACTCCCGCAGATGACTTATGAAGATGCAAGAGAATATATAAAATTTACTGATACATTGGGAAGTGTCCTGGGACTTGAGAACATAAAGGAGCTTTTGAAACGGCTTGGCAATCCACAGGATAAAGTGCGAGTGGTTCATATAGCCGGAACAAATGGCAAAGGATCTATATGTGCGTTCCTGGATGGGATTCTTGAGGATGCGGGATATGTGGTCGGAAGATATATATCGCCGACTATATTTACATATCTGGAAAGATTTCAAATTAATGGAACATATATGAGCGAGGATATATTTGCAGTATATCTGGAGCAGGTAAAGAAGGCTGCTGATGCTATGGCGGCAGAAGGGTTAGCGAGGCCGACATCGTTTGAGACGGAAACTGCCATTGCATTTTGCTATTTCCGCGATATGGATGTTGATGTACTTTTGCTGGAGACCGGCATGGGAGGGCTGCTTGACGCCACAAATGTATGTACAAAGCCGGTCTGTACCATTATAGCCAGTATAAGTATGGATCACACCAGATTCCTGGGAGATACCATAGAGGAGATATATGATCAGAAGCTTGGAATACTTAAGACTGATGTTCCGTGTGTGTCATATCCACTTGACAGCAAGCTTTTGCCACAATGGATAGAAAAATGTGAAGAGAATCACATAACAAAGTCATCAATTCTGGTTAATGCTACAGATGTGGATATACGTTATAGCGGACTTGAGGGCAGTGAGTTCTCGTATAAGGGTCGGGAGTATAGGCTGTCTGTTCCCGGAATTTATCAGATATATAATAGCATAGTCGCAGTTGAAGCTGCGAGTGTACTAAAAGATGCAGGATATGAATTGAAAAAAGTGAATGTAGAACGGGGGCTGGTTGCAACCAAATGGAAGGGCAGATTCCAAAGACTCATGGACTCTCCGGTGGTTTATGTTGACGGAGCACATAATCCGGGAGGCTGGGCAGCACTGAGAAAGAATATAGACACATATTTTGCGGGAAAGAAATTGATATATATATGTGGTGTTTTCAAGGATAAGGATTATATGAAGATGCTTGAGATCATGATGCCGGGGGCTGCTGCGTTCATAGCCGTGGAGCCTGACAATCCCCGTGCCCTCAATAATACGGAGCTTGCAAGACAGGCGTGCAGGTATATTGATTCGAGATATAAGGATTCAGTTTATATTCAGGATGATGTGGATGACGCTGTGGAGCAGGCTGTAAGTATGGCGCGTAATACAGAAGATTCCGTGGTGGTTATATTTGGCTCGTTATCATTCATCGGTCCGATCATAGAGAAAGCAGAACGTAATGCATATGCGAATGATAAACAGTCATTTCCTATGAGATCTCCTATGAGAAGAGTTGATAATATACTTCACAACGACTTATATATATCACTTATGGCTCGGATAAAAGATAAAGAGAGAGATAGGATATTCTGCTGTCATGGTCTGGATCATTGCCTGGATGTGGCAAGGATCGCATATATGATAGGTAAGGATGAGAATATTAATATAGAAAGAGAATTGCTGTATGCCGCAGCACTGCTTCATGATGTAGGCCGGGCGGATCCGGATGACACAGGTGTCAGCCATCATATACTCAGTGTCCGGTATGCGGAGGACATACTCAGGCAGAGCGGGTTTGACGCTGAAGAGACAGAACTGATATGTGATGCCATTGGGTCGCACAATACAGATGGCGCAGGGAGAGATGGTTTGGCATACATTCTGTATAAAGCGGACAAGTTGTCTAGAAATTGCTTCGACTGTGCAGCGGCGGGTGAGTGTTACTGGCCGGATTCTGAGAGGAATAAGGGAATAATATATTAGGATAATATATTAGAATTAAAATGGCAGATGTTCTATAACAAGGGAAAATACGTCTGTGAATAAACACAGCGATTGGAGGATAAAAGGATGATAATAGGCAACAAGAGTTTTGAGACAGGAAAAGAGCCGTATGTTATGGGAATATTGAATGTCACGCCTGATTCGTTTTCGGATGGTGGTCAGCACAATACCATGGATACAGCACTTGAGACGACAGAGAGGATGATAGCCGAGGGCGCTGTCATAATAGATGTCGGCGGAGAATCCACAAGACCGGGATATACGAAGATCTCAGATGAGGAGGAGATCTGGAGAACAGCTCCAATCATCGAGGCGATAAAGAGCCGATTTGATGTTGCAGTATCACTTGACACATACAAGTCAGCTGTTGCAGAGGCAGGTATACATGCAGGCGCAGACCTGATAAACGACATATGGGGACTCAAATACGACGATAAGATGGCAGGTATCATCGCGAAGTACGACAAGGCTTGCTGTCTCATGCACAACAGAGATAACACTGATTACACTGATTATCTTGCCGATGTTGTGGCAGACTTGGATGAGTCTGTGAATATGGCGCTTGCGGCAGGGATAGACAGGGACAAGATCATGGTAGATCCCGGAATTGGATTTGCAAAGGACTTGAACCAGAATCTTCTCCTGATGAACAATCTTGAGCTGCTCCACAAGTGGAAGCTGCCTATACTACTTGGAACTTCGAGAAAATCTATGATAGGGCTCACACTTAATCTTCCAGTCACAGAGCGCGAGGAGGGAACGGTGGCGACATCTGTTCTTGGACTTGTAAAGGGCTGTGATTTCTTCAGAGTACATAATGTAAAGAGCAACTACAGGGCACTCAAGATGACATATGCAATGTTGAATGCCAGATAGAAGATGACAGATAAAAGATGGCAGATAAAAGATGCCAGATGTAAGGCGACAGAAAGAAGATGCTAGAAAGAAGACGTCAGTCAGATAGAAGGTGACAGATATGGACAAAATAAATATAAAGGGACTTGAGATATTCGCCCATCATGGAGTGTACCGTGAGGAAACTGTGCTTGGACAGAAGTTCATAGTTGATGTGTCGATGCATGTGTCTACAAGAGCTGCGGGAAGATCAGACGACCTTGATAAGTCTGTGAATTATGGATTGGTGTGCAATGATATCCAGGATATCATGAAGAATAAGAATTATAAGCTGATCGAGGCCGTGGCGGAGGAGATTGCGGATACGATACTCTTGAAATACGATGATGTGCGAGGTGTTGATGTGACTGTCAAAAAGCCTTGGGCACCGGTTTTGGTACATGTCGACAATGTATCGGTGTCTATAAGTAGAAAAAAGCATGTCGCATATCTGGGACTCGGTTCCAATATGGGAGATAGAGAATCATACCTCGACATGGCGATAGATGAACTCAACAAGGACAGATACACCAAGGTAACTAAGGTGTCGGATTTTATAGAGACAGAGCCGTATGGCGGGGTTGAACAGGACGATTTTCTGAATGGATGTCTCGAGATAGAGACTCTCAGGGAGCCGGAGGAACTGCTTCAGCTTGTCAATTCGATAGAGAAGGATGCGGGAAGAAAGAGGATAATACACTGGGGACCTAGAACTCTGGATATAGATATACTGCTTTTTGATGATCTGGTGTATGACAGCGATGACCTGCACATACCTCATGCAGAGATGCACAAAAGGGCATTTGTGCTGCAACCACTGTCGGCGATAGCGGGCTACAAGAGACATCCTCTGCTGGGCAGCACTGTTGATGAACTGGCGAGTAAACTTGACAAAAACAGTTGAAAAGCAGACTAGAGTTGATGGAAAGGTATATACATGGGCACTTTGGAAGAGATAAATGGTCTTGAGGATCAGATACAGAAACTGATAGACAGAAAAAATCAGTTGATAAAAGAGATAGGCGATGAGGACAGGCAGATGTTAGAGGTTCACAGCAGCTCAGATATAGTCCGTGAATTTTATCTCGTTGACAGGTTGAAGGTGGATGATGATACGGTTGTCGTGTATCAGGGAGTTCCCGGAGCATACAGCCATCAGGCTATGCATGATTATTTTGGCAAGGATATCAAAAATATAAATGTGGCAAAGTTTGAGGATGTTGTGAAAGCTGTGAAGGATGGGGATGCAGACTACGGAGTCCTGCCTATAGAGAACTCCTCAGCCGGATTTGTAAATGGAATATATGATATGGTCGGCAGCAGCGGTCTTACCATAGTCGGAGGCGATGAGGTCAAGGTTGCCCATATGCTGATGGGACTTCCGGATGCAGAGATATCAGATATAAAGACAGTGTACTCCCATCCGCAGGGACTTATGCAGTGCAGTGAGTTCCTAGAGGCTTGCGGGTACGCCCAGTGCCCTGTTGCCAACACTGCGGTCGGTGCAGTGAAGGTGAGGGATGATGGGGACAGATCACAGGCGGCGATAGCCAGCGTGCTGGCAGCGGATATATATGGGCTTAAGATACTCAGGGATGACATAGTCAACAATGAGAACAATACGACCCGATTCATCATACTCTCGAAGAGAAAAGAATATGTGAAGACGTCGAAGAATATATCCATATGCTTTTCGTTGCCGCATGAGAGCGGAACACTCTACAGCATACTTGGGCATATAAAGCATGACGGACTCAACATGACAAGCATAGAGTCGAGACCTCTCAGGGGCAGAAAATGGGAATATTCATTCTTTATAACTCTTGAGGGAAGTCTGATGGATGCGGCTGCGATAGATGCGCTTGAGAGAATAGCGAAGGATTCAATGGATTTTAAGATCATAGGAACGTATTGATATATTATTTAACAGGAGGTGGGGAAAATGGCAAATAAAATATTTGCCGCCATCGATGTGGGATCCAACGAGTTGTCAATGAAGATATATGAGATAACTCCGAAAAAAGGGGCAAAGGAGATCGATTATGTCAACAGTACAGTTGAACTCGGAAGCGATACCTACAACAGTGGCAAGATCACAGAGGAATCAACAGTGAAGGTGTGCGAGATACTGAACAAATTCCGCAGAAAGATGAAAGAGTATGATGTGCGTGATTACAAGGCGTATGCATCTTCTGCCGTGCGTGAGGCGGAGAACTCAGTCATGGTTCTTGAGAGGATAAAACAGCACACAGGCATCGACGTTACGGTGCTTAGCAATTCAGAACAGAGGTTTATGAATTACAAGGCCTGCGCTGCAAAGTACAGATTTGGACAGGAGGAGACCAAGAACAGAGCTCTGCTTGATATCGGCGCGGGAAGTCTCCAGATATCCATATTTGACAAGCAGAATCTCATACAGACACAGAATCTTCCTATAGGAGCAGTGAGGATCAGGGATTATCTGGCGAAATACGGTGCCGACACGGTTGCCCTTGAGAATATCATGGAAGAGTTCGTGTCGAATTTCATAGAGGAGTTCAGGAATCTCTTTATAAACGACAAGGATATAAAGAGCATCATAGCGATCGGTGATGGAATTGCAAACCTGAAGAAGGTCGGACCTGAGTTGAAGATTGTGGACAAGATCACAAGAGATCAGTTCAGAGTTCTCTACCACAAGGTTGTTGAGACCACTCCGGAGATCCTCTCTGAAAAGTATGGGGTTCCGTACGAGAGGGCAACGCTCATGCTTCCTATGGCGATCATATATCAGTCATTTCTGGACAACTCAAGGGCGGAGGACATAATAACCCCTGATGTAACTTTCTGTGACGGTATAGTTGCCGACTACATGGATAAGCATGGAACACTGCTTATAGATAAGGATTTCGATGAGGACATCATAGCGTCCGCCAACAGCATAGCAAAGAAGTACAAGGTCAACAGAAGGCATACACAGAACGTAATGCAGAATGCCCTTGATATATTTGACTCATTCAAGATCGTACACGGACTTGGAAAGCGGGAGAGGCTGCAGCTCCAGATAGCAGCTATGCTTCACAGCTGCGGTAAATTTGTGAATATGAACGAGGGAACAATGATGTCATATCATATAATCATGTCCACTGAGATACTTGGGCTGTCACATAAGGAGAGGGAGGAGATAGCAAATATCGTAAAGTTCAATGAGTATTATCTCCCATCTCAGACCAAGGCACAGGTATCGCTGATGACTGCGGATTATATGAAGGTGGCAAAGCTCACATCCATACTGAGGATTGCGGATGTGCTGGACAAGAGCCACAGACAGAAGATAGAGAATATGAAGTTTAACTGTAAGGACAGCGTACTCACCATGACGGTCGATACGTTGAATGACATAACACTTGAGGCCGGGGTATTCAGGACAAAGACAGAACTTTTCAGAAAGGTCTTTGGAGTGAAACCTGTGCTTAAGCAGAAAAGGGGGCTGTAATATATGGCAGATAAGAATCCGATTTTTTATAACAGAGAGCTCAGCTGGCTGGAATTTGACAAGAGGTGTCTTTCCGAGGCGAAAGACAAGACTATACCGTTGTTTGAGAGGATAAAGTTTCTCAGCATTACAGCATCCAATCTGGATGAATTCTTTATGGTCAGGATCGCATCTCTGACAGATATGGTACATGCGGGATACACCAAGAAGGATATTGCAGGTATGACACCGCAGGAGCAGCTTGATGCCCTTCATGTGAGCACAAAGGAATTCATGAAGAACCAGTATCAGACGCTTAACAGATCACTCATCCCTCAGCTCGCACAGAATGGATTGAAGCTTGTAAGACATTACGAGGATCTCACGCCGAAGCAGGCGAAGTATGTGGACAAATATTTTGAGAAGGATGTGTATCCGGTCCTCACACCTATGGCGGTCGACTCATCCAGACCATTCCCGCTTGTGCGAAACAAATCGTTGAACATCGGTGCGCTTATATATGATAAGAAGAAAGATGTAACCGATATAGCCACGGTTCAGGTGCCGTCAGTGCTGCCTAGGATAGTGAAACTGCCATCGGAGGAGAAGGATGTCACCGAGATCATACTTCTTGAGGAGGTTATCGAGAAGAATCTTGACAAATTGTTCCTGAGCTATGATATAGTGTGCGCATATCCATACAGGATCATGAGAAATGCAGACTTCTCCATAGACGAGGAGGAGACAGCGGATCTTTTGAAGGAGATAGAAAAGCAGCTTAAGCAGAGACAGTGGGGCGAGGTCATCCGTCTTGAGGTGGATGAGGCTATGGACAAGAAACTCCTGAAGGAACTCAAGAATCACCTCGGAGTAGATGATGAAGTCGTGTATAAGATAAATGGACCTCTTGATCTCACGTTCCTCATGAAGGTAAATGGCATAGAAGGATTTGAACATCTCAAGTATCCGAAGTACAAGCCTCAGCCGGTACCGGGGATGGGCGATTACAGCCATATATTTGACAGGATAAGGAAGGGGGATATACTGCTGTTCCATCCATATTATGAGTTTACACCTGTCATAGAATTTATCAGACAGGCGGCAAATGACCCTGATGTCCTGGCGATAAAGCACTGACGAAATGAACAGTAGCATGAATGCTGTACAGACCT